>WNGB01023349.1_pt1 | contig 18506 bp, 18 predicted proteins | sample 5400681 | NCBI WGS metagenome assembly WNGB01 (sample SAMN13153367, study PRJNA577476) | soil metagenome | isolation source: 115 cm soil or saprolite under grassland replicate 2 | place: USA:California | collected 2016-06-15 | reverse complement strand
GCCCGTCAGCGCGCAGTAGTCGCAGCGGTAGCGGTGCGGCAGCGGCACGTGGCGCGCGCCGGGCACGAGCGGCCCGAAGCCGTTGCGCACGCCCGTCAGCCCGTTCACCGAGAGCGCGCCCATCGTGGTCCCGTGGTAGGCCACGCGGCGCGAGATTGTCTTGTAGCGATCCGTGAAGCCACGCTTGCGCTGGTAGGACTTGGCGAGCTTGAGCGCCGCCTCGACCGCCTCGGAGCCGCCGGTCACGAAGAACGTGCGGGTCTGCGGGCCCATCGGGCTAATCTTCGCCAGCTCGCCGGCCAGCCTGATCATTGGGGCACTGGGGAATGAGAACGGGGTAACGTAGGCGATGTCCATCAGCTGGGCAGCCACCGCGTCGACAATCTCGCGGCGACCATAGCCTGCGTTCACACAGAACAGGCCGGCAAGCGCATCGATGTACATCTTGCCTTCCTGGTCCCAGACGCGCGACCCTTCCCCGCGAACGAGGATCGTCGTGGGCCGCGCGGAGGTACTGGACGAGTGCCCCATCTGGAAAAAGTGCAGCCAGACATTATCGGCGAACGTCTGCTGCATCGCCGGATCGACCGGAAACATGATATCCTCCTTAAAGGCTTAGCGGCAGCTCTCGGCGTGCTCCGGCCCTCAAGAGCGGGCTGTGGGTTTGCGCGGAAGTCGATCGCCAGGCCGCAGATCTCAGGTCGCAGATGGCACTCTCCAGAGGATATGCGACATGCGACATGTGACCACAGCCATCGGTCCGCACAACCGTAAGTTATAGAGCTATCGCCGAAAAGCGTCCAACAGAATGACCGGATGCTCAGTGTGACCGTCCATTGTGGCTCTGTACGCTTGCACACCGCCCCCCACCGAGCGACTCGCAGGGGCAGGGCGCGCTCAGTTGCTCGTTGTCTGGTCGAGTGAGATCCTCCTTCCGTCAAGCCTTTCGGAGCATGCCTCCAGCCGGTTCAACGTTCAAACGTTCGAACGTTTCAACGTTCAAACATCCTGGGCACTTGTTCAAGGGCGCTCCGCCGGAAGGCGATCACCGGCGGGTCGTCCTGGGATCTTACCCCATCGTCGGGGCAGGGTTAGCACACGGGCGTCGCCTCCGTCCCAGGCCTGGGCAACTACCCAAGAGCGGCGGGGAAACGTTACACGCTGATATCTGCCCTCCTTTCGAGCGGATCTCGGCAGCGCGGCGGCCCGGTCCCGGCGACGGGGGACCAACCCATCGACTCCGGCCGTCGCAGCCGTGTGGCCTGAGATCCTTTAACCTACGTATCGTTATGCCGTACCACGCAGGGCGGGAACGACGCCGGGAGCTGCGAGTTAGCGCGTCTCTTTACGCCATTTACGCCTGGGTGGTGGAAGATTGCGGGTCTTCTTTGCCGACCAGCTTCATCACGCGGAACGCCTCGGCGTAGGCCACGTTGCCGGCTTTGCCAGTCTCGGCGGCCCAGTCGCGGATCCACTGGCCGTCGCCGGGATCGAGCTGGCTCTTGTGGCAGCGCAGCGCCTCGATCTTGCGGTCGAGCGCGCTCGATATATCCACGAACGTGTTCGCGTGCGCGTCCTCGACGGAGATGTAGACTTCCTTGACCTGGTGCGGCTCGTAGCCTTCGGCCAGCAGCTCCGGGAAGATCGGGCGCGTGACGGCGCTCGGGAAGACCGCGTAGATTGCGGCCTCGGCGGCGGCGCGGTGGTCGGGGTGATTGATGTAGCCGTCGCCGTAGAACACGCCCGTCGGGTCGCCCGTCACCACCCGGTCGGGCTTGAGCCTGCGGATGATCCGCGTCAGCTCGCGCCGCAGCTCGATCGTCGGCTGCAGGGTTCCGTCGGGGCGACCGAGAAAGATGACTTCCTGAACGCCCAGGACGGCGCATGCGGCGCGCTGCTCGGCCTCGCGCACGCGCACGAGCTCGTCGAGATCCTGGTTCGGGTCGTTGCTGCCGGCCGCGCCGTTGGTGACGATCACGTAGGTGATCTCAGCGCCCTGCTCCGACCAGATCGCCGCGCTGCCCCCGCAGGTAAACTCGGCGTCGTCCGGGTGCGCGAAGATCCCCAGGATCCGCAGCCGGGTGTCGCTTGTGTCCGCCATAACCTTACATGCTTCGTTTCTGAGGCTTCCAGTGTACTACATCGATCGCGGTTCTGTCCAGTGTCGATTTGGTCGCGTGGTATACTTCAGGGGCCAGGGGTCAGGGGCCAGGGGTCAGGGGCCAGGGGTCAGGGGCCAGGGGTCAGGGGGAGCGGGTGACTACCCCAGGCGGAACGTCACCTTGTCACCTTGTCACCTTGTCACCTTGTCACCTTGTCACCTTGTCACCTTGTGACCTTGTCAGGCCAGCAGTACGGTTGACGATAAGGAGGTGCTATGACCGTCGATTCGATCGTCGCCGAGGCGGTGGCGCAGATCGAGACGAGCCACGCGGCGCGCGAGCGGGCGCTGACGGCCTCGCGGGCGCTGGTGCGCCAGTGCGCCAATGCGATCCGCGCGGTCCATCGCGGCGAGTTCGAGCAAGCCCAGGAGCTGCTGCAGGAGGCCACGCACACGGCCCAGGGGCTGCGCGCCGGCCTGGCCGACCACCCCGCCCTGCTGTACGCCGGCTACAGCCAGGACGCGCTGAAGGAGTACGCCGAGGCGGTGCTGGTCTACGCTTTCCTGCACGGCGACACGCCGCCCGGACTGGCCGCGATCCAGGTCGAGCCGGCGCCCTACCTGAACGGTCGCGCGCGGCGAGGCGCTGCTGGCGATCATGGACGACGTCTACGGGATGCTGGTGACGGTCGACTACCCCGACGCGATCACCGGCGGCCTGCGGCGCACCACCGACGCACTGCGGGCGGTGCTGGAGCGCACCCGCGGCGACATGACCGCCGCGATCCGCCAGGAGCAGCTCACCGCGGCCCTGGCGGCGTTCGAGGAAAAAATAGGCGAGCGGCAATAGGCGCGAGGCGAGTGGCGCAGCTATTCCTATCGCCTCTTGCCCCTTGCCTATTGCCTCCACAGAGTTGCGCTGCCGCCGCTGGCCAGGTGTAGGAAGGCGTAGGCCAGCAGCATCCCGATCGCGAGCGAGCGCGCCGCCACGCGCCGCCGGCTGCCGAGCCAGAGCAGCGCCGCCACGCCCAGCACGACGCCGAGGCCCAGGTAGGGCTGCAGCGCCGCGCCCAGGAAGAACAGCTGCGCCAGCGTCGCCGCCACGCCGGCCCAGTTGACTAGCCCCCACACGCCGCCGATCGCGATCCACCCCAGGTCGACCGGGCCGGCCGGCAGCAGCGCGTCGGCCACCGGCTGGCCGACCAGCGCAGCCGGCACGTAGCCGAGCTGGCCGTCCTCGCGCTGGACCAGCGCGAAGCGGCCGTCGCGCCCGAGCAGCAGCAGCGTCTCGCTCGGTGCGACGATCCAGCGCGACTCGAACTGGCTGCCCGGCGCCGGGCTGCCGTAGAGCGAAACCGGCTGGACCAGCCGGACCGTCGGCGGCGCGCCGTGCGCGACTGTGGCGTCGCGGCAGAGCACGGCGGGTACGTAGCCGACCTGGCCGTCCGGACGCTGGATGTGGACGAAGCGATCCTGGCGACTCAGGACGCGCAGCGGCTCCTCGGGCGCGATGATCCAGCGGGCCGCGAACTGGTTGCCGGGCGCCGGGCTGCGGTACAGGGCGACCGGCTGCATCACGCTGGCGAGGGGTGGTTCGCGGCCTGGCGCGCCGGCCGCCAGCGGAGTGCAGAGCGCCGCGGGCACGTAGCCGCGCTGCCCGCTCGCGCACTGGACCGATAGGAAGCCCTTTGTCGCCGGCCCCGGATAGAGCTGCTCGCCGCTCGCGAGGAGCGCTAGGGTGGTTGCGCCGAACGCTGGCTCGGCGAGCATGCCGACGGTGTGCACAAGTGTGACGGTCTGCGCGGCTGGCGGAGCTATGGTCATTCTGGTTGCCGGTGTACGATATGCTACATTCCCAAACCGGCGGGCTAGTACGCCGGTAGAGAATCCTCGAAGAGACACGAAGGCTCACGAAAGACGCGCACTTTGTTGGTGGCTCTTCGCGTGCCTTCGTGGATCATAAGGAAAACCCTGTTGATTTGCTAGACCGGTCCGAGCGCGCGCAGCCCCGCGGTGACCTCGTCGGGCAGCCGCGCCAGCGCGCCCTCGTCGCCGCGCCACACGGTGTCGGCGACCAGCAGCAGCAGCTCCAGCCGGCGCAGCCGCTCTTCCTGGTCGCGCGCGAGCGCGCCGGAGGCGGTGTAGCCCTCCAGCAGCCCCTGGCGGAACATTTCCGGGTGGCGCGGCAGCAGCCCGTGCGCCAGGTCGAACAGCGGGTCGCCGCCGACCAGGTCGCCCGGCCGCGTGAGCGCCTCGATCTGCGTGGTCTCGCCGACGGTGACGAGCGCGCGGCATGGCTCCACCGCCCCGTGGATGGCGCACGGCCGCTCCCAGCATAGCGCCGGGTGGTCGATCGTGGCGTCGAGCCACATGATCACCGTGTCGGCGCCGAGCGCCTCTTCGGCGCCGCTCAGCATCTCCCGGCGCTCCAGCCAATCTTGCAGCGCGGCGACCCAGGAGCGCGCCGGCCAGCGCCCGGTGGTGGTCGGCCGGCCGAAGCCGGGCGCCGCGACCTGGTGCGCCCGCCGGAGCGTGCGGCCGACCTGGCGCGCGGCCACGCGCATGCGCGGGTCGCGCGCGAGCCGGTCGAGCGGCGCGCCGACGACATAGCTCTCGATCGCGTAGGTGAACGGGACGGTGGTGCAGCTGAGGTCGTGGGCGATCAGCCGCGGCAGAGGCAGGTTCGATGCCGCCAGCGCGCGCAGCCAGAAGATCTCGGCGGCCAGGTCGCCGTCCGGCGCGATCACCAGCACGACGTGGCTGCGGGGCGTGCTGACCCGCACCTCGATCCGCTCGTCGGTCTCGCACTGCAGCGCCACCGCGCTGGGCCGAATGTTCAGCGGGCCGACAATCAGCGCGGCGTACTCGCCCAGCCGCCCGAGCACGCGCCGGCGCGCGTCCGAGTAGCGCGGATCTTCGGGGTCGATGTCGGGACGGCTCAGCGTGCTCCACATGCGACAGAGGATAGCATGGGGGGGCGGGGAGCGCAAGTGCTGCAACGGATTATAGAGCGGGTGGTGAGTTGCAAAGTTGCTTCATTCGCAGTAGAGTATGGGTGAATGTTCCCCAACGCGCCTCAGGCCTGGCGCGTATGTCGCCCTCCAGGTTCGGCAGTACGATACCTGCAAAACCCAGCAGCAGGCCGGCCACTCCAGCCCACCAGGCCAGCGACCCAGCAGGCTGGTATACAGCGTCGCCCAGAGCGATACCGTCGCGACGTACAGCGCGGCAGACCCGAGGCGACCCACTGCTCGGCGAAAGTCATGCCGCCGTTGCCGCTTTCGTATCGCCATTCCGCGCTCGCGTCCGAGTGCGAATGATCATCAGACCGCCCAGCACCAGCGTAGCGCCGAGCAGCTTGACGAGGCCGAACTGCTCTCCGAACAGCCAGGCCGACAGCGAGCCGCTGACGATTGGCACCAGCAGCGAGAAGCTGGTGGCCGCCGCCGCGCCGCGCCGGGCGATCGCCCAGTTCCAGATCATATAGGCCACGTAGACCGGCAGCACGACCATGTAGACGATCGCAAGCCAGCCGAGCGCCGAGATTGCGCCCCAGTCCTGCGCGAGGGCCGACGGACTGGCGATCGCCAGCAGCGGGATGCTGCCGGCCAGCACCGTGTAGGCCGTGTAGGTTTCGGGCGGGTAGCCGCGCACCAGCGGCCGGTTGACCACCCCGTAGAGCGCGAACGAGACCGCCGCGACCAGGCTCAGCGCGTCGCCGATCAGCGACCCGGACACGCCGCCGTCCCACTGGTTGGCTAGGAAGATCACGACGCCGGCGAGCGCGACCGCCAGGCCCAGCCAGCCGCGCGCCGGTGTGCGCTCGCCGCGCAGCGCCAGGATGACCATGGTGAACAGCGGCACCATCGCGATCAGCAGCGAGCTGGAGAACGGCGAGCTGCGCTCCAGCCCGAGCACGAACCCGAGCTGATAGAACGTGTAGCCGGCCAGGCCGGCGGCCGCGAAGCGCGGCAGGTCGGCCCTCCGGATGCGCCAGCTGCGCCCGCGCGCCGCCAGCACCGCGAACGACAGGATCGTCATCAGCCCGAAGCGCACGAAGGCGAACGCAAGCGGCGTGATCTCGGCGAACGCCGCCTTGGTCACCACGAACGTCGAGGCCCACAGCCCCACGACCACCAGCTGGGCCAGCTCGGGCCCGATCGTCGCCACGACGCCACTGCGCGCTGGCCGTTCGACAGCCATTTCTTCGCTATTCACGTTGCCTCTATAGATAACGTTGGAAGGTTAGCAGGTTGGAAAGTTAGAACGTTCTAACCTCCCAACTTGCTAACCTTCCAACCTTCCAAGTGCTACCGCTCGGACGCCTCGCGCTCCAGCAGCGCCCGCTTGCGCTCCAGACCCCAGCGGTAGCCGCGCAGCCCGCCGTCCTCGCCGACGGCGCGGTGGCACGGCACCACCAGCGCGACCGGGTTGGTCGCGCAGGCCCGCCCGACCGCGCGGGCCGCGCCGGGCTGGCCGAGGTCGCGGGCGATCTGGGCGTAGCTGCGCGTCTCGCCGTAGGGGATCGCCCGCAGCGCCTCCCAGACGCGCCACTGGAACGCGGTCGCGCGGATGTCCAGCGGCAGGTCAAGGTGTGGCTCTTCGCCGCGCAGGTGGCGCAGCACCGCGCCGACCCACACGCCGATCACCTCGTCGTCGCGATTGATGGCCGCCGCTGGGAACTCGGCGCGCAGCGTCTCGGCCAGCGCCGCCTCGTCCTCGCCGAGGGCGACGAAGGCGATCCCGCGCTCGGTGGCGGCTACCAGCAGCCGGCCGAGCGGCGAGTCGGCGATCGCGTAGCTGATGGCGGCGCCCTCGCCGCCGCGCCGGTAGGTCGCCGGCGTCATCCCGAGCCGGTCGGGCGCCTGCTCGTACAGGCGGCTGCTGGAGCCATACCCGGCCTCGTAGAGTGCTGTCGTCACGTTGTCACCTTCTTTTAGCCGCGCCTTCAGCCGGTCGAGCCGACAGGCGTCGGCATACTGTCGTGGCGTAATGCCGATCGCGCGCTTGAACACGCGCTGGAGATGGTACGGGCTGACGCCCAGCCGCGCGCCCAGGTCGCTCAGGGTCGGCGCCGGGTCGGGGCTGGCCGCGATGATCCGGCTGGCGCGCTCGGCCAGGTCGGCCTGCGCGTCGGGCAAGGCATCGGCGCCAGGCCGGCAGCGGCGGCACGCGCGAAAGCCGGCCCGCTCGGCCGCCGCAGCTTGCGGGAAGAACATCACCTGGTCGCGCCGCGGCCGCCGCGACGGGCAGCCCGGCCGGCAGTACACTCCCGTCGAGCGCACCGCGTAGACAAATGTGCCGTCGAAGCTTGACTCGCGCGCCAGGACCGCCTGCCAATATCGCTCTTCGTTCACTGGGTACCTCTTGCCAATTTGGGCGGGGGTGGGGGGGTGGGGCTGCGCCCCGCCCCCCCACCCCACCGGGAATCGACTGTAAAACAAAGACAGCGGTGTTGACACCTTGCCGAAGGCTGGAATGTGGTGGCGCTGCGCAGCCCTCGCTCTACCCACTCCACCAGACCACTGTATGACGACATGATAGGTCAAATGGGCTCGCCCGTCTATCCGATTCTTGCGGTTCAAACTGCCAGGAGTCAGGAGTCAGAAGTCAGGAGTCAGGAGTCAGGCATCGGAAGGCGATCGCCACCTCGTCATCTTGTCATCTTGTCACCCGGCCAGCGCTGGCACGCTCCCTGCAAGCGTGTACGGCAGGACCGACGTTGAAAGGAGCGCACCGACCATGACCGAACGCAGGCGCGAGCCGTCCCGGCCGCAGGATCGCCCCAGCCGCGACCCGTCCACGGATACGCCGCTGAACCCGCCCCAACCACCGATCGAGGAGCAGCTGCGCGAGCTGGCCGGCTACCGGCCCGAGGAGGATCAGGGCACGCTGATCGACGCCGACGACGCCGACGACCTGGGCGCGCTGACGCGCAAGGATATCGACGAGGGCGAGCAGATGGTCGACGACGCGGACCGGCCGGAGGACTCCGAAAACATCGAGATGCTGACCGAGCTGGAGCTGCGCGCCGACGAGACCGACGACCCGATGGAGGCGGTCGAGGAGGGCTTCACCTACATCCCGCCGATCGACCCGCCGACCGTGCCGGGCGGCGGCTACCAGAACGCCGAGGTCGCCAGCGGCCTGGGCGCGTCGGCGCTCGACGAGCCCTACGACGAGGCCCACCACGACAGCTTCCTGAGCGACGACGACGAGGTGGCCGCGCGCGTCCGCGAGGCCCTGCGCGCCGACAGCAGCACGACCCAGTACGCCGGCCGGATCGCGATCGAGGTGCGCGGCACCGTTGTCACGCTGCGGGGCGAGGTCGACGATCTGGTGGACAGCGACAACCTGCTGGCAGTCGCCGAGTACGTCGAGGGCGTCGACGAGGTGGTCGACGAGCTGCGAATCCGCGGGCTCGGGTAGCCCGTGATTCAGTCAGCCAGGGCACCGCGCAGGTCGCGACCTCGGTGCTGGCCATGACGCTGACGCTGATCGCCGTGTTCGTGCCGGTGACATTCACCACCGGCGTGACCGGGATCGTGTTCAAGTCGTTCGGCATCACGGTGGCCTGCGCGATGGCGCTCTCGCTGATCGAGGCCTTCACGCTGGCGCCGATGCTGTCGGCGTTCTGGTTCAAGCGTAAGGGTGGGACTAGGGACTTGGGGCTAGAGGCTAGGGATGCTGGGCTCGCCGCCAGCGCACGGCACGAGACGCAGGGCTCCCAAGCCCCAAGCCCCAGGCCCCAAGCCCCGGAGGTACATGCCGAGCTCGGCCGCGGCGAGCGGATCTACGCGCGCCTGCTGGATTGGTCGCTGCGCCACCGCGCGATCACACTCGGGCTGGGGGCGCTGGTGGTCGCGCTCAGCCTGGTGGCGGTCGCCGGCCTCAAGTTTGCCTTTCTGCCCATGCCCGAGAGCCACCGCATGGGCATCTCGTTCGAGCTGCCGCCGGGAACACCGCTGGAGCAGACTGACCGGCGCGCCCGCGACGTCGAGCTGCTGCTGCTGAAGGACCCGGCGGTTGAGGCGGTGCTGACGATGGTCGGCGGGCCAAAGGGAATCTCGGGCGGCGGCGGCGACGAGCTGGCCCAGTTCCTGGTGAAGCTGCACGACGGCGCGTCGACCGCCGAGACGCAGGCCCGCCTGCGCCCCGCGCTGGCCGACCTGCCACGGATCACCTTCAGCCAGTCGAGCTACCAGTACGGCACCAGCACCGACGTGCTCAACCGGCCGATCCTGGTCCAGGTGCGCGGCACCGCCAGCGCCACGGAGCTTGAGCCGTTGGTGCGGCAGCTCCAGGCGGCGCTGCAGGGCGTGCCGGGCCTGGCCGATGTCGACACCAACTACAGCCCCGGCAAGCCCGAGCTGCGCTACGAGCTGAACCAGCGCCGCGCCAACGACTACGGCCTCACCAATCGCGATCTAGCCGTCACGATGCGGACGCTGGTGGACGGCAACACGGCCGCGATCTACCGCGAGGGCGGCAAGGACTACGACGTCGTCGTGCGGCTGCGCCCCGCGGATCGCGCCAGCGTCGATTCGATCAGCGGCCTGCGCCTGCCGCTCGGCCGCAGCCTGCTGCCGCTCAGCACGATCGCCACGATCGAGGTGGCGAGCAGCCCCACCACCATCCGCCGCGCCGAGCGGCTGACCGAGATCGTGATCGGCGGCAACAATACCGGGCGCAACGTCAACGAAGTGCAGCGCGACGTGCAGGCGCGCGTGCGCGGCGTCGCCCTGCCGCCCGGCGTGACGGTGAGCCTCGGCGGTGCCTCGGAAGACCAGGCCGAGGGCTTCACCAGCCTGCTGATCGCGATGGCCCTGTCGGTGCTGTTCGTCTACATGGTGCTGGCCAGCCAGTTCGGCTCGTTCAGCCAGCCGCTCGTGCTGATGCTGGCCATGCCGCTGAGCTTCATCGGCGCGTTCCTGGCGATGCGGCTCGCCAACCTGGAGCTCGACATCATCGCCATGATCGGGATGCTGATGCTGCTCGGGCTGGTGGTGAAGAACTCGATCCTGCTGGTCGACTTCACCAACAAGCCGCGCGCCGGCGGGATGGAGAAGCACGCCGCGCTCGCGCCGGCGGGCGCCACCCGGCTGCGGCCCATCCTGATGACCTCGCTCACGGTGATCGCCGGCAACGCCCCCGCGGCGCTCGGCCTCGGCGACGGCGCCGAGCTGCGGCGGGGGCTGGGGACGGCGGTGATCGGCGGGATGATCACCGCCACGCTGCTCACGCTGGTGCTGGTTCCGGCCGCGTATAGCGCGCTCGACTCGCTGGTGTGGGGCGGGGGCCGTCGAGCTGCTCGATACGCGCAACCTGCGCTTCGAGGTGCCGATCGCCGACAGCGACATCGCGCGGGTGCGACTGGGCCAGCCGGCCCAGGTGCGCCTGGATGCTCTGCCCGCCGAGGTCTTTGCCGGCAAGGTCAGCTATGTCGCCGCGTCCGCCGAGACGACCGGCAACGTCCGCACCTACCTGGTGCGAATCGCGCTTGGATGATGCCACCTGCGACATGTGACCTGCGACCTGAAACGCAAACAGTGGAACGTGCTCAAGAACCTTGTCTTAACTCTTAACTTTGAACTCTTAACTGATTACTCGGCGTCAGGCTTCGTCGGCGAACAGCGGGGTGCTGAGGTAGCGCTCGCCGTTGCTCGGTGCGATGAAGACGATCAGCTTGCCGGCGTTCTCGGGCCGCCGCGCGACCTGGAGCGCGGCGTAGGCCGCGGCGCCCGAGCTGATGCCGACCAGCAGGCCCTCCTCCTTGGCCAGCCGGCGGGCCGTCTCGAAGGCCGCGTCGTTCGAGACCTGCACGATCTCGTCGATGATGCCAATGTTGAGCACGTCCGGCACGAAGCCGGCGCCGATGCCCTGGATCTTGTGCGGGCCGGCCTGGCCGCCCGACAGCACCGGCGAGCCCTCAGGCTCGACTGCGATCGCCTTGAAGCTCGGCTTGCGCGGCTTGATCACCTCCGCGACGCCGGTGATCGTCCCGCCGGTGCCGACGCCGGCGATCAGGATGTCGACCTTGCCGTCGGTGTCGTTCCAGATCTCCTCGGCGGTGGTGCGGCGGTGGATCTCGGGGTTGGCGGGGTTCTTGAACTGCTGCGGGATCCAGGAGTTCGGGATCTCGGCCGCGATCTCCTCGGCCTTCTTGATCGCGCCGGGCATGCGCTCGGCCGCCGGCGTCAGCACCAGGTCGGCGCCGTAGCCGCGCAGCAGCTTGCGCCGCTCGAGGCTCATATTATCGGGCATCGTCAGGATCAGCCGGTAGCCCTTGGCCGCCGCGACGAACGCCAGCCCGATGCCGGTGTTGCCGCTGGTCGGCTCGACGATCACCGTCTCGCCAGGCTTGATCGTGCCCTCGCGCTCGGCCGCCTCGATCATCGACAGGCCGATGCGGTCCTTGACGCTGCTGGCCGGGTTGAAGAACTCCAGCTTGGCGACCACCGTCGCGTGCGTGTCGTTCACCGGCCCTAGCTTGACCAACGGCGTGTTGCCTACCAGCTCGGTGATATTGTTGTAGATCCGGCCCATGCTGCTCCTCACTTTGTTGTGTTTGTCTATCAAGTTACTATATTGTACGTGTCTTGTCGTGCCGCGTCAAGATCGTGTTGTGTGGTACAATATTGGGCGCGTGCAACATCACCATGCGATCCAGCGTCGAGTCAACGTCAGACGGTGGAACGTTCGAACGTTCAAACGTTCCACCGCTCCAGCGTGATAGATGAAGGAGTGACGATCTATGAGTGAGAACACCCCCAACCCCAACCCGCAACCGGGGCCGGACAAAGAGCCGGCCGACGTGGTCGCCGAGCTACGCGAGATGGGCCAGCAGCTCGAGGCGGCGTTCCGCGCGGCGGTCGAGAGCGACCGCGTCAAGCAGCTGCAGAAAGACATCGCCGGCGGCGTGCGCGAGCTGACCGGGCAGGTCAAGAGCGCGGTGAAGACGGTCCAGAGCGATCCGCGGTTTGTTCAGGCCGAGGAGCGCGGCAAGCAGGCGGTCCAGCAGGCGCGCGAGACCAAGGTCGTGCAGGACATCCAGGAGACGATCGTCGGCGGCCTGGCGGCGCTCAACGCGCAGCTACGCAAACTGGTCGACCAGCTTGCCAGCGAGAGCGCCCGGCCCGGCGGCCCACCCACGCAGAATGTCCCAGTCGAGCACGAGCCGCCGGCCACCGGCGAGACGACGCGGCTGGATGACAACACCCCGCCTTCCGCCTGACAAGGCGACAAGGCTTGCCCTGAGCGCAGCCGAAGGGTGACAAGGTGACAGGGTGAACGGTCATCTTGGGCACGGCAACATGCGCGCGGCGGCTCCACCCAGGAGCCGCCGCGCGCATGTTGCCGTGCCTTTGTCGGGTTAGCAAACTCCGGGATCTGATCAACAGGGCTGGTATCTTCGTGCTCTTCGTGCCTTTCGTGTCCTTCGTGGTTCAGCTAGAGCCGCTATTGGTCTACCGGGCGAATACGTGACTGGTGCTCTAGGCGTCGGCGATCTCGCCGAGCGTGCGGCGCAGGCGCTGGAGCTCGCTCTCGAGCAGCGCCTTGCGCTGGCGCAGCGACTGGATCTCGGCCTCGCGCTGGCGGATCAGCGTGTCGTAGGAGCCGATCTCCAGCATCCGCTCGAGCTCCTGCGCGCGGCTGCGCAGCCCTTGCATGCGCGCGCGCTGCGCCCGCGCCGGCTCGTTGCTCCCAATGGCTCGATGCATGGTTATCCTCCCCTGGCGCACCCACCGGCGGATCGCTCGCCGGCGCGCGCCGACCGCATCTGCTCTTCCCGATCGTCGTGCCCGTAGCATACCGCAGCGGGGCGAAATGCGCATGGTACCAGAGGGGGACATCGGATCGGTCGTGAGACCGAAATTTAACTTTCGAGCAGCTGCTCCAGATCGCGCCGGTGCTCCTGGTTGTGGCGGATGATCCGCTCGATCCAGAAGCGCTTGGTGTGGATCGGGCCGAGCGGGCCGGGCGCGTCGTAGTCGTCGATCGTCTCGATCGCGCGGCGGGCGTGGTCGAACGAGCTCGACATGCGGCTGGCAACCTTCTCGCGCGGGAGTGTGGCGTTCTTCTGGCGGCGCTGCTCGTTCAGGTCGTCCACCTCCATCCAGCCGGTCCGCTGGCTGAGCGGGCCTGCCGGCGGCAGCTCGCCGAGCACCATCAGCGCCAGGCCGTAGTTCGAGTCGGCCAGGTGGGTGGCGATGTCGTGCGCGCTCCAGCCGTCGGCGCGGGTCGCCGATCGCCAGCGCTGGTCGTCGAAGCGCGGCAGCAGCGCCAGCACTGCGGCGCGCTCCTGCTCGATCGCGGCCAGAAGCTCCTCGCGGGTGGGTGTGGTGGCCATCGTCGCCTCCTTTATGCTGCTTCGTCGGTGCCGCCATTATACCCTACGCTCAGGGTTGCAGCATGACAACGGGAAGCGACGTTTTCTTTCCGTTTCTGGCTACGGCCATAGCGTATACTGCATAGAATATCGCAACCAGGGCGCAGCGCACATTGCCGGGCGTCCCCCATAGGAAGGGGTCTCCTTTCGTACTGGTACGGCAGCGCCACGGCGCGGGGACACGCCGCTATGGGGCGGGTGGGAAAGCGCCGGGCGATCACGCTGTCCTGATACCGAGATTGTCATTGACGTTGGCTTTCTGGTGCGCTATAATGACGTTAGAACACCTGTTTGGACGCTTGCACAACGGAGCCGGCTTCGGCTGGATTCCGCTCCGTGCTGCTGGTGGGCTGTTGTCCGGTAACGCGCCGGCGTCATCCAGCCAATCGTGTCCGCTCCTGAATCGCGTGTCATCGTGGGTCCTGTGCCGAAAGAGCGAGGCGCAAGCTCCCCGGTTTACCGGGGAGTAGATGACACTACGCTCACAAGCCCTCGTACGGCGTTGTGACTTCCGCGTCGTTCCCGGCGGGCGGCGCGGACCTGCAGGCGATCCGCGCTGCGTCTGCGGCACGGCGGGTCGAGTAGAGGAGGCACGCGTATGGAGCTTCGGTTGAGACGGCACAGCGGCTTCCATCCGAGGTGGCAGTGCGCCGCGTGCGGCGAGTGGTTCGTGATCGACAATGTGATCGCGAGTGTCTACGACAGCAGCGGGGTGGCGGTCGGAGAGGTCTGCGAGCGCTGCGCCGCCGCAAGCGCCGACGAGCTGCGCGCACGCATGCGCAACTACGCCGGCGCGCTGCTGGCTCAGGCTGAGCGGCTGGAGTGGATCGCTAGGGAGGATGTGCGCGTGACGGGCCGTGTGGTCGCCGAGACGCCCGCGCGCCTGCTGGGGGAGCGCGAGGTCGGGATGCTTGTGTGATTCCGCTGCCGCTCCGCTCCTTCCACGACGACGGCGCTGGCGTCGAAGGTCTCCGCGCCGACCTCGACGGTGACGTTCGGGTGCGCCACCAGGTTGTGGTACCAGTCCGGGTGGGCCGGCGCGCCGGCGTTGGAGGCGATCACGAGCAGGCGCTGGCCATCGCGGATGTACATCATCGGCGTGGTGCGGCGCCGGCCGCTCCGGGCGCCCGTGGTCGTCAGCAGGAGCAAAGGCCGGCCTGCGAACGGCCCATCAGGCGCGCCACGAGCCGCGCGGTACTCCTCGATCAGCCGGCGATTGTAGTCGTTTTGATCTGTCATCATCCCTCCTGGTTTCGCAGCTCCTCGGGCAGCCAGTACGCGCGCATCAGCTCGTGGCTCCACGCCGGCTGGTGCATGGGACCACGGGGCAAGAACTCGGCCATGACCGGCTTGATGTCGAGCAGCGGAGTCCCGTCGACGGCATCCAGCTCGGCTACGTAGAGCGTTCGACCCTCGCGCCCGCGAATGGCGACGGTCGTGAGGCCCAGCCGATTGGGGCGGTTCTTGGCCCGCTGGGCAAAGATGCCGACCCGCGGCCACGCCGGGTTGTTGCGCGGGTGGCGCGCGCCCGGCACGATCTTGGCGGCGTCGACCTGGTGGAACAGATAGATGATCTCGGCGTGCGAAAAATCCTCCAGCCCGGCCAGGCTCTCGGGGTCGAGGGTGTCGACCAGCTCGATCGCCGCGAGCGCGCTGTAAGGACGACTTCAAAAACCAACGATCGTGCGCGCGAAGCGGTCGGCTGGGACGCCGGGTTGGGCGGCTCGGCGTGCGAGAACCTGGGCTCACCTTCGCTCGAACCGATACAGCAGGCACCGCATCACCCGGAGCGCCGGGATAAAGTCCATCACGCGAACAAGCGTGCGCATGGTCCACGGCATTCTGGAATACGCCGCCAAGTCGTGGGCCCTGAGCTCAGTGATGAGCTCGAGGCGCGGCTCCAGGTGCTTGATGTCCTCGGGAGTATCGATCCCCCAGCCGAAGGCCGCGCCGGTTCCTCTGACATTTGCACCAGTTTTCGTTATCCATCGGACCAGTTGTGGGGTATGGGCATCAAAGGCCATCTGCCCGCTGGGGAAATGGTCCGTGAGCCGGTTGAGGAGCGCTTTCATGATCTCCTCCGTCAGGTACATCGTCACGCCTTCGGCAACGATCATCGCCGGGCGATCCCCTGGCACCTCGGCCAGCCAGCTCAGATCGGCCAGTGACGAGCCGATCACCCGGTACCCCGCCCGTTCGGGATACAGGTGCCGGCGTAGCGCGATCACTTCGGGATAGTCCACATCGAACCAGCGCACGCTTGCAGGCGGGTCGATCCGGTAGACGCGACTATCCAGGCCGCACCCCAGATGCAGCATGGTCGCGTCACGGTGATCGGCGAGGAAATTGGTCGTCCACAGATCGAGTTGTTTTGCCCCCCATTGCCGACGCTCACACGCGGCCCGGAGATCTTTGCTTCCTGGCCATTGTCGTTGGCATGTATCTTTTTGGCTGCCGAAAGAAGACTTGAACGTGGTGGAGCACTGCCAGTCGGCAGTGCGAGTCTTCCAATCTTGGCCGCCATGCGCAATTGCCCAGAGGGCAATTTTGTCGCTGGGCGCACTAGATCGCGTATCACAGAATCAACTCAGGCGAGCACTGAGGTGAGAGTTGAGAGCTCACCAATCTTTAAGCCCGCTAAGAATTGACCGTACAAACGGAAGGAAGCCTTGTGGCCCCGAGGCAAAATCTTTCATGTGGACGGTCGTTGTGTTGCTTAACAGAAATATTTCTCGGACAATCTCGAGACGGGTTTCTAAATCAATACCCGCCCCCATGATGACGTGATCAATTTTCGTTTGGGCAAACGCGGATCGTAAATCTTCAATTCCAGTGCCACCAAAAAGCTGGATATCCGGCATATGCAGCTGATTCTGCACGTCATCGACGATGACTCCCCTTCGTCCGAGGAGAAGTATATTTTTTGTCATGCTGTACCCTCTTGACTATGAATCATTGGCCGGCGTAACGGCGGCACTATTGCTGCCTAGCCACGATTCAAACGATAACAGCTCAGGGTGACGGCTCCCAAGCCTAAAGGGCTTGGGCTTCAAGGGGATGCCGCCCCATCCCACAAACCTATAACCGAAGCGTTTGGAGACCACGTTGCAAGATATTGAGCGCCGCATTCACATCTCGATCCATCACCAGCCCACAGTTCGGGCAGGTATGGGTGCGGTCGCTCAACGTCTTTTGTACCAGTTCACCGCAATGGGAGCACATCTTGGAGGTATTGCGGGGGTCTATCAGGATGACGATTCGGCCAGCTTCTGCCGCTTTGCCGATCGTCATGCTGATGAACTGCGACCACGCTACGTCCATGATGCTTTTGCGCATGCCGCGCCCGCGGCGCGCTCCCATGTGCTGCGGCTCAAGGTCTTCAAACACGATCACCTGATAGCGATTGACCAGTTCGCGGCTGCGCTTGTGGGCAAAGTCCGATCGTCGGTTGCCGATCCGCTCATGGATCTTTGCCAGGAGCGCGTTCTGTTTGGTGTTTTCGATCCAATCCTGAGCGTTCTTGGCAGCATCCTTGCGCTTCTGAACGCGCTTCAAGTCGGCCTCATCGCGGCGATAAAAGCGTGGGTTCTCGATCTGCTCGCCATTCGAGAGCGTGGCAAACGATGCAAGACCGACATCCACGCCCGTGATCTGCTCAGTCGCTGGCAAGGGATGCGCGTCCGTCTCACAGGAAAAGCAGACGTACCACTTGCCAGTCGCGGATCGGCTGAGTGTGACCGTTTTGGGCGTGCCTTGAATGGGCCGATGGAGGAGCAGCTTGACCGCGCCGATCTTGCTCACAATCAGGCGCTCGCCAGCGAGTCGCACGCCATTTCCATACTGCGGATAGGTGATACTGTCGTAGCGCCCGAAGCTCTTGAAGCGCGGAAATCCTACTTCCGCCGCACCTTCCTTCACACGACGAAAGAACGCCTGAAATGCCAGGTCAACCCGCACCTGAACGTTTTGCACCACCTGGGAATGCACCAGCTTCAACGTCGGGCGCTCGACTTTCCAGACCGGGAGAAAGGCTTGGGTATCGTACAGCCCAAGCGGAGCACCTTCGGTATGCGCGTCTCGCCGCGCCGCAAGCGTTTTATTATAGACCCACCGGCATTCCTCAAGCTGTTGCTCAAGGATGCGCCGCTGGCCGTTCGTGAGATAGACGCGGTATTTGAAGGCTTTTCGCATGTTTTAAGTATACCATACAGTGACTTAAAACACAACGTATGTTCTAACCAATCCAGCGGTCTAAAGCCGCTAAAGCGGATGAAGCCCTTCTATCCCAGGGCTAAAGCTCCTGGGCTTTACGGGCTAGAATTGTAAAGAGCGCATCGTGCGCGCCGATGGGGCGGTGCCGACGCCGCTATCCGGCGAACACCGCGCCGACCGTCGCCGCTCGCCGGGTGGGCGCGGGCACGGCGCTGCGGCCAATTGGGCAACCTACCGCAACGGTACTGTAGCATCGGATCTGCCGCGGCGCATCGGAGCGCGCGCCGGTAGCCTATTCGAGCATGAGCCACGAAGGTATACGAAGGTACACAGCATTGGCCGCTCATGCGTGTCACTTCGTGTGACTTTGTGGATTCTCTCCCGACGTTCTATCGCAGGGAGCAGATAGCTTAAGCCACAGAGGACACCGAGATCACAGAGATAGATAAGCCAAAACTCGGTGTTCTCTGTGATCGCTGTGGCTCAATCTTTTTGCCCATGGCTATAGGTGGGCTGCTCGACCGGGCTGGCCGTGCGCTCGGTCGGTGTGGCGCCGCGCCGGGCCGCGCGGGTGGCGGCAGCCTTCCTGGGCGCCTCGCGCTGCGCGGCGGTCCTGGTCGCGCGCGCCACGCCGCCGATCTTCTCGACCAGCTGTGGCGTGTCGCGCAGCGCGACCCGCGCGATCTTGCGGTACTGCGCGACCCAGCGGTTCAGCGCGAGCAACGCGGCATCCTGCGCGCGGGTGGCCTGCTGCGCCGCGCCGATCGCCGCCACCTGCGCCTGGTTGGCCGCGTCGAACGCGGC
>WNGB01005734.1_pt1 | contig 18506 bp, 19 predicted proteins | sample 5400681 | NCBI WGS metagenome assembly WNGB01 (sample SAMN13153367, study PRJNA577476) | soil metagenome | isolation source: 115 cm soil or saprolite under grassland replicate 2 | place: USA:California | collected 2016-06-15 | reverse complement strand
GCAGGTCGTCGGTGGACTGGGCGTAGTTGGGGTTGCGGACCATGGTGATCTTCTTGCTCGGGTCGAAGCCCGAGATCGGCTTCATCGCCGAGCACGACGAGATGTCGAGCTTGTCGGAGCCCTTGAGCATGTACGGCCCCGAGGAGATCAGGTAGCGGCCGTAGTCGCCGGCCTTGGTGAAGCACTTGGCGACCTCTTGGGGGATCGGGGCGGTGGCCGCCATCGACAGGCGGTACAGGAAGTCACCGGTCGGCTTGTCGAGGTGGAAGATGATCGTGGAGTCATCTGGCGTCTCGATGCCGGCGACCGGCTTGGGCGCGGGCGCCTTGCCGTCCATGCCCTTGATGACGCCGAAGTACCAGAAGCCGTACTGGGCGACCAGCGGCGCGGTGTTGATCCGCTCGAAGGCGTACTCGATGTCCTTGGAGGTGATCGCGCGGTTGACCGGCGGCCCGAACTTGAGGCCGGACTTGAGTTTGAAGGTATAGGTCAGCCCGTCGCTGGAGAGCGTCGGCATCGCCGTTGCCAGGTCCGGATAGAGCTTGTTGCCTGCGGGGCCGGCGATGTGCTTGTAGTTGACCAGGGTGCGCCCCAGTGCCTGATACATCGTGAAGGCGCTGGCCAGGTACTCGCCGGTCGGGTCGAAGGCGTTGGTGAACCCGAAGTCGTCCAGCGCGGTGCGCAGCACCCCGCCCTTCTCGACACTGCCGGCGCTGGTGCCGCCGCCACCACCACCGCCGCCACAGGCCGCGGCGATCAGAGCAATAGTGAGGGCAAGTCCCACCATACCGAGCGAACGTCGCCTCTTGCCCATCATTCCCACCTTTCAGACGAGGCGATCTCCCACCAAGGTTGGCTATGGAGGCGCCCGGGACAGCCTCACCAGTCCTCCCGGAGCGCAGAGCCGCCGGCCGCCAACGTTATGGAGCAGCCGCGGCTCCCCAGCCGCCTCCGACTTCCGGCGCAGGCACGACACGTACACGCCACTCGCAGGCGAGGGCAGTCCTCTGGCAAGCCGGCTGGTTCGATCCGTCGACTCTTCCCGCGGCGGCTGCCAGCTGAGACGCCGACGTTGAGGCGGCGGAACTGTTGCATTGGGCCAGGACGCGCCGAGGATGCTCAGCGAAGTGGTGGCAATCTCCGGCCGGGGGGCGCCACGAAGATCGTGAAACGCTCGATCGTGCAATGCAACAGGGCCCTCCGGCTCCGTCGCCGAGGGCCGCCGGGAACGCCGAGACCTTCCTCGGCGCAGCGCATTCATGAACTCTGCGTGCTTGGTCCATTTGTCCTGCTCAGACATGGCACGCGCCGGGGGCCCAGGAGGAGTCGTGCTCCTCGATGACTGCGACGGACCTCATGAGAGCTCTTGTCTCCTTGCTCGGCCGTCGGGACAGGCCGTGCAGAGCACCCTCGAACACGGCAGCAATGGCTGCACGTCGGTGGCCAGGCGGGGCTGTCGGCGGACGGACGTGGAGACGCTGAGGGTTACGACAGGTAGGCTTACACTGGGCTGGCCCTAGGAGAAGAGCCAGAACTATGGGAATGGACGAGGCCAGATAGCTGCGGTCGAGGCGAATGGTCCGCGACGCCGTCTGCCGGAGCGCTGCGGCCGGGCGTGCGGCTGGAAGTTGGCGTCAAAGACCCGCTTGATCTGGACCTTGAGCTGTTGGTCGCGGACCGCGCGGGCTGACAGTGGGCGGGCCTTGTGGGCGTAGCAGGTGGACGGGGCGGCCTGCAAGCTACGGCAGATTGGCTCGACTCCGGAACCGGTCGACGATGGACGTCGATGTAGCGGGCACCTGATCGCCGCGTCTGCACGACGGAGCGGGCGATGGACCTGCCCCGCCGGTCAATGGGGGTTGACTTCACCGCTCGGGTCAACGTAAGTTGACCGCCATGGGCGAGGCACGGGTGGACGATGTGACGCGGTTGGCGGCGGCGACCAGCAGCAAGGACCCCCACGTCGGGCTGGCGGCGGTGGCTGCGCTGCGGGCACTGGTCGAGGTCCTGGAGGCGCTGCAGGTAGACAACGCCCGGGCCAAGGAGGCCAACCGTCTGCGACACGGCTATGTCGGCCCCGAGCATGTGCTGCTGGGCATCGTGCGGCATTCCGACAGCCGCGCCGCGCGGGTGCTGCTGGCGCACGGCCTTGACCTGGCGGGTGACCCGCCGGCCGTGGTGGCGGGGTGGCGCGGTGGGCTGGACGCCGTTGTGCGGCAAGGCGCTGGCCGTCAAGGGGGCGTTGCACCTGGCGGGCGTGGAGGCGGACGCGCTCGGCCAGCACGAGGTTGGCCCCGAGCATGTGCTGCTTGGGGTGCTGCGCGACGCCGCAGCGCTGCGCGGCGACCCGCGGCCGAGCCGACGGGCCAAGCGGACATGGGCCCATCTGGGCCGGCCGGACCGGGAGCCAGCCCGGTCGGGCGGGTGGTCCAGGGGCGGGGGCTGACCCTCGAGCAGCTGCGGGCCGCGGTCCTGGCCGAGCTGCACGCCCCGACCTGAGCCAAGGAGGTCTCGATGCGACGCTCGATGCGACGGTGGCTGCCGGTCCCACAGCGGCGGACCCGGCCGAGGGGGGTGTTCGAGCGCTTCACCGACCGGGCCAGGCGGGTCATCCCACTCGCCCAGGAAGAAGCCCGGCGCCTGCACCACAACTACATCGGCACCGAGCACCTCCTGCTCGGCCTGCTCAGCGAGGGCGAAGGCGTGGCCGCTAAGGCACTGGAGTCGCTCGACATCTCGCTGGAGGCCGTCCGCGTCCAGGTCGAGGAGATCATCGGCCAGGGCCAGACCGCCCCGACAGGCCACATCCCGTTCACCCCTCGGGCCAAGAGGGTCCTGGAGCTGTCGCTGCGTGAGGCCATGCAGCTCGGCCACAACTACATCGGCACCGAGCACATCCTGCTGGGGCTGCTCAGCGAGGGCGAGGGCGTGGCCGCGCAGGTGCTGGCCGGCTTCGGCGCCGACCACGCCCACCTCCGCGAGCAGGTGCTGCGGCTGTTGACCGGCGAGGGCGAGCAGGCAGGTACGGGGACGCGGCTGGTCCGCTTGGCCGTGCCCGCCGAACTTGTGGACGCCGCGGAGCAGCTCGCCCAGGTGCGGCGGCAGAAGGAGGCCGCGATCGACGCGGAGGAGTTCGACACGGCCGCGGCGCTGCGCGACCGGGAAAAGCAGCTGCTTGGCGACAAGCTGCGGCGCGAGCGGGAGTGGACAGCCGGCGCGGACGTTCAGGCGGTGATCGCGGAAAACCAGCGCGTGCACCGCGAACTCGAGCGGCTGCGCGACCTGCTCCGCCAGCACGGCATCGAGCCAAACGGCGGCACCGCCCGCACCGCCTGAGGCCCCCGCCAGGTCACAGCGGCAGGCCCGCCTCCAGTTGCGCCAGGCCGGCGTCCATCAGCGCGAGGTAGTCGGTCAGCGTCTGGTCCGCCGCCGTGTACCACACGGCGATCCCCACGCCGATTACCGCGCCGGCCAAGGTACGCACGGCCAGCTCGTCCGCACGGCGCCCGACCCGCTCGGCCACGATCTCGGCGAGCAGATCCAGGTTGCGGGCGAACTCCTCCAGCATCCCCGCGCGCAGCTCGGGCACCGAGCGGATTAACCTGTCGCGTTCCCGCTGCACCTCAAGCTCCTCGGCGGGCAGATCGGCGAACACCGCGCGCATCGCGCCGCGCAGGGCCTGGATCGGGCTCAGCTCGGCTGGCTGTGCCCGAAACGCCGCAAGGGCGGGCGGGTCGAGAACGTCGTAGAGCACGACGTCCTCCTTCGTGGGGAAGTAGCGGAAGAACGTGCTGGGTGAGACCTCGGCGGCCTCGGCGATCTGCTCCACGGTGGTGGCCGCGTAGCCCCGCTCCCGGAACAGGCGCAGCGCGTGCTGCTGGATCGCGGCCCTGGTCCTGGCCTTCTTGCGCTCCCGCAGCCCGACGGGTGGTCGGTCATCCTCGGGCAACGATCTCATCCTCCAACGCCGGTGGCTGGGCCTGGGTCGCGGCCGCCGTGGCGGTCCGCCCGGGCAGGAAGATCAGCGCGAGCAGCACGCCCGCCACGGCGATGGCGGCGCACACCCACAGCATGACATCCATGCCGTCCACGAAGGCGGCGCGCACCGAGCCCAGCAGCGACGCCGATCCAAGCCGCTGGGCGGCCGCGACCCCGGCGAAGACGCTGTCACGCGCCACGCTTGCGACCCTGGCTGGCAGACCGGCGAGGTGGAGCTGGCCTTGGTAGGTGGCGTTGAGCACGCTGCCCAGCAGCGCTGCCGCGAACGGCGCGCCGACCTTGTTGACCGCCTGGATCACCGCCGAGCCCACCCCGGCGCGTTCGGCCGACAGCGCGCCGAGCGCCGCGGCCGATGCAGTGGCCAGCGCGAACCCCATGCCCAGGCCGACCACGGGCGTCCACACCGAAAGGAAGGCGGTGCCGCTGGTCATGCTGGTGGTGGCGCCGACGGCCAGCCCGCCGGCCAGCAGGACGAAGCCGAGTGCGACGGTGAGCTTGGCGCCGGCGCGGGCGGCGATCCGGTCGGCCACCGATGCGCCGGCCGCCAGGCCGCCGATCAGCGGCAGCAGCCGCAGGCCGCTGCCCATGGCATCGGTGCCCAGGATGGCTTGGAAATACTGCGGTGCGGTGAACAGCACGCCAAACAGCGCGAAGATCCCCACCGCCGCTAGGATCGTGCCCCAGGTGAAGGCCCTTGAGCGGAACAGGCCCAGGTCGAGCAGGGGCTGGCCGGATGCCGACCCACTAAGCCGGCGCTCCCACAGCGCAAACGCCACCAGCACCAGCGCCCCGGCGAGCATGCCGACCAGCGCGACAGGGTCGCCCCAGCCGTGCTCGCCCGCCTGGATGACGCCGTAGACCAGCACGGCCAGTCCGCCGCTGGACAGCAGCATTCCCACCCAGTCCAGCCCGGGACGGGTGGCGCTGCGTGACTCGGGCAGCCACACGATGGCGGCCGTCATCCCCACGGCGACGACCGGGAGGTTCATCAAGAAGACCCAGCCCCACCAGTAGTTGGTGAGCAGCCAGCCGCCCAGGATCGGCCCGATCGGCAGGGCAAGGAAGTTGGCGGTCGCCCAGACCCCGACCGCTCTGGGGCGCTCCTCGTCGGTGAACAGCACCGTCAGCACCGACAGGGCCAGCGGGATGATCGCGGCGGCGCCCAGCCCAAGCAGCACCCGCGCGGCGATGAACGCGCCAGCCGAGGGCGCGTAGGCGCAGGCCAGCGAGCCGGCTCCGAACAGCGCCAGCGCGCCGAGCAAGACCCGCTTGCGGCCGTAGCGGTCACCGAGCAGGCCGCCGGGCAGCAGCGCCGCCGCCAGGACGAGGGTGTAGCCGGACACGAACCACTGCAGGTCGGCGGTGGAGGCGTGCAGGTCGCCGGCGAGGGTGGGCAGAGCCACGCTGAGGACCGTGCCGTCCAGGCCGACCGCCAGCACGGCCAGGGTGAGCGCGCCAAGCGCCCACCACCGGCGTGCTCCGAGAGCATCCATGACAGTCACCTGCTTTCGAGAGTGACAACTATACGATAGTAGCTCTCACAGACTGGAGACTGTCAACTGCCAGCAGCCTTCAAGTTGACCGGCGACCGTCTACCCGATGCGCCCGACCGCACAGACGCGGGGATATTCAGAGCCCAGGAATGCCTGCCTGCTTCGCCTGGGCGACCACCACGACCTCCCCATGACCGCCTGACGAATGGCCGACAGACCCGTGAACACGCTCCAGCGCGACCTCCCGCGCGTTGCTCCGATCCACCGGGTTGTAGAAGGCCAGGTCAATGTCCTTGACCCGGGCAGGATCGAAGCGGCCGTGCAGCTGATCCCAGACCAGGTCGCGGAGCACACCGCCGCCGACCCACCAGCCTGCGGGTGCGCAGGCGCGGGCGGCGCCCAGCACCCGCATCATCCAGGGTGTCGCCCGGATGATGGCCTCAAGCCGAGCCACGCGGTCGTCATCCACGGCGCGACCCTACCGCCGAGGGCGGACAGCGCGGCAGGTGATCTGCTCAGACCCGTCAGCAACACTTTGCGTGAACCGCGCACGAACTTACGGGCAGGACCACTACGACTTGCCGCTGCTTGGGTGGGCGGTGCCAAGAAGGAGGCCGACGCTGGCCTCGTGGATGTTTGCCGACCAGCCCAGCTCGGTGAGCCTGGCGGCAAGCTCGGCAGGCGAGTAGTAGACCTTGATGACCCGGTGCTGGCTGCCGTCGCGAAGGCGGCGCCAGACGGTCGGGGTTGTCTGGTTGGGCAGCACTCGTTCGCGCGCGCGTTCACGGTGGCCGCTGTCAAGGAAGCAGGCCCGCCCGCCTGGCGCCAGGGCCGCACCGACCACCGACCAGAAGGCGGCGAATCGTGCTGGGGGCACGTGCGTCAGCCAGAACGCGAAGAACACCGTGTCGTAGCGGCGCGGCGGCTGCCAGCCGAGCACGTCGGCCTGGATGAACTCCACCGGCAGGCCCCTGACGCGCTGTCGTGCCAGCGCGAGCATCTCCGGGGCGGCGTCGACGGCGGTCACCGAGCGGGCGCGGGCAGCCAGCATCGGGGTCCAGTGGCCGGTGCCGCACGCCAGCTCGAGCACGTCCCCGATGATCGGCAGCTCGTCGATGCAGCGGTCCCACGGTTGGCCGAGATAGGCGTCGTCGTAGTCGGGTGCGCGCGCCCGATAGTAGGTGACCTGCTCGGCCAGCAGCGCCTCGACATCGTGGTCCATGCCGCGAGTCTGCCACCTATGCGGGCTCGACGGGTCTTGGCTGCCGTAGCGCGGGAGCCTGGCTACGTGTCCGCCGGGTAACTGGTAACCCAACCGGATTTGGGGTCCGTGAATGGCATGGCGCGGGTGGGCATGCAGGTTCAGGGCGTGGCTGGTGGATGTCGTATGGCCAGGTCTGGAGAGGGCCGGATGTGGATCGGGCATGGCGTCAGACGCCCTGCTGACCTCCGCGCCGGTCCAGGTCGGGCATGGATCACAGTAGCGGAGTCCAGACGGTCAGCGTCCCGGTCGGCTGCACGTCGAGGTGCCAACCGGGCTGGAAGCCGGCGTCGCGGAGGGCGCGTGCCAGGGCCTCGACGGTGCCTGGCTTGGTATTCGCCATGGTGATGGCGAGGACCTGCGGCGCCTCGGGATGGGCGGTGAGGAACCGCCGCACCGCCCCGGTGTCGTCGTCGACCTGGACCGAGCGCTCGGGCGCCACGGCGGGCCGCCGCGCCACCGCCGACGGCCAACCGTCGTAGGTGGCCATGTAATACGCCCGCCCCTTGAAGCTCTTGTACTCGCCGTACTGGGCGAACACAACCACGTCCCCGTTGCCCGCGTGCTGCCGCGCCGCCGCGACCAGCGCCCGGATGCCGTCGTAGGGGCGGGCGCTGCTCCGGTGGGTAACGTCGCGCAGCCCGGCGGCGCTCCGGATGCCCGCGTCCACGACCCCGGCGGCGCCAGCGACCAGTACCGCGACCAGGCTCGCGGCGGCGAGGCGGCGTGCGGCAGCCGGCGTGGCGCCTCGCCGCGCTCGGATCGGCACAGCGAGCCCGACCGCGGCCAGCAGGTAAACGAGCGGGATCAGGAAAGTAGTTGATCCGTAGGAAGCCGAACGCCCACAGTCGAAGCGACGAGGCGACCAGCTGTAACGCCAGCGCACCGGCCAGGGCGACCAGCAACGGCCGGACCCGCCGGTCCCGCGCGGCGGCCACGGCACCGCTGGCCAGCGCGAGCCATAGCAGCACCGCCAGCGCCCAGTCGCCGAGGCCAGAGCCGGTCACCACCGCCGGTGCGAACCCACTGAGGCGGCCGAGGAGGAACCCGGCCACGGCCGGCGACCACGGCGCGTACGACCCCGCCCAATAGCCGGTCACCGCCCCCTTGGACTGCGGCAGCACGACGCCAACGAGGTGCCCGCCGACCACCAGCCCCGCCAGCACCGGGGCGGCGAGCCGCCGCCATGCCCGCGCCCGCAGGCTTCGGGCGAGGTCCAGGGCGAGCAGCGGGGCCACCACGAAGGTGAGCGCGGTCGCGAGCACGGCGCACAAGCCCATAGCGGCGTACGCCCCGAGCCGGCGGGCCGGCCGGCACTCCCAGTCGGTAGCCGCGAGGTAGGCGAGGACCGCCAGCGGCGCGAGGGCTGCCTCGCACAGGTAAGGCGCAAGCTGCCAGGCGTAGCCGTACAGGAGCGGGTTGGCCAGCACCATGGCGGCAGTCACGAGGCTGCCCGGCGAACCCAGCCAGCGCCGCGCCAGCGTGTAGGTGGTCAGCGCGAGCAGCGGCAGGCAGAGCGCGACCGGCCACCGGTAGGCCGCCTCGACCTCCCCGAACGCCGCCGCGGCGCCCTTCTCGACCAGCAGCCAGCCGGCGGCGATCGGCGAGTCGGCGGAGGGGAGTTGGCGCCAAAGCTCGCCCCCCGGGCGGGAGATGTGCCAGGCGCGCCATTGCTCGTTGTACCAGAACGGCAAGCCCATGGCGCGGCGCAGCCCCGCAAGCAGCATCCCGGCCCCGGCGAGCAGGAGCGCCACAGAAACCCGGTCTGCCCAGCCCATGGGCCGCTCGAAACCGCCACGGCGATCCGCCGCCGGCACCCCTGAGCCGCGCGGCGTCTCCAGGACGGGGCCGCATGCCGCGACGCTACATCATTCCCATCAGTCGATAAGGGCAGGCGGCTAGAGTCGCCCTGCGACCGCGGAGACCATCTCGCACCGTGCCGTTCGGGCTGCTCTGCGTGAGCTCGGTCGTCTGCTGATACGCCCTGTACGGCCAGCCCACCCAGGATCTGGACGCCCACCGTGCCCGAGCGCCCTGGTACCGCACCAGGGCCTCGGCAAAGTGCCGGCTTGTCTGGTTGGCGATGGTCGGGTGAGTGAGCCGAGTGCATGAGGGGCAGGCACGGCTCCCGGCGATCATGTGGGTGTCGAATCCCATGACCAGACCGGACCGCCGTGCCGCCTGCACATCATCATCCTCCATCCCCGCGCCGCCCAGCCGCTGCCACCCGCCGTGCTGGCCCCAGACCAGTCCGCAGCCTGATAACCGTCAACGACCAGCCGTGCCCTCACCCAGATTGGACCCCATCCGGTCAAGCCGGGCGTCAGCAGGAACTCGACGTCAGCCGGATGTACCAGGCCGGATCCCAGACGACATAGCGCGACCACGGAGAGCGAGACTCGCAGAGGAGCTGACCGCCATGAACATCAAGGACTCTGACCGCCGCGCCACCTGTCTGGTTGTTGAGCACGTATCCGTCGCCGTACCAGTTGCTCAATGCGTAGGTGCCGTAGTAGTAAAATCTGAAGACGTAATACCCGGCGCCATACTTCACCGTGGCGCATGCATAGCCGCGGTCACACTCGTAGGTCGAGCCGTTCGGGATCCAGTCGCGCTGGACGGCTGGTGACGTCGTCGGCGCTGCGGCGGCGATCGATGCCGGCGAGGTCTGGCTGGGGAGCTGGATGACGGCCGCCCCGTGCGGTCCGCGAGTGACCGTAATCTTGTCGTTCCCCGGGTGGTCCGCCGGCGTCGCGTGGGCCGGTGCCAGCGTGACACCGGCCATGAGGAAGCTCGTCAGCAGTCCGATGACCGCGATGGTCGTGCGTTGTCGGATCCTCATGGCTCTCCTTTGTATTCGAGGGATAGACGCGGCGGGCCGTTGCCACGATGCGTCGGACGCGCCCGGGCAGGCAAGCATTAGGCGCTCGCTGAATCCGACCCGCGGAACCTCTCGCGCGGTTGCGGTGTCTTGAGACCGACGGGCTTGCTGGGACTGTCTCCAACTGGCCAAGAAGCGGGCACCCGCCAGACTCATCCGGGTCGCTGGAGATCACCCCGGTTTTGATGCCACCTATCTACGCAACGGCACGTCAACAGCGATCCCAGAGGGACTGCGCACCGTCTTCCTGGTCCCAGGTACGGCCAGCGCGGCCAGGGCAGCGAGGGGGACCGCACGTGGCCGACCGGCTGCCCGGCAGGGTCAGCGCCGCCGACGAATTCGGATCATTTTGTGTTCCTGCCGTCGTTTGTCTTCGGCGGCCTGATCGTGCCGACCGTCAGCCCCCAGGTGGGACTGGCGGGTGCCGGGGTCGACATCATGCTCGCCGCGGCCCTTGGCCTGACCATCCCGACACTGCACCGCTGGCGAGCCCTCGACGACGCCGGCGCACTCCAGCCTCGGGCCAGCCTCCGCTCATGAGCCGCCATCGCCGGGAGCAGCAGCGCCAGGCAGTCGTGTCGTGGAGAGAGGATCGGTCGGGTCGACCTGATCTGCGGCCAGCTTGGCGTACTGGTCGGCGAACGCCTTCTCCGAAACCACATGATCGCTTGGCAGTGTTGCTGGGCGGTTCTTCCGCCACGCTGCCCGCTGCGCCTCGGCGATGGCGGACCCGGCCGGCGCGGCCAACACCTGGACCCGTCCGTCTCCTTGTCCCCGCCCGGCCACCGGCGCCACCGCGACCTCGTTGCCTTCCTGGTCGGTGACCCACAGCGGGAAGTCGTCGTACTTGAACAAGGCGATCTCAGCCACCGGCGTCGGATAGTGATGGATCCCACCCCCACCAGGCAGGACACCCCGGTGGACCCTCTCCGGAAGCGGCACGCTCGCATTGCAGATCGAGTCGGTCCACCGGTCAACATCGACCGCCGTGCGGATGGGGGTGTCCAGCAGCGTCCGGATGCCAAGGGCCTCCACGGCCTCCGGGAAGCGGTCGTACAGGCGCCTGGCGTTTTGGCGCAGCACATCCACCTTGGCGGGGTCGGCGCAGAACTGCGCGCTCCACTCGACCCCGGCGATGTTGCGGACCACGAACCAGCCATCCGCGTCTTTGAGCCACAACCCCCCGCCATGGTGATCCTCGTAGGGTTCGGCGCCGTAGAAGAAATCGGTGACCGAGCGGGCCAGCTTGATCATGAGCTTGCGCGACGCCACATAAGCTTTGGAGTTCGTGCGGGGCGGATGGTCGGGGATGCGCCGCGTCCACGCAAGGCTCTCATGCTCGGTGTGGGTGCCGCTGCCCCCCTGATCATCGCCGCGACCGCCGCCTGGGCTGCCATCGTCCGGTCCGGGCATCCGATCCCCCTCCCCCTCGGGGTTCGTGTCATGTCGCACTATGGTGTGCCTACACTTGGAGTCAGGGAAGCCCCCGCCACGCGGGAAGCACTTGCGGCAACACATCCGCGGCCCCGCTTATGCGGGCCTACTGACCGTGCAGCAGAGCCTGATCATCGGCCCACCGTATGCAGCAGCGGCCTATACCGGGCGCCTCCTGCACGGCCGCCTGCTTGTATTCCACAGCGTTGAACCGGCAGCGCAGGCAGCGCGACTGTAGGCACCGCACGTCGTTCGGAGGCGGTCGCGGCAGTGTGTCAGCTCGCGCCTACCGCCCGCCCAAGCCCTTCCAACTCGCGTGAACGGATCCCATCAAGGGCCAGCATGGTGCGCAGCGCCCGCACGTTGTTGCGAAGGCACTCTCGCTCCTGGCTGTCGGCATCCTCAGAGGGTTCAAAGGAAATCCGACCGGGACTGCCCACCGCCAGCACAATGGTTCCCGCGTCGATGGGCTTGGGCTCCCTGTCGTGATGGACCAGCACGTCAAGCTGATAGAGACGAGGGTCTCCGTCGCCAACAAGGGCGCCTGCCAAGCCCACGCGGAAGGCGAAGGCGTCAGCCTCGTTTGGCTTCAGTTGCTGCCTCACCGCTACGCCAACCACTTGGCCCACCCCGTCGTGGGCCGGGAGTTTGAGGTCGTAGGTCTGACTGATGGGCAGAGCAGCACCGCTTCCACGGCAGTGTATGTCGATCGTCTGCATCGCCCGAATCCGGAACTCTGCCTGTGTGACGACGGACACCAGCCTCCCGATGTTCCGCATGGAAATCTCGATCCTGCTGTCGCAGGGTACGAGGTCGACGACCTCAAGCCCCGAAGACCGATCTGGTGCAGAGCCGGTCGTCGGGGATGGTTTCCCGATGCTCGAGCATGGGTCCTCGGTGATCGTGGTCGTGGGTGTGGTCACGGTCGGATGCGTGGTGAACGCTTCCCGAACCGCATCCCGCACTGTGGGGATCAAGACCGCGGTGATGACGAACACAACTACCGGAGCCACGAACATCGCCAGCTTCTGCTCGAGGGAGATGCTGGCCCACTGCTCCCGCAGGCTGGGCTTCTTGCCGGGCTCCTTCATATGTGTCCCCTTGGAGTGCACCATGCTCTCGCAGCGGGACATGCAACACAATGGCCCCGGACAGCGTGGGACTGCGGATCTCAGGGGCCCTGCGCTACCAGTGGTCGGCCGGCAGCTCGGTGGTCAGGGTGTCAAGGTCGACCTGCTGATGCAGCCGGGCACCGAACACCTCGATGGTCCTGCCGGCGTCGTAGCGACGCCGGTTGAAGCGCCGGTCGACCGCCTGCTGGACGCGCCGGCGGGCCGGCTGGAACGCCGCGGCCACCGTCAGGGTCGCCCCGGCCACCACCAGCGGGGAGTCTTGGCCGAGCAGCTGGCCGAGCCCGAGGACGCCACACCAGCTTCATCTCCTTGCGGAGCTGGTGCTGGGCCAGAGCAAGCGGATCGGTCTTACACATGACGGCGACGGTACGCCCGCGCCGACTGCGGAGGAAGACGAGGGGCGGCGGCCCTGGCCGTCCGAAACGAGCGTTCGCGTAGGCTGAGCGGACACCAGAAATCTCGCCCGTAACTCCGCAAATCCCTCATGATCACGGCCGCGGGCTATGCGACCAGTCGTTCCCGTCACGAGAGTCGGCGCCGCCAGAACCAGCAACAACGGCGAGCATCACAACGCCGACCAGGAACAGCAGCGCCATCATGTCAGACTCCCCTCTGGCGCCGAGCCACCCGGGCGGCCTGCCTGGCGGCCCGCGCCTTGCGGGCGGCTTCGGCCTCGCGGTGCAGATCCTCGATGTGCAGCTCCGCCAGAGTGGTCCCGTAGCCCAAGAGCATCGTGGCCATGGTGTCCTCCTTCGCTGTCTTCACTGACATCACGATAGGTCTAAGGCGGACAGACCCACCTCGGGCTGTTGCCTTAGATCCACCGAGCAACAGACTCGTTTTCACAGGCGGTTGCCACGCTTCCACCCTGAGCTGCCGGTCCCCGGTAAGGCAGCAACGCTTGCCCCGACCGTGCATCGCAGGGACAGCCGGAGGGTCGGCCGGACAGGAGGGTTTGGCCCACACGCGGGAGGACGCAGGCCGGCCGCGCCTCGTTGTGGGCGTACAGGCGAGGTCCGTGCTGTCTGCCGCAGTGACGGCCCCGTCCATCGCCTCGGTTGGTGGCGCGGGCTTGTGTCCGGCCAGCCAGTTCGACTGCCCGTGCCCGCAGCTGGTCGCGCTGCGGCTCATCGGCGTCGAGCCTCGCAGACGTCGAGCTGGTCCAGGTCGAGGATGGCGTGGGATGCTGGCGTCGAAAGGTGCCCTTCTTGGACGGCGAGCGCGGACGTTACAGACCCGCATTCTCGCAGCTCAGAGGGCCCTTTTCGGGGTCACAGCTACCCAGGATCACGCCGGTCGAGGGTCCAGGCTCAACGCTTGCCGTAGGCGGCCAGGAAGGCGCGTACGCCCTCGTCGGCGTACCGGTCCAGCTCGGCGGGCGTGGGGATGCCATCGTCGCCCAGCAGCATCGCCCGGTTCACCGGCGCTGACATGATCAGCCAGTTGAAGTGTGTGGCGGCGGTGAGTGCATTGTCGAACCGCAGCAGCCCTCGCTCGGCGAGGTGCGCGAAGGTGTCGGCGAGCGCGGCGATCGTGCGGCCGGCGCCTCGCTCGTAGAAGGCGCGGCCAAGTTCGGGGAAGCGGCGCGCCTCCCCGATCACCAGTCGGCGGAGCTGCATCAGCCGCGGTTGCATCACCCGAGACAGCTGCCGACACGCGAGGTCGTGAAGGTCGGCCTCGAGGTCGCCGCTGTCCTTGAGCTGCTGCACCTCCTCGTGCACCGGCTCTCCGGCGTCGTCGACCGTGCTGGTCACGATGGCGACGAAGAGGCTGTCCTTGTTGGCGAAGTGCTGGTAGACGGTCCGCTTCGACACGCCCGCCCGTGCCGCGATCTCGTCCATGCTCGCGCCGAGGTAGCCGCTGTGCAGGAAGACGGTCGTGGCCGCCTCCAGGATCGCCCGGCGCTTGCGGGCCGATCGGGGCGTGTCGTCCACGTCCGTGGGCAGGTTGGGCTGAGCAGGACCGATCACCTCGCAAGGGTACTAGCCCAGCCAGACCTCCTTCGGGTACTATACCGTGTAGTTTCTAGCCTGGACCGTACAAGGCCCGGGATCGGCGCTGGTGCGGGTGCGCTGGGCCCGACGATTCCCGCACCGTCACCAGCCGTCGCCGGGCGGCATTGGCATGGGACGCCCTGCGCAGGGAGGATTGATGACCCAACCGCATGACCAACCCGAGCCGCAGGTCCTGCTGACCGGGCTGGTGGTCGGCGAGTCACCACGCTGGCACCAGCAGCGGCTGTGGCTGGCCAACTGGGGTACCGACGAGCTGGTCACCGTCGACCCGGACGGCACCAGTCAGGTCGCCGCCAGCGTCCCGATGACCATCCCCTGCTCGATCGACTGGCTGCCCGAGCCTGACGGGCGGCTCCTGGTGGTGTCGGGGTCGCGGCTGCTACGCCAGGAGCCCGACGCGACGCTGGCGGTCCACGCCGACCTCGAGGAGTTCGGCCGGGGCTTCAACGAGATCGTGGTGGACCAGCGTGGCAACGCCTACGTCAACGGCGGCGGCTTCGACCTGCTGGCCGGCGAGCCGTTCAAGCCCGGAATCGTGGTGCTGGTCAGCCCCGACGGCAGCGCCCGGCAGGTCGCCGACGACATCGCCTTTGGCAACGGCATAGCCATCACCCCCGATGGCGCCACGCTGCTGGTAGCCGAGTCCTACGGCAAGCGGCTTTCAGCCTTCGACATCGCTGCCGACGGCGGCCTGTCGAACCGGCGGGTGTGGGCCGACCTGGGCGACGACCACCCCGACGGCATCTGCATCGACGCCGACGGTGCCGTCTGGTACGCCGACGTCCCCCACCAGCATTGCGTGCGGATCGCCGAGGGCGGCCGGGTGCTGCGGACGATCGGGCTGGACCGTGGCTGCTTTGCGTGCATGCTCGGTGGCGCCGACCGCACGACGCTGTTCATGCTGGCGGCCATCTGGCGCGGCCCGCAGCACATGACCGAGGGGCCGCGCAGCGGCCAGGTACTGACCACAACGGCGCCCGCCCCCGGCGCCGGCCGCCCGTGAGGCCAAGGACCACCTGAGTGGGCGAGGCACAGGAGGGCGCGGCGGCCCCAGTGGCGCCAGCAGCGGCTCGGCAGGCCGCGACGCTGGACCGGCGGCGGCTGCTGCTGGTGTTCGCCGGCCTGATGCTGGCGGTGCTGCTGGCCGCGCTGGACCAGACGATCGTGGCGACCGCGCTGCCGACGATCGTCGGCGAGCTGCACGGCCTGGAGCACATGGCGTGGGCGGTCACCGCCTACCTGCTGGCCGCCACGATCGGGCTGACCATCTACGGCAAGCTCGGCGACCAGTTCGGCCGCAAGCCGGTCTTTCTGTTTGCGATCTCGGTGTTCCTGCTCGGCTCGGCCCTGACCGGCCTGGCCCAGTCCATGGGGCAGCTGATCGCCTTCCGCGCGGTCCAGGGCATCGGCGGCGGCGGGCTCACCATCGGCGCGCAGGCGATCATCGGCGAGCTCATCGCCCCCCGCGAACGCGGACGCTACATCGGCGCGTTCTTCGGGATGTTCGGGCTGGCGTCGGTGGCCGGCCCGCTGCTTGGCGGTTACCTCACCGACGCCTGGAGCTGGCGCTGGTGCTTCTACATCAACCTCCCGCTTGGCGCGCTCACCCTGGCGATCGTCACCGCCGGCTTGCACCTTCCCCGCCACCCCACCAGGCCGCGGCTGGACTACCTGGGCGCCGCCCTGCTCGCCGTGGCCGTGACCTGCATGGTGCTGGTCACCAGCTGGGGTGGCACCAGGTACGCCTGGGCATCGCCAACGATCATCGCGCTTGGGGTGGCGGCGCCCGTGCTGCTTGGCGCGTTCGTGCTGGCCGAGCGGCGGGCTGCTGAGCCGGTCGTGCCGCTGCGGCTGTTCCGCAGCCGGGTGTTCAACGTCGCCAACGGGCTCAGCTTGGTCATCGGCGTGGTGCTGTTTGGCACCATCATCTACATCCCGGCGTTCTTCCAGATGGCCCAGGGCGCCAGCGCCACCCAGGCCGGCCTGCGGATGCTGCCGATGATGGCCGGGCTGCTGGCCGCCGCCGTCTGGTCGGGGCAGCGCATCAGCGCCACCGGCACCTACCGGCGCTTCCCGATCGCCGGCATGGCCTTGGGCGCCGCCGGCCTGGCGCTGCTCAGCCGCCTGGGGGCCGACACCCCCTACCCGCTGGCCAGCAGCTTCCTGCTGCTGCTTGGGGTTGGAATGGGCCTGTCGATGCAGGTGCTGGTCCTGGCGGTGCAGAACGCCGCGCCACCCACCGACCTCGGCGCGGCAACCTCGGCGACCAACTTCGTGCGGCAGATCGGCGGTTCGTTTGGCGCCGCGGGGTTGGGCGCGGTGTTCACCAGCCGACTGTCCGAACAGCTCGCCGCCCGACTGCCCGCCGGCGCCTTGGCGCGCCTACCGGCTGGAGGTGTCAACGCGATCACCCCTGCGCTGGTCCACACGCTGCCACCACCCGTACGCGCAGGCTTCATCGGCGCCTACGTCGACGCGCTGGCGCCCGCCTTCGGATACCTGGTGCCCCTGGTGCTGGTGGCGTTCGCCCTGGCGTGGTTGCTGCCCGAGCTGCCACTGCGCAGCAACCAGCCAGGCTCCTGACTTCGAGACTCGGGCCTCGTGTCGAGTCGACGCACTCGCACAGGCAGGGTGGCGTGGGGATGCTGGCATCGAAAAGGTGCCATTCCGGTTCGCGAGAGCGGACCTCACACCCGTGTTATCCAGCTCACAGGACCCTCTCCAGGTTCGGATCACGCCGCCAGGAAATCCACAGCGGTGGATTCAGGCTGAGGCCATGCGCCCAGTTCGGCGCCGACTCTTCATCGATCCCTGGCATGGCGGGATCAAGTCGCAATTCGGGTGGTGACAAGCGAGCATAGTCGCTGGATCGTAGGAGATGCTGACCAATTGCCAAGAGTTCGAAATGCACAAGGTCTACGTCAAGAACGATCGTAGATCTTCGATGCTGGGGAGCGACTGCCACAGGCTCCAAACGCGATCGGCAGTGGCGAAGCGACATCGTTCATAGTAGTCGCGGACCTGGCGTCTGCCGCGGATATCAGTCGGGCTGACCTTGGTACCGTCGCCGCCCGAAGACGAAGTAGGAGATTGGTACGACCCCGAAGGAGTTGACGACCGCCACGACCGCGGCCCACATCCACTTCGAGCCTCGGATTTGGTTTGCTGGCCGACGCTTGATGTCGATGAGTGCCGCAATCTTGAGGCAGCCTTCAGCAACTGCTGCAGCAATGATCAGTCTGCGGGTGCGCTCGCTGAGATCACTCCACCGTCGTCTAGCGGCCATGACATCCTCCATGTACATGACAGGACCCCTGATGGTCTGCACCCTACATCGGTCAAGCAGCTCCCACTACTCATCTGCGTCGAGCCTCGCGGATTCTCCATGCCCGCCGCTGACGCGAGGTCGTGACGACGATTCGCCACGACGTTGGGTTCGCACCCGGTCACGACCGCTTCCTTCGCCGCTCGGTCCCGGTGGCAGGCCCTGGCGACCGCCGTGGCATGGAGGAACATGGCAGCCGGACGTCCCTCCCAGGGGCCAATCGCAAAGGAGGCAGTCCTGGTGAAGGCACTGGAGATCATCAACCTCCGCCAACCAAGCGAGGTGCGCGAGTTCCCCTACGGGCAGCTCGAGCTGTTCCACATCGCCGGCCAGGTCATCGGGCGCGCGACCTACCAGCCGGGCTGGCGCTGGACCCAGCACGTCGGCCCGACGGCAGGCACCAAGCTCTGCGAGGTCGAGCACCTCGGCCTGGTCGTCGACGGCCGAGCGGCCGTGCGGATGACCGACGGGACCGAGCGGGTGCTGGAGCCCGGCGACCTGTTCGCGATCCCGCCTGGCCATGACAGCTGGGTGGTCGGCGATGAGCCATACACCTCCCTCCACCTGCTCGGCGCCGACTCGTACACCCTCCCCGCCACAAGCTGAGCCCGATGTTGAACGCTGCGATCAGGCCGGCTCGCCGTGGCGCAAGCGAGATCAGAAGCAGTCACTTACCCTCGCGGCTATGACCGACAAGCCGGGCCCGCGCGCGAGCGCAAGAAGCAGGCCTCCCGGCAGCCACCCTGAGCGCACCGACCTGCGGATCTGACCGATGACGGAGCCCAGCAGATGAGCATGCGACCAACCGGAACAGCGACGGCCGCCACCGCCGAGCAGCTCGACCCGCGCCGCTGGCTGGCGCTGGGGGTCGTGCTGATCGCCGTCTTCATGCAGCTCATGGACATCAGCATCGTCAACGTGGCGATCCCGTCTATCCAGCGCGACCTGGACGCCAGCTACTCGCA
>WNGB01006652.1_pt1 | contig 18517 bp, 19 predicted proteins | sample 5400681 | NCBI WGS metagenome assembly WNGB01 (sample SAMN13153367, study PRJNA577476) | soil metagenome | isolation source: 115 cm soil or saprolite under grassland replicate 2 | place: USA:California | collected 2016-06-15 | reverse complement strand
CGCCTGGCCGCGTGGACGGAAGCTACGGCGGCCTTGCTGGGGAAGAATTCCGAGGCCGCGGCCATCTTCCTGCCCGGCGGCCGGCCGCCGCGGGCGGGACAGCGCCTGCGCAACCCCGACCTCGCGGCGACGCTGGAGGCGATCGGATCTCTCGGCCGCGCCGGCTTCTACGAGGGGGAGACCGGGCGGCAGCTCGCGCGTTTCTCGCAGGAGCACGGCGGCTTCTTCACCGAGCACGATCTCGCCGAGCAGCGCGGCCTGTGGGCCGAGCCCGTCTCGACGACCTATCGCGGCGTGACGATACACGAGACGCCGCCGCCGACCCAGGGACTCTCCGTCCTCGAGATGCTCAACCTCGTCGAAGCCCATGACGTCGGCAAGCTCGACTATCTCGGCCCGGATCACGTGCATCTCCTCGTCCAGGCCAAGCAGATCGCCTTTCACGACCGCGACCGCTTCATCGCGGACCCGGACTTCGCCAAGGTGCCCGTGGCGCGGCTGCTCTCCAAGGCCTATGCCGACCTGCGGCGGCCGTTGATGGACCCGGCGCGCGTGCTGCCGTGGGACCGCGTGCCGTCCCATGGCAGCCTCGACGGCGACACGATCTATGTCGCCGCGGTGGACGCGGAAGGCACTGCCGCCTCGCTCATCCACAGCCTGTACTCGCCCTTCGGCTCCGGCATGGTGGCGGGGCGCACCGGCGTGGTGCTGCAGAACCGCAGCGCCTACTTTTCGCTCGACCCGGCGCATCTGAACCGTCTCGAGCCGGGCAAGCGACCGCTCCACACCTTGATCGCCTCGCTCGCCTTCAAGGACGACGCCCTCTGGCAGGTCTTCGGCTGCATGGGCGCCGACGGCCAGCCGCAGATCCACCTGCAGGCCTACACGGCGATGATCGACTTCGGCCTCGACGTCCAGGAGGCCGTCGAATCGCCGCGCTGGCTCTCGGGGCGTTTCGAGCTGGGAGATCCGCGCGATCTCCTCAACATCGAGGGCCGCTTCCCGGCCGCCACGCTCGTCGAGCTCGAGCGCCGCGGCCATGTCATCCGCCGCTGGCCGGCATGGGAGGAGCACGCCGGCCACGCCCACGGCATCACCATCGATCCCGAGACGGGCGCGCGCCTGGGCGCCGCCGACCCGCGCAGCGACGGCGCCGCCGTCGGCTACTAGCGCGAGACGGGATGCCTCACAATCGCGTGACGGTCTTTCGGCGCTCCCGGTAGATTTCCACCGCGATGGGGATGCAGGACAGGACGATGACCACGATGACGACCACGTGGATGTGCCGGGAGATATTCGGCACGGTCCGGCCGAGCAGGTAGCCGGCCCAGCTCATGGAGGCGACCCAGCCGACTCCGCCCGCGACGTTGTAGGTGAGAAAGCGCCGGTACCGCATGGTGCCCACCCCCGCCAGCACCGGCGCGAAGGTGCGGATGATGGGCACGAAGCGCGCGATGACGATCGTCTTGGGCCCGTACTTCTCGTAGAAACGATGGGTGCGATCCACGTGCTTGGGATTGAAGAGGAGCGACTTCTCCTTCGTGAAGATCCGCGGACCGAGCCGTGCGCCGATCGCGTACCCGACGCTGTCGCCGACGATGGCCGCGACCATGAGCAGCCCGTTCAGCCACCAGATATTGAGATGCCCCGCCGATGCGAGCAGTCCCGCCGTGATCAGGAGGGAGTCGCCCGGGAGAAAGCAGCCGATGAGGAGCCCCGTCTCGGCGAAGACAATCGCGACCAGCAGGAGGTAGCCGCCCCACTGGATGAGCGCGTCGAGGGAGTATGCACCGGTGAAGATGCCGTAAAGAACGTCCACGCGAAGTAGAGCTAGCCCAGCTCCCGGCGGACGAGGGCCGCGCCGGCGCCCAGCGCGTGGAGCTTGGCGCGGGCCAGCTCCCGGTCCAGCGGCACCATGCCGCAGTTGGTGCAGGGGAAGATCTGCGACGGCTTGACGTGCTTCATGGCCTCGCGGATCACGGCGGCGACCTCCTGCGGCGTCTCGGCGCGATCGCTGGCCACGTCGATCGCCCCCACCAGCACGTCCTTGTCTCCGAGGAGCCTGATCAGGGCGATCGGCACGCGCGAGTTGGCGCACTCGAGGGACACCCCGCCGATGCGGCTCCGCGCCAGCAGCGGGAAGGTCCGCTCGTACTGGCGCCACTCGCCTCCGAGCGTTTTCTTCCAGTCCGTGTTGGCCTTGATGCCGTAGCCGTAGCAGATGTGCACCGCCGTCCGGCACGTTAGGCCCTGGACGGCCTGGTCCAGCGCCTCGATGCCCCAGTCGCGCACCTCGTCCATGTAGACGTTGAACGCGGGCTCGTCGAGCTGGATCACGTCCACTCCGAGCGCGGCAAGCTCACGCCCCTCCTCGTTGATGAGCCCGGCCAGGGCCAGGCCGAGCTTGGCCCGGCTGCCGTAGTACGCGTCCTTGATGGTGTCGGCGATCGTCATGGGGCCGGGGATGGTGAACTTGATCCGGCGCCGCGTGGCTCCGCGGAGAAACCGCACGTCATCCCCGTGGATGGAGCCCCGTCGCCTGAGCGGTCCCGTCACCGTGGGCACGTCGGCCTTGTAGCGGTCGGCGCGGATGCCTATCGTCACCATCTTCGAGAAGTCGACCCCGTCCAGCCGCTCGACGAAGCCCCAGACGAAGTGCCGGCGCGTCTGCTCGCCGTCGGTAACTATGTCGATGCCGGCTTCCTCCTGGTCGCGCACGGCCAGGCGCACCGCGTCGCGCTTGCCCTCCTCGAGCGCGTCGCCCTCGAGGCGCCAGGGCGCCCAGAGGGTCCGCGGCGCCGCGAGCCAGGCGGGCTTGGGCAGGCTTCCGGCGATGGTGGAGTCGAGCATCCGGGCGGCATGGTATCATGCTCCGCGTGAGACGCCTGATCGTTCTGCTGCCGCTCTTCGCCCTCGTCGTGTTCGGCTGCGGGAAAGCGACCGACAAGCAGTGGTACAAGCCCACCGTGGACTACACGGCCGCTGACTTCGAGCGCGACCGCGTGGCATGCACCGACAAGAAGAGCCGCGCGCTCGACGAGGCCTGCCTGAAGGGCAAGGGCTGGCTGCCACTCTCGGGCGACATCGGTCCCGCGGTCAAGGCCCCGTCCACTCCTCCCCGCAGCAAGTACTAATCTGCGCGGCATCATCTTCGACTTCGGCGGTGTCCTCTGGGACATGCGCTGGGACGTGGCGCGCGATCTCGACACGACGCACGGCCTGCCGCGCTCGTCCGTGTTCGAGACCCTCTATCGCACGGGCACGTGGCAGGAGATCGAGCGCGGCCGCGGCGATCGCGAGGCGTGGCTCGAGGAGGCCCATCGGCTGCTCGAGGCGCGCGCCGGCCGTCCGCTCCCACGGCTGCACGACGAATGGCGCCGCGCGCATCGGCCGATCGAGCCCAACCTGGCCCTGATACGCGAGCTCCGCCCCTCCCACAAGCTGGGCCTCCTGAGCAACGCCGATGTCTCGCTCCGCGCCCACCTCCGGAGCGACCTCGGCATCCACGACCTCTTCGACGACATCGTTTGCTCGGCCGAGGTCGGCGTGGCCAAGCCGGATCCCGCAGTGTATCGCCTGGCGGCCCGGCGGCTCGGCCTCGAGCCTGCCGACTGCGTCTTCGTGGACGACCTCGACGCCAATGTCGGGGCGGCGCGGCAGGTCGGCATGCAGGGTATCCTCTTCCGCGTGGACAAGGGCGATGATCTCCGCGCCCAGCTGGCGGCGCTCGGCGTCGCGCCCCGCGGCTGAGCCATGGCCCGGACCGCCGTCTTCCTGTCTCCGGGCGCCGATCTCGCCGCGGCCGTGGATTGCGCGAAGCGCGCGGATGTTCTCGGCTATGACAGCGTCTGGGTCACCCACGGCCTCGGCCGCGACGCGCTCCTCGTCCTCTCGGCCTACGGGCAGGTCGCCCCACGCGTGGGGCTGGGCACGGGCGTGCTCCCGATCTATCCGCGGCATCCGGTGCTCCTGGCGCAGGAGGCGCTGACGCTCCACGAGATGACGGGCCGGCGGCTGCGTCTCGGCATCGGCGTGAGCCATCGCCCGATGATGGAGGACGCGCTCGGCCTCGACATGGGGCGCCCGATCGAGGTCATCCGCGAGTACGTCACGGTGCTGCGTCAGGCGCTCGGCGGGCGCGTCGAGCACACGGGCGCACGCTACCGCATCCGGTGGCAGAGCGGCCTCCCGCGCCTGCCGGCGCCGCCGCCGATCTACCTGGCGGGCCTCGGGCCCGCGATGCTCGAGCTGGCCGGCGAGATCGCCGAGGGCGCCGTGCTCTGGCTCTGCGCCCCCGCCTACGTGCGCGATCACGCGCTGCCGGCCATCCGGCGCGGACGGGAGCGCGCGGGCAAGTCCATGGACGGCTTCGAGGTCGTCGCCTCCGTGCCGGCCGCGCTCACCGGGGACCGCGCCGCCGCCCGGGCGGCCTTCAAGAGTGAGCTGGCGCGCTATCTGGCGGTGCCCTTCTACCGCGCCATGCTCGACAGGAGCGGCTTCGGGAGCGAGATCGCGGCGTGGGATCGCGCGCCGCGCCCCGAGACCATCGCCGACCGGCTCGCGGAAGAGCTCGGCGCCATCGGCGATGCCCGGACGATCGGGGCCTTCGTGGCCGAGTATCGCCGGGCCGGGGTCACCCTGCCGGCCATCCGCCCCATCGGGTTCCCCGGCGCACCGCACTACCTGCCCACGCTCGAGGTCGGCACGTCCGCGTAATCGGCTGTGCAAGGGTGGAATCCCACTAGGCGGCTGGGAGAGCAGGAGCAGAGCGGCGCCACGCGAGCCCGAGCGCGCCGGCCGCGCCCAGGGCCAGGAGCGGCAACCCCAGCCAGAAGCGCTGACGATCTCGCGCGCGGCCGCGAAGGGTCTCGAGCACGAAGCGGTCCCCCGCCGTGATCTCACCCCGCGAGGCCAGGAACTGTCGGAGCCGCTCCTGCTGATCTGCCGAGAGCGAGGCGCGCCCCCACTGGACATCCCCCTGGAGCGTCTTGAGCCGTCGAAGCTCGGCCTGGCCACGCGCCTGGGCCTCGCGGCTCTCGCGCCAGGTCTTGCGCTCCGTGGGGGTGAGGAAGGCGAGCTCGATCGGAGGCAGCGCGTCTTCGGCCCAGTTGAGCCAGTGGTGGTCCATCCGGGGGACCGCGGCCAGCAGGAGGCCGGCCAGCGCCAGCGCGGCGCATAGGGTAATGCCGACGCCGCGGAGCGCGTGCCATCCCTCCTCGCGGACAGCGCGAGCCAGCGCGCGGAGACCGAGCGCCAGCGCGACGGCTGCCATGAGCGCGCCGAAGGTCGCGACGACGGTGGCCCCCGTCGGCAGGTCCCAGGCGAAGGAGCCCCAGAGGCCGAGGGCGCTCACGACGGAGCCGAGGGTCCAGCCGATCAGGAGCCTGGCCGCGACCGAGCCGGTGAGGAGCGCGCCCACGGCCGCGGGGACGATCAGGTAGGAGAAGACGAGGAGCACCCCCGCCATCCGCACCGAGCTCGTCACGACCACGCCGAAGGTGACGTAGAAGCAGAAGTCCCACCAGCGGATCGACAGGCCGCGTGCCGCGGCCCCCTGGGGATCGAAGGAGATCTGCAGGACCGGCCTCCTCATCGCGACGTGCAAGGCCCCGATCAGCGCGTACAGGATGGCGAGGCGGCCGACGTCGGCCGGGCTCACGGTGAGGATGCTCCCGACCAGGAGCTGCTTGATGTGCTCGCTGCCCTGGGGAGCGCGGTCCACCACGAGCACGGTCATGGCAGCCGAGACGGCGTAGACGATGCCGATGATGGCTTCCTGGGGGATGGGCGCCCGGCGCACGCGCGTCAGCGAGAAGAGCGCGGCGCCGCACACCGTGAAGGCCAGCGCGTACCAGTACGTCGCCTCGCCCTGGATCGGATGCCCGGCGAGGAAGGCGACGGTGATGCCGAGCGCCGCCATCTGGGCCAGCGCCAGGTCCACGAAGATGACGCCGCGGGCCAGCACGTGCAGGCCCAGGTAGACATGGATGCCCGTCAGCACGAGACAGGCGAGGAACGGTGCCCAGAGGACCTCGAGCATCAGCGCGGCGGCCGCAGCGCCTCGGCGAGCCGGCTCACGTTCCAGTCGAAGAGGGTCAGGTAGTCGCGGGCCTCGGGCGCGCCGCCCACGGAGGGGACGAGCTCGACGGCGCGGGCGCCGCTGCGCGCGGCCACCTGCGCGACGACCGAGGCATTCGAGGAGGGCTCGCTGATCAGGATGCGGACCTGCGCGGCCGCCATTTGCCGCGTGAGCGAGGCCAGGTACGCGGCCGAGGGTGGCACGCCGGGCGTAGACTCGACCGCCGCCACGATCTGCAGCCCGAAGCGCCGGGCGAAGTACGGCCAGCTCTCATGGACCACAACCACCCTGGCGCCGCGGTACGGGGCCAGGGCCCGCGTCCATCGCGCGAGGCCGGCGTCGAGGCGACCGAGGAAGGCCGCGCGGCGGCGCTCGAAGTCGCCGCGCGCGCCGGGCTCGAGGCGCGCAAGCGCCTCGAGAATCGCGGCGGTGATGGGGCGCGCGTTCTCGGGATCGAGCCAGTAGTGGGTATTGCCGAAGCCGTGGACATGCTCGCCGCGCTCCGGCCGGACGCGCGACGTCTCGGTCTGGAGGAGATCGATGCCCCGTGAGCAGTCGAGGGCATCGGGGCCGCCGGGGGCGAAGCGCGGCTCATTGGCCGCGCGGAGCAGGCGCGTGAGCCACGGCTCGTGATCGAGGCCGACGCGTACCAGGAGCCTCGCCGCCTTGAGCCGCGCGACCTGCCCGGGCTTGACCTCGATCGCATGCGGGTCCTGGCCCGGCGGCGCGAGCGCCTCGACGCTCACCCGGTCGCCGCCCACCTCCTCGACGAGCGCCTTGAGATCGGTCGAGCTGGCCACGACGGCGAGCGCGCCGCCGCCCCACGCGGGAGCGGCAGCCCACCACGCAGCCGCGGCGAGCCACCACGCACCCGCGGCGACCCAGGAAACGAAGGCGGCGCCGAGGAGCGCCCGCGGCACCGGAGCTACTTCTTGGCGGTGAAGATCGACTTCGGGATCATGCAGTGCACGCCCTTGCGCACGTCCACCACCTGGCTCACCCGGCAGTCGCCGACCATGGACACGAGGGAGTACGCCTCGTAGCGGCTCAGCGGGACCATCTTCTGCGCGGTCAGCATCTCCACGGCCTCGTGCGTGGCATTGACCATGGCCTTGTTGAGGTCCTCGTCCATGCCCGTGCTGATCCAGTGGGTCTTGGTCTCGAGGCGCGGCCACTCGAGCTTCATGTCCTTGCGCACGATGAGCTGCATGACAATCTCACGGTAGGAACACTCGAGCGCGGTCAGGTTGACCTCGCCATTGCCCTGGCGGCAGTGGGAGTCGCCGGTCCACACGAGGCCACCCTTGAGGAAGATCGGGATGAAGATCGTCGTGCCTTCCTGCAGCTCGTTGATGTCCATGTTGGAGCCGTTCTTCCAGGGCCTGATCGTGGACACCGGCGCCATCGGGTCGGTCGCCCCGCCCTTGCGGGGCGACGGGTCCTTGGGGTCGATGCCGACGGCCAGCGTGCCGGGGAAGGGCTGCAGTTCGACCATGACGCCCGGCTTGAACTCGGCCTGGCGCTTGTCCCAGTCGAGATAGAAGTACTTCACGAAGCCGTCCGGCATCTCGGGAGCCAGCGCGCCGATCGTCGGGAACTCCTTACCCGGCAGGTTGAAGTTGGTGCCGAAGGCCTTGGGCACGATCTTGAGGATGCGGATCTCCATCACGTCGCCGGGCTCGGCGCCGTTGACGTAGATGGGCCCCGTCAGCGAGTGCGGGCCGCCGCCGGGATTGGCCTTCCGGAGCGCGACGATCTCGTCCATGGTCGTGCCGGGCTGGATCTTGTTGTGGGCGTGCATCATCGTCTCGACGGCGACGGTGTCGCCCGAGTTGACGACGAGCTTGGGCGGCTCCTTGGGATCGAGCCAGCCCCACTGCGTGGTCTCGAGCGTCGCGGGCAGGATATGGTACTTGCCGCCCGGCACGCTGACGGAGCGGTCGCGCTTGGCCTCGTCCATCGTCTGCTGGGCGACGGCATAGAGGCCCGCGGTGAGGAGGAGGGCCAGGGCGGCAAGGCCTGCGATCAGCGCCTTGCGGGTGCGGAGCTTGACGATCATGGTCGCCTCCTTTGGTGTGAGCGGCTGGAACCGTTACAAACCCCGTGCCACGGCACCGATGAGCGAAGCCGGCGCGATTCTAGCGCGTTTGCGTGGGCTCAGGCTTTCCGCGTTGGCGGGGCACGGCCCCCGGCCTGCCTGTCGTCGCGGCAGGCCCGGCGGCGTTGCCCGCCCGCTGCTCAGGCCTTGCCCTCGAGCGCGCGCTTGAGCTGGTCGAGGTGGTTGTCGTCGTGCCAAGCCATCAAGCCGACGAAGTCCCTGACGGTCATGCGCCCGCGCGTGGCGTGAATGCCGCCGCGCTCCCACTGCTCGGGCTTGAGGCCGCGCAGGAACTTGAGCGACTCGTCACGCCGCGCCTTGAAGGCCGCGAGCGCCTCCTGCGCGTCGTTTCTCATGTACTGTCGCTCCACCGCCCAGCGGTCGGGCTCGACGCCCAGGAACTTGGGCTCGTCCATGGCCATGATGGTCTGGAAGCGCGCCATGAAGGACTCTTCCGTGTCGCGCACGTGGCAGACGACTTCCCTGGCCGACCAGTTCTTGTCGTCCGGCCGCTTCGACAGTTGTGCGTCCGATGCGCCCTTGATGGCGGCAGCGTAGTCGTCGTACGTGCGCTCCATGCGCGCCATCTGCTCCTCGAGACTTGCCATGCCGAGCCCTCCGTCGGTGACCAGTTGATGGAACAGGTGCGACTCCCGCTGATAGAAGCCCTGCGTGTGCAGCGAGTCCCCCAGCCGCAGCAGGGTGTAGTCCAGATGATGCCCGATCTCGTGGAGCAGCGTCCGCAAGAAAGTACGGAAGGCCACGACGCGCTTCTGCCGCGCCGTGCGCATCCAGAGCGTGATCGTCGGCGGCTCGCCCGGCCGCCTGGACGTCTCGTAGAGGCCGTGCAGCTCACCCCAGCGCGCATGCGGCCGCGCAGCCAGCACCTTGACCCCGACGGGCGGCACGCCGAGCGCCCGCGCCATCCCACCGGCCAGGCGCTGCGCGACCGACTCCGTCCGCGCGCGGTCATCACTCTCGAGCGCGGCCCGCAGCTCGATCACGAGCGGCCTGAGCGCCGCCGCGCCCGGCAGCGTCATCTGCGTGATCTTCTCGCTGCGGAGATAGATACCCTGCTGGCGTCGCGAGAGCCGATCGAAGTACGCGAAGGGCATGCGGGCACGAATGCTACCGCCGGCCGGCCCGACGGTCAACCGAGCCTGAATTGCGCCGGCCACATCTTGCCCACAGAGGTGACCTGCACTACGCTCCCAAGATCGTGGATGGCGAGCGGGCCATCAAGGCTCTGTATTCTCGTGCGCCGGCTGCGGCCGCCGCCGTGCGGGAGTCCGGTCCGCCCGATCCGCGCCCCCCGCGGTTCCGTATACTTCTAGTTCGGCAGACAACGCAGAATAGGACGCGGCATGCGCCATAAGATCTGGATGCGCAGTCCTCATGCCGGAGGACGACGATCCCCAACACAATCCGGCAAGAGACAGAGCAACGCATCCGTGCGTACGCCGAGAAGCGTTATGCTGGCAAGTTCACTCGATTGGGCATTCGATTTCGTGGAGCGCTCTGCTACATCGACGCCTACGTCGAGCCCGAGCCACCTGCCCGTAAACTCCTTCGTGTTCTCGAGGAGACACGCGATCAGTATCTCGACCGCGTGCGTAACGTTCCCGTCCACCTCTGTCGGCTCCGATACTTCGGGGCCGAGAAGACCTGGAGCATGGCGTTCTACACCTACAGTAACGAACGCTATGAGCCATGCACATTCCCCAACGGCACCTTCTACGGGACTCCTGAAGAGGCGTTCGAAGTCGGTGCAGCCTACTTGCGCGCGGGTTGAAGATGGTCAGAGGCTCAGGCCTGGAAGCGGCCGGCTGCCGAACATCACGCTTCAGCGGTCCGGGGCTCGCGTTGCTCGCGCCGGCCGCTGAGCGTGAACGTTCGGCGGCAATGTGTGGCGTAGAACCGTGAAGAGAACCAAAGTTGATGGTTCCCCTATCCCAGCCTGAGGACGTCAAGCGTCTGCGATACCGATGGAGTCGACTCATCGAAGTGTGGGTTGCCTACAGAGTGTTCCTGCACCGCGAGGTGCACGTCGGGCCAGACAAGGTTTGCCTGAACGAGGCCATCGTAGCCCAGACCGGCCACACCCTCCTGATTCTCTACTACTCGTACATCTACAGCCTTTTCGATCCCAGAGGCGTCGACTTCGCAACCGTGACGAAGGCGATCGAGCCCATGCTTTCACCCGAGACCCTCCGGGTTCGGGACAAGATCCTGGAGTTGTGGCAACGCCTCAGGGATCCTGTTGAGCGCATACGACACAACATCGGGTTTCATGGTGCGCCCGGTGAGAAAGGACATCGGCAGGGCTTCCGGAAGCTCGAGGAGTTCCACCCGATCCTTCCGGAGGCGCTTTGTGCCTATCTCCGCGTCTTCTTTCGGCAACTCGAAACCGTCTACTCGGGCAGCAAGCCGCTTACCCTAATGACGCGCCCTCCCATCGACGCGCTGCTTGAGTATGCAAGGAAGCTCGAAGCGGAAGCTGCGCAGCCCTTGGCTGCCATACCCGATGCTGGGCTTCTCAAGTACGGGCTCACGAGGGAAAGCTACGCCTCCCTCATCAAACTAATCCAGGGTCAGGCAAACGGAACCGCGGAGCCGGTCAATTGAGGGGCCATTTCCCAACGAACTTCGCCGAACTCACCGTTGCAGCGGCCCGGCATACGCCGGCCGCTGAACGAGCCGGTTATGCGACTCCGTCACGTCGGCGGCGAGGTTGAAGCACGATCTTCGCGCGGATTTCAAGCCGGGCCAACATGTCGATTAGCGTGTCGATGCTGAAGAGGTCGATTCGACCACGCATCAAGTCGCTAACCCGAGGCTGGGTGACGCCCAGAAGCTCGGCAGCCTCGACCTGCTTCAATCCCCGCGCCGTGATCACCTTCTGGAGGTTCACCATCAGCTCTGCGCGGACCTTGAGGTACTCGGCCTCGTCGGGTGAGAAGCCGAGATCGCGGAAGACGTTCCCGCTCGACCGGGTCACCTTCACCTTCTTCACGGAGCACCTATCCTTTCCGGCGCGCGCGCTGGTTGATGAGCAAGCGCAGGCGCTGCCTGGCGAGATCGAGGTCGTCTCTCGGTGTCCTCTGCGTTCGCTTCTCAAACGCGTGCAGGACGTAGACCGCCTCGGCGAACCTCGCGATGTAGAGCACGCGATGCTCGGCGCCGGTGTGAATGCGGATCTCCTGTACGCTGAGCCCTACGCTGGGCATCGGCTTCCAGTCGTTCGGGTCAATCCCACGCTGTACGCGCCAGAGCTGAAACCCCGCAATCCTCCGAACATCGTCCGGGAAGGTCCTGATCGTGTCTCGGGAGTCCCCGAGCCAGATCAAGGGCCTTTCCGTCATGCCTTAACATACAAGAAAGTGGATACCACGGTCAACGGCAGATCAACAACGTTTCCGGACAAAAGTCACTCAGTGGCGGAACGCCGGTTCGTGACGATCGGATCCTCGTCGCGGGGACGCCTCCTAGTGGTGGCGCACTCAGAACGAAACGACACAATCCGCATTATCAGCGCCCGGCGAGCGACGCGGCGGGAGCGAGCATTCTATGAACAAAGCTAATCGGGTAGACGACGAGCTCCGGCCGGAGTACGACTTCACCTCAATGAAGGGTGGAGTGCGAGGCAAGTACGCGGCCCGACTTCGGAAGGAAGGAAGTAATCTTGCGCTCCTGGAACCCGAAGTCGCTGAGGCTTTTCCCTCCGACGATGCCGTAAACGAGGCTCTGCGTGGTGTACTCAACACTACGCGCGCCGTCCGTGGCAAGGGTGGGCTGCCTAACAAGGCGCTACAGCCGACGAGCCGCAGCCGCCGTGGTACGAGGAAGCAAAAGGGGCGCCCGCGTTAGAGGGAGATCGAGCGGTGGTCGACTCGAATCGTGATGGCGACTGGCTCGCTGACCTTACCCGCTTCATCCAGCACTTTCCCCTTCGGAGTCAGGACGTCTCCCTGGTCGTCCTTAAGGGCCACTTGCTTACCGAGGAGCTGCTCCGCGATTTCCTACGTAGCAAGGTGAGGCATCCCAGCCACCTTTCAGACGCTCGCCTCACCTACGCGCAGTGCGTTCACCTAGCCCGCGCATTGAGCACCGATTCCAATGACTGGGTCTGGGCTGCCCTAGAAAAACTGAACGTCATCCGGAACAAAACTGAGCCACGCCTTGGAACCAGGCAATCTGGAGGACTCTGTCAACCAGTTTCTCGACTTCGTGCACAGCCATGTTCCCAAGGAGCCCTCCCTCGAACTCCGGGAACTGTTCATTCCCGTAGGCGTCGCCACCTTCTCCGTCCATGCTGCACTGTCGGGTCAGCTCCGGATCAAGCCGAGGACGTTACTTGGCTCACTCAGGATCCCCTCTAACCCGCCTGTGCAGCCGACCGCCGAGGACGGCAGCGGCTGACAGGCAACGTTAGACAACCGAAAGATGTCATGGCGACGTGTACCGGATGCACCGGCGAGAGAGGTGGAAGCGTTCGTCAAGGATTTCCGAAGGAAGGCCAGGTTCTTGGTCGACGAGAGTCTTGGTGCTAGTGTGGCCGAGGTTCTCCGAGGTCAGGGATGGAACGCGCGCTACGTTCGCGAGTTGAGCCTTGAGGGGCGCTCCGACGAGGAAGTGTTCGCACGTGCCTGGGCAGAAGACCGGATCCTCCTTACACATGACACAGACTTCCTTGACGATAGGCGCTTCCCTCCACACCGAAACCCGGGCGTGGTCGTACTTCCTGGCGCCGAGGCTCTGATACGCTCCTACTCACGGCCCTGGCAGGCGTAGTCTCATTTGTGGCGCCGTTTCGAGAGGGCTACCGGCACACCAAGGTCGAGGTCACCGCGGATTTGGTATGGACGTTCATCCGACGGGATCCAGCCACCGGTGCTATGGAGCAGAGGCGATTCCGCATCCCCCCGGCCCGACCCATGGAGGAATGGATCGAAGAGTGACGAGCAAGATGTGACACTACCAACCGATCGCTGCCGTCGTCGGGCGCTCCGCGCCCGGGATCGCGATGGGACTTGTCGCCGCATTCCTGCTAACATTCTCCGCGGCCATGGCCCAGGTGCCACCGGCTGCACGGGCTGACCTCGCGCCGACGGGTACGCTGCGCGCCGGGATCAACTATGGCAACTTCATTCTCGCCACCAAGGATCCGGCGAGTGGGGAGTCCCGTGGCGTCGCGATTGACCTGCTGCGGGAGCTGGAACAGCGGCTGGGTGTGCCGGTCGAGATCGTCGCCTACGACAGCGTGGCCACGATGGTGGACACGGCGAAGACTGGCGCGTGGGACATCGCCTTTCTTGGGGCCGATCCGGCGCGCGAAGGCGAGATCAGCTTCACCGCCGCCTACCTGGAGATCGAGGCGACGTATCTGGTGTCGGCCGGATCGCCGCTCCGTGCCATCGCCGATGTGGATCGAGAGGGCGTGCGAGTCGCGGCGCCGGCCCGGGCCGCCTATGCGCTGTTCCTGAACCGGGCACTGACACGCGCGCAGCTGGTGCGGGCGTCAAACGGCGACGCGGCCATCGATCTGTTCGTGACCGGCAAGGTGGAAGCGCTCGCCGGGCTGAGGCAGGGACTCATCGGGCTCGCCGAGAAGCATCCCGGATCCCGCATACTCGATGGCCAGTTCTTCGGCGTGCAGCAGGCCGTGGGCGTTCCGAAAGGCCGCGATGCCGGGATCCAGTACCTGCGCGGCTTCGTCGAGGAGGCCAAGGCCTCGGGGCTGGTCGGCCGGGCGATCGAAAAGACGGGCGCGCGCGGCGTATCGGTGGCGCCGAAAGCGCCGGTGCGATAGCGCAGCGCGCGATACTCCGGCGGGAAGTACGCCGGCGACTGGTAGGGAGCTATCGCCCGGTCCACTTGGGCCTGCGCTTCTCCACGAAGGCGCGCGCCCCTTCCACCCGGTCCTCAGTCGTGCGGAGCAGCGTCGCCAGGTCGTTCTCGAGCCGGATGCCGTCCTGGAGCGGCAGGCCGAGGCCGCCGACCACCGCCTCCTTGGCGTAGCGAAGGGCGATGGGGGCTTTGGCGGCGATGTCGCGCGCGAGCCCCTGGGCGGCCGGCATGAGCTCCGCGACCGGCACCACGCGTTCGACCAGCCCGATCCGGAGGGCTTCCGCCGCCGGCACGCGCATGCCCGTCAGGATCATCTCGAGCGCCTTGCCGCGGCCCACCAGGCGGGGAAGCCTCTGCGTGCCGCCGCCGCCGGGGATGATGGCGAGGTTGATCTCCGTGAGGCCGAGCTGGGCGTCCTCCGCCGCGATCCTGATGTCGCAGGCCAGCGCGAGCTCCAGCCCGCCGCCCAGCGCGAAGCCCCGGATGGCCGCGATGATGGGCTGCGGGCAGCGGTCCATCTCGCTCCTGAAATCGAGCCGCCTCCGGGTTTCACGGAAATGCGTCGGCCTCGGCGGCTCGAGGAACTCGCGGATATCCGCCCCGGCGCAGAAGGCGCGCTCGCCCGTGCCCGCGACTACCGCCACCTTCACGGTGTCGTCTGTCCTGAGGCGCGTGAAGATCTCCTGGAGCTCGGCGCGCATGGGGGTGTTCATCGCGTTGAGCACGTCGGGGCGGTTGAGCGTGATCAGCGCGATGCCGTCCTTGGCTTCGTAGCGAACGGTCTTCTCGGCCACGATCAGAGATCCTTTCCGCCGATGATGCCGCGTCGGTGGAGATCGGCAATGTCGCCGTCCATGTAGCCTACCTCGCGCAGCACCTCGCGCGTGTGCTGGCCGAGCATGGGCGGTGGCCCCGCGTCGGGCGCCTGAGTGTCCGAGAAGCGTATGGGCTGGCCCATCAGCGTGAGCGGGCCGACCTCGGGATGGTCGTACTGGACCGTCATCTTCAGGTGCTGGACGGCCGGATCGCGCATGAAGTCCTGGAGCGCCTGCACCGGCGCGCAGGGGATATCGTGCGCGCTCAGGATCTCGAGCCACTCCTCGCGCGACTTGGCGGCGAAGGCCGTCTCGAGCAGCGGCATCAGCGCCTCGCGGTTCTCGAGGCGCAGCAGCCAGGAGCCGAAGCGGGGATCCTCGATCATCTCGGGATGGCCCACGGCGTTGCAGAGCTTGGCCCAGAAGGACTGATTGCCGCAGGCCAGAAAGAACCACTGTCCGTCCGCGGCCTGGTATAGCCGATACGTCGGGTTCTCGCGCATGAAGGTCGGCTTGCCGGGGTAGTCGACGACGCTGCCCGATTGCAGCGCCAGCACGCCCTGGAGCAGCGAGGTCTCGACGTGCTGGCCGCGGCCCGTGCGCTCGCGCGCGAAGAGGGCGGCCAGCACGGCCTGGGCGCAGAGCGCGCCGGTGTAGTAGTCGGTAATGGCGATGCGCACGAACTGCGGCGGCCCGCCGAAGCCCTGGAGGTGCTGGACGCCCCCCATGGCCTGCAGCACGGGATCATAGCCCGGCCGCTCGCGATACGGGCCGTCGGGGCCGAAGGCGCTGATCGCGCAGAAGATCAGGCGCGGGTTGAGCGCCCGCAGCGTCGCCGAGTCCACGCCGAGGCGCTCGGCGACGCCGGGGCGCATGTTCTGGGTGATGACGTCGACCTTCGTGGCGAGGCGGTGAAGGACATCGCGCCCCGCTGGCTCCTTGAGGTTGACCGCGATCGAGCGCTTCCCGCGGTTCCACCCGTAGAAGCCGGGCAGCTCGCGGAAGGAATCGCCCTCGAGCGCCTCGATCTTGATCACGCTGGCGCCCATGTCGGCCAGCATCATCGCCCCGTACGGGCCCGCGAGATACGACGTGCAGTCGACGACCGTGATGCCATCGAGCGGGCCCCCCTCACCCTGCCCTCTCCCCCTTGGGGGGAGAGGGCTGTCTCGCTCCCTCTCCCCTCTCGGGAGAGGGTCGGGGTGAGGGGGCCCGAGCGCCTCGGTCATCCTATCGAGCTGCTGTGACGTGGCGGGTGATCAGCTCCCGGTGGTACTCGGCGTCGCCGTAGAGCGGCTCCAGCGCCTTGGCCCGCTTCATGTACAGGTGGAGGTCGTACTCCCAGGTGAAGCCAATGCCGCCGTGCACCTGGATCGAGTCGCCGCAGACCTTGCGCGCGGCCTCGCTGACATAGGACTTGCAGATGCTGGAGGCGACTGCGGCGTCCTCGGCCCCGGCCGTGAGCGCCCAGGCGGCGTAGTAGACCGCGGCGTGCGCGTTCTCGACCTCGAGCAGCATCTCGGAGCAGCGGTGGCGTATGGCCTGGAAGGAGCCGATGAGCTGGCCGAACTGCTCGCGCACCTTGGCGTACTCCACGCTCATGTCGAGGCAGCGGCGCGCGGCGCCGAGCATCTCCGCCGAGGCGCAGACGGCCGCGCGGCGCAGCAGGGATTCGAGTGCCGGGCCCGCGCCGCCGGGCTGGCCCAGCACGGCATCGGCGCCGACCGCGACCTTGTCGAGCCGCATCTCCGAGCTACGGTTCGAGAGGTCGATGCCCTTCATGGGCGACAGCGTGAAGCCCGAGGCCTTCGGGTCCACGAGGAAGAGCGAGAGGCCCTCGGGCCCGCGCGCGGGCACCAGGATCGCCTCGGCCGCGTGGGCCCACGGGACGAAGCGCTTGACTCCCGAGAGCGTCCAGCCGTTCCCGGACTTCGCCGCGGCCGTGGCGGTCGAGGCGGGATAGAAGAAAGGCCCCGGGTACGCCGCGCGGCCCATCTCCTCCAGCACGATCGCGAGCTCGACGATCCCGAGGCCCGCGCCCCCATGCTCCTCGGAGAAGGGGAGACCGAGCCAGCCCAGCTTGGCCATCTCGCCCCAGAGGGCCTCGCTCCACCCGTTCGCGTCATCCGCCATCGCTCGGACGTGCCCGGGCTTGCACTGCTCGTCCAGCGCCGCGCGGACGGAGTTCTTGAGCAGGACCTGGTCGTCGCTGAACGAGAAGTTCACGCTTTGCCTCCCATCCGGTCGGCGCGGGCCTCTTTCGGCAGGCCCAGGATACGCTCGCCGATGACGTTCTTCTGGATCTCCGAGGAGCCGGCGTAGATCGTGCCGGCCCGCGACCAGAGATAGGCATAGGCCCAGGAGCCCTGCTCGCCGACGGCCGTGTCGATCTGGAGCTGGAACTCCTTGGGGGCGCCGTCGGTCAGCTGCCCGTAGGGGCCGAGGATCTCGAGCGCCAGCTCCATGAAGCGCTTCTCGAGCTCGGAGTACGAGAGCTTGGTCAGCGAGCCGCCGGCGCCCGGGTGCTCGCCGCGCTCGAGCAGCGTCAGCGTCCGCAGCGCCTGGTAGCGCTCGACCTCGATGTCGGCCCAGATGCGCCCGAGCTTCTGGCGCACGAGCGGATCCTCGATCAGGGCCTTGCCGTGGCGGCGCATGCGCTTGGCGGCCTCCACCAGCCTCCCATGCTGCGAGGCGTAGTTGGTCACGCGCGCCAGCGCGCGGCCGCCACGCTCGTAGCCGAGCGTGGTCTGCGCGATGGCCCAGCCCTCGCCGAGCTTGCCGATCAGGTCGCTCGTCTCCACGCGCGCGTTGGTCATGAAGACTTCGGAGAACTCCGAGGAGCCCGTGATCTGCTTGAGCGGGCGCACGTCCACGCCCGGCTGGCGCATGTTCATCAGGAAGCACGAGATGCCCTTGTGCTTGGCCACCTTGGTGTCGGTGCGCGCCAGCAGCAGGCCCCAGTCGGCGATGGAGCCGCCGCTCGTCCAGATCTTCTGGCCGTTGACGATGAAGTGATCGCCCTGGTCCACGGCGGAGGTCTTGAGGGCGGCCAGATCCGAGCCCGCGTTGGGCTCGGAGTAGAGCTGGCACCAGAGCTCCTCCGCCGCGAGGATCTTCTTCAGGTACCGCTTCTTCTGCGCGTCGGTGCCGTGGACGACGATGGTCGGCCCGACGATCCCCAGGCCCAGGCTATTGGTGGGCGCCGGCGCATTGGCCCGCGCCATCTCGTCGGCCACGATGGCCTGCTCCATGGGCCGGGCGCCGCCCCCGCCGTACTCCTTTGGCCAGCCCATGCCCAGATAGCCCGCGTCGTAGAGCTTGCGGTGCCAGGCGCGCCGCTGCTCGAGTGTCCGGATCGACTCGCGCGGCAGGTTCTGCTCGAGCCAGGCGCGGACCTGCTTGCGGAAGGCGACGTCTTCCGGGGTGTAGTTGAGATCCATGGCGGGGCCTCCTGTACCAGACTCGCCTCGGACGGTGGGGTCCGGCCCCACGACGTCGTGCGGCTCGCGTGCGGGTGAAGTGTCCCCGTTTCTAGCATGGGGCGGAGGCACGGTCAACCTGACTCCCCCCACTGCCTGACTCCCCACGTGGTACTGGGCCAAGTTGCGAGCCAGCGTGGTACGTGATGGATCACGATACGTTGGTCCAGAAACTGAGGGCGCGAACAGGCACAATGGA
>WNGB01005727.1_pt1 | contig 18519 bp, 16 predicted proteins | sample 5400681 | NCBI WGS metagenome assembly WNGB01 (sample SAMN13153367, study PRJNA577476) | soil metagenome | isolation source: 115 cm soil or saprolite under grassland replicate 2 | place: USA:California | collected 2016-06-15 | reverse complement strand
TATGATGGCCGGGATCTACTACGGGGCGATGTACGGCGGATCGACCACCTCGATCCTGGTCAATATCCCGGGCGAGGCGGCCTCCGTCGTGACATGCCTCGATGGCTACCAGATGGCGCGCCAGGGCCGCGCGGGACCCGCGCTCGGCATCGCCGCCTTCGGCTCGTTCATCGCGGGCACGCTCAGCGTGCTGGGTATCATGCTCCTCGCGCCGCCGCTCACCGCCGTCGCGTTGCGCTTCGGGCCGCCGGAGATCTTCGCGCTTCTGCTTCTGGGCTTCACGATGGTGACCTACCTCACCGCCGGCTCGAAGTTCCGCGCCGTCGCCATGGCCATCCTCGGCATGCTGCTCGGGACGGTGGGACTCGATCCGATTCTCGCCACGCCGCGGTTCACCTTCGGCAGCGTCACGCTTGGGGATGGTCTGGGGCTGGTGCCGATCATCATGGGGCTCTTTGGCGTGAGCGAGGTCCTGCTGAACATTCAGAAGGGCGTGACCCAGGAGGTGTTCGAGACGCGCATCAGGGGCTTGCTGCCCACGCGCAGCGACTGGAAGCAGTCGGCCGGCCCCATCGCACGCGGCAGCGTCCTCGGGTTCTTCCTCGGCATCCTGCCGGGAATCGGCGCCATCATCCCCACCTTCATCTCCTATGCCCTGGAGCGGCGCATCTCTCGGCACCCGGAGCGCTTCGGCACGGGCGCCATCGAGGGAGTGGCGGCTCCGGAAGCGGCCAACAACGCCGCCACGGGCGGCGCGATGATTCCGCTCCTGACGCTCGGCATCGCGCCCAACGTGGTGATGGCCGTGCTCCTCGGGGCCTTCCTGATTCACGGCGTGCAGCCGGGCCCGCTGCTGATGCGCGAGCATCCCGACATCTTCTGGGGCGTCATCGCAAGCATGTACGTGGGCAACGTGATCCTGCTCGTCCTGAACCTGCCGCTGATCGGGCTCTGGGTGCAGCTGCTGCGGGTCCCGTACGGCCTCCTGTTCCCGCTCATTCTCCTCTTCTGCATCATCGGCGTGTACAGCGAGGCAAGCAACGTCTGGGACATCGTCGTCATGCTGGCCTTTGGCGTTGTCGGCCTGCTCATGAAGAGGTTCGGGTACGAGGCCGCGCCGCTGGTGCTGGCCTTCGTGCTCGGGCGCATGGCCGAGGAGTCTCTCCGCCAATCGCTACTCATGTCGCACGGCCACTTCGACATCCTCGTCACGCGTCCCCTCGCCACCACGCTGCTTGCGATCGCCCTCATCGTGATGGTGCTGCCCGCGATCGTGCCCCCGGTGAAGCGTCTGCTCGGGGCGGTCGGGGAAGAGACGGGAACGTAAGGGGTAGCCTGACCCTCCGCGACAGTAGGCAGGACGAGGGGGTAATTTCTACGCCCCAGCCAAAAAACTCCTCATACCCTTTTCCCGTCGCCGACTGTCCCTCCCGGCCAAGTGCCGGGAACATTGGCCCATTCGCCTTCAGCAGATGGCTGGCACATGCGATGCAATGTTCGCAGAAAAGGAGGTGACTTGCCATGAAAGTACTTCAGACCTTCATTCGCGCCAGCCTGGCCGCGCTGTTCGTGCTGTTGGCCGTGGTCGAGGTCGCCTGGACGCAGGCAACGTCTTCCTCGGGGCCTTCATCGGGGCCGCTGTCGGCTCCGCTGGGAGCAACCCCGGAGGGCACAGCGAGCCAGGGGCTCGTGGCGTTCGCCTTTGTGGTCGGGCTGCTGCTCATCACGGGAATTCTCGTGAAAGTGTACGACATGAAGCGGAAGCGCGAGGACGAGGCCGTCGCGCTCCAGTCCCGGCTATCGGATGCCCTGCTCACCGAGCCCTCGCTCGCGGGCCTTCCGATCACGCCCACCGTCGAGATACCGTTCGGATGGCAGCCGCAGGCGGTGGTCACGCTCACCGGCACGGTCCCATCGTCCGAGCTGCGCGAGGTCGTCATGCAGCTCGTGATGCGGGAGATAGAGCCGATCAGGAGCGACTATCGGATCGAGGACCAAGTGTTCGTCGACAGGATGATGTCGCGGCGCGCCGCCTGAGCGAAGCTCGCCGCCTACGGCACGAGGGTTTCGGCCGTCCAGCCGTCAGGGCCACGCGTGAAGCGCCGGCGGTCGTGCAGGCGATCGGCAGGTGAGCCGTGCCAGACGTCGACCTCCGTGGGCCAGAGGCAGATCCCGCGGAGGCTTTCGGGCGGCGGCACGGCCGCGGCGTCGGGCCAGCGGCGGCCGAGCTCGGCGATCCCGTCGAGGAAGACCGCCCGCGAGGGAACGGGCGCGCTTTGCGGGTGATAGGCCTCGTAGTAGTGCTCGAGGAGCCGCGAGCCCAAGCCCTTGAGTTCCCACCAGAACCGCACCCGATCAGGGTGCATGGCCCGAAGCTCTCCATAGACACGGTACTGGCGCTCGATGCTCGACCAGAGGATGGTGAGCGAGCACTGACCGCTGGCCTCGATCTGCCTCCACTTCGGGCTCCGCGCACTGAGAAGCATTGCGAAGCCGCTCGCGTCGATGTCGCGTAGGGAGACGGCCCGCGCCTCGGGGCGGCCCTGCGCGCCCACCGTGACCAGAAAGCAGACGTCCACATAGGCATCCTTGCGGCGTCGCGCCTCGCCCCGCGCCGCGACGATCTCGATGATCGGGTCCGAGATCACGGTTCGAGCGAGAGCCCGCCCCAGAGCACCGGCTCGGGGGCCAGGCGCACGCCATAGCGCGCCGAGACGCCGGCACGGATCTCGCGCGCCAAGGCGATGACGTCGGCGGCTCGCGCGCCTTCCCGGCAGACAATGGCGAGGCTATGACGGGTCGACAGCCCGACAGTTGCCCGAGACGTGCCGCGGGCGAAGCCAACGCGCTCGATCAGCCAGGCAGCCGACAGCTTGAAGCGGCCGTCACGCTCGGGCCAGCGCGGCATCGCCGCGTCCCCGGCGGCCCGCTCGACACGCGCGAGCGTGCCGGCATCCACGATGGGATTGAGGAAGAAGGAGCCGCAGCTCCGGCGATTGGGATCGGCGGCGTCGAGCACCATGGACTTGGCGCGGCGAATGCCGAGGACGCTCTGCCGCACGTCGGTGAGCCCCGGCGCGCCCACACCTCGCGCCTCCAGGTCCCGCTCGAGGTCGGCATAGCTGAGGGTGGGGCCACCGCCGGGCGCGAGGCGATACGTCACGTCCAGCACGATGTACCGCCCGGGCTCGCCGCTCTTGAAGCGACTGTCGCGATAAGCGAAGCCGCACTCGCGCGCGTCGAGGGTCACGACCCGATCTCCCGCGCGATCGAGCGCCCGCAGGGCCGTCACGGTCTGGGACACTTCCTGGCCGTAGGCCCCGACGTTCTGGATCGGCGTGGCGCCGACCAGCCCCGGGATGCCGCTCAGGCACTCGAGGCCGGCCCAGCCGCGCTCGACGGCCAGCGCCACGAGGCCGTCCCACGGCTCTCCCGCCGCCGCCGTCACCAGGACCTCGCCCGACACCTCGCGCATCGAGATGCCGCGCAGGGCGATGCCGAGCACGAGCCCGTCCACGCCCTCGTCGGCTACAACCACGTTCGAGCCTGCGCCCAGGACATGCACGGGCAGGTCGCGCGCAGCGGCCCAGCGGCAGGCGGAGCGGACGCTGCCCTCGTCCGTCGCCTCGAGGAAGTAGCGCGCCTCCCCGCCCACGCCCATGGTGCAGCGGGGCGCGAGCGGCACGCGCTCGAGCGGAATCATGTCCGTGTTCATGATGGCGGTTGCCGGCCCATCATAGCCGATGCCGCCGGCGCGCACGGCGCCCGGCGAGCTACTGCACCCGCAGCCGCGGGTCGAGGATGTCACGGAGGCCGTCGCCCAGCAGATTCAGGCTGAGCCCGGCCAGGGTCAAGGCGACCCCGGGAAACAGGCTGACCCAGAACGCCTCGCGGATCACGTTCTTGCCGCTCGCGATGACGTTGCCCCAGGACGGCACGTAGGGCGGCACGCCGACGCCGAGGAATCCCAGGATGGCCTCGGCGAGGATCGCATAGGCAAAGACGAAGCTGCCCTGCACGAGGAGCGGCCCGATGCAGTTTGGCAGGATGTGCCGCAGCGCGATGGCCACATCCTGGCGACCAAGGGCGCGCGCGGCCTGGATGTAGTCCAGCTCGCGGATCGACAGGACAGTGCTGCGGATCAGCATGGCCGTGCGGGGCGTGTAGACCACGGACAGGGCGAAGATGACGTTCCACACGCCTGGACCACGCGCCGCCATGAGCGCGATGGCCAGCAGGATGGCCGGGAAGGCCATGAGCCCGTCCATGACGCGCATGACGATGGGGTCCAGCCGGCGCGAGTAGCCGGCCGCCAGCCCCACCACGATGCCGCCGATGGAGGTCAGCAGCATGGTCGTCACGCCGACCAGCAGCGAGACGCGGCTGCCGTGCAGCACCAGGCTCCAGACGTCCCGGCCGAACTCGTCGGTGCCGAGGTAATGCTCGGCCCCCGGCGGCTTCAGCCGGTTCGCGGGCACGAGTCGCGTCGGGTTGTGCGTGGAGAGCACGTCGGCCAGCAGCGCGGCCAGGACGAAGGCCAGCAGGATGGCGACGCCGATCACCACTGCGCGGTTGCCGAGCAGGCGCTGCAGCCAGCGCGAGTCCGAGCGCGGGGCAGCCGCGGCCGCGACGCGCGGCGGCGCGGGGGTGAACGCGTCCGAGGCGGCTTCACTCATAGCGGATGCGCGGGTCGATGACCGCGTAGAGCAGGTCCACCGCCAGGTTGATGAGCACATAGGTCGCGGCCGTCACCAGCACCACGCCCTGCACCACCGGATAGTCGCGCCGAAGGATCGCGGAGATGATGAGGCGGCCGAGTCCGGGGATGTTGAACACGATCTCCGTCACGACCGCGCCACCGATCAGCACCGCGGTGGTGATGCCGATGACGGTGACCACGGGCACGAGCGCATTGCGGAATGCGTGGACGTAGACCACCGCGCGGTGCGAGAGCCCCTTGGCCTGCGCCGTGCGGATGTAGTCCTGCTGGAGCACCTCGAGCATGCAGGAGCGTGCGATGCGCGCGATCAGGGCGGACTGGTTGAAGCCAAGGGACACGGCCGGCAGCACCATGTACCTGAGCCCGGCCGCCGGATCGACGAAGATCGAGACGTAGCCGGCCGCCGGCAGCCAGCCGAGGCGCACCGCGAAGAAGTAGATGAGGTTGAGCGAGAGCCAGAAGCCGGGGATGCAGACACCGAGGAGCGAGACGAACATGAGGCCCCGGTCCCAGGCCGAGCCGCGGTAGGCGGCCGCGATGGTGCCGGACGGCACGCCGATCACGACGGCCACGAGCAGGGCGCTGAGCGTCAGCACCAGGGTCGGCTCGGCGCGCTCCCAGAGCGCGCGCGTCACGGGCCGGTCGAGGAAGTAGGACTGCCCCAGATCACCCCGGAGCACGCGCGCGTAGAAGCCCAGGAGCTGCTCGAGGATGGGGCGGTCGAGCCCCAACGCCTGGCGCGTGGCCTGGATCTGGCTCGGCGTCGCGTCCGGGCCGAGCATGACGGAGACCGGATCGCCGGGGATCAGGTGAATCAGGAAGAACACGACGGTGACCACCACTGCCAGCACGGGCAGGAGGGCCAGGACCCGTCGAACGAGGTAAAGCCCCACGCATTACTTCTCCAGCCAGACGTTGTAGAAGCGGACGCGCTCGGTCTTCTCGTTGAAGCCCTTCACCGTGTTCCGCGACGCCCGGAGGCCGAAGAGGTCGCCGTAGCGGATGACCGGCACCTTCTCGTAGAACTGCCGCGTCTGCTGCTCCCAGAGCGCCATGCGCTTCTTGGGGTCCGTCTCGCGCGCCATCTCCGCCTGCAGGCGCAGGATGTCCTCGTCCGTGGTCCAGCCTGGCCAGGCCGACGTCAGGTAGATGTGGTGCGTCGGGTCGTAGAACGCGCCCATCCCCGTGGTGAAGACGTCGTACTCCTTTGAGTTGTTGCGGCGCTTGACCAGGGTCGCCCAGTCCACGACCTGGAGATCGATGTTGAAGCCGACGTCCTCGAGCTGCTGCTTGGTCAGCAGCGCGAAGTCATACATCCACTTGTATTCCTGCGTCGTCATGAAGCGGATCGGCTCCTTCTTGTAGCCGGCCTCCTGGAGGAGGCGCTTCGCCTTGTCCTTGTTCCGCTCGTTCCACGGCAGCCCCGAGAGCTTCGTGTGCCAGGCCGTGATCTCGACCGGCGCCAGGCTCGAGTCCATGCGGTAGAACTCCGCCTTGCCGCCCGCCACGTTCTTCATGATGGGCTCGATGTCGATCGCGGCCTGCCAAGCCTGACGCAGCTTCTGGTTCGTCATCAGGCCTTCTTTCTTGTTGAAGACCGCGACGAGCCAGTAATAGGGCTTGGAGATGATGGGATGGAGGCTGGAGTTCCTCTTCAGCCGGTCATACGCGTCGAGGTTGAGGTCGTCGGCGAAGTCGAGCTCGCCCGTCTCGACCTGCGCCACGCGCGTCGCCACCTCGGGCACCGGTACCCACCGGATCTCGTCCACGTAGGCCGTCTTGCCGCCGCCGTAGCCGTTGGGCTTCTCGCTCCGGGACTTGTACTCGTCGAAGCGCACCATGCGGATGTACTGGTCGGGCTTCCACTCGGCCAGCTTGAAAGGACCGGTGCCGACGTACTCGGTGACCTTGATCTCGGGCGCGAACTTCTCGGCGATCTCCTTGGGATAGATGGCGCCGAAGTTGTTCGGCACGGCGAGCGAGATGAGCACGATCGCCGACTTCTCCTTGAGCCGCATCTCGACCGTGTACTTGTCCAGCGCCTTGAACTCCGAGACCTGGGCGAAGAGGGCCTTGCCGTACACCGACTGCTTGCCCCAGCGCCCGAGCGACGCCACGACGTCCTCGGCGGTCATCTCCTTGCCGTTGTGGAACTTGACGCCCTGGCGGAGCTTGAACGTGTAGACGAGGCCGTCCTTGCTGACCGTGTGCCCTTCCGCCAGCATCGGGATCGGCCGGTTGCTGCCGTCCAGGCTGTAGAGTCCCTCGTAGATGTGGTTGGTCAGCGTCTCGGTGATGCTGGCCGTGGTCCAGTGGGCGTCGAGCGCCGGCGGCTCCCCCAGATTGCCCACGCGCAGGATGCCGCCCTTGGTCTGCGCACCGGCTGCCGATGCGAGACCGGCCGCGGCCAGCAGCGCCGCAGCGCATACCATGAGACACCTTCGAAGGGAATCCGGTCGCGCCATACCGCCACCTCCATCGAGAGGATCCGTAAGGACAGGTGCCGAGACTCTGCCCTGCCCCGCCGCGCTTGTCAACGGCGAGCAGCTCGAGGCGGCCTCTCGCTCGGGCGCGGTGGTGGCCGTGAGGGCGAAGAGGGCGGGCCTGTTCACTCTCCGCCTCTATCGAGACGTCACGTGCGGCCAGAGGGCATCGGCGCCACGCGCGGCCATCTCACGGCCCAGCTCGAGCGCCCAGTGGCTCTCGGCGCCGAACTCGGCGCGCCAGGACCAGAGCCGCCGCGTGACGAAGTGTAGCGAGTGCTCGTAGGTGAAGCCGATGGCGCCGTGGCACTGGTGCGCGATGCCGGCGCCGAGCCCGGCGGCCTCGCCGACGCGCGTCTTGGCCACCGCGATCTCGAATGCGGCTTCCCCTCGGTCCATCGCCGCGAACGCGTGCTGCGCCGCCATCCCGGCCGCGGCGGTGTGGCCGGCGAGTAGCGCCAGCTGGTGCTGGATGGCCTGGAAGGCCGCCAGCGGCCGACCGAACTGGCTTCGCTCCGTGACGTACGTGACCGACTGGGCGAGCAGGTACTCGAGGCCGCCGGCCATCTGCGCCGACCGCGTCAGAGCGCCCGCGCGCCAGAGCGCGTCGGGGGCAGGGCCGCAGCCAGCGGCGCCGCCGCGACGGCCCGGACGCCGCGCCAGTGCAGCGTGTCTCGGGGCTCGAGGGCGAGGTTGACGTCCTCCTCGACCGAGGCCCCGCCGCGTGCAGCCAGCGCGACCATGGGACGGCCCTCCACCTCGGCCACGATCACCACGTGCTCCGCGCGGCGCCCCCAGGGGACGCGGGCCGCGGCGCCGTCGAGCCGCCAGCCCGCGCCCTCGCGCGCCAGGCTCAGCCGCTCTCCCGGCGCGACCGGCGCAAGGGTGATGGGACCCGTCGGGACATCGAGCCCGCTTTCCGCGAGGAGCCAGCCGCCCACCATGGTCTCGGCGATGGGCAGGGGCACGGCGTGGCGCCCCGCCGCGGTCAGCACGACATGCGCGTCGGCCCAGCTACCGCCGGCGCCGCCGCGGGCCTCGGGCACCTGCGGCAGCGTGAGGCCGCTTTCCTCGACGATCTGCCAGAGCGCCTCGGGCCAGGTCCCCTTCTCGGCGGACTCGATGAGGGCGGGCGTGACCTCCGCGGTGAAGAGCCGCGCGCAGGTATCGGCCAGGATGCTCCGGAGCTCGTTCCCGCGCGCGCTCATCGGAGCCCCAGCCCGCGCGCGATGATGCCGCGCAGCACCTCGCGCGTGCCGCCGCGGAGCGAGAAGGACGGCGCGTGCTGGACCAGATAGCCGAAGGTCCGCTCGAACTGGCTACCCGAGCCGAGCCTGGGCTCGACGCCCAGCAGCGCGTGCACGATCTCGGGAATCTCCTGCTCGAAGCTCGTGCCCACGTCCTTGACGACGGCCGCCTCGAGATTGGGATTCTGCCCCGCCTGCAGCATCCCCGCCACGGAGAGCGACATCTGGCGGAGGGTCACGAGGTGCGCCGTCAGCCGGCCGATGACGGCGGCCGATCGGTCGCCGGGCTCCTTCCCGACCTCGCGGATCAGCTCGATGATGAGCCGTAGCGAGGAAAGATAGCGCTCCGGGCCGCTCCGCTCGAGGGCGAGCTCGGTGGTTACCTGCTTCCAGCCCTCCCCGTCCTTGCCGACCAGCATGTCGTCGGGCACGAACGTGTTCTCGAAGTGGACCTCGTTGAAGTGGTGACCGCCCGCCAGGTCGACGATGGGCCGGATCCGGATGCCGGGGGACGTGAGGTCCACGAGGAACTGCGAGAGCCCCTCGTGCTTCTTGTCGGGCACGACCCTGGTGCGGAAGAGCGCGATCGCGTACTCCGAGATGTGGGCGTTGCTCGTCCAGATCTTGGTGCCGTTGACGCGGTAGCCGCCCTCGACCTGCTCGGCGCGCGTGCGGATGGACGCCAGGTCCGACCCCGAGTCCGGCTCGCTCATCCCGATCGCGAAGGCCAGCTCGCCCCGGGCAATCTTCGGCAGGAAGCGCTGCCGCTGCTCCTCGGTGCCGAAGCGCAGGAGCAGCGGGCCGCTCTGGCGGTCGGCGACCCAGTGCGCGGAGACCGGCGCCCCGGCGGCCAGCGTCTCCTCCAGCACCACGTAGCGCTCGAGCGCGGTGCGCTCGTGGCCGCCGTACTTCTTGGGCCAGGTCATGCCGATCCAGCCGCGGGCGCCCATGGCCCGGGAGAACTCGCGGTCGAAGCCGCCCCAGGACAGCGCCCGCTTCGAGGCGGACGCGTCGCCGAGCGAGTCCCGGAGGAACTCGCGCACCTCGGCGCGCAGCGACTGCGCCTCCGGCGGCAGCTCGCACAGCTCGAAGTTGAACGTGGGCATCGGGCCTCCTCCTCTACCGCTTGGCCGCGCGCGCGATGGCGGCGATCTTGTCGGCGAAGTTCACCTGGCTGTCGTCTTCGGGCGCGTAGCCGATCTTGTCGCGCGCGCTGGCGATGCTCCAGAAGCGGTGGGTGTTGCCGCTGATGCCGTAGACGATCAGGAAAGGCACCCCGTGCTCGTCGGCGATGTGCTCGGCTTCGACCATGCGGATCGCCTGCTGCACCTGGTCGCGGCGCGACAGGTAGGCGCCGAGCGCGCGGTGCATCACCTTGATGTCGCCGGGCTTGACGTGGTCGATGTCGTCGTCGCGGGGGCCGCCGATCCGCCACTGGACGACCTCGAGCTTGCGGCCCTCGACCGTACCGGTGGCGAAGACGAAGCCCAGGAGCTCGTAGGCGGCCTTGGCCCAGCCATACCAGTTGTCCGACCGGTGCGGCATGTCGGGCGTGACCATCTCCATCCGGCCCGCCCAGATGAGGCGCTCGTAGTAGTCGGCCGCGTGGTTCGAGCTCGCCACCACGACGCGCCGGACGCCTTCCTCGAGCGCCGTCCGGTACACGTTATAGGCCAGGGCCACGTTGTCGTGCTCGGCCCAGAACTTGACGTCGCCGTTGTCCTGCCAGGTCGTGGCGTCGAGGCCCGGAGCGCTGACATAGCCGCAGTGGATGACAGCGTCCGCGCCCGTGAAGGCGCTGCGGTAGGCATCGCGGTCCCGCTTCGTGAGATCGGCGACGACGATCCCGGGGACGGCCTTGCCGTCCCGCGTCGTGCCGCGCACGTCGATGGGGACGAGGTCCCACCGCGCCGACAGCTCGGGAAACATCCGCTGGGCGACATAGCCCGACGCCCCGGTCAGGACCACCCTTAGCTTGGCCACGGCTTCCTCCTGGCAGGCTGCTGAAAAGCCTGCGAGTTTTTCAGCAGGCTGCGGATTTTTTACAGGTGCACGCCCTTCATCATGGCTTCGGGATACCGCGACCCCGCGGCCGCCCCCGGCGGCATGGCTTCGTCGAGCTGCGCGAGGTCGGCCGCCGAGAGGCTGATCGCGAGCGCCCCCACGTTCTCCTCGAGGTACGAGCGCCGCTTGGTCCCCGGGATGGGCAGGATGTCCGGTCCCTGGGCCAGGAGCCACGCCAGCGCGAGCTGGGAGGGGGTCACCCCTTTCGCGCGGGCGATCTCCTCGATGCGGTGCACCAGCGCTAGGTTATGCGAGAGGTTGGCGTCCTGGAAGCGCGGGTGCTGCCGCCGGCGGTCATCCGCGGGGATGTCCGCCTCCTGCTTGATCCGCGCCGAGAGGAGACCGCGGCCGAGCGGCGAGTAGGCGACGTACGAGATGCCGAGCTCGCGGCACGTGACGATGGTGTCCTCGGCCGGCTGACGATAGAGCAGCGAGTATTCGCTCTGGACGGCGCTGATCGGGTGGACGGCGTGGGCGCGCCTGATGGTCTCGGGCGCCGCCTCGGAGAGCCCGAGATGGCGGACCTTGCCTGCCTCGACGAGCCGCGACATGGCGCCCACCGTCTCCTCGATCGGCACCTTGGGGTCCACCCGGTGCTGGTAGTAGAGGTCGATCACGTGCACCCCGAGGCGCGAGAGGCTCGCATCGCACGCCTGCGCCACGTACCTGGGCCGGCCGTCCACGAGGTTACCCTTGCCGTCGGGACTCCGCACCTGGCCGAACTTGGTGGCGATGATCACGCGGTCGCGCCGGCCCGTGATCGCCCGGCCGAGTAGCTCCTCGTTCTGCCCCCAGCCGTACATGTCCGAGGAGTCCAGGTGATCGATCCCCATGTCGAGCGCGCGATGGATGACGGCGATCGACTCCTGGTCGTCGCTCTTGCCATAGGTCCCGGACATGGACATGAGCCCGAGACCGATGGCCGACACGCTGAGGCCGCTGTTGCCGAGCTTGCGCACCTGCATCACGTGCCTCCTCCAAGGTCGAGGACAGAGATTGGCCGCGCCCGCGCTCAGGCGTAGTCGGGCGGCGGGACGAAGCCCTGGTACTCGCGCTCGAGCAGGCGCGCCAGGTGTATGCACGTGCGGTCCCCGTACTGCGGCCCGATGATCTGCACGCCCACCGGCAGCCCCGCCTTCGTGAAGCCCGCCGGTGCCACCGTCGAGGGCAGATAGACCATTCCGGAGTAGCCCGCCCAGAAGAGCTGGTCCGTCGTCGGCACGCGCCGGCCATTGACCTCGATCGTCCGCTCGTGCCGCAGGCCCTGCTGGTCGTGCGGGAAGGCCGCCGAGGCGGCCGCCGGGCAGAGCAGCAGGTCGTATTCCTTGAAGAACTCGGCCCACTTCCAGCGCATCTGATGCCGCGCCTCGTTGGCCGCGAGCCAGTCTCTGTGAGACATGACGTTGGCCCGCACCATGCGCGCGTAGTAGCTCTCGTCGCCGGGCTCGAGCCGCCTGGCGGTCTCGACGCTCTTGTCGAACTCCTCTGCCGTCAACCGTCCCGAGGTGGCGGCGCGCAGGAGCTGGATGTAGACGCGCTGGGCCTCCCGCGTGTCCACGGCGGGCCGTGCCCGGTCGCTGACCTTGGCGCGCTTCGCGGCGAGGAAGTCCGCCACCGCCTGGACCCTGGCCTGTACCTCGGCGTCGACCTCCGAGTTGGGATCCGTCAGCATCACGGCGACCTTGAAGTCGCGGAACGCCTTCTGGCGGGGCGCCGGGAGCGCGAGCCTGTAGCCGGCGGTGTCGATCTCGTCTGGCCCGGCCATGACATCGAGCCCAATCTCGAGGTCCGCTGCGCTCCGCCCGAGCGGCCCGACCACCGAGATGTCCCCCTGCGACAGCCGTCCGGGCAGCGCCTGTCCGCGCGGCGGCACGATGCCCCACGTCGGCTTGTGGCCGAAGATGCCGCAGTAGTGGGCCGGGTTGCGGATGGAGGAGCCGATATCGCTGCCGGCATCGATCCCGGTGAGTCCCGCGGCCAGCGCGGCGGCCGAGCCGCCCGACGAGCCTCCCGGCACGCGGCTCGGATCCCAGGGATTGTTGGCCGTGCCGTAGATGGCGTTGTAGCTCTGCCAGTCGGCCAGATAGAGGGGCACGTTGGTCTTGCCGAAGAGCACCACGCCGGCCGCGAGGAAGCGGTCCACGGCCAGCGCATTGCGCGGGGGGTAGTTGTCCTTGAGCTCGGGCACGCCCCACGTGGTCGGCATGCCGACCACGTCGTAGGACTCCTTGATCGTCATCGGCACGCCGTGGAGGGGACCCCACACCTGCTTCTTCGCGAGCGCCCGGTCCGCCGCCCGCGCGCGCGTGCGCGCGGCGTCCAGATCGGTCACGACGATGGCGTTGAGCGCCGGGTTGTGCTTCTCGACTCTCCGGAGGTAAAGCTCGAGCAGCTCGGCGCAGCCGATCTTCTTCCGGCGTATCGCAGCGGCCAGATCCCTGGCCGAGCGAAAAGGCGTATCGAGCGTGGAGCCGGCGGAACCCTGCAGCGTCGAGCGAGGCATGAGCGTCTCCCTTGTCGTCTCCAAGGACCCGGACGCGCCACTGTCGGCGGCCGGAAGCAGGGGGCATTGTAGCCTAGTCGCCGCCTTCACTCCACCGCGACGCGGCCCACGCGCGGGTCGAGGGCATCGCGCAGACCGTCGCCCAGGCAGTTGAAGCCCATGACGGCGACGAAGATGGCGAGGCCGGGGAAGAGCGAGACGTGGGGCGCCTCCATCAGGTACGCCCGCCCGTCGCTCACCATCTTGCCCCATTCGGGCGTCGGCGGCTGGACGCCCAGTCCCAGGAAGGACAGGATGGCGGCCAGCAGGATGGCCGTCGCCACCTGCATGGAGGAGAAGACCAGGAGCGGCGAGACGCTGTTGGGCAGGATGTGGCGGAACAGCACGCGCACGTGTCCGGCGCCCAGGGCCTCCGCGCCCTGGACGAAGTCGAGCTCCTTGAGGGACAGCGCCATGGAGCGGCTCAGGCGGGCGAAGCTCGGTATGGAGCGCACGCCCACGGCGATCATCACGTTGCCGAGGCTCGGACCCAGCGCGGCCACGATCGCGATGGCGAGCAGGATGCTCGGAAAGGCCAGCAGCACGTCCATGGTCCGCATCACGAGCGCGTCGAGCCGCTGAAGGTAGCCGGCCACGAGTCCAAGGACGATGCCGACGGTGGCGCCGATCGCCGTGGCGATCACGCCGACCACGAGCGAGAGCCGCGCGCCGAAGAGGATGCGCGAGAGGATGCAGCGCCCGAACTCGTCGGTGCCGAGCGGGAACTCGGCCGACGGCTTGGCCAGGGCATGCGGCAGGTCCTGCCGCAGCGGATCGTGGGGCGCCGCCCGGCCGGCGAAGAGGGCCAGCGCCACCAGGGCCAGGATGACGCCGAGGCCGACCACCGCGAGGCGGTGCCTGGCGAAGCGCCGCACGCCTTCACTCATAGCGGATCCGTGGGTCGAGCCAGCCGTAGAGCAGATCCACGAGAAGATTGATGAGGACGAAGACCACGGCGACCAGCAGCACGCAGCCCTGGACCACCGGGTAGTCGCGCTGGAGGATGGCGGTCATCGCGAGCCGGCCCACGCCGGGCCACGCGAAGATCGTCTCGGTCACGACGGCGCCGCCCAGCAGGAAGCCGTACTGGAGCCCGACCACGGTCACGACCGGGATGAGCGCATTCGTGAGCGCGTGCTTGAGAACCACGCCACGGGGCGGCACGCCCTTGGCGCGGGCGGTCGTGACGTAGTCGCGCCCGAGCACGTCGAGCATGCCCGAGCGCGTGAGGCGGCTGATGATCGCGACCGAGGTCGTCGCCAGCGTGGCGGCCGGCAGCACCATGTGACGGAGTCCCTCCCGCTGCCAGACCGGCCCCGCGCGCCCGGAGACGGGCAGCCAGCCCAGCTGGAGGCTGAAGAACCAGATGGCGACGATGGCGACCCAGAAGATGGGCATCGAGAGCGTCGAGAGCGAGGCGCCGGTGGCGAGGTAATCGAGCCAGGTCGAGCGGCGCACCGCGGCGAGCAGCCCCAGCGGAATGCCGGCGAGCACCGCGATCAGCATGCTGACCGTCGTCAGCTCGAGCGTGGCAGGGAAGCGCGAGAGGATCTCGTCGATGACCGGCGCCCGCGAGCGGAGGGAGCGGCCGAGATCGCCCTGGAGCGCGCGGGCGAGGAAGGAGAAGTACTGGACGTGGAGCGGCCGCTCGAGGCCGAGCTCCGCGCGCACCCGCGCGACAACGGACTCCGGCGCGTCGGGCCCCGCGATGAGGCGCACGGGGTCGCCGGGCACCACGTGCATGATGGCGAAGGCCAGGAGGGAGACGCCGAACAGGACCGGCACCGTCTGGAGCAGGCGCCGGAGGATGTAGCGGGCCACGGGCCGGTGCTTACCCCGCCCACTCCGGGTACGTCTGGGGCGAGAGCTCGGCCGCGCCGCGTCCCGCCCAGTCGTACGTGGCCATGCGCGGCCACATGCGCTCGCCCCCCGCCTGGAGCTTCTCCAGGATGGCGCCCTCGTCGGCGCCGAGCACGCGTCCGCCGTCGACGACCAGGCGCCCGTTGACATACACGCGGTCCACGTCCTCGTCGCTCGCGTTGTAGACGATGTTCTTGACCGGGTCGCGGAGCGGCGTCATCCGCCACGACGCGGCCTTCCAGAGGACGAGGTCAGCCCTGGCGCCCGGCGCGATCCGTCCGAGGTCGTCGCGGCCGAGGGCCCGCGCGCCGCCGAGCGTCGCGGCATCGAACGCGTGCGCGGCCGTGGTCGCCTCCGTGTTGCGCTCCATCATCTTCGAGACCACGGCGGCCCAGCGCATCGCCTCGATCACGCTCTGGGGGTTGGTGTCCGTGCCGAGCGACATGTTGACCCCCGCCGCGCGGTACCGCCCGAACGACTCCATGGCGACGCCCCGGCGCGCGAAGACCCACACGGCGTGCGCGACCGAGCAACCGGTGTCGGCCATGAGGCGGACGTCGCCCGCGGGGTAGTTCGTCCACGAGGACCCGCCGATGATGATGGCGTGCCCGAGGATGGTGTTCCGGCCCAGGACGCCCAGCTCCCGCATCCAGGCGATCGGCGTCTTGCCGTGGCGGGCCACCATCTCGTTGAACTCGACCACCGACTGCGAGGTGTGCACCTGGTACGGGCGTCCGACCTCGTCGGCGAAGCGCTTGGCGTCGCGCAGGAGCTCCGGCGTGCAGGTGTCGATCTGCGAGGGGGAGACGAAGCAGCGGACGAGGTCGCCGTGCGCCCCGTCCCAGCGCTTGTGGAACTCGATGGCCCGCGCGAGCCCCTGGCGTCCCTCGTCCTCGTTCCACTCCCACTCCACGCGCTTGCCGTCCTTCGTCAGCCACCGTCCCGAGCGAAAGGCCCGTCCCATGTACACGCGGAGCCCGTAGTGCGGGGCGCGCTCGACCACGTACTCGCCGAGCGTGCCGATCTCCATCACCGTGGTGACGCCGCCGCGCAGCAGCTCGGCCATGGAGAAGTCCACGCAGGCGCGCCCCGCCTCCTCGTCCTGCGCCTCGCTCCGCGCCGGCAACATCTCGAACAGGCCCGAATACCAGAACTGCGGGTTGCCGCGATCCTCGATGAAGGACCGGTCCAGCGGCGAGCCGCTGATGTGCGCGTGCGTGGAGATGAGGCCCGGCGTGATGATGCGCTCCGGCACCTCCACCGTCTCGTCCACCCGGCCGTCGAAGCGCGGCCCGACGTGCAGGATGATGCCGCCCTCGATGACGACGACGCCGTCGCGCAGGAGCCGGTGCCCTGTCCCGTCGAAGGCTATGACATGCCCGGCGCGGATCGCGATGCGCTTGTCAGAGGCCATACGTCCTCCCTGTTCGTCCCCGGCGAGTCGGAGACGGCCGGCGAAGGCCTCCGTCGATCACACGACCCAGCTGTCCAGAAGCTTGTAGATGCCGTGGATGGGGTGGTACTTGAGGCCGCGGGCGCGGGGCCGGCTGCCGAAGATCCACCGGATGTGCTGGATGGGCACCACCACGGCCTCGCCGACCAGGCGCTGCTCGATGCCCTGGAAGGCCTTGATGCGCTCGGCCTCCTTGAGCGTCGTCTGCGACTGCTGGAAGAAGGCGTCCGTCCTCTCGTCGCGCCAGCGCACCGTGTTCGGGCTCGGGATGGCCGAGGAGACGAAGAAGTAGAGAAAATCGCCCGAGGAGTAGATCATCGGCAGGAAGCGGGCGTCGTGCTCGCCCGCCCGCGTGGCCGTGTTGAAGGCCGCCGACTCGAGCCGTCTGATCTGCAGATCGAAGCCCACCTGCCGGAGCTGCGCCTGCACGGGCGTCACGATGCGCTCGTGGAGCTCGGTGAAGACGTACAGGGAGGCCTGGAGCGGCTTGCCGTCCTTCTGCCGCATCCCGTCGGCCCCCGGCGTCCATCCCGCCTCGGTCAGGAGCCGCTTCGACCTGTCGAGGCTGAAGTCCGCCATGAACGGGCGCATCGCCTCTTTCGGCGTGGCGCCGGGCGCCAGGGGATGGAGGAAGCCGTTCGCGACGTCCGCCTGGCCCTTCATCACGAACTGGACGATCTCGTGCCTGTTGACGGCGTGCGCGACCGCCTTGCGGATGCGCGCGTCCTTGAAGACCTCCTTCTCGACGTTGAAGCCGATGTGGTTGGACGACAGCCGCGGGATCGACGTGACCTTGACGCCCTTGCCCTCGAGGCGCGCGATGTGCTGCGGCGAGACGTCGATGTCGAGGTCGATGCCGCCGGCCTCGAGCTCGGCCGCGCGCGCCGCGTCCTCGGGGAGCGTGCGGAAGACGATCCTGTCCACCCACGGCGCTCCCGTGTTCTCGTAGGCGGGCGAGCCCCACGCGTAGCCCTCGTGCCGCACCAGCTCCATCCGGTCGTCCTTCACCCACTCCTTGAGCTTGAAGGGCCCGGTGCCGCAGACGCTGGCGGGCACGACGCCGTAATCCTGCCCGTGCTGGGCCACGTGCTTGGCGTGGGGGATCGCGGCATAGGACCACTCGGTCTGGCTGACGTTGTTGAGGAAGACCAGCGTCGGGTTCTTGAGCTTGCAGACGACGGTGTGCTCGTCCACGACTCTCGTCTCGGCGAGACTCGCCACCTTGGCCTTGGTCGGGAACGCCTCTTTGGGGTCGATCCACCGATCGAAGTGGTCCTTCACGTCCTGCGCGGTGAGCGACGCCCCGCAGTGGAACTTGACGTTCTTCTTGAGGTGGAAGGTCCACGTGAGCCCGTCCGGCGAGACCTCCCACAGCTCGGCCAGCGCGGGCCGGATCTTCATCTGGAAGTCGTGGAGCACGAGGCCGTCGTACAGGAGCAGGTTCGTCGCGATGGCCGAGAGGCCCGTGGAGCGCCCCGGGTAGAGAGTGTCGGCGTCATGATTGCGGCCGATCGTGAGGGTGCCGCCGCGCTTGGGCTTCTCCTGGGCGGCTCCGATCCCGGGCCACGCGCCGACGGCGGCGACGGCGGCGCCCAGCTTCAAGAGGGTCCGACGGTCGAGTGTGCTGTTCATACGCTCCTCCTGGTGGCCTCCGGAGGCGGGCCCGTGTGCGCGGAGACGCCGCGCCGGGCCCCGTGTCGTCGGGAGGGCATGGCTGGTCAATCAGCTCGAGCCGGCCGGGCTACTGCGTCGCGCGTTGACGAGCGGGCGGAGCGGGAGGCTGGATGCATTCTTCCCAGGCGAGCTCGGGAGGGCGCACACCGGCGAAGTTCGAGTTGCGGCCGAAGCCCACGCCCTTGTCGTCCATCGCCTTGACGGCGGCCTCGTAGAGACGAATGAGCTCGGGCGTGACCTGGCGCGAGCTGAGCTCGGCCACGGCCCGCCGATACTTCTGCACATCGTCGTCGAGCGCCGCCGCGGGGCTCACCGGCACGGCCAGCGCCGCCGTCATCACGGCCACCGTCAGCAGGATCCTCATCGCACGCCCTCCACGTCTCCGAGCTTCACGACGTGGCCCGAGTATACCCCGTGCGGCGACCTCAGAGCCCGGCCGGATGACCTAGCGGGTCACCCCTTGCCGTCCCCGGCTC
>WNGB01007465.1_pt1 | contig 18524 bp, 16 predicted proteins | sample 5400681 | NCBI WGS metagenome assembly WNGB01 (sample SAMN13153367, study PRJNA577476) | soil metagenome | isolation source: 115 cm soil or saprolite under grassland replicate 2 | place: USA:California | collected 2016-06-15 | reverse complement strand
TCTTCGTTTCCGCCGTCTTCTTTTCCGGAGCGGCCTTCTTTTCTTGCGCGGACATATCCGCGACTACGCAGACTAAGGCGAGAGAGAAGGCGAGGAGCAAACTCTTCTTCATGGTGACCTCCGTGTTTGCGTTATGCCGGTGCAAGTTTCATACCCGCACCGGGAGATAGAAAAGCCTACGCCTGGAGGTCGATGTCCGCGAGCTGGCTCTCGAGGACCTCATTTTGCAGGCTGATGAGCTCTTTCAGCCCTGTCCGCGCGAGAGTGAGCAATTGCGCAAGCCGCTCCTCCGTAAAGGGGCGCCGCTCGGCGGTGCCCTGGATCTCGAGCCGGGAGAGAAAGACCCGGCCTCCGCCGCGCGGTCTTCGGGCAGGAGGGGTGGCTGGTCCTTGATAGAGAGACCAGTGGGCGGGAGTGCCCATCCGAGGGGGAGCGACTCCTCGTCAACCGGGGTCAGCTATTTCCTGGGGGATGACCCGACGCGCTGGGGGAGCGGACTTGCGACCTTTGAGGGGGTGTCGCTTGGGGAGGTCTGGCCGGGGATCTCTCTGGACCTGCGGGCGCACGGGAAGAACGTCGAGAAGCTTTTTACGGTCGACCCGGGCGGAGATCCCTCGAGGATTCGGATGAGCGTCGAGGGCGCGCGGTCCTTGAGGATCAACGAGGCCGGCGCGCTGGTTGTGGGAACAGGCCTGGGGGAGGTGACATTCACGCCGCCGGTAGCCTTTCAGGAGCGCCAGGGCGCGCGGCGCCTTGTCAAGGCAGCGTACGAGTTGTATGGCCGGCGGTACGGTTTTCGGCTGGGCGACCACGACCCCGCAGTGCCGGTCGAGATTGATCCCCTGTTGCAGGCCACGTACCTGGGCGGCAGCGGCACCGACGAGGCCTTAGCCCTGGCGATCCACCCGACCTCGGGTGACGTGTACGTGGCCGGGTTCACGACCTCCACGAATTTCCCCGGCACGACGGGCGGGGCGCAGGCGGCCAACGGCGGTGGCGGCGTTGACGCCTTCGTCGCGCGGTTGAGCTCCACCCTGACGTGGCCTGGTGGCGGTCGAGCCCACACCGACTGATACGCCCACCAGCACGCCGACCAATACGCCCACCAGCACGCCGACGAACACGCCGGCACTGCCGGTCAACATCCCGACGACTTCCGAAGGGGGGCTGCTGGCTTTCGGATTGCTCCTGGCCGCCCTCGGCTATCTCCTGCTGCGGAGTCTTTCCTCCGGCGGCTCCTCTTGAGTTACTGGCACAGGTCAACAAATGGAAATGGGTCGGTCTGTGAGCGTGTCCAGGATAAGGCAGGTGATGACTACAGGATCATGGGCGCTGGCCTACTTTCCCCTCTAGCCGGGAACTCTATTCCTGCGCGCGACGGCCAGCCGCGCCACCCGTCTCAGCGCAGATCCAGACCCTCCAGGTGAGGCGCGAGGACTTCCTCCTGGAGCCTGGAGAGCGCGGAGAGGCCGCGGCGCGCCAAAGCAAGTAGCTCGTCCAAGCGCTCCTGCGTGAAGGGGCGCCGCTCTGCGGTGCCCTGGATCTCAACGAAGAGGCCCGAAGCCGTGCCGACGACGTTGCAGTCCACGTCGGCTTCGGAATCTTCCTCGTAGGCGAGATCGAGGACGGTCTGGCCGGCGCAGATCCCGACCGACGTCGCGGCGACGGTCTCCCGCAGGGGCCAGCGCGGGATCAGTCCGCCCCGCGCGAGCTTCGCGAGAGCCATGGCGAGCGCCACGCAGGCGCCCGTGATCGCGGCGCAGCGCGTGCCGCCGTCGGCTTCGAGGACGTCACAGTCGAGCGTGATCGTGCGCTCTCCCAGTCCGCGCAGCTCGGTGACGCTGCGCAGCGACCGCCCGATCAGCCGCTGGATCTCGTGGGTGCGTCCCCCCTGCCGGCCGGTCGCCGCTTCCCGCGCCGAGCGCGTGTGCGTGGCGCGCGGCAGCATGCCGTACTCGGCCGTCACCCACCCGCTGCCGGTGCCCTTGAGAAACGCCGGAACCCGTTCCTCGATGGAGGCTGCGCAGAGGACGCGCGTCGAGCCGAGCGCGATCAGCGCCGAGCCCTCCGCGTGCTTGAGCGTCCCAGTCTCGATCGAGACCGGGCGCATCTCCGAGGGGTTTCGTCCGTCTGGTCGGGGTGTTGGGCTCACGAGCTACCCGCCATTCTCTCCCTTCGAGCGTTCCGTAATCACCGTCTGTATGCCGGAGCGGTTCGGGCCGCGCCGTGCGGAGCACCGTATGGCAAGACGAGACGGAAGGTGCTGCCGCGGTCTCTCTCGGTTTCGAGCTCTATCCGGCCGCCGTGCGCCTCGGTGGTGGACTTGACCAGAGAGAGCCCCAGGCCTGTGCCCCCCGTCTCTCGCGAGCGGCCGGCGTCGGCGCGGTAGAAACGCTCGAAGATCCGCTCGCGGTGCTCGGGGGCGATGCCCGGGCCCTCGTCCCGGACCTCGACGAACGCACCGTCCGGACCGGATCCAACCCGCATCAAGACGCGCGTGCCTTCAGGGGCGTACTTGATCGCGTTGTCCACGAGGTTCAAGAGCGCCTGGCGAAGGGACAGCCGGTCCCCCTGAACGATGACAGTTCCTTCGGCACGGCTTTCGAGGATCTGGCCACGCTCCTCGGCGAGGACGGAGAGGTGATCGGCGACTTCCGAGGCCAGGACCGACAGGTCCACGGGCTCGGAGCGGAGCTGGGCCTGACCGGCGTCTGCGCGAGCGAGCATGAGCAGTTGATCGGACAGTCGGGAGAGCCGATCGACCTCCTCGAGCATCGTTCCGATGACCTCACGATAGTCCTCGGGGGTCATGGCGCCGCGAAGGCCGACCTCTCCCACGCTGCGAAGCGCCGTCAGCGGCGTGCGAAGCTCGTGAGAGGCGTCGGCCGTGAAGCGGCGCAGTTGCCCGAAGGACTGCTCGAGCCGCGCCAGAGTGTTGTTGAAGGCGTCGCGAAGCTGATCCAGCTCCGCGCTCGTGTTCTCGAGCGTCAAACGGTCGTGGAGTTGTTTCGCCGTGATCCGCCGGGCGTGCTCGGCCATCTGTGCAAGCGGCCCCAGCATGCGCTGCGCCAGGACATAGCCGCCCAAGCCGCCCAGGGCGAGGACTGTCAGGCACAGAGCCGCAAGCTCCAGCCAGAGCCGACGCACCTGCCGGTTGACTCCCGCCTCGGAGAGGACTGCCCGCATGAGGAATCGAGTTCCGCCGACCCGCACAATCTGCGTCATCACCCGCGCCGGCCCGATCGGCAGCATGACCGTGCCCACATCACCGGAAGGCCGCGACGGCACCTTCGGCGGTTCGAGCACCAGAGAACGGAATGTGCCGGTGGCGAGCAATTTCTCGCCACCCGTGCTCCAGACTTCGATCCAGTGGCCTCCACCCTCTTCCTCGGCGATTTCCTTGCCAAGAAAGCCCTCCGGCCAGGAGAGACGCCCCTGAGCGTCGATGAAAAGAGCCCGTCCCGCAAGCTCGATGTCCTCATGCACGTCCCGGTCGAGTTCATTACGAGCGTGTGCGGTGAAAGATGCCGCCGCGCCGACGGAGTAGGCGAGCAAGCAGAGGGCGATGATCGCCCCGTACCACAGTGTGATGCTGGTCCTCAGGCTCCGGGAATGGCTCGGTCGCAAGGCTCCCGGAGCCGGCCTTTCCGCCGCCGTCATATCTCCCCTTCCCGCACGATGAAGCCGACGCCTCGTACGGTGTGGATGAGTCGTACCGCTTCCTCCTGATCGATACGCTTGCGCAGGCGAGCGATGTGAACGTCGATCACGTTGTCGAGAGGCGTGCACCGCTCCGTCTCTCCCCAGACATCGCGAGCGAGCATCTCGCGGGAAACGAGCGTTCCCTTGTGCCGCACCAGGTATTCGAGCAGTTCGTATTCGCGGTTGGTCAGGTCGATCTTCCGCCCGGCGCGCGTGACGGCGCGCGCGGGCACGTCAATGACGAGGTCGGCGACCGAGAGCCGCAGAAGCTGATCGCCCCGTCCACGTCGGATGAGCGCGCGCACGCGCGCGAGAAGCTCCGCGAAGGCAAAGGGCTTGACCAGGTAATCGTCGGCCCCCGCGTCGAGCCCGGCCACGCGATCTTCCACGGCGTCCCGCGCCGTCAGCACGAGGACGGGCGTCAGCAGTCCCTTGCGCCGCAGCGTGCCGAGGATTTCGAGGCCGTCCCGCCCCGGTAGCATCCGGTCCAGGATCAGGAGATCGAAGGGACAGCTGGAGGCGAGATAGAAGCCCTCCTCCCCCGTGCGGGCGACGCTGACCCGGTAACCCTCGGCTTCGAGCCCATCCCGCAGCGCGCGCGCGACCTTCGGCTCGTCCTCGACGACGAGGAGCTGCGGCGCCGAGGAGGTTTCAGCGCCGGCGGCCATACCCGCCTTCCGCACGGGGCATTCTAACCTCCTCAAGAAGGCGCGGGCGCCGGCTCCTCGCGGCTCTCACGGCACCCGTTGGTGGAGAAGAGCTGGTCAGTCGGCGGGAAAAGGAAAGCGCGCGCCTTCCTTCTGAGGGCGCGCGCCATCCGTACGAGATGCCGGACGTGATCGGATCCTCACCAGAGCCAGATGAACCGAATCTGAAACGCGTCGTCCTTTCTGTCCGCCTTGGTCCCCTGCTCGAATTTCGTGTGCGCGTACTCCGCGATGGCTTGCAAACCGTTGCCCATGGCCTTGTTGGCCGCGACCGTATAACGCGTCCGCTTGTCTCCCGTTTTCAGGTCGGAGGGATCGAAGGAGTCGTACCGGCCGGCGAACCCGAGCAGGTTCCCGGCCAGGAAATCCGCTTCGCCGAAGAAACCCTTCACTTTGTTGCGTGAACCGTACCCGGCGCTCGACGTGAACGTGTCATCCTTGCCCTCCTGATACCCACCCAGGAGAAGCACGGGTCCCACAGGGTAGGATGCATATGCCGCGTAACGGTCGAAACTGTTCTGGAAGAAGGCTGCGTTGCCGGATCCCACCACGGGCAAATCGAGTCTGCCGTTGTAGTAGTAGAGGCTGACTCCTCCCCCGTTGTCCGTCAGGATCTGCGTGAAGAAGAGCTGGATGTCCTTGCTGTTAAAGGAAGGGCGGCCCCTGACCTTCGAGTCGCTGCCCGAAAGGCCCGTGGCGGGCACGGCCGTGCCCTCTTCGTCGCTGAAGCTCAAGCCGTTGAACAACGTCGCGCGAAAGGCGCTTCGATTCACCGTGTAGCCCAGTTCGATCCCCGCCTCGTCGAACCCCCACGGCGTGAAGAACGTGTTCTGGTTGAAGTTCCCCGAGGTTGTCTGAAAGAGCGGCCGCGCGATCGTCATCGGCCGATCCGAGGCGCCGTAGCCCTCGAAGGGGTGGAAGATGCCCAGACGCGCCGAGAAGTGGCCCGGGCCGAGCTTCCAGTTGCCGCGTCCGTAGGCGTTTTCCGCCTCCGGGCTTTCGCCGGCGGCCAGCGAGACTTCAAACATCGATGAGTAATTGCCGAGGAAGGCCCCTGTCAGCGGGTAGAGCGTGATCTCGAAGTGCGTCAACTGGTTCGTCGTGGTCACGACACCCGCGTTGTCCGAGCGCGAGAGGTCGTATCGAGCCTGCAGGCGCGCCGAGTCATAGTCCCCGACAACAAAATTGAACTTCTCCTTCTCGTCCCATTTGCCGACTTCTGCGGGCTCGCGCCAGCCCGCGGCGCGAAACTGGAAGCCCGCCTCGGTCAGCTTGGGGATGACCGTGTGGCAGTAGCCGCAATCGACCTTGTACTTGCGGGAGAACATCGGCATGGCCGGAGCGCTCCCCGCCGTTGCCGCGAGAAACAGGATCGCCAGAGCCCAGGAACGGATACCTCTCATGGATTTCACTCCTTTCGTCCAGACGCCATTGGATGGGCAGCGGCGGTTCCGCGTGTCCTGCGCGCAAGGTAGTCCCGGTCGCGCGTTCTGAACGTGAAGAGCTTCTGAAGACTTGTTCAGGATCGCGAGGGAACCCGGCAGGGGCATCCTCTTCGTCCCCGAACGCTGCTGCGCAGCCGGCTGATCGAATGGAGCTAGAATTCGTCCGCATCAGACGATTCGCCATCGTCCCGCTTTTTGTTTTGCTCGCGGCAGCGCTGCTCGCGGCTGCTCCCGCTCGGGCTCCGTTCACTGTCGTCGAGGCTACGATTCCGCAGATGCGGACGGCGATGGAACAGGGACAGGTCACTTCGCGGGAGCTGGTTCTCCAGAGCCTCGCGCGGATCGCGTTCTATGAGGACAAGCTCCACGCGGCGATCACGGTCAACCGCGGCGCTCTGAGGGAGGCCGAGGAGCTCGACCGTGAGCGCGCGCGGGGCAAGGTGCGCGGGCCGCTGCACGGCATTCCGGTGGCGCTCAAGGACAACATCCACACGACGAACTTGCCGACGACCGGGGGCGCCCTCGTTTTCGAGGGGTTCGTGCCGCCGTACGAGGCGACGGTGACGAAGAGCCTGCGCGACGCCGGAGCCATCATCATCGCGAAGACCGGGATGACCGAGCTGGCCAACTGGGTAGCCGGGTCGCCGAGCCCCATGCCCACCAATTACAACGCGGTCGCCGGCTACGGCTTCAACCCGTACGACCCCCGGCGCGATCCGCGCGAGGCGACCGGGGACGGGCGGCCCGCGCTCATGACGGGCGGGTCGAGCTCCGGGATCGGCACCGCGGCCAGCTTCTGGGCCGGAAACGTCGGGACAGAGACGTCGGGCTCCATCCTCTCTCCTGCGAACCAGAACATGCTGGCGGCAGTCAAGCCGACGGTGGGCCGCGTCAGCCGCTACGGCATCATCCCGATCACCGCGGACCAGGACACGGCGGGGCCGATGGCGCGGACCGTGACGGACGCCGCCATCCTGCTCGGGGCGCTCGAGGGAGCGGCGGCGGACCCGAACGACCCCGCCACGAAGACGTGCACGCTTCCGCCCGGCCGCGACTACACGAAGTTCCTCGAGGCCGGCGCCTTGAAGGGCGCGCGCATCGGCATTCCGCGAGTCTTCTTCTACGACAAGGTCACGCCGCCCGGCGGCAAGGAGGCCCGCGGCGGCTTGAACGCCGATCAGGCGAAGGTGATGGCCGACGCAATCGCGGTCCTAAGACAGCAGGGCGCCGTGATCGTGGATCCCGCCGACATCCCGAGCGTCGTGGACAAGGACGCGAAGAACAACTTCCTGTCGTGGAACATCTGCTCGGGCTGGAGCGACGCGAAGGGGAAGGACGCGGATTGTTCCGTCTCCTTCAAGTACGGCATGAAGCGCGATTTCAACAAGTGGCTGGCGTCGCTGGGTCCTTCAGCGCCGGTCAAGACTTTGACCGAGCTTCGCCAGTGGAACCTGACGCACACCAAGGCCGGCGCGATCAAGTACGGGCAATCGAACCTCGACATCTCCGACGAGATGGACGTCCAGGCAGACAAAGCGCGGTACGAAGCGGATCGGGCCAAGGACATCGCGCTCTCGGGATCGCACGGCGTCGACGAGGTAATGAAGGCGAACAACCTGGACGCGCTCCTCTTCCCCGGCGGGAGCGGTGCCGGCATCGCCGCGCGGCCCGGCTATCCGACCGTCATCGTTCCCTTCGGCATGGTCCCCAACGCGCCGACGGCGCCCGCCGCGCCCTTCCCGGAAGGCTTCAACGCGAAGCCGTCCCCCTTCGGCGTCAGCTTCACCGGCATGTCGTGCAGCGAACCGCGTCTCCTAGCCCTCGCCTACGCCTTCGAACAGGCTACCAAGCGCCGGGTCCCGCCGCCCTCCGCCCCCTAGATCCTTTCGCTTAGCTGGCCTCGATCTTCTGGACTCGAACTTCGAGCTTGGCGAGGCCGGCCTCGAGCGACGTGACTCTACGGTCCAACTCGGCATAGGAGAACTTGATCATCGCCTTGACCTCGTCAAAGCCGCGTTCCATCTTCTCTTCGAGGGACATCATTCGGTCTTCCACCCGGCCGACTTTCTCGTCGAGCGCTGAGACTCCCTCGGCCACGAGCTGGATCTTTTTCTCGAGACCCTCGGCGACAACGCTGAAGTGGCGCTTGATCTCGGAAACGTCAAAAGATTCCATGGCGACTCCTGATCGGAGCCTACCATGTGGCGGGGCCGCCAGATTCGGGTCAGGAGCGGGGGAGGAGGCCTCGGATCTTCCGCGACGCTTTCTCGGCGCAGGGAGGGTCGGCGTTGCGCAAGACGACGACCGTCAAACCGTGATCGGCGTCGATCTCGAGGGCGGCGTTGACGCCGGGGCTTCCTCCGGCGATTCCGAGCGAGCCGGAGACAGGTCCTGATGGAGGGCCGGCATTCGGAGCGGCCGCGTTGCGGGAGAGGATCCAGGAGGAGTATGCGGGCGGGACGAGCCGGCCGGCCTTGAGCGCGGCGGCGAATCTCATCAGGTCGCGGGCCGTCGAATATCCGCCGCCGGCGGAGCCTCCCCGAGCGGGGTGCCCGAACATCGCGGAGCGCAGCCGGCCGCCCTCCTTCGTGTAGGAGACGGCGCGATTGGGAACGATCTCGTCAACGAAGAAGGAATCCGAAGGCGCTTGCGGATCGTGTTCGTCAGCGAGAGCTTGCCGGCGGCGGCGAGCTGAGCGATGGCCGTCTTCGTGAAGATCTTGTTGATCGAACCGAGGTTGAGGCGGTGCGGAGGATCGGCCTCCGCCCTCGAAGCGGAACTGGAAGTAGCCGCCGGTTTAGTCTTCATCTTGAGCGCAATCGCCGTGGGCGTGGATTCTTCGACAGCCGCGACGGCGATTGTCTTCATCTCCTCCCGCATGCGGCGGTAGAACTGCAGCCGCGCCTCGACCGGCCGTTGCCGCAACGACTCGGGCGTGAAGTCGGCCGTCCAGAACCCGATCATGGCCTTCTCGTCGCCGCTGTTGAAGGCCGAGACGAACCCGGCGACCCGCCGGCCGAGCGGGGTGTCGGGGATCTGCGCTCGTCCGGGACCTTCGGCAGCCGCGCCGGCTGCGAGAAGGAGTGACAACAGAGCGAGAGCGCGCGACAGGCCGACCTTCATGGAAGCCTCCTTCGAGGCAGAGACGTTTTCCGAGGTCAAGAGTTTCGCCCGACGAGGCCCAATTCTCGACAAGATCGCCTCGTCTGCCGCCTGCACCGCTTCGCGCGGCTCGTCACCGCAATCCCCGACCGCGAAGCGCGAATGGACTCTACTAAGCTCGCGGCGCGAGGAGTCTCCCAGTGGGGAGGAGCCTTGCGCCGCGGGAGCGAAGCGCCGGAGCTGATGAGCCCGAAGGGCGAAATCCAAGCGCAGGCACGTAGCGACGTTTCATCCGAGGAGCTTGGCGACGAGCACCACGAGGATCGCGACAGGGCACACCGTGCGCAGGAGGAAGACGCAGGCCCGCCGGGCGAGCGGCGTCGTCTCAGCCAGCTCCTCCGTCACCGCGGCGCGTTCCAAACGCCAGCCGACGAGGACGCTCGTGAGCACGGCGCCGAGCGGCAGGAGGAGGTTCGAGGCGACGTAGTCCGCGGTGTCGAACCACGTTTTCTGCCCGAAGCCCGGCAGAAAGCCCAAAGGCCGCCAATGCGCCCAGAGGTTGAAGGAGAAGACCGACGCGATCCCCAGGAGCCATGCGGCGCCCGCCGAGAGCAGAACGGCGGGGCCACGGCGCAGACGCGTGCGTTGCAAGAGGTGCGCGATCATCGGCTCGAGCGCGGCGATGGAAGGCGTGAGCGCGGCAAAGACGAGGAGGAGGAAGAACAAGCTCCCCACGAGGCGCCCAGCGGGCATCTCGGCGAACGCCTTCGGAAGGACGTCGAACACGAGCTCAGTTCCCTGAGCAGGGTTCATCCCGTAATGAAACACGAGGGGAAACACGAGAAGGGTCGAGAGGAGCGACACCAGGAGGATCGCCCCGCTGATGATCGCGGCGGACCGCACGAGCGAGGTGCCGCGCGAGACGTAGGCGCCGTAGGCGAGCATCATGGCCATGCCGACGCCGGTCGCGTAGAAGGCTTGTCCGATTGCGACCAGCACGACCTCGGGAGTGATCGCGCGGAAGCTCGGCGCGAACGCGAAGAGGAGGCCGCGGCGAGTCTCGCCGGACGTCAGCGCGTAGCCGTCGAGCGCGAGGAGCAGGCCGAGGAGCGCGGGACCCCGGATCTTGGTAGCCAGCTCGATCCCCCGATGCAGGCCGCGCGCCGAAAAGTAGGCCACGAGCGCCATGAAGGCCAGGTGCCAGGCGCCCATCTCGACGGGGCTCGACAGGAAACGGCGCCAGAGCGCGGTCACCTCCGCGCGAGGAAGGCCGGAGAGCGCGCCGCTCGCGCACTTCCACGTGTAGCCCAGGACCCAGCCCGCGACCACCGCGTAGTACGAGAGGATGAGGAAGGCCGCGGTCGTCCCGAGGAGGCCGATGGCGTTCCATCGCTGGGAGAGCCCCGATTGGCGCGCCACCTCTCCCGCGGCCGTGGGTGGGCTGAGTCTCGCGCGGCGCCCGATCATGAACTCAGCCGCGAGGAGCGGCGTCGCGATCAGGCCGATGGCCAGGACGAAGACGAGAATGAACGCGCTCCCGCCCGACGTGCCGGCCAGGAACGGGAACCTCCAGATGCTGCCGAGCCCGACGGCCGCGCCCACGGCGCCCAGGTAGAAGGCGAACCGTGACGACCAGGTCGTGTGTCCGGTGGCTGGCTCGGTCATGCTGTTCCGGCGCGGATCGCAGCGGCGCGCGGCCGCGGGCTCCCGCTATCCGATGACCGTGCCAGTGGTCTGCAGCTCGCCGCGGCGGCGGGAGAGGAACCGCGTATCGACGGACACGCCGATGCGGGGCAGGTCGAAGACGAGGGGATCCCGATCGGTGTCGCGCCCTTCTTCCCCGCTCTCGATGAGCTCGGCCATGAGGCGGCCCAGCACGGGCGCCGTCTTGAACGAGGAGCCGCTCGTCCCGATGCACACGTAGAAGCCCGGCAGGTCCGTGCGGTCGACGATCGGGTACCAGTCACGCACGGTGACGTCGTAGAGCGACGCGATACCGCGGGGACGCCCGAGCCGCATGGCAGGGAACCGTTGCATCGCGCGAAGGCATTGGCGTTCACGGTAGAGGTCCGTGATGGTGTCGCCGAAGTCGTCGGGATCGGCGACGAAATCCTTGGCGTCGCACTCGGGATCCGTCGAGCCGACGACGATGTCGCGGCCGCCCGTCTCGGGGCGGAAATAGACGCCTCCGTCGACGTCGCCGACCACCGGAACGGTTGCGCCCTCCCGCTGGCCGAAGAGCGGGTTGGAGAGGACGTGGACCTCGCGGCGCAGCGGTCGTGTCTCCAGGGGAAGGTTGACCCCGGCCATTCGGTTGACGATGCCGGAATGCGGCCCCGCCGCGTTGACCACGACCTCGCACTCGATCGAGCCGTGGGTCTCGGTCTCGACGAGGAAGCGCCGGTCCCCTCCCCGCCGGATGCTCCGTACCCGCCGGTTCAGGACGAAGCGCACGCCCTCGCGCTCCCCGGCCCGCCGCAGGTTGCTGGTAGCGATGCCGGGAGAGACGACGTAGCCCGAGTCCTCCTCGAAGACGGCGCCGGCGATCGGACGCTCGCTCGGCTCGAGGAATGCGGGATCGGACACGGACCGGGCCGGGAAGTGCGACGCGGTGTCGAAATACGGAAACCGCTCGCGCACCTCCTCGGGTGTGAGCAGAGATGCCTTGATCCCGACCCGCCGCATCTCAGCGAGGAGTGCGTGCACCGTCTCATCGACGCGGGGCAGGATGAAGAGCATGCCCGGCCGCTTGAACACGGCCAGGTCCTCCTCGACGGGTCCGAGGTATCCCGACCAGTCCGCCCAGATGGAAGCCGCCTCGTGGGCCATCGCGATCATGCCGGGCTGGGAGTAGTAGCGGCGAACGACGCCGCAGGAGGCCGAGGTGGTGCCGTGTCCGACTTCCCCGTTCCTGTCGATGACACTCACGTCGAAGCCGCGTCGCCGCAGCTCCAGGGCGACGGAGCATCCGATGACGCCCCCGCCGATGATCGCCGCGTGTGGTGCCAAGCCGTCTCCTTCGTTGGTCGGTCGCCCATTCTTTCACACGGGCCAGATGCAAAGCCGACGCTTCCGGGACGCAAAAAGGAGGGTTAGCTGGCATGTGGCTTGCACAATGCATTGAACTCGGTGACTAGGGACTGCGCTCGAGATATCACTAACCGCCCCGGTCAATCTCAGAGATCGGAGGTCTCTATGGCTCGCGCTCGTCGTTATTTTGTGGCCATTCTTGCCGTCATCGGCTTGATCGCGATGGTCGGTTTCGCTGATGCACAAGGAAAGGGCAAGGGGAAGGGAAAGGGAAAACATCACCACCTTTCCGGTCATCAACTGCTCGGCGACAAGATCAAGACCAACGGTAACCACGTCATTCACAAGGCCGGCAAGTACACCGTTTCGGCGACTGTCAAAGATGGCAAGGTCGCAGGCGTCAACGTGAAGCACAGCGAGAAGGGAGATGTGCCGGTCACGAAATACAAGACCACGAAGAAGATGGCCACGAAGATGGGTGAGTCGAATGGAATAAGCTTGGTGTCCTACCGCAGCGTTCTGGCGCAGATCCAAGATCTGGGAATGACGTACATCGGCTACTCCTACATCGACGAATATGGCGACGAGTACATCTACTGGTTCCCATACGAGATGATTTACGACGGGGATGCAGGCGCCATCGAATACGTTCCGCTCAGCTAGCTTTCCAGTCGGCTCGGCGGTTCGGTAGCGAGCCGAGACGCGCTGGGGCGTTTCGCTCAAGACTGGCGCAGGCATCATCCTCTCGAAGCTGACCGGTTTCCCCTCGCGGAGGCCCTCGTCTCGCCGTCGTTGAGGAGGTTGGGTGGCTATCCGAACTCCTCTAGCTTCAGACGTCTGGACCACAGGCCTGGCCACCGCGGGACGACGGCCTCGTCTCGCCAAGCAACTGCCGGAGACGAGTTTTTCCTTCCGAACTAGAATTTCGCCGTCTTGACTCTCTCGCCGGGAACTCGGCTGGGCCCCTATGAAATTGTCTCGGCCATCGGCGCCGGGGGCATGGGGGAGGTTTACCGGGCCAGGGACCCGCGACTTAACCGAGAGGTGGCGATCAAGGTTCTGCCTGCCTCCTTTTCGAACGACCCGGACCGTCTACGGCGCTTCGAGCAGGAGGCGAGAGCGGCCGGTGTCCTCAACACCCCAACATCATTGCCGTTTACGACGTCGGGTCGCACGAGGGAGCGCCCTACGTCGTCAGCGAGCTTCTGGAAAGAGAGACGCTGCGCGAAGTTTTGGCCGATGAAAGGCTCCCGTCGCGACAGGCCATCGACTACGCCCTCCAGATGGCACAAGGTCTCGCCGCAGCCCACGACAAAGGAATCATTCATCGGGACTTGAAGCCCGAGAACCTCTTCATCACCAAAGACGGCAGGCTCAAGATCCTCGATTTCGGACTCGCCAAGTTGACACGGCTGGAGACCGAAGCCGGTCCTCTCACGGAGGCGCCGACGGCCACCGCCGGCACGGAGCCGGGAGTCGTGCTGGGGACGCTCGATTACATGGCGCCGGAACAGGTGCGGGGAAGGCCGGCCGATGTCAGATCGGACATCTTCTCCTTCGGCGCGATTCTCTACGAGATGCTTTCCGGCAAGCGCGCCTTTCGCCGGGACTCGACCGCCGACACGATGTCGGCGATCTTGAAGGGAAGACCCTCCAGATATCTCGACCGCGAAGCGGGACATTTCGCCCGCACTCGAGCGGATCATCCGCCACTGTCTCGAGAAGAAGCCCGAGCAGCGCTTCCACTCCGCCCATGACCTGGCCTTCGACCTGTCCACTGCGGCCAGCGAGTCCGGCCTCATCCGGCCGCGATCGCCCGGGCGAACGGCTCTCCTATGGGCGGGAGCGGCTCTCATTGCGCTCCTCACAGTTCTCGCCGTGCTCCTGTTGCGGACGCAGGGCGGCCACGGCCTCCGGCCGAGCCCCCGAGCCCCCGACCGCAAGTCAATTGCGGTGCTTCCCTTTCAGAACTTGAGCCCCGATCCGGAGAACGCCTTCTTCGCCGACGGCATGACCGAAGATATCCTGACCCAGCTCGCGAAGATCCGCGACCTGAAGGTGATCTCGCGCACCTCGGTGATGCGGTACAAGGGCATCCAGAAGCCGTTGCGGGAGATCGCCGCGGAATTGAGCGTGGCTACGGTTCTGGAAGGGAGCGTGCGGCGGGCCGGAGACCGGGTCCGCATCGTGGGCCAGCTCGTGGATGCCAGGACCGACCAGCACCTCTGGGCCGAGACCTACGACCGCGAGATCAAGGACGTCTTCGCGATCCAGAGCGAAGTCGCCCAGCAGATTGCCGCCGCCCTCAAGGCCACTCTCTCCCCGGCGGAGAAGAAGCGGATCGAGCAGAGTCCGACGCAAGACCTCGCCGCATACGATCTGTATCTGAAGGGCCGGGAGCTCTACAACCGCTACCGCAAGACCGACAACGAAGCCGCCATCGAGCTCTTCCAGAAGGCGCTGGAATTGGACCCGGCGTTCGCCCTTGGGTACGCGGGGCTGGGAGATGCCTACGCGCAACGGGCTCTGCGCTTCGGGTTCCCGCAATCCTGGCTGGACACGAGCCTGGAAGTAAGTCGAAAGGCGATCGCTCTCAATCCGGAGCTTGCCGAGGGGTATAAAGCCCTCGGGCTCGCTTACCAGGCAAAGGGGAAATATCGGGAATCGCTGGACGCGACCAGGAGAGCCGCCGAGATCAACCCGAATTACGCGGCGGCCGTAGGCAACGTCGGCGCTGTACTTAGGCACTTGGGAAGGCTGGACGAGGCCCTCCCCTGGAGCCTCCGAGGATTTGAGCTCGACCCCACCGGCGCCGTCGCGTCCGGGACCATCGGCAGCATCTATGATGCGCTGGGCGATGCGAGGCAGGCCGAGCGCTGGCTGAAACGAAGTCTGGAGCTCCAGCCGGATCTCGGCCAGGGGCACACGTTCCTGATCTACTTCTACCTTCACCAGCGCCGCGACGAGGAAGCCCTGCAGCAGACCCGCACCGCCGCAACCCTTGTTTCGAACTTTCCCCAGGGGTCTAACGCCGCAGCCATCACGGAGCTTGTGACCGGCAACCCGGCGCGCGCTCAGCAACTCTTCGAGCAGGTTCTCCCGTCCTTTCGAGGGCTACGACAAGGAGTCCGGAATGCCGGAGCGGGGGCCGAGACCTATCTCGCGCTTCTTCTCCTTCGAGCCGGGCGGCGCGGCGAAGCCGAAGCGCTCCTCGAAGAGAGCCTCGCGACGGACCGCCGGGCCACCGACGAAGGCAATCAGGGCTGGAGCGTGCCGTACGACACGGCCTGTGTGCACGCCTTGCGAGGAGAGAAGGACGAGGCCTTCCGCTGGCTCGACAAGGGCTGTCGAAGCCGGCTGGCGCGGCTGGCCCCTCGGCACGCGCAGTCCGCTCCTCGATTCGTTGCGAAGCGACCCGCGCTTCCATCAAATCGAGGCCCGTCTCGAAACTCTGGTCAACCAGATGCGCCGCCGCGCCGGCTTGAGCTAACGTCCTGTCCTGCGGGAGCGAGAGCGACATATTCAGCGGACCCCGCGCTTTCGCGGCGCGCATGGTCCCCCGAAGCGACCGAGGAAGCAAAGCTCGCGCCGCGGGAGGCAGAGTGTCAACGGGGCCGAAGTCGACCTACGGCTTAGAAGGCCGTTGCTCTATCCGGGCTGAGCTACGGGCAGCGGTCCAATTATGAATGACTCGCGGTTCAGAAGCGCGTCGTAGGTCCACAGCCGACGCTTCCTCCGCCGGGGACCTTGCCGACGCCCACTCCTTCTCCGTAGCAGCTAGGACCGCGTTTAGGTCCCGAGGGCAGGCGATGGGGGGTCCGCTCCATGTGAACACGGGAGCAGATCCTTCGCTGCGCTCAGGATGACAGGAGGCCCAAGAGAAGAGCTTCGCTTCCTCCTTCGCTAAAGCTTCGGAGGACAGGTCGCTCAGGATGACGGAGGGATTCAGTCGCGTGGTTCCGGAGGGGAGGCGGAGGTGCTCGGACGGGCGGCGGTGTCCGCCGGGGCCGAGGCTGTGACGGTGCCGCCGTAGGGGAGGTCGGAGGCTCGCCAGCCGCCGCCGAGGGCTTTGATGAGGTTGACGGCGGCGGTCATGAGCCGGATCTGGATCTCGACGGCGGTCCGCTCGTTGGCCAGGGCGACAGTCTGGGCCGTAACGACTTCCAGGTACGTCGTCGTACCGGCGAGATATCGGTTTCTGGCGATCGTGAGCGAGCGCTCGGCGGCGGCCACCGCCGCGGCCTGCTGCGCGGCCTCTTCGGAAAGGATGCGCAATGCGGCGAGGTTGTCTTCGACCTGCTGGAAGGAGGTCAGCACATCGAGTCGATAGACGGCGACGGCGGCTTCGTAAGACGCCCGCGCCTGCTCCACGCCGGCCCGGCGCTTGCCCCCGTCGAAGAGCGTCGCGACGAGCGAAGGCCCGATCGACCAGAACCGGCTCGGGAGAGAAAACCAGCCCGCGAGCTTCGAGCTCTCATATCCGCCGGTCGCGGCCAGGAGCAGCCTCGGGAAAAAGGCGGATGTCGCCACACCGATCTGCGCGTTGGCCGCCGCCGCGCGCCGCTCCGCGGCCGCGATGTCGGGACGGCGCTCCAGAAGCTCCGACGGCAGCGTGACCGGGATGACGGGAGGCGCGGGAAGACCCGGAGCCGGCCGGAACGTGAAGTCAGCGGGCGGCTTTCCGATGAGAGTCGCGATGGCATGCTCGAGCTGCGCCCGGGAGAGATCCAGGTCGGTCGCCTGGGCGCGCGTCGTCTCGAGCAACGTCTGCGCCTGCGCCACGTCCACGCCCGAGACCACTCCCTGGTTGAAACGGTTCATCGTCATCTGTAGCGCCTTCTCGTACGCGGCGACGCTCGAATCGAGGAGCTGCTTCTGCGTGTCGGTTCCCCGCAGCTCGAAGTAATCGAGCGCCAGCTCCGCGTGCATGGTCAGCCGGACGGTCTCCAGATCCGCGGCGGAGGCCTGCGCGCCGGCGATGCTCGATTCGACGTTGCGCCGGACCCGTCCCCAGACGTCCACTTCGTAGGAGAGGTCGAGGGGCAACTGGTAATCGGTGATCGTTCTTCCCGAACTGGCCGCCGAGAATGAGGTCGATCTGTTCGTCGAAGCCTTCGACCGCGTCACTGAGGCGCTCGCGGTCACGGTCGGGAAGAAGTCCGCGCGAGCCCCGCGGACGGCGGCGCGGGCGCCTCGAAACTGCGCCTCGGCCTGCGCGATGTTCTGGTTGGAGACGTCGATCTGTTCTTCGAGCGCGTTCAACTCCGGATCTTCAAAGAACTCCCACCACTTTCCGCGGCCGGCGTCGTCCCGCGGCTCCGCCGGCTTCCACTGCGCCTCGGCCGCGGCGTCGGCGGGCGGGCGCTCCTCCTTGTACGTCGCCGGCATCGGCGCCGACGGCCGCTTGTAATTGGGACCCACGGCACAGGCTGTGGAGAGCAGCGCGAGGAAGACTGAAAAGAGGCGACCTCTCGTCACGCTTTCCCCCCGGCCGGCACCGGGCGGCGCAAGAGCCCGCGGCGGAAGCGTTCCCAGCGGAGCCGGAACCGGTCGAGATAGAGATAGACGACGGGCGTTGTGTACAGCGTCAGCATCTGGGAAAAGACGAGTCCCCCGACGATCGAGATTCCCAGCGGCCGCCGCAGCTCCGCGCCGGTCCCGAGCCCGATGGCCAGAGGAAGCCCGCCGAGCAGAGCCGCCATCGTCGTCATTGTGATGGGACGGAAGCGCAGGATGCATGCCTGGAAGATCGCGTCCTCGGGACTCTTGTTCTCCTTGCGTTCCGCCTCGATCGCGAAGTCGATCATCAGGATCGCGTTCTTCTTCACGATGCCGATCAGGAGAATGATCCCGATCAACGCGATGACGGAGAGATCGTTGTGGGTCAGGAGCAGCGCCAGGAGCGCGCCCACGCCGGCGGAAGGGAGCGTCGAGAGAATCGTCAAGGGGTGAATCAAGCTCTCGTACAGGACGCCGAGCACGATGTAGACCGCCAGCAGCGCCGCGGCGATCAAGATCGGCTCGTTGGCGAGCGACGCCTGGAAGGCCTGCGCCGTGCCCTGGAAGCTTCCGCGGATGGACGCCGGCAGGCGGATGTCCGCCTCGGCGCGGTCGATCGCGTCCACCGCGCTTCCCAGCGCGACTCCCGCCGGCAGATTGAAGGAGATCGTCACGGAAGGAAACTGCCCCTGGTGGTTGACCGTGAGAGGAGCGGTGGAGGGCTGGTAGTGCGTGAAGGCGGCAAGAGGAACGAGGTCTCCCGTCTTGCCGCGGACGTAGATGTACTTCAAGCCTTCCGGGTTCTGCCAGAACTTGGGCTCGACTTCCATGACGACGTGGTACTGGTTCAATTGCGTGTACATCGTCGAGACCTGGCGCTGGCCGAAGGCGTCGTAGAGCGTGTCGTCGATCATCTGCGGCGTGATGCCCAGACGCGTGGCGGTGGCGCGGTCGATGACGAGCGACGCCTGGAGACCCTTGTTCTGCTGATCGCTGTTCACGTCGGTCAGCTCGGGAAGCTTGCGCAACCGTTGGAGGA
>WNGB01017261.1_pt1 | contig 18527 bp, 13 predicted proteins | sample 5400681 | NCBI WGS metagenome assembly WNGB01 (sample SAMN13153367, study PRJNA577476) | soil metagenome | isolation source: 115 cm soil or saprolite under grassland replicate 2 | place: USA:California | collected 2016-06-15 | reverse complement strand
TAGCTGCTTGTCCCTCGCGGGCGCGGGCGGGGCGGCCCAGAAGGCCTGCCCGGCGATGGGGGAGTGGTCGCTGGAGCCGGTCGGCCGGTTCTATCGCCTGCGCTCGGCCGGTGGCGGCTGCCTGGGCGTGGTCGACGGTTCCGAGGAGGCGGGGGTCGGGCTCGGCCAGTCGCCCTGCACGAGGGCCGATGGGCAGCTCTGGATGATCGGGGGCGATTTCCTGCCGCCCGACAGCCCGGCCCGGATCGTCCACCCGACCCGCCACCTCTGCCTCGACCACGCCGGGGCCGTGGCCGTCTGCAGCGCCTCGGCTCGCGACCAGAGATGGACGACCCGGCGATCGTCGAACGGTGCCCGTGCCCGTGCGAGTGCGAGGTCCGGGCCGGACTGGCTTCTCCAGCCGTCCGGCCGCGGAGTCGCGATCGTCGACCCGCAGACCCGTCAATGTCTCGACCTCGCCGGCGACCGGGTGGTCCGATCCGCGTGCACGGGATCCGGCGGCCAGAGCTGGCAGCTCTCGGCCGAGAGCGAGCTCGGCAGCTGGAGCGAGGTCATCGACCTCCCGCTGGTCCCGGTCGGGGCGGCCGCGCTCCGGGACGGCAAGGTCCTCTTCTGGTCGGCGTACGATGCCTACACGTTCGGCGGCGATCATCGCAAGACGCAGACTGCCATTTTCGATCCGGTCACCGAGTCGATCGTCTCGATGGAAGTCTCGAATACGCGACATGACATGTTCTGTCCGGGGACTGCCATGCTGGCGGACGGGCGCGTCCTCGTCAACGGCGGGAGCAGCGCGCGGAGGACGAGCATCTTCAACCCGGCCACGGGGGCCTGGGCGGTAGGCGGCAACATGAACGTCGCGCGCGGATACAACGCCGACGTCCTCCTCGACAATGGCAAGGTCTTCACGATCGGCGGCTCGTGGAGCGGCGGCCAGGGGGGCAAGCTCGGCGAGCTGTGGTCGCCGAACCGGTGGACCTCGCTGCCCGGGATCCCGGCCACGCCGATGACGGCGCCGGATCCGGCGGGCGTCTACCGCGGCGACAACCATGCATGGCTGTTCGCGGCCGAGAACGGAATGGTCTTCCACGCCGGACCCAGTGTCTCGATGAACTGGTTCGACACGGCCGGGTCGGGAAGCTTCGTGTCGGCCGGCAACCGCTCGACCGACAGCTACAGCATGTGCGGCAGCGCGGTCATGTACGACGTCGGCCGCATCCTCAAGCTGGGCGGGGCGCCCGCCTACGACAGCGTCGACGCGGTCACCAAGGCCTACGTCATCGACATCGCCAGCGGCGTGGCGACGACCCAGACCGGGTCGCTCGCGTTCGCCCGCATCTACCAGAACAGCGTGGTCCTGCCCGATGGCCGGGTGTTCGTGGCGGGTGGCCAGGCGCGCGGGGCGCCCTTCAGCGACGCGCAATCGGTCGTCGCCGGCGAGATCTGGAGCGAGTCGACCGGGACCTTCACGACGGTCGCGTCGGCCGCCGTCCCGCGCAACTATCACAGCATTGCGCTGCTCCTTCCCGACGCGCGCGTCCTGGTCGGCGGCGGCGGCCTGTGCGGTGCCGACTGCGCCGCCAACCACCCGGATATGGAGTTCTACTCGCCCGGCTATCTCTTCGACGCGAGCGGACAGCCGGCCGCCCGCCCGGTCATCACCGCGGCGCCCGGCTCGGCGGTCTACAACACGACCATTCCGGTAGCCACGTCCGGCCCGGTCAGCGCCTTCTCCTTCATCCGCATGGCCTCGGTCACCCACACGGTCAACAACGACCAGCGCCGGATCCCGGCGGGGGCGACCGGGCCGGTCGAAAATACCTATTCCGTGTCGACGCCGGCCAACTCGGGTGTCGCGCCGCCCGGCTACTACATGCTCTTCGCGATCGACTCCGCCGGCGTTCCCAGCGTCGCGGCGATCATCCGCCTCGGCCCGACCTGACGTGCGTCCGCTCCTCTGCGCGCTCCTCCTCGCCGCGATCGCGCGTCCGGCCGCGGCCGCGCCCGGACAGACCAGCCGGAACGGCCGCTACCTCGTCTCCCTCGAGCCGAGAAACGGGCCGCCGCGCATCCATGTCTGGCAGGAGTGGCTCATCCACATCGAGAGGCGCGATCGCGCGCCCGTCGCCGTCCGGGCGATCGCGCTCGACGGCGGCATGCCGGCCCACGGTCATGGCCTGCCGAGCGCCCCCGCCGTGACGCCCCTCGGAACGGGCGACTTCGAGGCCCGGGGGGTTCGCTTCCACATGGCGGGACGCTGGGAGATGCGCGTCCTCATCGCCGACGGCGACGGGGCCGACGTGGCGGCCTTCGCGGTCGACGTCGGCGAGCCGGCGGCGGCCGCGTCGGCGGAATGGAGCGGGGAGGAGCGCGCCATGCTCCGCTCGCTCTGGATCGGAAAGCTCGGCCCGGTCCCGCCCGATCCGTCGAACCGGGTGGCCGACGATCCGCGGGCCGCCGCGCTCGGCCGGCGCCTGTTCGTCGACCCCGGCCTGAGTGGGAACGGCGCGATCGCGTGCGCGACCTGCCACCAGCCGGCTCGCGACTTCGCCGACGGCCGCGCGCGCGCCCGTGGCGTCGCCGAGGTCCCCCGCAACACGCCCGGCCTGGTCGGGATCGGATACGCCCGCTGGTTCTTCTGGGACGGTCGCCGCGACAGCGCCTGGTCGCAGGCGCTGGTCCCGATCGAGGCGCCGGCCGAGATGGCCACTTCGCGGGTACGCGCCCTCCTTCATGTGACGCGGCGCTACCGGCCCGAATACGAGGAGCTGTTCGGCCCGCTCCCCGATCTGGCCGGCGTGCCGCGGCGGGCCGGTCCGCTCGGCGACCGCCGCGCGCGAGACGCCTGGCGCCGGCTTGCGTCCGCACGAAAGGAATCGATCGACCGCGCGTTCGCCAACCTGGGAAAGACCCTCGCTGCGTACGAGCGCACACTCGTCCCGGCCCCCTCCGCCTTCGACCGCTACGTCGAGGCCCTCGAGCACGGCGATGCTTCCGCCGGCGACATCCTCGGTCCTCGTGCCATCGCCGGACTGGCGCTCTTCCTGTCGAGCGATGCGCAGTGCACGAGATGCCACAACGGGCCGCTCTTCACCGACGGCGAGTTCCACAACATCGGGACCGGATTTCCGGCGCGCCCGGCCGACCCTCCGGATTTCGGGCGTTCGATCGGCATCAAGGCTGCCCTGTCGGACGAGTTCAACTGCCTGGGAGCCCACGCCGACGATCCGGCACGCGCCTGCCCGGAGCTCCGCTTCCTCGACCGGCACGAAGAGGACGGCGCCCTGGTCGGCGCCTACAAGGTGCCTTCTCTCCGCAATGCCGCCCTCACGCCACCTTACATGCACGACGGCCGCTACGCCACGCTGGCTGAGGCCGTCGGCCACTATCGCAGGCCGCCCTCGTCGCCGGCACCGATCGAGTTCCGGCCGCTCTTCGACATGACGCAGCCGGACATCGAGTCTCTGGTCGCCTTTCTCGAGACGCTGAGCGCGCCGCCACCCTTCTGAGGGGACCGCGGCGTCTGGTCCTTCGGCCCGCCCGATCTGGACGGACAGCTGCCTACACAACTGTGTACGCAGCTGCATGATCGTGGCGAGGCCGGCCGGTGGGTGAAGCGGGGATCGAGCGCACTTGCCGCCGGCACGGCGGCTGCACGGGGGGGCGGGAATGAAATGTCATTCCCTGCTCGCACGCGTCGCATGCCTCGCCCTCCTGGGCCCGGGCTGCGCCGCCGATCTTGACGACGCCGATGACGCCGGCGGCGAACTCGTCGAGGAATTTCTCAGCTCGACCACACCCGGCTGCTTCGACTGGGCCAACGTCGACAAGACGCTGACCGAAGGCGGCGAGTTCGTCAGCCCGGCGACCTACGACAACGCCACTTGCTTCCAGGCGTACCTGCTCAACCTCGTCGACTATCGCGGCGCTCCGCCACCAGATCCGTGCGTGGGCTGCGACAAGTACAACCGCGGCGCCGTCGTCGCCTTCGCCGGCACGATCCCGACCAACCAGGCCGCCTGCACGGCGATGCAGGTCCGCGCCCTGGTGTGGCGGAAGAACGGCTCGAACATGGTGTACGCCGGAAAGAAGCATACCAACGGCCGCTGGATCGCCGGCGCCGACGGCACCTCGCGGTGCCTCATCCCCGCGGTGAACCTCGAGCGCGACATCGGGATCGTGCCCAACGGGTTCAACGACTACCGGGTCGCGATGACTGTGCGCGACGCCAACGACAATACCCAGCCCTTCGCCTTCGTCACCGTCGAGGAGCACGTCATCACGCCGGTCGACGAGATGCAGAACCTGGTCGCCTACCGCGCGTTGCTCGACCAGCACTCCGGGACCAACCTCGATCCGTACCTCGCGGCGCTGTGGGCAACGCGCGGCACCCAGGCTGGCCAGATCGCGTGCCGCCGGATCCAGGTCGATCGCGGACTCCACGGGTTTGCTCGCGCCGCGACGGTCAAGGCCGGTGCGTCGGACACCACCACAGGCCAGCGCATCACCGCGCTCGGCAACATCTACAGCGCGCTCTGCACCCCCGGTGGCACCGCCACCAACCTCCACAACGCGTTCAAGGATTACCTCACGCGCACGATCTCGATGCGCGACCAGATCAGGACCGCGCTACAAAACGAGATGCCGGCGGGGTCCGCAGCGACGTTCGACAAGCTCACCGCAAACTTGATGTCACAGATTCCCGAGCAGGCCCTGGGCAACCTCATCTCCAAGTGCGACCTCGACGCGGACCCGCTGACGGCGTACCTGAGCAGCGGCGTGCTCCCGGCCGGCGTTACCGACGCAACCCGGGTCGTCCTCGGTGCCTGCAGCAATCAGAGCCCGACGCAGGCGGCCTCCGGCATCGGCTTCGGCACGACGGTGGCGGGGAGCAATCCGGTCCAGCAGATGGCCGAATGCATGACCGATCTCGCGAGCGCGGCGACCGAGCTGACTTGCAGCGATCCGCGCGCGAGCGGTGCGCCGCTCAACCCGCCTCAGGAGCCCACCGACATCTGCTGGGATGGGAAGGCCTACAAGGCCTGCTCCTCGATCCAGAAGGCCGAGCTGGACGCCGTCAAGGAAAGGGTGGCGAACCTGGAGGCGGACAATGCCGCCCTCCGGGAAGCGGCGATCCACGGGTCGGCGCCGACCCCCGAGGGGAAGGTGGAGGCTGCCGAGGTCGCCGGGGAGCATCCAGGAACCCAGATCGCCCATGGCGTCGCGATGGCGGCCGAGGTCGTAGCATGGGGCGCCGCTTACGTCGCCCTCGGCGATGTCGAGCCGGCTACCAAGGCCACGGCGGCAGTGGTCGCGGTCGCGGCCAAGGGCGTCAACATCCTGGCGAAATACGCCGCAGACACCGGCGTCGCGGCAGAACTCTACGACGCGGCGGTCGAGGCGGTCGATGGCGTCCAGGAGGATGTCCGCCAGTGGTGCAAGTCCTCGCCGGAAGCGGGCGCATTCTGCGACACCTTCGACGGCGACGACGAGTACTGCCCGCCCGATGACGTCCTGCCGAGCGGAGGCTGGTACCAGGTCGGCACCGGCGGCCCGACACAAGAGCACCAGGCCAACGTCCAGGACCTGTTCAACCACTGTCTGTGCGACATGGTCGATGCCGACTATGCGGCGATCGGCCGCGTCGAGGCACCGGCGCGTGCGCCGGCGACCTCGTGCCCGAAGTCGGACGAGCAGCGCAAGCTCGAGTGCGTGGCGGATCCCCGGATGCAGGGCGACGACGATCGGCCCAACCCGGCGTGCCTGCGCCTGCTCGCGCCGGAGTACGACGCGAACGTGTGGACCGCAAAGGAATGCTGGACCAAGCAATGCGGCTCGTTGCAGCGACCGTTTGCGATGCCCAATGGCGAATGCGAGTGCCACACGATCAATCCGTCGGGCGGATTCCCCGACTGCAACCTGACGCCGCGCGCCTCTTCGGGCCTGTGCACCGAGGACGCACCTCAGGCGTGCTTCTGTCAGGAGATCAACCTCGCCACCCCCAACGGCGCAGATCCGTTCTGCCGACACGACCCGACGGTCCTGCCGGGTCCGCTGAGCGCGTGGCTTGCCCCTGACCTGGACGCCGTGCGGGTCGAGCAGTTCACCGCGGCGACCAGCCTGTTGCGTGTGCGCACCGGCGGCAACACGCAGTTCGTGTCGCCGACTCTGTTCCCGACCTCGTTCGCGCAGCGCGGCACCAAGATCCGCGAGAAGGTGGCGCTGTTCAAGGCGCCCGCACAGGGTCAGAACGTCGACCTCAAGTTGTACTACACGAACCGCGAGAGGAACGTGCATCGCCAGTTCATGGGCCAGTGCCGGATGAACAGCTTCGCGGTCGGCGCCCTCACCAACTGCGACTTCGACCTGCCGACGATCGGCGGCGTGAACGCAGGGACGTTCGTCGAGCCGTTCGAGCTCGAGATGGAGGTGGATACCGCGGTGCAGTACACGTCGCGGCCCGGGCTGGGCCCGATCTCGTACGCCGGCACGCTCTTCAACACGCCGGCGGCCGTCCTGGCGCCGGCGTGCCCGGCACCGGCTCCCTCGAACGAACTCGCGCCGGTCGACGTCTTCAACCCGTTCCTGCCACCGGGCAACCTGATCAACCCCAACCAGTTCTACCCGATCCCGAACGGCACGCTCCTCGAGGTGCCGCTGAGCATCATGGTGATCCGATAGGCGATCCGACGAGCGATGCCGCGAGCTCGAGAACGCGCTGCGGTCCCCGCCCCTCGGGCTGCCAGTCGACGGCGAGTAGCTCTCATGCACGCTTGCCGGCGAGCAGCTTGCGCGGCCGCTCGAACCACAGAGGGATGGCGAGCTCGTTGTATGCGCTGGTCGGGTCCGCGACGTTTCGAAGTGCCGACAAGTCGAGCGAGAAGCTCGTGGCCGAGCACCTCCGCGAGACGCGGTCACTCATGGCGAGGCGTCGACGACTCCACCAGCGCCTCGTGCAGGCGGTTCAGAACGCTCGCGAGTCGCCCTCGCTCCGCACCCGCTCGTGTACACTCGCGACGTGCGAGAGGCAGGCACACCATCCACGCGGACGGTCGCGGCGCGCGAGGTGGCCGGGTACGAGCTCACGATCATCAGCGCCGGCGGTGTGTCCCGGCAGCCCCTGCCGTCCGCCGGCCAGCTCACGATCGGCCGCGACGCCGGGGCCGAGGTGCGCCTCGCCGGTACCCAGGTGTCGCGCCATCACGCGCGGCTCCGGGTCGACGGCGGCCGGTTCACGATCGAGGACCTCGGCTCGACCAACGGCACGGTGCTCCACCACGCCCGGCTGACCGCGCGCAAGCCGGTTCCGGTCGCACCCGGCGACGCCATCCACGTCGGCGACTTCGTGCTGATCGTGGCGGCCCGCTATGTCGGGGACGAGGTCGACGGCGGGCCGGACCCGTCGCTCTTCGACCTGCCGGACGACGTGGTCGTCGAGGCACCGGCGATGCGCGCGCTCTACGCCGAGCTCGGCCAGGTGGCGCGCAGCGACATCAACGTGCTCATCCTCGGCGAGACCGGCGTGGGCAAGGATGTGGTTGCGCGCTGCCTCCACCAACTGTCGCCGCGGCGCGAGCGACCGTTCCTGCGCCTCAACTGCGCGGCGCTCACCGGGTCGCTCCTCGAGAGCGAGCTTTTCGGGCACGAGCGCGGTGCGTTCACCGGCGCGGTTGCGGCCAAGGCGGGTCTGCTCGAGACCGCCGATGGCGGCTCGGTGTTCCTCGACGAGATCGGCGAGTTCCCGCCGGCGCTCCAGCCCAAGCTGCTCCAGGTGCTCGAGACGCACGAGGTCCTGCGGGTAGGCGGCGTGTCCCAGCGCGCGATCGACGTCAGGTTCGTGGCCGCGACCAACCGCGATCTCGAGGCCGACGTGGCGGCGGGCCGGTTCCGGCGCGACCTGTTCTACCGGCTGTCGGCGTTCACCGTCGACGTGCCGCCCCTTCGCGAGCGCGCGGAGGACGTGGTGCCGCTTGCGACCGCGATGTCGCGCCGCGCGGCCGACCGGGCCGGCCTGGTTCCGGCGCCCGCGCTCGACGCCTCGGCGACGGCGGCGCTCGTCGCCTACCCGTGGCCGGGCAACGTGCGCGAGCTCCGCAACGTGGTCGAGCGGGCGCTGGTGGTGTCGAAGGGCGGTCCGATCACCGCCGTGCACCTGCGGCTGAACGGGACGCCGCCAGCGGGCGCGGAGCGCGGCCCGGTCGAACCGGTCAGGGGCCTGGCGCTGACGCGGGAGGAGGCCGCCGAGCGCCAGCGGATCATCGACGTCCTGGTCCGCTGCAGCGGCAACCAGTCGAGCGCCGCCCGGATGCTCGGCGTCTCGCGCGGCACGCTGCTCCACCGGCTCGACGCCTACCGCATCTCGCGCCCGCGCAAGCGGCCGGGCGTCCCGACCTGACGCCTCGCGGGGTCCCGGCGCGCCGCGGCCAGCCAGGCGCGGACCGCCGCGATCCGATCGGCGGCATCCTCGCCGCGCTCGGCGTAGAGCTCGATCGCGCCGCGCGCCAGCGCCATGGCGCGCGCGCGCTGGCCGCGCCTGGCCCACAGCGCGCGGGCGAGGGCGAAGTCGGCCTCGGCGCGCCACTCGGGGCGCGCACCCTCGGCGCGGCGCGCCTGGGCCCACCGCTCGAGGTGGGGCAGCGCCTCGTCGATCCGGCCGAGTTTCTGCAAGCACTCGCCGATGCGTTGCTCGGCGACGATGACCTCGTTGGCGGCGTCGCCGAACAGCGCGGTCAGCTGGTCGCGGGCCTCGAGTGTCGGCGGGACGGCGCGGGCGCAGTCGCCGTGCTCCATCCAGATCCAGCCCTCGGCCAGCGGGACGTCCGCCAGGCTCGGCATCGACCGGGGCAGAGTGGCGGCGATCGCGCGGCTCTGGGCGATCGCCGCGAGCGCGCCGTCGTGATCCCCGGCCTCGGCGCGCGTGGTGGCCAGGTTGGTGTACACCCGCAGGAGCTGCGGGTGGTCGGCCCCGTAGACCTCGCGGGTCGCGGCGGCGACCTCGTCGAGCGCCTTCGCCGCGCCCGCGTGGTCCTCCTTTTCCAGCAGTGTGAACGCGATCTCGCTGCGAGCGCTGAGCTGGCAGCGGGCCTGGTCCTCGGCCAGCTCGGTGCAGGCCGCGAGCGCGGCGTCGAGGGTGCGCAGCGACGCCTCGGGGTCGTTGCCGTACCGGGCCTGGATCGCGGCCTGGTCGCGCAGGAGCGGCGCGCGCAGGTCGGGCGGATCGCCGGCGAGGCGGACCTGGCTGGCGACCACCGGCACGAGCGCCTCGGCCTCGCGCCAGCGCTCGCGGCTCACCATCGCGTGGAGGAGGTCGACCGCGATCGACGCGGTGAGCCGGGCGTCGCCGGCGCCCGACGCCACGTCCATCGCCTCGTGCAGCGCCCGCCCCACCGTCGGGGCGTGGCCCGCCGCGCGGGCGGCCTCGACCAGCGCCTCGGCCCTGGGCAGCGCGGGCTCCGAGTTGCCGGCGAGCCGCAGCGCGCCCACCGCGTCGAGGCCGGTGTCGACCGCAGCGATCGACGCGCGGCGGGCCGGATCGTCCGGCTGGCGGTCGGCCTCCTCGGTGAGCGCGGCGACGTCGGCACATTCATCGAGCGCCGTCACGGCGGTTGCCGCGCTCACCGCGCGGTCGACCAGTCCGCTGTCGGCGCGCGTCAGGAGGTCGACCAGCGCCGCGGCCCGAGCGCGCCGCCGATCGAGGCAGGCGTCGCGCAGCTCGAGCGTGCGCGCGCTCGCCGTGCCCTGGATCCGCGTCTCGGTACACGCCTCCTCGCGCATCGTGCGCCAGCGCCTGGCGAACGTGTCCAGCCGCGCCGCGACGCGCCGGAAGGTCTCCGCGGCATGGCCGCGGTCGCTTGCGGCGAACGCGCGCCGGGCGGCGTCGCGGCGCTCCGGGTCCCAGGCACCGTCGAGGGCGCCGGGCGGGACCGCACAGGACGCGGATGGGGCGCGCTCTCCCGAGAGGAGCGCGGCCAGCGCGATCGCGGCGGCGGCGATCAGCCCGGCCCCGCCCGCGGCGGCGATCCAGCGCCGCGGGCGCGCGGCCCGCGCCAGCGCGTCGATCATCGCCTCGACCGACTCGAAGCGCCGGTCGCGGTCGGCCATGCCGCGTTCGACGACGCGGCGGACCCGGCGCGGGACGCTCGCAGACCACGCGAATGGCACGCGGCGTTCGAGCGAGGCGCGATACGTGTCGATCGAGTCGGCCGGGAACGGCGGCCGGCCGGTCAACGCGTGGCGGGCGTGCCCATGACGCCGCCGTCCCGGGTGAGCTGGCTGGCGAGCAGCGAGCCGGAGTCGGTCGCCTCCGCGCCGGTCCGGACGGCGTCGCTCGTCGGCTCGGCCGCGGCGCGTGCCAGCCCGAAGTCGACGACGCGGACACGATCGGGCGAGACCATGACGTTTGCGGGCTTGAAGTCGCGGTGCAGCACCCCGGCGGCGTGGGCGGCGGCGAGGCCGCGGCCGGCGGCGAGCAGCACGTCGAGGACCTCGCGGAAGCCGCGACGACCCGTGAGCCATGCGGCCAGGGAGACCCCGGCGATGAGCTCCATCGCGACGAAGACCGCGTCGTCGTGGGTGCCGACGTCGTACGCGGCGACCACGTTGGGATGCGACAGCCTGGCCAGCGCCTGGGCCTCGCGCAGGAGCCGCGCCTCGCGATCGCCGGCGTCGGACAGGTAGGCGCGGTACTGATGGATGAGCTTGACGGCGACGTCGCGGCCGAGCGCCGGGTCCCGGGCGCGGTAGACCACGCCCATGCCGCCCGACCCCAGGACCTCCACGATCTCGTAACGGCCGAGCCGCGTGCCCGGCGGCAGCGCGACCAGCGGCGAGCGCGTCGTGTCACCGGGGACGGTGGACGCGCTGTCGAGTTCGCCGCCGGCCGTGACAGCATCGTGCCCCGACATCCGGATCGATGCAGGATACGACCGATCGGAGGTGGTCGCACTCCCCTTGGTGAGGTTTCCCGCCGGCCCCGACGGCGCCTCAGTGACCGATCGCGGCGAAGGAGATCGAAGCCGGCGAGCGAGGCGTCGAAAGGTGCCCGCGTTGTCGACGAGGGTCGCGATCACGCGGGCGCGCCCGAAGCAGGTCGCCGAGGTTGACGATCTCCATCGAGTCATCCTCCAAGCCGACCTGGGCCCCGCGCGAACAGAGCAGACCCTCAACCCACCCCGCGCACGGTCCCGAGAGGGCGGGACCGGCGACGAATCGCCGGCCCCTCGCCCAGCGACTGGGTCCCTCCGCAGGGACCCGAGTCAGTCTTTCAGATGACGCGCACGTTCTCGGCCCGTGGGCCTTTCGGCCCTTGACCGACATTGAACGAGACGCGCTGTCCGTCCCTCATCTCGTCAAAGGTGATGCCTTCGAGAGCCGACATGTGAAAGAAGAGGTCCTTCCCGTCACCTGTATCGATGAAACCAAAACCTTTGTCGGTGAGTCGCTTGATCGTACCTTGAGCCATCGTATCACGCTTCCGTTGTTTCGCTCTGCCCACTTACGCCACGCGGGCACACGTGGGCTTCGCGACGCCTTACTGCAAGCCACACCTTGTGACCGATCTGACCCCAATAGTACAGAGAAGATTTGCAATCGAACGGAAAGCCTGTCGATTCGCTCTCGCGGACCGAAAGTTTTGCGTCGCCGGTGGCCCGTCTAATGACGAGGCCCGTCACGGGGATCTCCGTGACCGAGCCGGGGGACACACGAGCGAATCTTCGGTCGGCCACCTGCCGCACTGGACATGGCCGGACCGCGTGGGGCAGGTGACTCCCGTGCACGTCTACACGTCGGGGGACGAGGCCGAGCTGTTTCTCAACGGCCGGTCGCTGGGACGCAAGGCCAGGGCCGAGTTCGAGTACCGCCTGCGCTGGGACGATGTCGTCTACGAGCCGGGCGAGCTGAAGGTCATCGCCTACAAGGGCGGAGCGATGTGGGCGACCGAGACGATGAAGACGGCTGGACCCGCCAGCACGCTCCTTCTGGCGCCGGACCGCTCCACGATTGCCAGAGACGGAGCCGATCTCTCGTTCGTGACGGTCACGGTCGCCGACGACGATGCGGAGCTGGTTCCCCGCTCGATGAACTTGATCCATTTCGCGGTCAGCGGTCCCGGCGAGATCGTCGCGACCGACAACGGCAATCCGACCGACCTGACCGTCTTTCCGTCGCACGACCGCGAGGCCTTCAACGGACTGGCGCTTGCCATCGTTCGAGCCAGGCCCGGGGAGAGGGGAGAGATCGTCGTGACGGCGACCTCCGAGGGCCTCGCCGAGGCGAGAGCGACGATCCAGGCAGAATGACGGGGCAGAGCGGACCTGGACCATCGATCCGTGCGGCAGGGCCGCGATAGAGTCGCTCGAGACCATGGGAGCTTCGATCTCGGCATTCATGTCCCGGATGATCCTCGTGGCCGCCGCGTCGCACACGTCGGCGGCGCTCGCGGCGCCGGTCGCCGCACACGCGATCCAGCAGACATCGCAGGACGAGTACACCCTCTACGAGCTGCTCGCGCCGGAAACGGCATCCTTCAAGATCACGTACGAGGTCACCGCGACCACCGCCGGGGCAGAGCGGTTCTGGAACCCGATCCGCAAGGGCAGCGTCGCCAGCAACGAGGCGGTCTTCGACATGATGACCGGGGCGCCGCTCAAGTTCGCGCAGGTCACGGGCGCGCAGGCCAGGGCGCACGGCCTGGATGACGCCGATCTCGAGAGCGACTACATCGAAGTCAGGCTCGGGCGGCCCGTGCCACCTGATGGCGGACAGGCGCGCATCCGCATCATCAAGACCTACAGGGATCGAAAGAGCTACTTCCGTCGGGGCGACAGCATCGTCTTCGACCGGCCGCTCGGCATCCGGCGCAACGCGGTGGTGCTGCCCGCCGGCTATCGGCTCACCGCCTGCAACGTGCCGTCTCAGGTGATGTCCGAACCCGACGGCCGCACCCGGGTCAGCTTCATCCATCATGCGCCGGGTAGCGCGGCGCTGATCCTCGAGGCCAGGCCCGGCGCACAGATCGGCGACGCGGCGAAACCGCGCCCTCTGACCGACGCGCGCAGCTGGGAGCCGCCGCGTCCACAGGGGCCGACCGAGCGCGAGCGCCTGTCCGAGCGCGCCCACCAGGATCGCGACATCGTCTATTTCCTGCAGTCGCCGGAGTCGAACGCGTTCCGCCTGCATCACGACTACACCGAGTCGCGGGAGGGCATGGACAAGTATTTCAATGTGGTCAGGAACGGGAGCAAGGTCTCGACGCCATCAGGCCGGATCCTCGACACCGGTCAGGTCCTGAAGACCGAAATCGTCTCCGGCGCGCAGATTCAGGCCGCGGGGATGAGCGGGGGCGACGAACCGGTCGGGCCGGACCAGGAAGTCGTCATCACGCGCTTCCCGCCGGTCAAGAAGGGGCAGTCGCTGCGGCTCAGGCTGTCCGAGACCTACACCGCACCGCAGAGCTACCGTCTCGACGGCGACGAGCTCGTCTTCGATCGCAGCCTGGGCCGGCCGCGCAACTCCGTCATCCTGCCGCAAGGCTGGTATCTCACGTGGCTCTCCATTCCCGCGGTCGTGGGCCAGACGCCCGATGGCCTCACGCGCATCGATTTCATGAACGGCCGGCCCGACGAGATGAGCGTCCTCATCAAGGGCAAGCGTCTGGCCAGGAATCGAGGAGTGCCGTGAACTCGGCGGGGCCGCCGAGCGCACTCGCGGCCGTGCGCGCGGGCGCCTCATTCCCGGTTGGCCCCGGTTGGGAACTACAGTCCACGAGTCCGTTCGGTGCTCGAGAAGGACGGCAAGCCGCCGGCTCGCCGGCGACGTCAGCGGTCATCCGTGCTTGGTGTACGCGTCGTGGTAGTTCCACCACTTGTAGGGCCGCGTTTGCGGGTAGCCCTCCGGCGAATCCTCCCACTCCTCCTGGCGCCCGAGCGCGGTGATGTCGAGGTAGCTCCACGTGCTGCCCATGTGCTCGTCACCGCGGCTGTTGATGAAATAGGTGCGGAAGATCTTCTTGCCCTCGCGGATGAAGGCGTTGGTCCCGTGCCATTCGTCGACGCCGAAGTCGGCGTCGAAGGCGTCGGTGATCGTGTACCAGGGCATCTGCCAGCCCATGCGCTCCTTCAAGCCACGGAGCTCGGTCTGCGGGGCGCGCGAGGCGAACGCGAGCGTCGTGTCCCTCGCGTTGAGGTGGGCGAGATGCGCCACCTGGTCGGCACCGAAGGAGCACCCCACGCAGGCCCGCTGCGGGTATGCGCCGCCCTCCGCGTACGTGGTGACCTCCGGTCCGTAGAAGGCACGGTAGACGATCAGCTGGCGGCGGCCCTCGAACAGGTCGGCCAGGCTGGCCGGCCCGTTCGGGCCCTCGAACCGGTACTCGCTCTCGACCGCCATCCACGGCATCCGACGCCGCTCGGCTGCGAGCGCGTCGCGGGCGCGTGTAATTTCCTTCTCCTTCACGAGCAGTCGCAGGCGCGCAGCTTCCCACTCTTGCGGTGACACGATCGGGGGTGTGTTCATTGCGATCTCCTTCGCCAGGTTGGGCTCCATGTCGACGTCACTGACGGTCCTCTAGTCGAGCGCCGACAGCTCCATCAAGATGTGGCTCCAGCCGCTGTGATGGTCGCTGCGAACCTCGGCGTCCGGCAGACCCTCGTGCTCCAGGATGAGCTGGGTCTGCCCGCCCGGCGCGTCGGCGAAGCGCAGGGTGACGCGGCTCCCTTCGCCTGCGGTCGGCGACCGCCAGGTGAAGACGATCCGGGTGTAGCGCTCGATCTCGAGGTACTCGCCGCTATGGGCGATGTCCCGTCCGCCCACGTTCATCACGATCAGGAACTTGCCGCCGACCCGGGGGTCGCATTCGGCGCGGGAGACCCACGAGCCCGGCGCCGGGCACATGAAACGCCGGAGCGCTTCGGCATCGAGCCACGCCTCGAACACCTTCCGCGGCGGCGATGGAACGAGCCTCTCGAGCAGCAGCTTCGGGACAGGGTCACTCACGACGCCCGCGCTTTCTCGCACGACCCTGGCTCTTCGCATAGTCGACGAGCGCGTCGAGCCGCGTGCTCCAGAAGTGATGATGTGCATGAAGGAACTCGTACGCGATCTGCAGCGCGCCCCAGTCGACCGAGATCCAGTGCACGCGTCCTTCGATGCGACGCCGCACGAGCCCGGCACCTTCGAGCACCTTGACGTGCTTGGAGACGCCGTTCTGCGTCATCGCGAACGCTTGCCCGACCACGCCGACCGGCAGCTCGCCCGACTCTCGCAAGAGCGCGATGATCTTGCGGCGCACCGGATCGGCCAGGCCATGAAAGACGCGATTCAGACGCTCCTCCTCGCGAGCCTTCCCGCGGCGCGCGATCGCCTCCACGCGATCGCTCTGCGACGAAACACCCCGTCGCGCGCTGAAGACAGGCTTGTTCAACTCCGCACTTGGTCGGCAACGGCCCTCCCTGGGGCCGGTTGATTATTGCGGGGCCGAGCGCGACGTCAAGCGCATCCTGCTCGTCCCTCCTTCCTGAGGTCACGTTGCGGCGAACGCTGCGCACTGCTTCTCGAACGCCTTCACGGCGCCGGTACGCCAGCTCTCCGCCAGCGACTGCGACATCGGATCCGGAAAGATGTCTTCCTCCTCCTTCTTGAGGCCGTCGAACATGGCCTGCGCCACTGATTCGGGAGACGTCTTCGGGAAGTCGAAACCACGGGTCATGTCGGTGTCCACCGGGCCGGTGAACGCTGCATGGACCCTGACACCCTGGCCGGCCAGGCTGGTCCGGAAGGATTGCGTCAGGGAAAAGGCAGCTGCCTTCGAGATGGAGTAGGCCGGTATGAGCGGATTGGGGGCGAAGGAGGAAAGCGACAGGTTGTTGAGGATGGCTCCCCGGGAGCGCACCAGGAGCGGCAGGAATGCGCGCGTCACGTGGAATGGCCCCCAGAAGTTGATCGCCATGTGTCGATCGATGGCCGCGGGATCGCTCAGGTCGTCGACGACGGCGATGCCGGCGTTGTTGATGAGGAGGTCGAGGGCTTCCACTTGACCCGCGGCGCGCTGGATCTGCGATGGGTCGGTCACGTCGAACGTCAGGGTCGTCACCCGCTTGTCGACGTTCCGCAGACCGACGCGCGTCCCGGCATAGACCTTACTTGCGCCGCGCCGAAGTGCCTCGTCGAGGAGAGCCCGGCCGATGCCGCGGTTGGCTCCCGTGATCAAGACAATCTTTCGTGCGATATCCATGAAGTCTCCTTTTCCAGTCGATGTGGCAGTCGCCGCACGGCCGTCGCGGCGATATCGAACCAATCGGTTGCGGAACCGTCCGGTTGTATATAAGTGGGCCGGACCCGGTGTCAATCGCATCGGGCCGCCGAGGGTGAGCCGCTTCCGCGAATCACCTCGGTCCCCACTGTCGTGACCGCCTGCCGAGCATCTCGGTCCCCACTCCCGTCCCCCGTCGCCGCGTTCATCGACGGCATCGACTTCGCCGCCAGAGCGTCTCGTCGAGCGCCATCTCGCCAAGCATCGGCCGAGCTGATCGATGCTTGACGTAGCGCGTCATCCAGAATGAGTGGATTTTGAAAGACCGTGCCGGTTGCTCCTCAGCTTCAATACATACACATTCGGACCGCTGCAGGACCCCGACCGGCCGCCGGGCCCACCGGTAGGCCGCCGCCAATGAACGGGGCACCCATCAGGAGGGCCATCAAAAGGAGGGGTCATCATGACCATGCGCATGAGTTCATTCAGGGCCGTCTTCCTGTCCATTGTCATCGCGGTTCCCACGACCGCGTGGGGCGGGCGTCGCACTCCGACCTGCGCGGATCTCGCGACGGACCCCGCCTGGGGGCTCGCGGGCAACTCGTCGATCGTCGGGCTGACGGCGGTGATCACGCCGGCGTCCGGGGCCGACCTCGCCTACTGTCAGGTCGACTTCACCGACGTGACATTGGTCGGCCCGGCATTCGGTTACCTGCCGGGGCAAACTTCAAAGTTCAGGATCCGAGTCGGGTTGCCCCTGAACGCGAATGACGGCGGCACCGGCGGCGTGCAGGGCGCCTGGAATGGAAGGATCCTGACGCTAGGGAATGGCGGTTTCGCGGGGGGTGTCACTGGCGTGACGAGCGCGACCAACACCGGCTACGTCGGCACGGGAACCGACACCGGACACAACGCGTCCATCACCAACCCCATTCCCAACCCGAACGTGCCACCGGCGACGGTCGAGGCGCCGCCCAGCGAGGCGGGCGCTGCGTTCGGCCTGAACCCGGACGGGACCATCAACGAAGGTCGCATCATGGATTACGGCTGGCGTGGTCAGCACCATGCCAACCTGTGGGGCCAGAGCGTCGCGAAGATCTACTACGGGCGCAAACACACCAGGAACTACTACATGGGCTGTTCCGATGGTGGTCGTGAGGGCCATGAAATGGCCCAACGATTCGGCCGCCAGTTCGACGGCATCGTTGCCGTGTCGCCCGCCATCCACTGGGACCGCTGGGCATTCTCCGGTGGTTGGGGGAACTACGTTGCCAATCAGGAGCTCGGCCAGAATGGACTGGACACCCTCAAGTTCCAGGACGTCAATCAGAGGGCCCTGGCGGCCTGTGATGACATCGACGGCATCGTCGACGGCCTGCTCCAGGAGACGCGAAGGTGCGACTACGACGCGAACGAGGCGGTCTGCGGTGAGGCCGGGGCATCGGAAGACCCCGCGCGCTGCCTCACGCCGGCGGAAGCCGTGGTGGTGAACAAGATCTGGGATGGTCCGCGCAACCCCGACGGTACGAAGATGTGGGTCGGCTGGGAACGTGGCACGCAGGGCATCTTCGGAATCACGCCGGCCACGACGGGCGCGCCCACGCTGTTCGGCGAGCAGATCAATCGCTACTGGGTTCACAAGGATCCAACCTTCAACTGGCGATCGATCGGCGAGGAGCAGTTTCTCGTCGAGCAGCGCAATGTCACCGCGCGGCTCTCTCGATTCATCGGGTCGGACTCGCCGAACCTGCACAGGTTCAAGGCGAGCGGCGGCAAGATGATCGTCAGCTACGGCAATCTGGACCAGATCATCCCGCCCAATGGGCACTACAACTACATGCAGCGGCTGTTCGCCAGGATGGGCGGTGTTTCCAGGACCCAGGAGTTCTACCGTTATTACGTGTTCCCGAACGCTGGCCATTGTGGCGGCGCGGGCATGACCAATGCCGTGTTGTTCAGCGCACTGGTCAACTGGGTCGAGAACGGCGTGGCCCCCGACCACCTCGTGGCTCAGGTCAACCCCGCGCGCACTCGCAAGGTGTGCATGTACCCCAACACGCCCGTGTACGTCGGTTCGGGCAGCACTGACGACGAGGCCAATTTCTACTGTCAGACCCATGCCCAGGACGATCCCGATCTGCTTTCCGAAGAAGCCGGGCTGCTTCAGGGTGAGGGACCGCTAAGAGGCAATCACGATATCGTCGACGTGCCCCTGGGGTCGCCGGATTGCGAACGGTGACCTGACCGTCGCCGCGCCGGAGGCAGGAGCCGGCGCGGA
>WNGB01007202.1_pt1 | contig 18527 bp, 10 predicted proteins | sample 5400681 | NCBI WGS metagenome assembly WNGB01 (sample SAMN13153367, study PRJNA577476) | soil metagenome | isolation source: 115 cm soil or saprolite under grassland replicate 2 | place: USA:California | collected 2016-06-15 | reverse complement strand
CGGGCGAGCGGGTCGGATCGCCCGGCCGCACGAAGCGCTTGAGCAATTCCGCCTCGCCGATGGCGGGATCGCAGGCGAGATACACCTCGGCGTCCAGACCTTTGATCGTCGCATGACGGGCGACGGCGCAGGGACGGGTGTCGAGGAAGTGGACGGCGCCGTCCTCGACCGTGAGGCACAGGACCGGCTTGACGTCGCGATGGAACAGCGCCTTCCACTCCGCCACCCGCGCGCCGAGGGCGGCCGCGCCGGGAGCGATCCGCGCGAACCGGCGCGCGCGCGCGTCGACGAAGAAGTAGGCGAGATCCATCATCTGCTCGGGCGGGATCGGGTACACGCTCGCGTAGCTGGGGTACGGGACCAGCTCGAGGCCGTACGCGTCCGGCCGCGCGTGATAGACGCTGAAGCGATCGAAGCGGATGTGCACGACGCCGCCTGGCGGCTGGAGATGGTAGAGGAGGGGCAGCCACTCGGCCACCTCGTCGTGCCAGCGCGGGTCCTCGCCCGGGAAGTCGACGAGCACGTACCAGTTGCAGAACATCCCGAACTCGCGCGCGTACTTCAGCACCTGCACGTTGATGACCGTGCTGTTGCCCTTGGCCATGAGCTTGAGCAGTCCGTCGTGGAGCGCCTCGATGCCGGGCTGCATCCGCGTGACGCCGGCGGCGGCCATGGTGGCGACCTGGTCGCGACGGAGATTGGCCTTCGTCTCGTAGAAGAAGCGGTAGGGCGCGCCCTGACGCGCCAGCTCGGGCATCACCGTCCGCACGTGGTTCATGTCCAGGATGTTGTCGGCCACCTCGAAGCGCGTCAGCCCGTAGCGCGCCGCTTGCTCCTCGAGCTCGGCCAGGACCCGCGCGGGACTCTTGGCGCGATACGTCATGCCCGTCCCGTTGAGGCCGCAGAACGTGCACTGACTCTTCTGGCCCCACCAGCACCCGCGCGACGTCTCGATGACGAGCGCGGGGGTGACGGCCTCGCGCAGGGACGAGCGGGCGAGCGCGTCGAAGTACTCCGTGTACTCGGGGACGGGGCTGTCGTCGAAACGCTCGACGATGGCTCGCGGCACCGGTGCGCGTCCCGGTCCGTAGGCGGCGCTGCGCGCGTGCACGGCGCCGAGCACGCCGGACGGCAGCTCGTCGGCCGGCACGTCCGTCCCGCGTTCGAGGGCCAGCCGGCAGAGCGCGGGGAACAGCCCCTCGGCCTCGCCGGACACGACGTAGTCGACCCACGGGAACGCCCGGATCACCGCCCAGCCCATCTCGGCTTCGCAGTTCGCGCCGCCGAGCATGGTGATGACCGACGGGTCCAGCGCCTTGATCCGCCGCAGGAGGGCCAGCGACGCGGTCTGCTGCTCGAACGTCGAGGTGCAGCCGACGATCCGCGGCCGCCTCGCGAGAAGACGGCGAGCGGTGTCGTCGACGAATCCGGGCGCCACCGACCGCACGTGCTCGAACACGCCCGCGAAGTCGCGGTCGCGCACGGCCGCCGAGGGCAGGTTCGGGGTCTGGTACACCGAGGCCTTGCCCAGGATGTCCTCGGCGGTCGTGCGGTGCTCCGGAAAGGCCGCCCCGGCGAAGGTCCATTCGCCGATCAGACTGTCCGTCCGGGTGAAGTACATGAGGCCGGTGATGTCGAGACCGACGAGCTCGGCGAAGCGGAGGTTCGCGTAGTCGATCCCGCACGTGATGCCCGACCCCCGCAGGCTGGCCTTGAGAAGGCCGAGCGCGATGGACGGCCGATGGATGTTGCTGTAGGGCATCGTCACCAGCAGCACGTCGACCGGCGGCTCAGCCACGGGGTTCCTCGTCGAGGAATCCGCCCTCGAAGATCTGGTCCAGGAGCCTGCGCGCGCTGTCCGGCGCGCGGCCGTCGCGCGCCGCGAGCTCGCCGAGAATCTCCCCCACCGTGTGATCGCCGGCGGCGACGGCCCGTCCTATCTCCTGCACGATGGGGGCGCCCTCGAGCCGGGAGGTCGCGCCCACGCCCACCAGCTCGAAGCCGGCCTCGATCGGGCGGAACGTGAGATCGGGTCGGAAGCGGGCCGCCTCGCCGGGGCCCAGGCTCACGGGCATGGCGCGATCCATCATCCGATCGATCAGTCGCTCGAGGTCGTCGGCGTCGCCGAAGCGCGCATCGTCGAGGACCCAGTAGCCGTCCGGCCAGCGGTCGCTGGCCGGACACGGCGTGACGAGGCGCACGCGCCGCTCGACCATGTTGAGGAGGAAGCCCGAGACGCAGGCGATCGTGCCCGGAACCTGTCGCCAGTCGATCGCTCCCAATCCATGGCCGCGCGCCGTCCGCGCCAGGCGCTCCGACCCGCGCGCGCGGCCCGCGTTGCCCTGGATGTGCACGGCCTCGGGATTCTGGGACACGATCTCGCAGTGGAGCAGCTCCTCCGCCGTGAACGCCGCCCGCTCGTAGTCGGGATTGTCGAGGGGGTCCGTCGCCCAGTAACAGAAGCCGCTGGCCGCGGCCGGGCCGACGGCGCGGCGGAGGACCGCGAGCACGTCCCGCCACAGCCGGGCGTTGTCCGGCGTGTAGAGGAAGTCGCCGCGCTTGCGCCCCGCCGAGACGCCGCAGAACCAGCATCCGACCGAGCAGCCGTCGGACAGCTCGATGGCGAACGGGGCGTGGATGATCCCGTCGTGGTGGCGGGGCCCGAGATGGGCCAGCGTCCGCTTGATCTGGCGCGCTCGCCACCGGCGATGGCGCTCGTCCGACGGCACGCACTCCACCGCCCGGAGCTTCTCGCGGTGCAGGAGCTTCTCGCGGGTGAACAGGTGATATCGCTGCACGACCAGCGGGGCGATCCAGTCGCCGTCGCGGCTGGCCGCGAACGCCTCGTCCCAGAGGAAGCGGAGCTCCTCGGGATCGCACGGCAGGCCGTACCGCGCGGCCACGCCGTACGGATCCGCGGGCAGCGCCTCCCGGAACGCCCGGTCGGCCCGCCAGCGCTCCGCGAACCGCTTGACGTTCGCCAGGTCGCCGGCGTACGGCACGTGGGCGACGTCGCGCGGCTCGATCAGCGACTCGAAGGTCTCGGGCTGGGAGAGCCAGATCTCCATCAGCTCGCGCTCGGTGTCGCGCCAGTCCTGGCCCCAGACGCCGGCCGTGATCCGTTCCTCGAGGGTCAGTCGCGAGCGCACGGCGCTCAGACCTCGGCGCCGATCGCGGTCGGCACCGCGATGGCCGGCTCCGCGCGCTCCGGCGCCGTCCCGCGGACCCGCGCCAGCGCCCGGCGTATGGACTCCGCCAGCGGACGTTCGAGGCTGCGCAGCCATCCGCCCGGAGAATCCTCGCGCGCGTGGAACGCGGGCTGCTCGCCAGCCACGCCGAGCGCGAGCCACCGGCCGTGCAGCTCGAGCACGAGGCGCAGGTCGGCGAGGCGGTCGAGCGCCGCCCGCACCGCCTCGGCGCTCACGCCCGGGCGCACGAGCCGCCGGATCAACTCGTCCGCGGTGACCGCCGGGTCGCAGCCCCGGTATACCTCGGCATCCAGCGCCTCGAGGATCGTCCGGCGTCGCGGCGCGCACGGGCGGGTGTCGAGGAGGTCGAGCGCGTCACCGTGGTCCGACACGCAGAGGACCGGCCGCACGGGCTGGGCGAAGAGCCGCCGCCATTCCTCGACCCGACGGGCCAGCGCTTGCATGCCCGGCGTCGCCCCCGCGGGCGCTCCCTCGTCGACGAAGAAATACGCGAGCTCCGCCATGGCCTCGGGCGTCACCGGGTAGACCGCCGCATAGTTGGCAAACGGCCGGAGCCGCAGGCCGTAGCGGTCGGGATGCTGGTGGTAGACACTGAAGCGATCGTACCGGACGCGAACGATCGCCGTCGGTGGTTGCAGGTGATACACCGATGGCAACCAGCGGGCCACGTCCTCGTGCCATCGGTCGTCCTCGCCGGGAAAGCCGACGAGCAGCAGCCACACGCACCAGATGCCGTGCTCGCGGGCGTACTTGAGGAGCTGCAGATTGATCGTCGCGGTATTGCCCTTGGCCGTCAGGGCGAGCACGCCGTCGTGCAACGCCTCGATACCCGGCTGCACCTTCGTCACGCCCGCCGCGGCGAGGACGGCCACCTGGTCGCGTCGCAGGTTGGCCTTGATCTCGTAGAAGAGCCGGTAGGGCGCGCCGCCCTCCGCCAGGGCGGGCAGAACGGTGCGCAGGTGATGCATGTCCAGGATGTTGTCGACGACGTTCAGCCGCGTCACGCCGTAGCGGCCTGCCAGCGCGGAGAACTCCGCGCGGACTCGCTCCGGGCTCTTCGAGCGATACGCCATGCCGGTGCCGTTGAGCCCGCAGAACGTGCACTGGCTCTTCTGGCCCCACCAGCATCCGCGCGACGTCTCCACGGACAGCGCGGGGTAGATGTCCCCGCGTAGCGACGATCCGGCGAGCGCGGTGAAGTAGTCATCGTAGTCGGGCACGGCCACGGTGTCCAAACGCTCCACGACGGCGCGGGGGACGGGCGCGCGACCCCGGGCGTACGTGCGGGCGCGGGCGTGGGCCCGGACGAGCGCACCGGGCGGGATGTCGGCCGCCGCCACCGCGGGTCCCTCCTCGAGAAGGCGCCGGCAGAGGGGAACCACGAGATCGTCCGCCTCTCCCGAGACCACCACGTCGATCCACGGAAATTCGCAGAGCGTCGACCACCCCATCTCGGCCTCGCAGTTGGCGCCACCGAGCAGGGTGATCACGGACGGATCCAGCGTCTTGATGCGGCGCAGGAGCGCCAGCGACGCGCAGTGCTGCTCGAACATCGAGCTGCAGCCGACGATGCGCGGGCGACGGGCGAGGATCCGCCGGGCGGTGTCGTCGACGAAGCGCGGCGCGACCTCGCGCACCCATCCGTAGACCTCGGTCAGGTCCACCAGCTTGCCGGCGAGCTCGGGCATGTCCCGCAGGTGTTCGACGTTCACGGCCCCGAGGATGTCCTTCACCGTCGTGGGCCGCTCGGGGAAGGCCGCGCCCGCAAACGTCCACTCGCCGATCAGCGTCTCGAGGCGTGCCGACTCCACGAGACGCAGGGCATCCAGACCGATCCACGCCGCGAACGCGAGGTTCGCATAGTCGACACCGCACGAGATCCCACCTTCGACGAGCCGCGCCTTGAGGAGCCCCAGCCCGATCGACGGTCGCGTGACGGCGCTGTACGGCATCGTCGCGAGGCACACATCGAGGCGGGGGACGGATTTCGACGACACGATCTCACCGACCACCTACGCGCCCTCGCCGAGGCGTGGGCGAGGGCACGTAGGCGACACGCGATTCAGCTGACGAAGCAGGGAGCGGTCACGGCCGCGACGACCGCCGCGATCTCCGCAGCGGCTGCCACCGTGGAGACGGCGGCCACGTCCTGTGCGGCGGCCGCGGTGGTCACGGCCTCGGCCGACTGCACCGCCGACGTCTCGCCGACCACCGTCTGATACGAGGCCGCCGCGGTCTTGCCGCCGGCCACCTGCTCGAGCTGCCGGTCGGTCAGCTCGCCCGTGGCCGGCCGCGCCGGCGCCGCCGGGATCACCACGAACACCCGGGTGGCGCTGTCGCGGTGGACGCGAACCTCGATGGTGTCCGGCATCTCGAGTAGCCGCTTCACCGCCGTGTCGACGCGGGCCTGGAACCGCCCCATGTCCGAACGCGGCGGCAGCACCGCGTGAATGATGGTGGGCGTGTTCTCGAGCAGGACCACCTCGACATTGGCGGCGATCTGCATGCCGGCGTCGGTCAGGGCCTTCTTCGGGTTCGCCTTCAGCGAGGCGCGGAACGCGGGCTCGCGCCAGGAGCGGGCGACGACCTCGGCCAACACAGCGCGGTTCCTGTCGGTGTCTTTCATGCCGTGACCTCTTTGGCCAGCCGCGCGGGCTGGGATGTGGACGTGAGATTCAGGCCGGCGCCCACACCGCGGGCGCCGATCGGTTCTTCGTCGAGCAGGCCTTCGGCGAAGAGGTCGTTGAGGGCGTCCATCGTCTCCTCGGCGGGCCGCCCGAACCGGTCCTCGAGATCGACGGCGATCTCACCCACCGATCGCGTGTCGTCGGCGAGCGCGGCGGCGACGGCGGGAACACACGTGGGCTCGCGATAGGTGATGATGCCTCCATACGCGTGCAGCTCGATGCCCTCCGACAGCCCGTGCAGGGCGAGATCGGGCCGGAAGCGAGCCACGTCGCCGGCCCGCAGCGCCGTGCGCATGTGACGGCGCATCATGCCCTCGAGAAGCGTCTCGAAGCTGTCGCCGTCGGTGAAGGTCGCCTCCTCGAGAATCCAGTATCCGTTCGGCCACGCATCGCTGGACGCGCAGGGCGTGACGAGGCGCACCGACTTCCGCACCATGTTGAGCAGATACCCGGAGACGCAGGCGATCGTCCCCGGGGCCTCGCGCCAGCGCGGGTCGAGGTCGACGTCCATGGCCGCCCGGCGTTGCAGCTGCGCCGCGCCCCGCGCGCGTCCCGAGTTGCTCTGCATCAGGCTGGCTTCCTGGTTCTGGACGACCAGCTCGGTGTGGAGCAGCTCCTCGGCGGTGAAGGCCTCCATGATGCGGCGGAAGATGGCGAGCGACAGGATCGAGAACCGGTTGATCTCGCAGCCGTGATCGGCGGACAGCTCGAGGAGCCTCCGCACGCGCTCCACGTGCTTCTGCGGCTGGGCCGTCGTCGTCTGCGGGAACTTTCCGCAGATCGTCGCGAAGTCGAGCGTGAACTTCTCGTAATCCGGGTTGTCGAGGGGGTCGGTGGCCCAGTAGCAGAACCCGTTCGCGGCGGCCGGCCCCAGGACCCGGCGGAGGACCGTCAGCACGTCCCGCCAGAGGGCCCGGTTGTCGTCCGTGTACAGGAAGTCCGCCTTCTTGCGCTCGGCCGACACGCCACAGAACCAGCAGCCGACGGAGCATCCCTCGGACAGCTCGATGGCGAACGGGGCGTGGATGATCTGCTCGACGGACGGCTGGCCCAGCTGTCCCCACCCCCGCCGGATCTGCCGTTCACGCCAGACGCGATGCCGCACGTCGTCGGGTGCGCAGCCTTCGCGCCGCAGCAGCTCGCGATAGAGGAGCTTCTCGCCGATCCACGCCCGGTACTGCTGCACGGCCTCGGGCGCCGTCCAGTCCGCCCGGCCCAGCCTGTCCCGGTGGAACGCGTCGTCCCAGAGGAACCGGACCGCTTCGGGATCCGCACGCAAGCCATAGCGTGCGACGGTCCCGGCCGGATCGTTCGGCAACGCCGCGCGGAACTCGCGATCGGCCATCCAGTACTCGAGCAACCGCTTGCTGTGGGCGACGCCGCTCGCCCACGGGACACTGCGCGCCGCCACGGGATCGAGGAGCGGTCGCAGATAGTCGGGATGGTGGCGAAAGGCCACGCCCAAGGTACGCCGTAACTTCGCGAGACCCTTGTCGGTCACAGCCTCCACTCGGAGCACGGATTCGACGCGACAGCCGTGCGGCGCAGGAAGTATAGTCCGACCGTCCCTGGACAGACAAGCGTAGTGTCTCAGTTCGAAACTGTGGCGACCCAATCGCCGCCGATCCACCGGTCGGATGGGGCGGGTGGGGCCTTGGGAAACCCGATCGGACTGTCTGGCCCACCGCCCGCCTGTCGGTTGCCGGTACGCCTGTCCCGACGTACTACGACGGGTTTCCCAAGGCCCCACCCACCCCGCCCGCCCTCTCCGCGGTGCTCACGGTCGGATCTCGGACTCGAGGGGCGAGGCTCTCGTGTGCGCCGGAAGAGATGGCGTGCCCCCAACCTTCCTACGACACGCGGGCTTGAGGTCGGCCGTGATCGTCGGTAGTCCACGCGAGTCCTTCGCTGCACGCCTCCGCGGCCCGAGCGCCGCGGGGAGGGCGGGAGAGACGGGTGGGCCTTCGGAAACCCGTCGTAGTACGTCGTGACAGGCGTACCGCTTACCGACATTCAGGCGGACTGCTAGCCGGTCCGATCGGGTTTCCGAAGGCCCACCCGTCTCTCCCGCCCGGCGAACGGGCAGTCAGGGTTCGAACTGAGACACTACCCGGCCCGCCGGGCGGGCCGACCCTCCCCGCTACTGCAGATAGTGCTTGTCGGCCTTCCCGTTGTCGAAGTTGCGGTTGATCTCGTCGACGACGTCGTTCAGGTCCGCCAGCGTGAGACCGGACGGCAACGCCGCGGTGTTCCCGCCCAGCACGGTGTTGGCCAGCGCCAGGACCTGGGCCACGGTGTAGCCGACGAGCGGCCCCTTGACGACGGTGAGATTGGCCAGCCCGAATCGCTTGATGCCGGCATTCGAGAAGTCAACGCTGAGCCGCAGCGACAGCACCTGACCCGCGAACACTCCCGCGTCGCTCTTGGTCGGGTTCGTCGCGCTGCTCGTCAACGACGCGGCCTTGCCCTTCGCCGGCAGGAACCCCGAGATCCCGCTCGCCGACGTGAAGGTGAGGGTGCGGGTGCCGCCGATGACGACCGAGCCACCCGGGTACACGGCGAAGAAGTCCGCGGCCAGCAGCGCGCCCGGATTGTCGCCCTTCGGCTTCGTGCCCCACCCGCCCTGCGTGTACGTCGTGAAGGGCCCCGTCGCGGCAAGGCCGGTCACGAAGCCGCGGGGACCGTCGGGCGAGAGGTAGCCGCCGACGATCTGGCCGCTGTTGTTGATCCCCTCGGCCTGGGTGCCGCACTGGCCGGCATCGACCGTCGCGAACGCGTTGTCGGAGGGCAGGAAGAAGCCATGCGAGAAGCCCGTGCTGTCGTCATAGCTGCCGACGATCTGACCGGCGTCGTTGACGCCATGCGCCCAGGTGTTCGCGGCACCGGGGAAGTCGACCGTCGCAAAGGTGGCCCCGGTGAGGTCGGAGATATCGGCCGTGGTGAACAGGACCGACAACCCATGGAATGCGCCGCCGGCGTCGGTATAGGCCCCGACGACCTCGCCGTCATTGCTCAGGCCGTAGATCCAGGTCTGCGTCGCGCCGAGCGTGGAGGCGTCGATCTGGGTGAACAGCGCGTTCGTGAGGCTCGGCGCCCCGGTCAGGGGATCGAACGTGATGCCGGTCAGCGTGAATCCATGGGAGGTGCCGGCGCCGTCGACATAGACGCCGACGATCTCACCCAGCTCGTTGATGCCGTACGCGCTGGTGCCGACGCCGTCGAGCGTCGCCGGATAGTCGATCGGGGTGAAGATACCCCCCACGCCGTTGACGCTCCCGGTGAGCAGGAACCCGCGCGATCGGCCGGTGGCGTCGACGAACTTCCCGACGATCTGACCCACGGTGTTGATGCCATAGACCGTGGTCGAGGTCGCGCCCAGGGTCGTGGCCTCGATCGCGGGCGCGCCGTACGTCCCACCGGATCCGCTGAGCCAGAATCCGCGAGACTGCGGAGCGGAGTCATTGAACCCGCCGACGATCTGCCCGGCCCCATTGACCCCGTACGCGGTCGTCGCCACGGAGGTCGGCCAGGGGTACGCGATGGTCGTGAACGTGAAGCCGCCCATACCGGCGGCCGTGCACGACCGCGCATTGATCGTGACGGTGGCCGTGGCCGGCGTGGCCGTGTAGTTCGGATTCGTGTACGTCCCGGTCGCCGTGTAGATGCCGGCGTTGACGGGGGTCCCCGTTGCCACGCCGCCGAGGGTGTAGCCGATGCTCGGCGTCGTTCCCGCGGGCAGCGCCGTGCCGCTGACGGTGCCGACGGCGGGGTGCGGGAGCGTGTCATAGAGGTACGTGCCACCGGTCAGCGTGATGGTGGCGGTGGCCCGGTTGATCGTCAGGGTGGCCGTGGCCGAGACCGAGACATAGTTCGCGCCGCTGAAGGTTCCCGTCACCTGATACACGCCGGCGTTGACCGGAGGCGTGCTCGTCGTGACGCCGTTGAGCGTGTACGTGATCGTCGGCACCGTTCCCGCCGGAATCGCCGGCCCGGTGACGCTGCCCGTCGCCGACTTCGGCGTGCCGTCGTAGGTGAACGTCCCACCGGTCACCGTGATTGTCGGCGTCGCCGCGTTGATCGTGACCGTGCCGGTCACCGGATTCGCGACGTACCCGGTCCGCGAGAACGTCGCCTGGGTCGGATAGACGCCGACGTTCGTCGGCGCCGTGGCGGGACTGGCCGTCCCGGAGTACGTGACCGTGGCCGTGGTTCCGCTGGCGATGCCCTCCCCCGTGACCGTGGCCGTCACGCCCTGTGGGACCCCGGTGTAGGTATACACGGGGCTGGGCAGGCTGATCGTCGCGATCGCCGGATTGATGGTCACGATGCCGGAGCCGGTCACGAGCACCGCGCCCGCTCCGCTCGACGGCACGTAGTTCGTGTTCGACCCGGTGTAGGTCCCGACCACGGTGTAGGTCCCCGGCAGGGTCGGAGCGGCAGGCAGCACCGCGCCGGTCGCGTCCTTGTAGACGAGGGCCGGCGCCCCGAGCTGCTCGGGCGGGTTGCCCACACCCAGGACATACGAGTTGCTCGAGGTGTAGCCGTACGTCTGGCCGAAGACGACCGTGATGTCGCCGACGAAGACCGTCGGGGTCGCCTTGGTGATGATGACGGCGGTCTGGGCCGTGACGGAGAGATAGTTCGGCGACGATCCCGGATAGGACGCCGTGACCTGGTAGCCGCCGCTCACGCAGCCGGTCACGCACACGTTGAACGGCCCGGCGAGGGTCCCGATCGACGGCGTGTAGCCGAACGCGGCGGTGTTGGCGCCCGTGTAGGTCAGCGTGGCGAGCACGACGCCCTTGGCGCCCTTCACGGTGGCCGTGACCCGGTGCGCGGAGGCGTCGAACACGAAGGTCCCATCGCCACTGAACGGGATCGTCGGCGTGAACGGCGTGATCGTGACCGTCGCCGTGGCGATCTGGCCCGCCAGGCTCGCCACGACGGCATAGGTGCCCGCGTCCACGGGAACGGTCGTGGAGCCGTTGTAGGTGACCGTCGGGGTACGCGGCGCCCCATCGATCGTGGCGCTGGCGGAGGCCGGGCACGGGTCACCGCTGTAGACGCACGCGTTCCCCGTCGCGCTGACCGACACCACCCCGACGAAGATCTCGAGCCGCGCCGTGCCGGTGGCGGCGGCATAGTTCGCGTCGCCCGCGAAGCTGCCCACGGCGGTATAGACCCCGGGATTGACGGGCGGCCCCGACAGTGGTGCGCCGGTGACGGCGTCGAGGTACGTGATCGTCAGCGGCGGCGTCGTGATGCTCTGCCCCGTCACCGCGTCCTTCACGCTGCCCGTCGCCGCATGCGGCTGGTTGTCCCACGGGAACGTGCCACCGACCATCGTCACCAGGACCGGCCGCTTCGGCAGCGCCGCCGGCGGGGCGAGAGTCGGCGTGCCGCCGCAGACCTGGGCCTGGGCGACGGTCGCCGGAAGGATCTGCGTCCCGTTCCAGTCGGTGAAGTATTCCGGCAGCCGGCAGCCCTGAATGGTCATCGTGACCACCCCGCCGGAATCCGTGCGCGAATCCAGGAGCCCCCCGGACGTGCCGGTGATGTCGCCGTTGTAGGACCGGATCCGGATCGTCGCCGGCGGCGACGCCACCGAGGCCCGTGCTTGCACCCAGGTCGCGTTGAGATCCACGTTCGACGCCGGATCCCCCGTGGTCGAGCTCGGGGGCAGGCTCGTCGGGCCTCCGGCCTCGATCCAGACCGTGCCACCGCCCTCCGTGACGTCGGCACGACCGCTGGCCGTGATGAAGCCGCCGCCCGTCGCCGTCACCTTGCCGTTGACCGACTTCACCGTCACGAGGCCGGCCGGCGCGTGGCTGGCGTACTGCCGGGCGTTCAGGGCGTAGAACGGCAACGCCGGCCCCTGCACCGCGATGTCGCTCGTGGCGAAGACGTCGATCCAGCTGCAGCACAACCCGTTCTGGCCGGACGCGGCATTGCCCGATTCCGCGAACAGCGCTCCTGCGCTCTTGCTCAGGACCGTGATCTTCGCCCCCGACCAGATCTCGAGGCAGGCCGTGGGCTGCCAGGCCGGCGGGACATAGCCCGTCGGGAAGGACGTGGCCTTGTTGGTCCGGGCCCCCTCCACGCACTTGTTCGGCAAGGTTTCGTTCAGCAGCAGGCCCGGATACGCGATGCCGCCCTCCGAGCGCACTTCGCCCTGGATCAGCGTGTCGCAGCCGCTCTCGAGATGGATCCGGTCCGCGCCGTACGTGACCCCCGAGCTTCGCACGCTGCTGTCCGGCCCGAGGGTGAGCCGGCAGCCCGCCCCAATCGTCACCGGGCCGCCCTTGGAGATCGTCAGGTTGCCGAGCCCCGAGTAGCCTGCCGACGCCGACACCGAGCCGTCGATGGAGATGTCGTTGCTCGGAACATTGATGGTGATCTCGCCACCCGGGCACTGCGCGTTGGCCATGATCTGGGTGTTGAGCCCGGCGACCAGGCTACCGCCCGTCGAGGTCACCGAGACCTTGCCCGCCCGTCCGTTGCCGGCACAATCCGTCGGGTTGGCGTTGCTCGTGATCGAGGCGCCGCGCGTCGGATGGCCCGCCAGCGCGATGTCGCCGCTCGCCACGATCGTCAGCACGGCGCCGATCGCGCCCGCATCCTGCACGTCGCCGACGACCGCGCCGCCGCCCAGAAGCAGCGGGGCATCGATGGTGAGCGTGCCCGTCACGTTGAGGCTCAGGCTCGAGGGCGGCTGACCCGTCGCGGCCGGCGGCACCTTGATCTGACCCGTGCCCAGGATGTGCAGCGGCCGGGCGATCGACAGGGTGCCGCTCGCCGTGACGAACTGCGAGACCTGGCATTCGTCGGCGACGACGGCGCCGATCTGCGTGCAGTCATCCGCGGCCTGCGCCATTGCGGGCCACAGCCCGATGGCCGCTGCCACGAGCAGCACAGGGGCAAGGATCGAGCGCCAAAATTTGGTCACGGCTGGCTTGGGGGTCATCTTTGTGATCAGTGGTCCGACCTTTGTATGAGAATTGTAGGAACTTGTCCCAGGAGAAAGGCGCACAGCGCCATTCTTTGCGTGTTGTAGCCAAAATGGCAGCCTCTGTCAATAGTCTTCTTTTCAATCGACTCCGCAAACTTTTACCGCACCGAGATCGGATGCCCGTGTTTCATCGGGTCATCGGCGACCTCCGGCGAGGCTGACTGCCTCCGGTAACGCGCGCAGGCGAGCCATGGCCGCGACGCCGAAGATGGGGCCGACGGCGAGCACGCCGAAGGCCCACCGCCAGCCGATGGCCTGGACGATGGGCGGAATGAGCCAGATCGAGACCATCGTGATCGCGAAGCCCACGCAGGTCTGCGTCGTCAGCGCCGTGCCGACGTACGCCGGCGGCGAGAGCTCGGTCACCGCCGTGGAGAACTGCGCGGAATCGGCGACGATGGTGATGCCCCACACGACGGCGACGAGCAGGGTGAGCCCCGGTGACCCGCCGAACGTCAGCCCGATGAGGAGCGCACAGAGCCCGCTCACGGCCATGGCGACGATGGTCGAGGTCGTCCGGCCCCAGCGGTCGGAGACGATTCCGCCGAGCCAGCAGCCGAGGGCGCCGCTGGCGATGACCGCGAAGGCCGCGGCGCTCGCGTTGAGCCCACCGTAGCTCCCGCCGCCGCGCGCGGCCAGGCTGTCGGCGAGGAACGCGGCGATCCACGCCCACATGGCGTACAGCTCCCACATGTGGCCGAAGTACCCGAGACAGGCCAGCCGCGCGCCCCGCTCACGAAAGACCGCGGCGGCCATGCGGAGGTCGAAGCGCGCGGACGGAAAGCGATACGGCCCCTCGTCCACGAAGCGAGCGACGATGGCCGCGGCCACGAAGGCCAGGCCGGTGGCCGCGAGCAGCGTGTGGCGCCACGGCAGGTCGGTCACGCCGCGGATCAGGTGCGGCGCCGCCGAGCCCACGGTCAGCGCGCCCACGAGGATGCCGATGGCGAGGCCGCGTCCCTCGCGAAACCAGGTGGCCATGATCTTCATGGCCGGCGGATAGGCGCCGGCCATGCAGACCCCGGTGAGGAAGCGCAGGCCGAGCGCGGGCCCCAGCGAGTCGACCCACAGCGCCACCGCGGCGTTGGCCACCCCACCGGCGAGCGCGCTCACCATCATGAGACGCCGGGGTGACCAGACATCGGGCAGGTTGGCGAGCGCGCTGCCGAGGGTGCCCACGATGAAGCCGAGCTGGACGGCGTTGGTCAGCCAGGCCCGGCCGGCGTCGCCGAGCTGCCAGTCCCGGGCGAGCGCCGGGAGCACGGCGGAGGCGCTGAACCAGAGCGACAGCGCCGACAGCTCGGCGAGCGAGAGCCACGCGAGCTGCCGCCAGCGCTCGTTCACGCCCACGGATCATACGCTGAAGGGAAATCAGCGGCCCGGACGCCGATCCCGGTCCAGGAAGTAGTTGATCCACGAGCTGGTGCCGGTCAGCGAGCGATCGGGCGGCGGGATGTAGGTCCGGAGGTCGTCGACGCGGCCGGCGGCGGCGGCGCGCTGCCAGACACCGACCCAGATGCACGGCTCGTCCACGACCTCGCAGCGGCCCATGTCCGTGCCGCCGCAGGGGCCGTTGCGCATCTGCTTGGGACAGGTTTGCGGACAGACGTACTCCATGTGGCCGAGCACGCAGTTGCCACACTCCTGGCAGCCGAACACCGGCCGCTTGATCGCCAGCTCCACGCGCGCGACGGCCTTCGCAAGCGCCCGCCGCCGGTCGATCCACGCGAACACGCGCCTCAGGAAGCGCCGCAACGGCGTGTCCCGCGTGACGGGGAACAGCTTGCCGAGCGTGTCGAGAACCCGCGGCGGCCATCGCGACACCGACGCCCGCTCCCGTCGGGCGTCGGCTTGTCCCCTGCCGTCGTCGCCAAAGAGATAAAAGCCGTCGGGCCGCCCGAAATGAAGCGCGTCGGCGAGCGATTCCCATCGCGGCGCGAGCTCGTCCGCGCGCCGGATGATCCACTGGATCTGCTCCGCGTCGTGCGTGCCCCCGAGGTAGGCGCCGGCATAGCCCAGGCCGCGCAGGACGGCGACCATCCGGGCCGCGCGCTCGAGTCGCGCGCGCAGGCCGCCATCCGGCGCCCGGCTCTCCTCGCGCACGATCTCGAGCAGCGCCGGCGACACCCAGCAGCCCGGCGGCTGGCCCGTGGCCATCCGGGCCGCCGCACGGGGGCCCAGCACGTACACGTTGCCGAGGACCGGCGTCCGCAGGCCGCGCTCGTCGAGGTAGCGCTTGAGCTCGACGAGCTTCCTCGCGTCCCAGCCCACCTGGCCGATGGCGAGATCGGCGCCGGCCGCGATCTTCTTCTCGAGCTTCAGATACTGGTACCGGCAGTCGGCCTCGACGTACTTGAACGGCGAGACGGCGACGGCCACGTGGAACGGCATCCCCCCGCGCCGCCGTTCGGCGATGAGGGCGACGAGTTGGACAGCGTCGAGGTCGAAGACGGGCGCGGGCGTGTCCGGGCCGCGCGGATAATCGCCGGTCAGCGCGAAGACGTCGTACAGCCCCAGGGCGTGCAGATCCTCGAGGGTGTTGTCGAGCGTGCGGCGGTCCTGGGTCGCGCACGTCAGGTGGATGTTCGGCGCGAGACCGCGGGCCCGCGCCGCCGTCCCCACGCGGATGGGATCCTGCCCCATCGCCCCGCCCGCGTAGCTGGTCACGCTGCCGGCCACGACGTCGGGCACCCGGGCCAGCCGCGACGCGATGTCGAGCACGCGCGACTCCCGCGTGAGCCCCGAGGCGACGAGCTCGACCACGTAGCAGAACCGCCCCGCGGCGAGGGCGTCGGCGAGCGCGCCGGCAGCCGGGTGACGGTGACCGAGGAGCGCCCCGGCTGTGCCGAGGCGTGACGAACGTTGGGGGGGTTGGGGGGCCATGTCGGGGCCCCCCATGTCGTCGATCGTCACGCCGCGCCGAGCTCTCGTCGTACCATGGCCGTGCCCTCCACCATCGCGCACAGCTTGGCGAAGGCGACGTCGCGGGGCAGATGCATGAGCCCGCAGTCCGGGTTCACGGACAGCCGCTCGGCGGGCACGATCTTGAGGGCCTGGCGAATCCGCTCGGCCACGATGGCCGGCGCCTCCACCTCGTGCGTCTTGACGTCGATGACGCCGAGGCCGAGCCCGAAGCTCGGGCCGAACTCCTGGAAGAGCGCGACGTCGGCTTCCCCGCGACGCGCGAACTCCAGCGTGAGCATGTCGACCCGCGCCTCGAGGATGGCCGGGAAGAGATAACGATAGCTGCCCTCCCAGGAGGGCTTGCCATAGCGGTTGCCGTAACAGATGTGAAGGCCGACCCGTGCGTCGACGCCGTCCACCAGGGCGTTCACGGCACGAACGCCCCAGGGCAGATCCTCGGGGAACCCCGAGTAGTACGGCTCGTCGATCTGGATGTCCGTGGCCCCGGCCTTGACCAGCTCGCGGAGCTCCAGGTTCATGATCCGCGCCAGGTCGAGGGCCAGCGCCTCGTCGCTCGGATAGCCTTCGTTGCGGATCCGCTTGACCAGCGAATGCGGCCCCGTGATCGAGACCTTTGCCCGCCGCTCGGTGAACCGGCGCAGGAAGCGGAAGTCCGGCACCAGGCCCAGCGGCGCCGTCGGCATCCGGCCACGCACCACCGCCTCGTAGAAGTCGTAGTAGAACTTCTTCGAGGCGTGATCGACCTCCACCCCCGGCAAACGCTCGGCGAAGTAATCGATCATGTTGTCGCGGCGCAGCTCGCCGTCGGAGATCACGTCCACGCCCGCGGCTTCCTGGTCCTTGATCGCGGCCTTCACCACGACGTCGTGCATCTCCTGCAGATCGTGGCGCGTGAGGCGGCGATGCAGGAAATCGTTCTTGGCGCGCTCGAGCCAGGCGGGCATCGAATAGCTTCCGACCACGGCCGTGACCAGCAACGCCATAAAATCTCCTAATCGCGCTGCGTCGTGTAGAGGATCGACGTCCGGGAGCCGGGACGGTATCGGAACGGTGCGAAGTGGACGTCGTAACCGGCGCGCGCGGCGGCCGCCTGCAGCAGCGGCCCGTTGACCCAGTTGACCACGGAACCGTCGAGCTTGCCCGGCCCGCGGAAGCCCTGGCGGTACTCCTCCATGGACGTGACGAAGATGTCCTGGACCTGCAGATAGCCCCGCGGGTGGAGCAGCGGGAGCGTGTTGACGAAGCTCTCGGCGGCGCCGCGCGAGAGCTGGAACCTGACGTCGTCCGGCGCCGCGACCAGCAGGTCCTCCAGATGGCTCGCGTGGATGCCCGGCGGCAGAGGGACCTCGGCCACGCCCTCCAGCGCGTGGAGGCGCTCCTCGAGGCGAAGCGCCTCCCACGCCGCGCGCCAGAAGGCCACGCCCCGCGCGCGGTCGCCCAGCACGTCGGGGCCCCCGTCGAGCAAGCGCTCGATGGTGGGGCGAAGGGCGCGCGCGTCGATCCCGAACTCCGCGGCCAGACGCGCGGCCGACGCCCGCGGCAGACAGGCCCGCACCTCCACGAGATAGAGCCGGCCGTCGCGCCGCACGACCTCGTCGACGGGCAGGTTGTCGTAGACGTTCGTGAGGTGGATGTACAGCACGCGATAACGGAGGAAGGCGAGCGCCTTGAGCGGATTCAACGCGTCCAGCCCGAGCACGCTCACAAGGTCGCGGTGACGCTCCATGAGGGTCGCGGCCCGCTCGAGCGCCGACATCGAGTAGTCGGCCAGCAAGAACCGCAGCCGCGGGTAGTAGCCCGTCCCCCGCTCCTCGTCCAGCGCCTGGAACCGATCGAGCCAGCGCGCGGCGCGAGCGCCCGTGCCCACGCCGATCTCGAGCGCGAAGAGCTCGCCGGGAAGCTGGCCACGCTTGTCGATATCGCGGAGGAGCGTCCACGTGTCGGCGACCGCGTCGGCCACGGCGTCGGGATGGTTGGCGTCGGACCGTCCGCTGGGCAGCGCCTGCTCGAAACCGCGTCCGCTCGCGTGCTCCCAGTCCGCGAGCCGCTGCCAGAACAGGCGGTTGAAGCGCCAGATCACGCTGTCGCGCAACGCGGCCCAGTCCTCGAGGTGAACGGGCGCGTCGTCTGCGCCGCTGTCAGCGTCGAGCGCCGCGAGCGCCCGGCGCAGGCCCTCGCGCGTCTTGTCCGGCGTGGCCTGGCGGAGATCGACGGCGATCTCGGCGAGGGTCAGCGCCCGGCCCTCGGCGTCGGTCGCCCGGCGGAGGATGACGGGATCGCGAAAGTTCGCCCGGTACTGGACCCAGTCGAGGTGGACACGGAGACTGGCCAGCCGTCGTGGGTCGGTGCCCAGCCGCTCGATGAGCGTCAGCAGCGTGGCCAGCGTCTCGCTGGCCCGCTCGGCGAATCCCGGCTCGAGATGGTTGACGTGGACGATCATGACCGGTGGCGTTCTCGCCCTCGTCTGATCCGAGTGTATGGGGCCCGGTGGGGTCCGTCAACGTCAGCGAGCTCGACGTAGTGTCTCAGTTCGAAACTGTGGCGACCCAATCGCCGCCGATCCACCGGGCGGGTGGGGCCTTGGGAAACCCGATCGGACTGTCTGGCCCACCGCCCGCCGGTCGGTTGCCGGTACGCCTGTCCCGACGTACTACGACGGGTTTCCCAAGGCCCCACCCACCCCGCCCGCCCTCTCCG
>WNGB01012985.1_pt1 | contig 18529 bp, 21 predicted proteins | sample 5400681 | NCBI WGS metagenome assembly WNGB01 (sample SAMN13153367, study PRJNA577476) | soil metagenome | isolation source: 115 cm soil or saprolite under grassland replicate 2 | place: USA:California | collected 2016-06-15 | reverse complement strand
ACATCCAGAAGCACCAACGGGTGCCCGATGAACTTCTGCGGAACCCGGCAATCCTGGGTCCGCGCTCCTCGACCGTGGTCGACGCGTTCCGCTACCTGGACCATAACGCGCGGGCCAAGTTCGTCTACGGAAACACTGGGACGCAGGCCGATCTGGCAAAGGCGCGGAAGAGCTTCGAGACCATCGACTCGATCTGTCGGGAGGTACTGAGATGAATCCTCCCAGGTTTGAGGAAGCAATCCGGGCGGCGGCCCGGGAGCTCGCCGCGGTCCCAGGCGTGCGATCCGCCGTCCTGTTTGGCTCGGCGGCGCGGAGCAGGGCAACGGAAGAGAGCGACATCGACATCTTCATTGAGTGCAACGCAGACGCAGAGGATCCCGCATGGAGGGTCCTGCTCGCCCTCGACCGCCGGTTCGACGTGGAGTTCAGCGTCATCTATTATCGTCCCGAGGAGCGCGGCGCCTTCGACAAGCAATTCCTCGAATCCATTGTCCGCCAAGGTCGAGTCCTCTTTGGCGGCCTTCCTCGCGTGACACCCGTCGAGCTCGATCTCCAGCCCCTCCGCCTCGTAAGCTACCAAACGGGCCGTTTGTCCCCCCGCAAGCGCGCTCAGTTCCTCCGAGAGATTGACGGATACAAGACTCAAAAGCGGGTCGGGAAGAAGACGTACGTCGTCCGGAAGACCGGGTTCTTGACCGACGTCGGTGGCTGGCGGGTCGGGCGAGGCGCGGTCATCGTCCCCGAGGACAAAATCGAGGCCTTCGACGAAATTCTTCGGCGCTATGGAGCCCAGCGGCACATCATTCCGATCTGGTCTCAGCGTCCGTGACCCGACAATCCTTGCAGATTGTCGCTCCACGGCGCGTTGGCGGACGCCACTCATGCCAGTCGTTCTGGCCTAGAGCATCCAGCGATGCCGCAACCCGTCCCTCGAGCGCCGCCCGAGCGCAGCCGCGACGGTCAGATCCACGCCGTGCGGAGACTCTTGATTCGGGAGAAGTGGGGATCGTCCGACACCACGGCGCCCCCCAGTCGAAGCGCGGTGGCGGCGATGATGCAGTCCGACATGGGGATGTCCCGGTGAGCACACTTGATGAGACCGGCTTCGCATGCCAAGGAGGCATCCAACGGAACGAACTCCAAGCCAGCATGTTCGAGGGAGCGGAACCGGCTCCGCGCCTCGTCGCGACCCGCCTTCTGGCAGACCGTATTCATGACCTCCGCGACCACGACCGTAGGGAGAACTCCGCGACGCCCCTGGCGGAGCGCGGCCAGCTTCGCGCGGGTCCGCGAGAGTGTCGCCTCGTCCTTTGAGAAGTAATGGGTGATGAGGAACGTCGAGTCCAGGACTTCCCTCAATCCTCGTCCTCCCGGGACCTGCGGAGCGTCTCTAGGGCCTCCTCCAAGGTCGCCTTGTCCGCAAGCGACCCGCCTTCGTCCTCGAGGCGGGGGACGGGCCGGACGAGGAGCGCGTCTCCGCGATCCTCGACGACGAGCCGGCTCCCTTCCTTGATTCTGTGACGTCTTCGAAACTCGGCCGGGATCGTCGTCTGGCCTCTCCTTGTTACCTTCACGACTTTTTTTCTGCGTTCCATCGGTGCGACGAGGTACATCCTACAAGATAAATGTTCCTACCAGGTAAGTGAATCCTACTTCGGCCAAGAATCCTATTCAGGAGGCTTCGGGAAGCACTGTGAGCAGATTGTCACTCCAACGTCCGAGTGATTATTGTGGGCCGGGTAACAATACGACGCCGAGCTGCTGCAACATCCGGAGCCGGTCCTGCTCGCCCCACTTCTCGACGATTTTTCCGCTCGCAATTCGATAGATCGCAATCCCCGTCATCGAAACGGACTTTCCCGTTGGCGGGATGCCCATGAACTCCCCCGCGTGTGTCCCCACGGCAGTGACTCGGACGACGACTTTGTCACCGAAGCTAAACGCGTCCTCGACGATGTGTCGGGAGTCTGCGAACGCCCTCGTGAAGGCACCGAAGATGCGTTTCAGTCCCGCCAGGTCCGGCGTGTGCCCCGGGAACGGCGGTGGATTGTGGTCGACGTATGCGGGCGAAAAGGTCTCGTCGAGCACCGCGAGATTGGCCTTGTCGACCTCTTCGTACAAGTGTCGGATTAGGGTGATGTTTCGCTCCACGGAGACGGGATGAGTGATGGGCGCGATGACATAAAGCACCGGCGGTTGCCGCCTTCTTCGAGATCGTTGGAAACATCGCTCGGATGGAGGCGCTCTTGAGAAGGGTGCGACACGTCTTGTGTCCGTTAGCGCGGAAATGCGATGGTCTCACACAGTCGGGAACGAAAAGAGGACGAACCGAGTGGGCTCGTCCATGCGTCGGTGTTCAGAACTTCGAGAACGCCGGGAGCGTCTCGGTCGAGAGCACGCCGGGCATGCCCTGGACCTGCGTCACGACGGACTCGAGGAGGCTCTCGCGGGGGTCCGCGCTGATGCGGGCCACGATGTCCGAATCTCCGGTCGTGCCGATGATCTCCTGGATCTCGGGGACGTTCTTCAACGCGCTCATCGTCTTCTGCGTGTCGGTCGAGCGAATGAGGAGGTACGCGTTGCTTGCGTGCCCATCGGTCTTCTTCTGGGTCCAGTCCTGGAGTGCCGGATAGCTCCGGAATCCGCGGACGTGGTCCATCAGCTGGACCTCGGACGCGAATGCGCGCAGCTCGTCCGTGTTCCGGAAGCCGCCCGCAATGGCGATGTCATGGCGCCCAAAGACGGCCTCGGCCTTCGTCACGTTCGGTTTGGCGCGGAGGGTCGTCAACGTTCTCTCTACATATCCTGGCGCCACTTTGACAAAGATGACGCTTGTTCCAAATAGTTCGCTTGGCATTCAAAACACTTCGTCTCTCCTTACAGGGCCCTCGCACTTAAGGATGCTTACGACCCGCGACCTGAATAGACCACATATGGTTGATTCAGCTCCGCGAATAGACTAAACATGGTTAATTGCCGTGTGGATGCGTCACATGGAGAATCTCCGAGCGAGAATCGCAACATTAGGGCAACTCCGTGAAGCCAGCGACGATCCGGCACGCATTCGTCGCCTGTGGCCTGGTTGCATGTCGTTCGATGCTTATCCACGCAGCCGCGTTGCAAAGGAGGACGTCCTCGATGCGATGGCGGCTGCGTACACCGCTTCGTGTTTCTTGCAGGGTCGGGACAGCCACTTGTCATCACGTGGATAGCGGTTGTTCGGGGTCGATTTGTTCGAATCCCGACCGGGGCTCTTCACTCGGGTCCGTTGGCGACCCAGGCGACCACCGGGGAGCACCTCTGACGCAGCTCCCGAAGACAGACATGTTTATCGGGTGTGGTAGCGCTGGCTCAGAAGTACGAAGCGAACTCGAGTTCGACGAGGTCGGCGGAAAAAGGGATATGCGAAGATCCGTCGCGACAGACGGCGGAAAGAGTAGTTGTGTGTCCCGAAATGAAGACCTTCCGCGTGACCACGTCCCAGCAGGCCAGGTGCGTGAGAACGAGTGAAGCCCAACGTGCAACCCCAGCCCGGCCTCAAGGCGGCTCACTTTCTCTCTTGTCGAGGATTCCGACGAGTCGGCCCAGCCTTTCCCGACCAAGTGCCCAAAGCCCTGCGCGACCTACATGGTGAGCATTGCTTCGACTCTTAGACGCCGCCCAGCGTGGGAGCGCTGTCTCCGAACTCTTATGAGGTCTCACTCCCGTTTCCGTCAGCGACATGTCGCGATTCGGGGAGATGTTGGCCAGATACGGCGATTTGTCGAATGAGGAGCGTCAGCAGCTGTTGAGGCAACTTGAGGATGATGGGGTTTTCGGCTTTCCTATTTTGTTTCACGCAGCACGGCTGACATACCGAGTCGAAGAGTATCGCAATTCCCCACTGAGGGTCCGGCTCAAGGCGTTGCATGAACTCCGACAAGACACCATCAATCGCAACGAGGTTCTCTCGGAGGACCACCAGGAAATGACTCACGCCGCCCACGCAGGACAGCCAAGCCGCGAGAAATCGGAAGAGGGGCTTCGTCGAGTCGATCAACACATCGCGGACTTGAACGCCATCCTCGAATTCATCGATGAAGGGATCAAAAGGCTAGAGCGCCACTCCGAGAATTCGGAAGACAATCAGGGAGCCGATTGACCTCTGGATCACAAGGCTCCTGAAGGCAATTCGCAAGCACTAAGACGGTGGAGCGAGATAGAGGGCCGAAGCGGTCGCGATGGCAAACAAGAAGCAAGCAGCGAGAAAGAGCGCGGCGGGAGATGCTCCACCTCGGACTAATCGGACCGCGCGAGAGCTATCCGAGAGCTACAACAGGTTCTTCCGGGTCTGGTCCGGCATGAGCCAAGACATGGAGAACCAGGTAGGCCAGAACCTGAAGAAGCAGCAGACGATGTACGACGACTTCTTCGGGCGATGGAACAAGCTCTCCGCGGAGGTCGGCAGCCGCCTGAGCAGGGAGCGCGCGAATGAAGGCGTGAGGGAGTTCTACCACGTCTGGAAGAACTACGCCAGCAAAATAGGTCCGAGACTGCAGAAGGCCGTGATTGAGGGCCTGCAGGGATACGACACCGTCGCTCAGAGCCTCGACATGTACAAGCAGAAGATGAAGGAGCGGGCGCAAGGTCTCTTCGCCAAGCCTGAGGAACCGCGCACCCTCGATGATCTCTACGGCGCCTGGCAGGAGTTCGGGACCTCCATCAGGAAACAGATGCAAGGCGCGATGGGCCAGGGATTGGTGGAGGCAGACGAGTTGACCAAGACATGGCTCGACTTCAGCAACCGCATGGACAAGCTGGTCTCAGATGTCGGCGCACAGGGCGCAGACTACGCCGATCTCGCGGAGCTCTGGCAGAAGTTCTCCAAGGAAATCGGGGGCTCTCTGATGTCTGTTGTGAACGGAACGGGCAAGGACATGGACGGTCTCCAGAAGACCTGGAACGACTACTACTCCAAGGTCGAGCGGGAGATGGTGCAGCTCGCCAGCGACGTCGGGATGAGCTACCAGCAGCTCTACATTCGGTTCTTCGAGCAGCGGAGCGAGGCGTTGAACAGCCTCGGGCAGTGGTGGCAGACCGCGGTCGAAACGACGAGAAAGCAGCTCGCCGACATGCAGCCCAGGCCTTAGGAACGTGAGAAGGGGCCAGAGAGACGAGACGCTAATATCGCTGCGTCACCTTCGGAAATTGCAGCCGGAGCACTACCTTCCGATGACAGTCGGGAGGCCGCTTGTCCCCGCGGCCATCGTAGGCAGAGACCGCGAGGTACGCCCTTAATGCGCTCGGACACGCGCAAGGAATACTCAGCGATCGGCCCGACGGGAGTCCTGTTTCTTATGGCGGCCTTCGTGGCGTACGGTCGCTGGTTCCAGGTCCCCTGATCCATCGCCACCGTGCGAACCATGGTGGAATGAAGGTGCGAAAGTCGTTCGGAGGACGCAGGCAACACCGGTTAGCATGGCTCAGGAATCGGAAGTCTTGAACGCGAGAGAGACACGGACGGGAAGTCCGCTCAATCGAACTCGTGGCTCGACTCGTCTGCGCCCGGCCCTTTCCCCTTGCCGGGCCCCGTTTTGGGGGACTTCGAGGCGATGACATCGTCGATGCGGAGGATCATCACCGCGGCATCCGTCGCGGAGGCCACCGCTTGCTTCAGGACCCGGAGAGGCTCGAGGACCCCCATACGTTTCATCTCCGCATTCTTGCCCGCGAGGGGGTCCACCCCGACCGTCGTCTTCCCTGCCTTGTGGACTTGTCGCAATTCGATCAGCGTATCGATTGGATCCATGCCCGCGTTCTGCGCGAGGGTCCGGGGGATGACCTCCATCGCGTTCGCGAACGCCTCGACCGCGAGCTGCTCTCGTCCGCCGATGGACGAGGCGACCTCCTTCAGGCTCTGGGCAAGCTCGATCTCCGCGGAGCCGCCGCCCGTGAGGTAGCGACCGTCTTCGACGGCCACCGCGACGACGGACACGGCGTCCTCGAGCGACCGCTCCATTTCGTCGACGACGTGCTCCGTCCCGCCCCGAATCAGGATCGACACGGAGCGCGGGTTCTTGCAGCCGGTCACGAAGGTCATCTTATCGTCGCCAATCTTGCGTTCGTAGACCTCCTTCGCCGCGCCGAGGTCGGCCGAGGTCAGCTCTTTGATCTTGGTTGCGAGCCGCGCGCCCGTGGCTTTCTGGAGCTTCTTCATGTCGCTCTCCTTCACGCGCCGGACCGCGTAGATGCCCTCCTTCGCAAGGTAGTGCTGCGCGAGGTCGTCAATGCCTTTCTGACAGAAGACGACGCTCGCTCCTGCGCCTTTGACCGCGTCCACGTACCTCTCGAGGACGTTTGCCTCCTCGTTGAGGAAAGCCTGCATCTGAGCGGGGTCGCGGATGCGGATCTCGGCACTGACCTCCGTCTTCTTGACCTCCAGCGCGGCGTTGAGCAACGCGATCCTCGCGTTCTCCACACGTGGAGGCATCCCCGGGTGGACCCGCTCCTTGTCGACGATGACGCCCTCGACGAGGGCGGTGTCAGACATGTCCCCGCCTGGTTTCTTGACCATCTGGATGTCGTCGTCGCTGACCGTCCAGCCCGTCTCCCGGCGCTCCGCGACGGCCTTCACCGCGCGATAGGCGAGGTCGGCGAGGAGGTCCTTGTGGGCGCTCACGGACTTGGAGCCCATGGAAGTCTTCGCGATCTTCAGGAGGATGTCTTGGTCGTCGATGGAGACTTTCTCCGCCCGCTCCGCAAGGATCTCGTAGGCCTTCTCCGCAGCCTGACGGTACCCGGCCACGATGACCGTCGGGTGGACCTTCCTCTCGATGAGCGCTTCCGCGTTCGCGAGGAGCTCCCCGGCCAGGATGACCGCCGTCGTTGTGCCATCGCCGCACTCCTGGTCCTGGGCCTTCGCAACCTCGACCATCATCTTCGCGGCAGGGTGGTCCACGTCGACCTTCTTGAGGATTGTGACCCCGTCATTTGTGATCGTCACGTCCCCCATGGAGTCCACGAGCAACTTGTCCATGCCTCGCGGACCCAGCGTCGAACGCACCGCATCAGCAATCGCCCGAGCGGCGGCGACGTTGTTAGTCCGGGCTCCGCGACCTTCTTCTCGCGTTGTTCCTTCTCTAAGAATGAAAACCATCTGTCCTCCACTCGCAGGCATCGCCATGTAATCTCGCCCTCCGATCGACCCGTCTGATTGAGCGCCCTAACATGGGCCGAATGGAGTATATGAATCCTCACTTCCAGAGAGATCGCCGTCGCCGCCTCGTGGGTGACTCGACGGGCGATGATCCCAGGCAGTGAAGAGAGGAGAGAGCCGTCCGAACGTCTCCCCGTTGATCCTGCAAACTCTCCAGCCCCCCATGACCTAACTCGCCGGATTTAGTGTTCTTAATCGATATTGCTCCACGGGGGAGATGGTTGCCAATTAGCAACGATGCGTCTACTCAGGGATCAGACCCGCGAACGCCTCAGGGATTTGTTCATACCCCATTCTTTCGAGGAACTCGCGGCGGTTCGGAAGGACAAAGTCCCGATCAAGGGTCGCAACGGACTGTCCGTCTGAGGAGGCCGCCTCCACGGCCACGGTGAGGCTCTTCAGGTCCTTGTGCATCGCGCGCCCCGCGATCCGGAGCCGCATCCCAGTCGGCACCCACCGTTGAAGGCTTAGCGCGCTCGTACGAACGGGAACTCCGATTCGGCCCGTGACGCCGTACACGGTCCAGTTCGCGGTTTCCAGCATCGCAGTGTACAGGATTCCCGAATGGAGACGCCCCAACCACCCCTCCATCGTCACCTGCGTGAGAAGGCTCGTCTCCACGCGATCGCCCATGCGACGAAACGAGAGCCGCAACCCCCGCGGGTTGCCCGGCCCGCATCCGAAACATGGGTTCGTCCCGTCGTTCTCTAACGTCACGCCCGATTCCTCTTCCGCCATTGGCTCGCCCGGTCGAGGCTAGGTCGAAAATCCGCATAAGGGTTCGGAGGTCATCCCGTACCGTTCTATGCAGAATGCAACGAAGCGGGCGGTTGAGATCGCGTGCCTCGACATCGGCCCTTTGGTGTCCGCTCCGCAGGTCCGAAAATACTTAGCCGTCCGTGCGATTCCGTCGCAAGGCGCGTCTGTCGGCCGGGTCGGTTCGACGCGACCCTCAAGCCGGCGGCTGTGGGGGAATCCAGAAATGACAGTGACGGAGGAGGCGGTCGGGAAGTTCGTGTCTAACTTGCACGGGGAACTCATTCGAGAAGGGCAACAGGCGTACGAGGAGGCCCGACGGCTCTGGAACCTGATGATCGATCGCAGGCCCTCGATGATTCTTCGCTGCCGGGATCCGGAGGACGTCGTGCAGGCGGTGAACTTCGCGCGAGACCACGGGATAGGGCTTTCCGTGCGGGGCGGCGGCCATGGCGTCTCCGGGAACGCAATCTGCGAGGGGGGCCTCGTGATCGATCTATCCTTGATGGATGCCGTCCGGGTCGACCCGGAAAGACGGACCGCGGTGGCCGAGGGGGGTGCGACCTGGGGAGGGTTCGATCGAGCGACTCAGATACATGGCCTCGCCACCACGGGTGGAATCGTGTCCGAGACGGGAATCGCGGGGCTCACCCTCGGCGGCGGCTTCGGGATCCTCATGCGAAAGCACGGACTCGCATGCGACAACCTGCTCGAGGCCGAGATCGTCACCGCGGACGGACAGATCCGCAAGGTGAGCCCGGACGAAAATCCGGATCTGTTTTGGGCCATCCGTGGCGGGGGCGGAAACTTCGGGGTCGTCACCTCGTTCACGTACCGCCTTCATCCCGTCGGAAGAATCCTGTGGGGACCTCTCATCCATCCGGTCAAGCGGGCGGGCGACGTGCTTCGTCACTACCAGAAATTCATGGATGGTGCGCCGGACGAGCTCCAAGCGTATGGCGCGTTCCTGTTCGGACCGGACGGCACGCCCGTAGTCGCCGTCGTGCTTGCGTGGATCGGGCCGATCGAAGAAGGGCTCCGGGTGCTGAGGCCCCTCCGCGAGTTCGGCCCGCCCCTCGCGGACATGGTCCAAGAGACCGCCTACATGGACCACCGGGTGGGCTTCGACGCCTCGTATCCGCGGGGGTTCCGGAACTACTGGAAATCGAACATGCTGGACGCGCTGACCGACGGGACGATTGAGGCGCTGGCCCGCGAATTCGCGAAAGCCCCCTCGAGGAAGGGCGGCACGGGGATCGCCCTCGAGGCGTTGGGAGGCGCGGTCGGGCGGGTGGATGAGGATCACACCGCCTTTGCCCATCGCGGCGCGGCGTACAGTGCGATCATCACCGCCTCCTGGAAGGATCCGTCAGAGGATGCCGCGAATCGCGCGTGGGTCCGTGGCGTCTGGGACGCCTTGCGCCCCTTCGCTCCGTCCGGTGTGTATGTGAACTACATGCAGGAGGAGGCGGACGAGGGCGAGGCCCGCACGCGGGCCGCCTACGGCGAGCAGTACGAACGGCTCGTCGCCCTGAAAGGGAAATACGATCCCGGGAACCTGTTCCGCTTCAATCAGAACATCCGGCCTGTTTGAACGGCCCATAGGAATCCGAGCAGATTGTCACAGTGAGTTCACCCGCGGTGTTTTCACGTACACAATGCCATCATTAGAGTTAAGTAATACCACCGTATTACAATCCCCGTGGAGACAATAAGCCTCAAACTTACGAAAGAGCAAGCGAAGCTTCTCGCGGCGGCGTCCAAGGAACAGGGCTTCCCCTCGAAGTCCGAATTCGTCCGGTATGCGATCGCCCGGGCCCTCGAAGACCGTCTGAGCGTGAAGACCATCGAAGATATCTTCGAGTCGCGCCGGCAAATTCGCGAGGGAAAGACCATCCCGCTAGAGCGACTGATGAAAGAGGAATGAGCGGCTGGTGTTCCGGGTTGAATTCTCGGAACTCGCGGCGGACGAGTTCCGGAAGCTGGACAAATCCGTCCGAGAAAGAATTGCCCGAAAGCTCCGGATGGTTGCGCTGGATCCTGCTCGACACCTGACTCGTCTCCGATCCGTTGAAGCCTTCAAGATTCGATTTGGCGACTACCGGGCCATCGTCGACGTCGACTGGCAACAGAGGGTCGTCTATGTCCTAAGCGTTGGGCATCGAAGTACCGTCTACCGATAACGGTCTGAATCGCCACCGCGGGTAACCGTCGCACTCCGTGCAGATTGTCTCTGAAGGGCAAGCCCGAGGATTCTCAATGTCCGTGGGATCCGGTGACCGCATAAAAGGCGGCAATCGCGAGGACGACCGTGACGCTGGCCAAACCGCTGACCAGGGAGATGACCAATGCGACGACGGAGCCCAACGGGGCCACGAGGTATTGACGGGTGATTGTCATCGCCTCCGCATCGGTCACGTCCTCGCGGAGGAGCCGGCGTCCTTTCGCACAATACCGCCACAGGGCGTTCCATGCGATGGCGATGAACAGGAAATTGCCCGAGTACACGACCGCCGCGGTCCCGGCATCCGGGGGACGTCATGTGAGCCGCCACAATGGAGGTCGTGAAGGGCGTCAGGACGACGAAGAGGAGGATCCCGTTCCGCAGCATCAAGCGGCGATCAACCCGGTCGATGTGGCTGAACATGTTGTGGTGGTTGAGCCACATGACGAGGATGGTGATGAAGCTCGTCACCAAGGCAAAGAAGGACTGCCACTCGTTGATCAGGCCCTCGGACAACGATACGCCGGACGTGGATGGGTCGCGGAGATTTAGGACGAGCAACGTGATTGCGAAGGCGAACACTCCATCGCTGAAGGCCTCCGTCCTCGCGGTGTCCTGCGCCTCGCGACTACCGACAGTTTCCATGGGCCGAAAGGGCCTGCACGCGTCGGGTCGATTTGAATCTGCTGCCGGAGCCGAAAGACCTCCGTTCGGTCCGCAAGATAGGAGCAACCACCGAAAGGCGTTCAGAAAGCATTTTCGCCACCCCGGAGCGCAGGTTTTTGACGGCCTCGTCCATCGCTGGACTGAGGGGAGTGCCATGACCAGCCACGTGAAGCCGATACCGGAAGGATACCACACGATCACACCGGTTTTGATGGTCAACGACGCCGCGAAGCTGATTGAAGGAACGCTTCACCGATCCGGCCGGGAAGATCCTCCACGCGGAGGTCACCCTCGGGGACTCGATCGTCCAGTTGAGCGACGCGGTGGGGGAGTGGAAGCCGATCCAAGTGCCTTTGCTCCTGTATGTGACGGACACGGACTCGACGTACCGACGGGCCCTCAAGGCGGGTGCGACCTCCCTGAGGGAGCCGATGGACGCATTCTACGGAGACCGGAGCGCGGGCGTGAAGGACTCGTTCGGCAACTCGTGGTGGATCGCCACCCACCAGGAGGACGTGTCCCGCGAAGAACTTGAGAGGCGCGCGGCCGCCGAGCGGAAGAAGTAGGTCCGCTCCCGGGAGCGTGACGCCTTCCTCCCGGTCAGAGTCACGAAATACCGCAGTCGTGTTCCGGCCCCAAGGCACATTGGAGGTCGAGGGGTTGGCCGGTCCTCCGAGGGGCTTCAGGACTCAGGTCGTGTCCTCGCGACCGCTCACGTCGACCACCCATGCGATTCTCCTGGAGAAACCGCAGGCCTTCACGTTCCGTCCGACGCAGTTCACGTTCCTCCAGCTGCCGACCGAGGAGGGCATGGACGCGCGCCCGATGTCGCTCGCGACAAGTCCCACGCGGCCGCACCTCGAATACGCGGTGCGGCTCTCGGACTCTCCCTACAAGCGTGCCTTTGTGGCCCTCCAGCCCAACGACGAGGTCCGCGCGTTCGGCCCGATCGGCGACTTCGTCCTGCATGAAACGCGGCCTGCGGTCCTCTTGGCGGGAGGGATCGGCATCACGCCCCTCAAGGGCATGGCCGAGTACGCGGCCGACAAGGCGCTGCCGATCCCAATCCGGCTCGTGTACAGCAGCCGGAGCGAGGACGAGATTGTGTATCGACACGAACTCGAGGAATTGGAGAAGAAGAACCCCCAATTTCGCGTGTTCAACACGCTCACCCGAACGGCCGACCCCGGGTGGGAGGGCAGGATCGGACGGATCGATCAGGAATTTCTCCTCGAGGCGGCGCAGGGGCTCGCCGACCCGATCTACTACGCCAGCGGCACGCCGAGCATGGTCATCGGGACGCTGCGGTTACTCCGGGGCCTAGGGGTGCCTGACGAAAACATCGAGATCGAAGCGTTCCGTGGATACGGATAGCCGGCGGGTCTATTCCATCCGAATGGCCTTCTCGGGCGCGCGATTCCGTTTCGGCGGCTCCCACAGCTCGATCCGATTCCCCTCGGGATCCGTGATCCACCCGAACCGGCCGTATTCGGAGCGCTCGACCTTCCGGGCGACGTTGACGCCCTCGGCGTGCAGCGCCGCGAGCACGCGGTCCAGGTCCTTCACGCGGTAGTTGACCATGAACGCGGCACCGTCCTCGCCGAAGTACTTCGTGTCCGCGGGGAAGATCGACCAGACCGTGTGGCCCTGGACCTTGCCGTCCTTGCCTCCGCGCCACGTGAAGAGGGCCATGTTTCCCTCGACCGCGATGCCGAGATGCTGCCGATACCATCGGCTGAGTTCCTGCGGATCTTTCGCCTTGAAGAAGATGCCTCCGATGCCCGTCACACGAGCTCGACGCGTTCGCGCGGCCATGCGGCCGGGATGCACTTCGGCGATATAGGAAATCGGTCCGCGCGTCTCACTGGAGCGGCACGTCGAAGTCCGGGTCCGGTGCCGCAGGCTCCCCCGCTGGCGGTTCCGCGGGGCTGGTCACCATATGGGATTCCTCAGCAACGGGTGCCGGAGCGGGCACGGACACAGGCATTCGAGGCCGCCTTCGCCGCAGGATGATCAGGGCCACCGCCCCGATCGCGGCGAGCAAGATCAGCATCAACCCGCCCAAGATGGTGGCAGTGGGTGCATGTCGTCAGCGGCGGGGGCTCTCCGGCGGCGCCGGCTGATTCGGTGGGGCGGTCTCGTGTCCCCACGATGGCGGTCGCGGTGGCTTCTTGTTCCGTCGGGATAGGACCAAGTAGATTGCGACCGCTCCGAAGGAGCCTGCCGGGACGAAAATCGCCCCCAATATCCAGCCGTTGACCGGGGTCGGCAGAGTGACTACGAAGCCGTCGACCATCGCGCCAAACATGACGTCGTACAGGAAGGAATAGTCCGCATGGACGCTGAGGAGCAGGATCCAGAACCGGTCGTGCGGGTCGCTCACGATGATCGCGAACTTCTGGACGATCGGCGGAGGCGCCGGATCCGTGATCGCGAACACCACTCCCCCGTGTCCCGCGATCGCCCGGTACGTAGGTCCCTCCGAAAGGGACGCGCCCGGTGAGGATTCCTGGGCCGATTGCAACACTTCGTCTACGACCGAGGCGAGGTACCCATCGTCCTCCCGGACGGTCGTGTCGCGGCCCGTGTCGAGGATGAGGTTCGTCGTGAAGCCGTCGTGATTCGGGCCCTGGAGGACCGCCGCGAAGACGACGTCTTCGTACGTCACGTCCTCCTCGAGCGTCCACGCGGACGGGATCGGAACGCGGAACCCGAGGTCGTTCTCGTACGCACGGAGCGGGATCTCGGGAATCGAATGGACATTCAGATCTTGCCCCCCGGTCGAGGACACGCCGAACATGTTCGTCACGGTCAACCGGATCGCGTACGTCCCCCCGGCAGCGTACCGATGGGCCACCGTGGGATCCGAGCTCCTCGTGCCGTCTCCCAGATCCCACGCATACGCGGTAATTCCAACCCACGGGTCGACCGACTGGCTCGCGTCGAATGTCACCAATTGGCTTACGTACACCGGGCCCGCCGGCCGGATGATCAGGACCGCCGCCGGAACCGGCAGATCGACGGAGACCTGGACCGTGGTCGAATTCGTTTCGTACGAGTTGTCCCGCACCGTGAGCGTGACATTGAACAAGCCGCCGGCCGACCACGCGTGGGTCACGTAACTACCGGTCGTGGTCGACCCGTCCCCGAAATCCCATGCAAACGCCACGACGGTCCCATCCCCGTCCGTGGAGGAGCTCCCGTCGAACGTCACGACCTGGGTGGCGGTCAAGTGAACCTGAGGTGCGTCGATCATCGCGATCGGAGGGATGGCGGGCAAGCCGTAGGGTCGGATGAGCGGGTATCGATCGACGCCTCCGGGCCACACCGTCGCGGGCGCGTCGCCGATGAGGTCCGGGCTGCCGCAGACGTCCTGCCCCGGCCCTGAGCAATCGTCCAGGCCCGTGTAGTGCGACCAATAGTTCCCGCCGGCCGGGTAGCCGTCGTCCCAACGACTGCCGAGCGTCGCGCTGTCGACCGCCTGCTCGGGGATGATCTGGCCCTTCACGAAGTTGTTGTGGAAGATTGTCGCGTTCGTGGTGTTCCAGATCATCAAGCCAATCCAATTCTCTCGCATCGTATTCCCAACGACGGTCAGGTTCGCGCTGGACCAGGCCCAGATTCCGTATCCCCGGTTGCCGGTGAAGTTCGTCCCCTCGATCGTGATGTTGGAGCCCCACACGACCCGCAGGGCGGCGTCCGTCGTCGTGTTCCGGAACCCGCTCGAGTCGATCGTTGCATTTTCGACATTGATGAGCTTGATGCCAGTTTCCAGATCGTCGAACGTCTGATTCCGAATCGTGATGCGGCGGCAGTCCACGAGGAAGATCTGAGCGGCGGATCCCCGGTCCAAGACGAGATCGCGGCATCCCCGCTCGGCCACGAAAGGCAACCCGTTGACCGTGTTGTTGGTCGCGTTGACGGACCGGTATTCATCGAGAGTGTCCGCATCGATCCAGAACCCGCTTCCCGCGATCCGGTTCCCCGTCGCTATGACGTTGAGGTTCCCTTGGAGCGCGATGCCCTGTTCGTTGTTCGTCAGATCGTTCTCCGCCACGACGACGTCGGAGGACAGGGCGACGTTGATTCCGTGACCGGGGACCACGTTGGAAACCGTGTTCCGCTCCAGCAGCACGTGGCGGCTCTCGCCGATATCAATCCCGCCCCATGCTCCAGCGGAGACGATGTTCCCGTACACGCTCACGTTCGCCGATCGCTGGACCACGATACCCGGTCCCGTGGCCGAGATTCGGTTGCCTTCGACGACGATGCCGTCGATTCCGTTCAGCTCGAAGACGTTCGTCTGGATACCGCTGATCGTGTTCTCCGAGATGTTGTACTGCGCCCCCGAGCCGTACGGGTCCGTGCCGACGCGGAACTGGGGATCTGTCGCCGTGTTCCCGGTCACGTTCACCCACGTCGAATCGCTGAACTCCATGCCGCCGCCGGACCGGAATTGGTTTCCGGTGAACGAAAGGCTCGTGCTCGAACTCACCCAGGCGGACGCGTAGTTGGCCGTGAAGGAGCTGTCCTTGACGAGGATGTTGGACGAGCCGTCGATCGCCAGCGCCGGGCCGCAATCATAGAGGAGGTCGTTCTCGACCCGTCCGTTCGTCGTCTGGGACAATCGAATCCCGGCATAGGTCTGACCTCCGGAATGCACGGTCACGTTGTGAATCAGGAAGTACGCCGTCGTACCGAGGATCGTGATCGCGTCGCCGCCGGCGGCGCTGATATTCCACCCCTCGATCGTGTACGGCTTTGAGGCGGTCCCTCGTCCTCCCGTGACTCCGTTCGCGGTGGTGAACGCGTCGTCTCCGTCGATCCGGATCGCTCCCCGATCGGCCTCAGGCACGTTGGGGGGTTGGGTTAGGGCCAGCGCCGAAGGGACCACGCTGACGAGGAGACCCATAACGACTCCGAAACACGCCAGGCCCCGACGCATCGGGCCTACGATGGACTCGCGAGCGCATCAAGTATCTCACCGGCATCCTCTAGCTCCGCGAAGGTTCCCAGGCGCAAAACGACAAAAGCGACCGGCGGTCTGGCATGGCGCCATGGGCACCGCCGCCTCAGATCGTCCAACCGCCCTCGTCACCGGCGCGAACCGCGGTCTCGGCCTGGAGACCTCGAATCAACTGCACCAACAAGGATTCTGCGTCATCCTCACGAGCCGCAAGGCGGCCGCCGGAATGGCGGCAGCCAAGAAGCTCGATCCCGAGGGCCGGGACGTCGTGTACCATCAGCTGGACATCACGGATCGCGAGAGCATCTCCGCGTTGGCGGGAGACCTGCCTCGCCTCGCTCCCCGCCTGGACGTGCTCGTGAACAACGCCGGAATCGGCTCGTGGGGGGCCGATCGGGCGGCGTCGGCTCGGACGATCGAGGTGAACTACTTCGGATCGCGGGATGTCACGGACGCCCTTCTCCCGTTCGTCCCGCGCGGTGGCCGGGTCGTGATGGTGTCGAGCGGCATGGGCGAACTCTCGTACCTCGGGCGCGATCTCCGGTCGAAGTTCGAGGATCCGGCGCTGACGCGTCCCGCGCTCGAGCCGGTCGTCGCCTCGTACCTTCGAGATCTGGAGAAGGGCGATGCCCGCAAGGCCGGCTGGCCGAGCGCATACTCCGTGTCGAAAATCTCCATGAACGCGCTAACTCGGATCCTCGCGCGCGAACTCGCCCCGCGGGGCATCCGCATCAACTCCGTGTGCCCCGGATGGGTCCGGACGGACATGGGCGGACGCAGCGCGCCGCGGAGCGTGCAGGTTGGCGCGCGCTCGATCGTCCTCGGCGCGACCGGCGTGGGCGACGCGACCGGGGGATTCTTCCGGGACGGGAAAAAAATCGCTTGGTGACAGACAGACTCACGACGAAGCCGAGAGCCTCGTGAATATGGGGGAACCGAACTACGGACGTCCTGGTCTTTGGAGCGACGGGGCAGACAGGCCGTCTCCTCGTAGAACGCGCCGTTTCCGCCGGTCACGCGACGACGGCCTTCGCTCGGGTCCCCGCACGGATGGGGACGGCGGTTGGCTCCGTGCGCGTCGTCCAGGGAGACGTCCTCAACGCGGCCGCGGTCGGCCACGCCGTCGCCGGCCAAGATGCGATTCTCAGTGCCTTGGGCACGGCGGCCCGAGGGTCTCCGCCCGTCCTTCCGGATGGAATCCGTCACATCCTCGATGCCATGGAGGGACATGGCGTGAGGCGAATCGTCGCCCTCTCCGCCGCGGGGGCGCTTCACGAGCCCGCAGGGTCGGCGCTCGGCGGGTTCGGCTTGGCGTTGGCTCGAGCCACCATCCCGGGCGTCTATCGGGAGCATCGCGGGATGCTCGAGGAACTCCAGAAGCGGGAGCTCGACTGGATCGCCGTACGGCCGGTCCTCCTCATGAACGGGCCGCGGACGGGCCGCTATCGGGTCGTGTCCGAGGGCATCCCTCGTGGCGGGTACCGCATCTCGCGGGCGGATGTCGCCGACTTCATGATCCATCAATTGACGAATGACGGATTCGTGCGGAAGATGCCCGCGATTGCGAACTGATCGAGTCGACAACCGTCAGGGCGCGATGCAGCCCTCGATCGACCGGACGGGCTCCGCGGGATACCAGGAGCAGAACCGGACCATCTCCTCTTCGTCCGGGTCGTACCGCCATGGGTGAAGGAACCACGGGAAGCGGCATTGGCGGCACAGGTCGTCATCCCGAGGCGCCTGCCGGGGTTGGATGCGCCGGCTCCGACGCGGCGTGAGTCGAACCCAGAACGACCGCCGTTCCCAACCCGTACTGTCTTCTTCCTCGTTCCTCATGATCGGGCCCGACGCCGCAATCGGGCCTCCGGTTTGAAGGGCAGGAGCACGTGTGATGCGAGTTTGTGATAATTGAGTCATACGCGCTTATGTCGCCGTTATCAGCGAGCGAAACGTCCCACGCCTGGCCGCCGGTCCTAAGCCAAGATTCATGAGCCGACCGCGCGCTCGCGGGCCCGATGCCCTACTCGCAGGCGCAAGCGGACCGCGTCCGGTCCCTTCTCGGGGGTCAACCGGGCATCACCGAGAAGGAGATGTTCGGCGGCATCGCCTTCCTCCTTGGCGGCAACATGGCCGTGGGCGTGCACGGGGAGGATCTCATCGTCCGGGTCCAACCGTCGGAGACGGATGCCTTGCTCCGGGAGCCGGGCGCGAAGCCATTCGACCTCAGCGGGAGCCGCGGCCCCCCGGCGGGATGGCTCCTCGTTTCGCCGGCCGGCACCCGCACCGAAGCGGGTCTCCGCGCGTGGGTCGGACGGGGCGTCGCGTACGCCATCTCGTTGCCGAAGAAGCCGCCCAAGAAGGCCAAGCGCTAGCCCGATTCGCGCCCCTCCCCCGCCAAGGTTGATAAACGGCGGCTTTCATCGCGAAGGCCCTTGGCGAGCGGCACTGCGACGACGGCATCGGCGCGCGGCGGGCGCAAGGCCGCGATGGCCTTCATCTATGTGACGATCATCCTCGACACCCTCGGGTTCGGCATCACGATCCCCGTGCTTGCGCCGCTGATCGTGAGCTTCACGGGAGACCGGGCCGCCGGCGCGGAGATCTTCGGGCTCTTCGTGACGATCTGGAGCCTGATGCAGTTCCTGTTCGCGCCCGTCATCGGCGTCCTCTCGGACCGCTACGGCCGACGCCCCGTGCTCATCCTCTCGGGCTTCGGCCTGGG
>WNGB01009636.1_pt1 | contig 18535 bp, 19 predicted proteins | sample 5400681 | NCBI WGS metagenome assembly WNGB01 (sample SAMN13153367, study PRJNA577476) | soil metagenome | isolation source: 115 cm soil or saprolite under grassland replicate 2 | place: USA:California | collected 2016-06-15 | reverse complement strand
CCGCTTCCAAGCCATCCTGCGCGACTTCGTCGCCGGCAACCTCTGAGACCAAGGACTAGGGAGAGAACGATGTCGCTCGTCGACAAGGCCCGCGCGGCCGGACCAACGCTGGCCGCCAGCGACAGCCGCAGCAACGAGCTGGGCCGGCTGACCGAGGAGGCCGTCGCCGCACTGCGTGGCACCGGAGTGCTCAGTGCCCTGCAGCCGGCCCGATGGGGAGGCGGGGAGACCTCGCTGGCGGAGTACGCCGACGCCGTCATCGAGATCGGCCGGCACTCCGCCTCCGCGGGATGGGTGTCCTCGGTCGTGGGCGTACACCCGTGGCAAATCGCGCTGTTCCCCGAGGAGACCCAAGCCGAGCTGTGGGGTGAGACCCCGGAGCGGCTGATCGCCTCGTCGTACACGCCGACCGGGAAGATCGAGAAGATCGACGGCGGCTACCAGGTGTCGGGTCGCTGGCACTTCTCCAGCGGCATCGATATCTGCCAGGGCGTGATCCTCGGGGGCATCGCCGGGACCCGGGAGGTCCGCGGCACGGAGTACCCCGACTTCACCTCGGTGATCCTCAACGAAACCGACTACCGCGTCGAGCGGGTCTGGAACGTCGCCGGTCTCCGCGGCACGGGCAGCAACGACGTCGTCGTCGACGAAGTGTTCGTGCCGGAGCGGCGCGGCCAGTCCCACGTCCTCTACACCCACGCACTGGGCACCACGCTGCCCGGGCAGACGCCTGGGTCGGCGAGACCCGCACCCGGCGTACCAACTACGGGGAACTGCTCCGCGAGGACGCCGGCGTGCAGAACCACCTCGCCGAGGCGCAGTGGAAGCTCGACGCCGCAATCCTCAAGATCCGGCGAGCCGCCACCGAGCTGATGGAGTACGCCGAGGCCCACGACATCCCCAGCCTCGAGCAGCGGGCCTTCTACCGCTGGGACGTCGCCCGCGGCGCCAACGCGGCGGTTGACGCGGCCCAAGAGCTGATGCGGGTCGCGTCGGGCCGCACGGTGTTCTTGGACCACCCGCTGCAGAGCAAGTACCAGGACGTGGTCAGCGCCAGCGGCCATGCCTTCCTGTACGACGACCCGCTGGCCCGCGCGTTCGGCGGCCGGGTGCTCGGCGCGGAGGAGCTGCCGGCGGTGCACCTGTGACCGCCACCAGGCCCGATGTCCGCCGTGGTGTGATCCGGACCAGTGACGTCACGGTCGGCGACCTCACGTTCCGGGTGTACGAGACCGGCGACCCCGCCCGCGAGACGGTGCTGTTCCTGCACGGCTCCGGTCCCGGCGCCACCGGGCTCTCCAACTGGGAACGCATCATCACCGAACTCGCCGACCGGTTCCATTGCCTCGCACCGGACATGATCGGGTTCGGCGACTCCAGCCATCCGCTCGACCCGCCGCGCGGCATGGGCCCGTTCAACGAGCTCCGCGCCCAGGCGCTGCTCGACCTGGTCGACCAGCTCGGACTGACCAAGGTCCACCTGGTCGGCAACTCGATGGGCGGCCAGCTCGCACTGCTGATGACGCTGGCCCGACCCGAGCTCGTCGGAACCATCCTGCTGATGGGCAGCGGGGGAGCGCCGGACCTGCCGGTCACACCTGGGCTGGCGCACCTGCGCGGCTTCTACGCCGACCCGACGCCTGAGCGCCTGGAGCAGCTGCTCACGACGTTCGTCTACGACCTCGAGCCGATGCAGGACACCGTGGACCGCGTCGTGAAAGAGCGGATGTCCTACGTCACCCGCGCCGACGTAAAGCGCTCGCACGAGGCGTCGTTCGACCCGAACGGGCCGCGCCGGTTCTTCACGCCCGACGAGCTGGCGGGCATCACCCACCCGGTGCTGTGCGTGCACGGCCGCGACGACCAGATCATCCCCGTCGAGGCGAGCAAGTACTTCGCCCAGCACCTGCCCAACGCCGGCCTCTACGTCCTGGGCCAGTGCGGCCACTGGACCCAGATCGAGCACCCGCAGACCTTCGAGACCCTGCTGCAGAGCCACGTGACCGGCGTCCTCTGACCATCCACCTTTCGAGAAAGATCAGACATGCGACTCGCCAATCACGACGGCCGCGCCGTACTGCTTCTCGCCGACGACAAGGGCGCCGACGTCGCCACTGCCTCGTCCGGGACGTTCGGTCCCGATCTGCAGCCGATCTACGAGCGGTGGGCGGAGTTTCAGGCCTGGGCCCAGGAGTCGCTGCCCGGCCTGGCCCCCGACGTGACCATCGACCGCACCCTGCTCGGCACCCCGTCACCCAGGCCGCCTCAGACGATCGCCATCGGCCTCAACTACGCCGACCACGCCGCCGAGACCGGCTTCGAGGTGCCCACGAACCTGCCGCCGGTGTTCGCCAAGTGGGCGTCCTCGATCACCGGCCCGCACGGCGAGGTGGCGCTGCCCCCCGGCGGCGACACCGACTGGGAGGTGGAGGTCGTCGCGGTCATCGGCAGGACCGCGCACGAGATCTCGCCGGAGGCGGCGTGGGACCACGTGGCCGGCCTGACGGTCGGGCAAGACCTGTCCGAGCGAGTCCTGCAGTTCGTTGGGCAACCGCCGCAGTTCGGGCTCGCGAAGTCCTACCCGAAGTTCTCCCCGACCGGACCCTGGCTGGTCACCACCGACGAGCTGCCCGACCGCGACGACCTCGCGTTGGGCTGCTCGATCGACGGTGAGGTGGTCCAGGACGGCCGCACCAGCAAACTGCTCTTCAGCATCCCGAGGTCCATCGCCAAGCTGTCCGAGATCCTCACGCTGCTGCCCGGCGACGTCATCTTCACCGGTACGCCCGACGGCGTCGGCCTGGGCCGTCACCCGCAGCGCTTCCTGCAGCCGGGCGAGACCCTGCGGACCTGGGTCGAGGGGATTGGCGAGATGGAGCACACCTTCTGCTGAGCTCACAGCGGCAGCGTGTCGCCCATGGGCAGCTCGTCGAGCACACCGAGCATGGTCTCGGCCTCGGCGGGCTTCATGGCGTAGTGCAGCGCCTGTCGTTGCTTGTCCCGGCGCTGGGCGGCGGTCATCGGGTTGGCCGGGTGACCGGTCGCGTGCCGCACCGTCCGCTCGAAGGTCGAGCCGCCCGTGTGCACCACCACTCGGCCGGCGTACCGGTCCTCGTCGGTCGTCGTGAGATCGGCGAGGACGCGGACCCGTTGCATCAGGTCGAGGACCTCGGGCCGGGCCAGGGCCGCCGCGGTGAATTGTGCGGGGCCGAGCGCCCGGTCGGAGATTGCGGCCGCCATCACCCAGGGCAGGCAGTAGCGTGCGGCGTAGGGGTCATCGGGGAAGGGCTGCGGCATCACCTTGGGCACGGACGGGTCGACGTGCGTTCGATCGCGTCGACGGACCTGGGTGACAAGTCGTGCTCGCAGGCGATCGCGAGCATCGCGTCGACACCTGCGTGGCACGAACCGCAGCACGAGTACGGCTTCACTGCGAGCCCCCAGACCGTCTCGATGCCATGGGTTCCAGAAGCGACCAGTGCGTCGACCGCCGTCAGAGCCTGTTCGCCGTGAACGTCGCCCTGCATCACCTCGGCCATGCCGATCGGGCCGGTCAACCAGTCGGCGGCTGCGCGGGCTCCGTGTTGCGCCAGCAACGCGGCCTGCAGCCCGGCGCGGGCGGCGACACCGGCATGCAGCGCCTTGGTCGGCGTGCCGAAGTTCACCCGGAGCCCGGCGGCCGACGAGGCCGCGATGCCCAGCGCATGCTCGGTGCGGGCCGGGTCTGCTCCTCGTGAAGGCCGGCGAGACCGACGGCAACGGTGTCCGTGATCGCCGACCAGGCGAGCTCCCTGGCGCGGTCGGACCAAGCGCCCCTGGCAGCCGCTTCGGCGACCAGACGCTCGACGGTCAGAACAGGTCCCAGTACTCGTGGCGCAGCCGCAGCTTCGCCGCGCTCTCCTCGAGGATGATCCGTCCCGAGCGCATGGCGTAGCAGCGGTCGGCGATCTGGAGCGCCTGCTTGACGTTCTGCTCCAGCAGCAGGACGCCGAGTCCCTCCCGGTCGGCGAGGTCACGCAGCCGCCCGAAGATCGTCTCGACCACCGACGGAGCCAGGCCCAGCGACGGCTCGTCGAGGAGCAACAGCCGTGGCCGAGCCATCAGGGCGATGCCCAGGCTGACCATGCGCTGCTGGCCACCCGACAGGGTCCCGGCGGCCTGCCGAGCCCGCTCGGCGAGGATCGGGAACAGCTCCTGCACCTCGGCGAGTCGTTCGGCGCTGTCCGACCCGGCCGGCGCGTTGCCGGCACCCAGCCGCAGGTTGTCCGCGACGGTGAGGTCGGGGAAGACGAACCGCTCCGACGGGATCAGCGCGACCCCGCCGCGCACCACGTGCCGCACCCCGGCGTGGGTGACGTCCTGGCCGGCCAGCTCCACGGTGCCCCTCCTGGCGGGGAGGGAACCCAGCACGGTGCGGATGGTGGTGGTCTTACCGGCGCCGTTGTGGCCCATCAGCGTGACGATCTCGCCTGCTCGGACTTCGAGGTCGACACCGTGGACGACCTGCTTCGGCCCGTAGCCCGCGCACAGCCCGCTGACCTTCAGCAGCGGAGCGGCCGAGTGAGGACCGGCGGTTACGCTGGTCAGCTCCGTGGTCGAGTTACTGGGCACCGAAGTACGCCTCCGCCAGTCGGGCCGAGCTGGTCAGCTCGGCGATCGTGCCCGACGCGGTGATCTCGCCGAGCTCCATGAAGTACGCGTGGTCGGCCAGCTCGCGGACCACGTCGAGGTTGTGCTCGACCAGGCAGACGGTGCGGCCCTCGGCGCGTACCGCATCGATGAGGGAAAGCATGGTGCCCACCCAGGTCGTGTCGACGCCGGATGCGGGCTCGTCCAGGAGCAGCACGTCGGCCTTCGTGGCAAGGGCCCGGGCGAGCGAGACCAGCTTGGACTGGCCGTAGGACAGAGCCTCGGCAGAGGTGCCGGCCTGGTCGGCGAGCCCGACGAAGTCGAGCCATCGCATCGCCTGCTCGGCGACCGCCCGGTCCGTGCGGGACACCAGGCGGCCGGGGCGGAACAGGGTGTCAACCCGTTCCCCGGCCTGGCCGGGTACGGCGAGCATGATGTTCTCCAGGCAGCTGAGCCGGCCGAACAGCCGAACGTCCTGGAAAGTGCGCACCAGCCCCGCGTGCACAACCGCATCCGGACGGGTGCCGACCAGCTCGACACCGTTCAGGCGCACACTGCCGGCATCGGGGACAACGGTCCCGGTGAGCAGGTTGAACAGCGTCGTCTTGCCGGCGCCGTTGGGTCCGACCAGTGCGGTGATGGTGCCCCCGCGCAGCTCCAGAGAGACGTCCTTGGCGGCCACGATCCCGCCGTACCGCTTGGAGAGACCATCGGCCTGCAGCACGACCGGCGCCCCGTCGTACGACGGATGGGTGCCGTCCCGCGAGGTACGGTCGCGGACCAGCCGCGGGCCGGTCGTGACGGGGGCGGGAAGCCCGACGTGGCGGTACCGCTCGGGAAGCAGGCCCTGGGGCCTGGCGATCATCCCCATCACCAGCAGCGCACCGAAGAGCACTAGCTGGACCAGGGCTGCCTGGGTGCTCTCCAGCGCCACCGCGGTGCGCAGGACGGGCTCGATCATCGTGAGGAGAACGGCGGCGACGATGGAACCGATGAGGTTGGCGCTGCCGCCGACGATGACCATCGCGAAGACGGCCATGGCCAGCGGGAAACCGAACGCGCTGGGGGTGGCCAGCCCCAGCCAGCCCGAGTAGAGGCCGCCGACCCAGCCGGCCATGCCGGCGGTGATCGCGAAGATGCCGACCTTGTAGGCGAAGGTGTTCTTGCCCAGTGCGCGGGTGGCGACGGTGTCCTCACGAAGGCCCTTGAGCACCCGCCCGAACGGCGACTCGCCAAGTCGCCAGCAGATCGAGAAGATCACCGCGAGGGTGACCGCGGCGGGGACCAGCCAGTCGCGTGGGGTGTCGAGCGAGAAGCCGAAGAAGCTCAACCCTCCGACGCCGGTGATGCCCGTGACCCCGCCGAGCGAGTCGAAGGTCGCGAAGACGCCGATGACCGCCACCGAGAAGGCCAGCGTCATCAGGATGAGGTACTCCTCGGCGAGACCGAGCGCGATCAGGCCGATGACCACGCCCACCGCTGTGGCGATCACGGCGCCGACGGTGAGCGAGAGCAGGTACGGCGTGTGGTGGGCGGCCGCTAGGTAGCAGATGGTGTAGCCGCCGATGCCGGCGAACGCCGCGTGCGCGACCGACACCTGTCCGGCGTACCCGACGAGCAGGTTGACCGACAGTGCCAGCGAGGCCAGCAGCAGCGCCTGGACGAGGTAGTTGACCCACATGGCTCAGGCCTCCGTCAGTGCGATGGGTCGGCGGGTCACGCGTAGCGGCCGGCGAGGACGCCAGCGCCCACGCAGCGACAGCGCGACGAGGTAGACGACCAGGACGAGGAACACAGCCGTCTGGGTCCACTGGACCGACATCCAGATCGAGGCGCACTGCTCGAGCAGGCCGACAGCGAGCCCGACGGCGATCGCTCGGAGCGGGGAGGTGCGGGTGCCGGCCATGAAAGCGACGACGAACCCGTAGATCACCACGTTGTCACCCATCACCGGCTCCACCGTGTAGAGAAGGCCGCGCCACAGGGCGCAGACGCCGGAGACCAGGCCGGCGATGCCGAACACGATGAGGTTCACCCGACGTACGCCGATGCCGAGGATGCTCGCCAGAGGCGGGTTGCTGCGGACCGCCTTGATGGCCCGACCGGTCGACGTGAAGGCGAGGAAGCCGGCCAGCCCGACGACCAGTGCCAGACACGTCATCGCCTCGGCGATTTCGAAGTTTGAGGTGCGGACCGACCCGAGCTCGACGATCGTCATGGTAGGCCCGTAGAACGGAAGGCTGCTCGTGCCCTGCCACAGCTGCAGAAGAGCGATGCCCGCGGAGCTCACGCCTAGTGAGGTAACCAGTACGGCGAGCATCGCCCGGTCGCGGGCACGGTGGGCGACCGGTTCGTAGACGAGGCCCTCGAGCGCGACGCTGGCGACGATGGCCGTGACCAGGCCCACCGCAGCGGCGGGCCAGAACGGCACGCCGCGGTCGGTCATTACCCAGTAGGCGGCGTAGGGCGCGAGGGTGTAGGTCAGTGAGTAGGCGAAGTGGAACCGGGTCGTGACCCCCAAGACGAGCGCCAGTCCCGCACCGAGCGCGGCGTACAGGGAGCCGCGGACGACGCCGTTCGCGGTCAGCTGCCACAGGTCGGCGTGGAGGAGTGCGTCCATGGGAACCTCCGGTCGGTTCGGTCGCGGGTGGTGGGGAGCCGCCATGGCGACGGCTCCCCCGGGGACTCAGTCGACGAGTGCGAAGTCGGCCGCGTTGATGTTGTAGGTGGCGAGCGGAGTGACCTTGCCGGCCTTGTACTCGCACACACACATCGGCCGCTTGCTCACCCCATGGGTCTTGGGGTCGAGCTCGACCGTGCCGACGGTCGTGTCGTCACCGCCGTACACCGAGGGCAGAGTCGGGTTCGCGTCCAGGGCCCCCTTGAGCGCCGTGCTGTCGTTCGGGTCCCCGCCGTCGGCCAGGACGCGACGGATCAGGTCCCAGAACCCGAGCGTGTTCTCGTAGGCGTTAGCGGCGTAGAAGTCAGGCATCACGCCGTACGCCTTCTTGTACGAGTCGACGAACAGCTTCGCGAGCTGGTTGGTCGGGTTCTCGGCGTCGAAGTAGTCCATCGCGAACTTGAAGCCGTCCTTGTCGAGCACGCCCTTGGACGCGGCGACGGCGTCGTTGGTGAACTCGATGCCCACCAGCGTTGAGTCGACGCCCGCGGCAGTGGCCTGTGCTGTGAACGCGCCCGGCGCCGCGCCACCGAAGGCGACCAGCAGCATGTCGGGCTCGCTGTCCTTGACCTTGGCGATCATGCTCGCGTAGTCCTGCGACGTCGGCGCTACCGTCTCCCACAGGCCGTTGAAGGTGAGGCCAGCTGCCTTGATGCGGGCGCTGATGTCGGCCTTGAGCACGTCGTTGAGCGGACCGAGGTCGACCCCCACGAGGCCGACGGTCTTCGCGTCGGGCTGGGTCTGCTTGAGCCACTCCAGCGCGCCCGGTACGGCGTCGGCCGGGGCCACTTCGCGGGTGCCGTAGAAGTAGTCGGTCCCGAGCGTGAACACCTGAGCGCCGCCCACGCCGTCGAAGCTGAGGATCTTGTCCTTGTCCGTGTCGGCGAGCATGGCACCGAGCCCGTCGCCCATCGAGGTGACCTTGGCGGGAACACCGGCTGCGGCCAGCTCCTCGGCGGCCTGCTTGGAGGCGACCGGGTCGGGTCCCTTGATGTCCTTGACCTCCAGCTTGATCGTGGGACCTCCTGCGGCCTTGATCTGCTCGACGGCCAGGTCGATCGCGTTCTGCATCGACTTGCCGTTGCCCGCCGACGGACCGGAGAGCGTCAGCGCTGCGCCGAGCTTCCAGGTCAGGTCGCCGCCGAGCTCGGTTCCGGAGGGGATCCCCAGGATCTTCACCAGGTCGTCGGCCTGCTTCTTGGCGTCTGCAGCGTTCACGCCGGCACCGTCGGAGCCGCACCCGCTGAGGGTGAGCGCCAGGGAGGCGGCGATCGCGAGGGGCGCCAGCGCCCAGCGCCGCGCGTCAGTCGTTCCAGTCAACATTTCTCTCTCTTCCTTCACCGCCCGGTGTCCGGGGGAGCTTGGACTGATGTCGTCCGTATCGATCACTACGGAGATTGGAACGATCGCTACAGAGACGCTATGTGAGAGTACGCATGGAGTGGCGGATGCCACAACCCCCGGCCCGAAGTTCCTCGCCGGTAGCATCCGCGTTGCGGGCCAGGCGGACTCGACCCGGCAGGAGCACGTCGCACAATGGGTGCAGCTCGGCCAGGACGAAAGGAGGTGGAGGAATTGCCCCGCAAGACCGCAAGGCGGCATCAGCAGGGAGACGAGTCGCGGCTGCGCATTCTCGAAGCGACGCTCGCCATCGCCTCGGAGCGCGGCTACGAAGGCACCTCCATCGGCCAGGTCACCGAGGCCACCGGCCTGCCGGCCAGCTCGGTCTACTGGCACTTCAAGAACAAGGACGAGCTCTTGGCGGCCACCGTGGAGCACAGCTACCGCAAGTGGCGGGCGAGCGCGCCAACGTGGCGGGAGCGCCTTGACATCGACGATCCCGCCGAACAGATCCGGGACCGGTTCCACCGCGCCTCCCGAGGAATCACGGACTCACCGGAGTTCTGGCGGCTGGGGCTGCTGCTCGGCTTGGAGAGTCGGACGAGCGACACAGCGGCGCGGCGTCGGTTCCTCGAGGTGCGGGCAGAGACGCAAGGGACCATCCGGGAGTGGTGGTCCCAGGTGTTGCCTGCCGAGGCGCTCGCCCGGTGCCCGGAGGTGGCCAACCGGCTCGCACTCTTCCAGCTGGCAGTGATGGACGGCCTCTACCTCGGGTTCCGCTCGGAGCGCGGTTGGAACGTCGACCGCATGGTCGACCTGATCGCCGCCGGTGTCTACGCCCAGGCGATGGCCTGGCTGGAGGAGGCGGCATGACGCAGACCAGCCAGCTGACCACCGAGCCCACCGAGGCCTCGCGGCTGCGCATCCTGCGGGCCGCGGCGGAGATCGCCGCCGAGTGGGGCTACGAGGGCACCACGATCTCGAAGGTGACCAAGCGCTCGGGTCTCCCGGCGAGCTCGGTCTACTGGTTCTTCGAGGACAAGGACCATCTCCTGGCCGAGGTCGTGCGACACAGCTTCGCCGAGTGGATCGCGCGCCAGCCGGCGTGGGAGTACGACGAGCGCGACAAGCGCCCCGTGGGGGAGGCGCTGCGCACGATCCTGTCCAGGTCAGTGCGGAGTCTGCCGGATGCGCCCGACTTCCTGCGGATCGGGCACATGCTGCTGCTGGAGGCGCGCGACGTCGAGCCCGAAGGCAGGCGCATCTTCATGCAGGTCCGGGACGACGTCGAAGAGGCGATCACCTCGTGGTTCAGAGCCCACCTCTCCTCGGCACTGCGACGGCGCCGGCCGAAGCTCGCGCGCGACCTGGCCCGCATCGTCATCGCCGCCACTGACGGGTTGTTCCTGGCCCACCAGCTCGGGGATGCGTGGGACCCCGACGACTTCGTGGCGGTGCTCGTCACGATCGTCGACAACGCGGTCGCGTCCGGCTGACCCGCACCCAACCCGCAGTCATCTGCTCACTCGACCTTGCCATCGATGCATCGGTGTGCCATTCTCTGTAGTGATCGTTACAGAGAAGAGGCGCCATGACGAAGCTGCACGACGAACTGGTCGGAGTCGACCCGATGCACTTCCGCCAGGTGCTCGGCCAGTACCCCACCGGTGTCGCGGTGGTGACCGCATTCGACGCGACGGGCGGCCCCATCGGGATGACTGTCGGCTCCTTCACCTCGGTCTCCCTCGAGCCGCCGTTGGTGGCCTTCCTGCCGAGCAAGACGTCGTCGTCGTGGCAGGCACTGCGCGAGTCCGGGGGGCGGTTCTGCGTCAACGTGCTCGGTGCCGACCAGGAGGACCTGTGCCGGGCGGTCGCCACTCGCAAATCCGACAAGTTCGCGGACGTCGGGTGGCGCCGGTCGCCGGGCGGCAACCCGGTCATCGAGGGCGCAGTGGCCTGGATCGACTGCATGACCGAGCAGATCCACGATGCCGGCGACCACGACATCGTGGTGGGCCGCGTCCTTGACCTCGACCTCGGTGAGGGCGGACAACCACTGCTGTTCTTCCGCGGGGGCTACGGCTCCTTCACCCCGCTCTCGCTGGCGGCAGGGGACTCCGACCTCCTCGACCAGCTGCGCCTCGTCGACCTGGCCCGCCCCCACATGGAGGCTTTGGCCGGAGCCTTCCACACCGAGGTGACCGCGATCGCCCTCGTCCGCGACGAGCTGGTCCTGGTAGCCGCGGCCGGCCGCACCGACATCGCCGTCGCGCCGACCCGGGTCGGCCAACGGCTGCCGTTCATGGCACCGATCGGAAGCTGCTTCGCCGCCTGGGGCGACGACGACCTGAGAACCCGATGGACGGGGTCGGTGGCAGCCGAGCTGGACCTCCACCAGCAGGCCGCGCTCCGCGCCGTGCCCGACCTGGTCCGCGAACGCGGCTACGCCGTAGCGCTCGGCCACCAGGTCGGCGCTCACCTGGAGAGCGTGTCCACCCGGATCAACGAGGGCGACCCCCAGGTCTCACCGAGCTTGCTGCGCGAGGCGCTGTTCCAGGCGCTGGACGGTTACAACCCGGTCGGCGACCTCGACGGCGAGGTCGAGCTGCGCTCCCTGACTGCGCCGGTCTTCGGAGCCGACGGCAAGATCGCCTTCACGTTGACGATGTGGGGAAGGCCGGGCCTCATGACTGCCGCCGCCGTCCGTGAGCACATCACTGCGCTGCGCGCGACCACCGCCGCTGCCACCCGGGCGATCGGGGGCAGCACCGAGTGAGCACCACCAGCAACCCCTTCAGCGCGAGCCGGGTCCGAGCGGTGTCGGCCGCTGCGGAACGGCTCCGCCTCGCTGCCGAATGCGGCGTCCCCTGCGCGCCGGTGCGGGACCTCATCGGCACCGACGACCTGGCAACGGCGTACGACGTGCAGAGTGCCGTCGCATACGCGCGGGTAGCAGCGGGGGCTCGCGTCGTCGGCAGGAAGATCGGCCTCACGTCCGAGGCCGTCCGACAGCAGCTCGGCGTCGACCAGCCCGACCTCGGCATCCTCTTCGAGGACATGCAGTACGCCGAAGGGGACACGATCCCGTACAGCCGGCTGATGCAGCCGCGGATCGAGGCAGAGGTCGCGTTCGTGCTCAAGGACGACCTCGCCGACGGCGACCTCACCCTCGAGCAGGTCACAGCCGCAGTCGACTACGCCGTGGCCGCGATGGAGATCGCCGACAGCCGGATCGACGGCTGGGACATCACGTTCGGCGACACCGTCGCAGACAACGCCTCGGCGGGGGTCTACGTCCTGGGCGGAGAGCGCAAGTGGCTCGATGAGTTCACCCCGAAGGACATCACGATGCGGATGACCGCCACCGGTCAAGCGGACTCGACCGGCACGGGTGCAGCCTGCCTGGGCGACCCCTTGCTAGCGCTGCAATGGCTGGCTCGACAGGCGCGGGAGCTCGGCAATCCTTTGCGCGCCGGACAGGTCGTGCTCTCGGGTGCACTCGGTCCTATGCGTGCCGTCGTACCCGGCGCGACCGCCACAGCGCAGATCACCGGACTTGGCACGGTCACCGTGCACTTCAGCAAGGAGCAGAGGCACAGATGAGCAAGACCAAAGTTGCGATCGTCGGCTCCGGCAACATCGGCACCGATCTGATGATCAAGGTGCTGCGGACCGCGCGGCACGTGGAGATGGGCGCGATGGTCGGCATCGACCCCGAGTCGGATGGGCTGGCGCGGGCGGTTCGGCTGAGGGTGCCGACGACGCACGAGGGCGTGGACGGGCTCATCGCGATGCCGGGCTTCGACGAGATCGAGATCGTCTTCGACGCCACCAGCGCAAAGGCCCACGAGGCCAATGCGGCCAAGCTGCAGCCTCTTGGCAAGCGGCTCATCGACCTGACGCCGGCCGCGATCGGGCCCTATGTCATTCCGGCGGTCAACCTCGAGGAGCACATCGACTCACCCAACGTGAACATGGTGACCTGTGGCGGGCAGGCGACCATCCCGGTGGTGGCCGCGATCAGCCGTGTCGTCCCGGTCGAGTACGCCGAGATCGTCGCCTCGATCGCGTCCAAGAGCGCGGGCCCCGGCACGCGCGCCAACATCGACGAGTTCACCGAGACCACGTCGGCCGCGATCACGCAGGTCGGGAGTGCGAGGATGGGCAAGGCGATCATCATCCTCAACCCGGCCGAGCCGCCGCTGATCATGAGGGACACCGTCTTCGCGCTCGTGCACGCGTCAGACCCGGCGCGGCACGAGGAGATCCGGCAGAGCGTGGACAAGATGGTCGCCGACGTGGCGGCGTACGTCCCCGGCTACCGGCTCAAGCAGCAGGTGCAGATCAGCGAGATCCTCGCCGACCAGCCGGTCGAGAGGCTCCTGGCCGACGGCAGCGAACGGCCGACCCACCAGGTGTCGGTGTTTCTCGAGGTCGAGGGCGCCGCGCACTACCTCCCGGCGTACGCCGGCAACCTCGACATCATGACCTCGGCCGCCCTGCAGGTCGCCGAGCGGATCGCAGCCGCCAAGGAAGGTGCGCGATGAGCACGCCGATCTTCATCCAGGACGTCACCCTGCGCGACGGCATGCACGCCGTCCGCCACCGCATCACGACCGACGACGTTCGGCGGATCGTCCTCGCCCTCGACGAGGCCGGCGTCGACGCCATCGAGGTCGCCCACGGCGATGGCCTCGCCGGCGCCTCGGTCAACTACGGCCCCGGCTCCCACACCGACTGGGAATGGATCGAGGCCGCCGCCTCCGTCCTGCAGCGCGCTCGGCTCACCACGCTGCTGCTCCCCGGCGTCGGCACCATCCACGACCTGAAGCACGCCTACGACCTCGGGGTCCGCTCGGTCCGCATCGCTACCCATTGCACCGAGGCCGACATCTCCGCCCAGCACATCGCCGCTGCCCGCGAGCTCGGCATGGATGTCTCTGGCTTCCTGATGCTGTCTCACATGGCACCACCCGACGAGCTTGCGCAGCAGGCCAGGCTGATGGAGTCCTACGGAGCGCACTGCGTCTACGTCACCGACTCCGGTGGGCGGCTGACGATGAACGACGTGGCCGCGCGCGTGCGCGCCTACCGTGAAGTCCTCGACGCGCATACAGAGATCGGCATCCACGCGCACGAGAACCTCTCCCTGAGCGTCGCCAACTCCGTGGTCGCGGTCGAGAACGGTGCCTACCGCGTGGATGCCTCACTCGCGGGCCATGGCGCCGGCGCCGGCAACTGCCCGATCGAGCCCTTCATCGCGGTTGCCGACCTCTCCGGCTTCGAACACGGCTGCGACCTGTTCAGGCTCCAGGACGCCGCCGACGACCTGGTCCGACCCCTGCAGGACCGTCCTGTCCGCGTCGACCGCGAGACGCTATGACGTCGACGTACGCGACCTCCTCATGGAGTGCGGTCGGCGGCGCCTCGTCGGCGGCCAGGAGGACATGATCATCGACATCGCTCTCGATCTCGTCACCGAAGACGCTCCCCACTCCGGGTGACGACGCCATAGCTATCGGGCGGGCTTGGCATGGGCATTAGTGCCGAATGGTGTCCATTCTGGCCTCCCGCCGCGCTTGAAGAACTGCCTCGCGGCGCCACGGAACTGGTCGGTCCACTGCGTTACCCAGCGGGCTCCGGTCGTGATCCGGGGCGAGAGCCGCGGATCCGGTCGAGTGCGGTGAGGTTCTTCTGGTCGGCGTCGGGGAGGGTGTGGAGGTACTTCTGGGTGGTGATGATCTGAGCGTGACCCATGCGGTCCATCACCGACTTGAGGTCGGAGCCACCGGCCAGCAGCCAGGTCGCGTGAGCGTGGCGCAGGTCGTAGACCCGGACCTCGAAGTCCACCCCCGACGCGGCGACGGGCGGGTCGCCAGACCCGGGTGCGGAAGGTGTTGCGGGAGATAGGGGTGCCCTCGCGGGTCGCGAACAGCAGGTCACCCGGCTCGAGCCGGCGGTCGGTGATCCAGTCGGCGAGCTGGCCGGCGAGGTCGGTTGGGAGGCCCAGGGTGCGGGGTTCGTTGTCCTTGGGGTAGGGCTTGGTCAGCATCCGGGCGCCGGTGGGGGGAGTTCTTGGTCGAGACCTCGACGATGGTGTCCTCGACAGTCAAGCGTCCGCTGGTCAGGTCGAGGTGGCGGGGTTTGAGGGCGATGAGCTCGCCCCAGCGCAGGCCGGTGTTGATCGCGGTCTCCACCATCAACCGATGCTGCTGCGGCAGCGCAGCGAGGATGGCGGCGTACTCGTCGGGGGCGAGGGTGCGGTTCTTCTTCTTGACCAGCTTGGGGAGCTCGGTGTGGGCACAGGGGTTGAAGGTGACCACGCGGTCGCGCAGGGCGCGTTCGAACACCGAGTGCAGCACGTGTGGTACTTGCCCACGGAGGCGGCCGACAGGCCGTTCTCTGTGGCGGTGGTGACCCAGCGTTGCACCTCCGAGGGGAGGACCTTGCCCATCGGCCGTCGGCCGAAGGTGGGGATGAAGTGCTTGTCGAGGTAGGACCGGTAGGCGGCCAGGGTGGAGGTCTCGACGTGCTTGGACGGCAGCCACACGGTCTCGACGTACTCGGCGAAGGTGACCTGGCCGCGGGTGTGGTCGTGCCAGGCACCCTCGCGGACCTTGGCCTCCTCGCGGTTGGCGGCGCGCTCTGCCGCTCGGCGGGAGGAGAAGGTGCCCGCGGAGCGTAGTCTGCCCTCGGGGTCGCGGTAGCAGGCGGCGAACCGCTTGGTGCCATCGTCGGTGACGCGCACTTTGACCCAGGCCATGAAGCCTCCCGAGAACTGTGCACGGCACTCCTGCCGCCTACCACGCCACCTGCCACCGCGCCGGGATCCTCACCAGACCGCGGTTCCGGTTTGCCAGGCAGGGCGAGATCCTGGTCGCCACCCGTAGGACGACCGCGTTCGGGTGGGAGATGGCCACCATGAGCCTCGGCGGTTCGGCGGCGGAGGGATCGTGCGGGGACGCGAACTGCTGGAGTACGAAAGGTCGTGGCAGGAGTAGTGTCGGCCATCACGGGAGAGGTCCGGTTGGTCGTGTTCACCGGAGGCCGAAATGCGATCCTTGCGTCCGCTCCTTGTCATCACCCTTGCAGCAGTGTTGGTCGTGCTGTCCGGTTCGGCCGGGGTCGGAGCGCCGTCGTCATCGGCGGTGACCGCGCGGTTACGGCTGGATGGCCTGCAGTACGCCGCGAGGCTGACTGTGGACGATAGCGGGGTGACCCACATCGCCGCGGGGTCGCTGCACGACGTGTTCTTCCTGAACGGCTGGGTGCATGCGCGGGACCGGTTGTTCCAGATGGACGTCAACCGCCGGGCGCCGAGCGGCACGCTGGCCGAGCTGGTGGGCAAGGCGGCGCTGGACAGCGACGTGCAGGCGCGGACCGTCGGGCTACGCCGGGCTGCCGAGCGTACCTGGGCGGTCGCGCCGCCCGAGCTGCGCAGCACCGCGCAGGCCTACGCCGACGGCGTGAACGGCTATGTCGCGACCCATGCGCTGCCGGGCGAGTACGCCGCGCTGCAGCTGACTTCTTTCTCACTGTGGACACCGATCGACAGCCTGACGGTGGGCAAGGCAATCGCGTTCCAGTTGTCGTTCGACCTCGACATCGCCCCCACGCTTCGGCTGCAGGCCTATGTGAACAGGTACGGTCCGGTGGCTGGCGTGGCGTTGTTCAGCCAGGACGTGATGCGGTCGCAGCCCTTCAGCGACGCCTCCACCGTCCCGGACGCCACCAAGTCGAACGACACGGTCAACGCTAAGATGCGCCTGGCCCCGGCCGACGTACCTGCTCTGGACCAGGCGGCTCGGCTGGGGCGGGCCTATCTGGCCAAGGTGGCCGGCAACCCGTTGTTCGGTCAGGCGGTACGCCGGGACGGCGCACAGGGCTCGAACGAGTGGGCCGTCGCCGGGTCGCACACCGAGGACGGCCGGCCGCTCGTCGCCAACGACCCGCATCTGTCCCTGGGATCGCCGTCGACGTTCTACCCGATCGGGCTGAAGGCGGAGGGTATGGATGTCGAGGGTGAGGGGTTCGCCGGGGCACCCGGTGTGATCATCGGACACAACCGGTGGATCTCGTGGGGCGCGACGACGAATCCGATGGACGTCACGGACACCTTCCAGGAGGCGGTCGTTGCCGACCCGGGGTCGCCGAGCGGTCTGGCCACCGTCTACCGGGGAACCCGCGAGCCGATCATCCCGATTCCGGAGACGTTCCGGTACAACGACGGCGGTACGCTGCACTCGGCCACGGCCGCTGACGGCGTCCCGGCGGCGACGCTTATCGTGCCGCGGCGCAACCAGGGCCCGATCGTCCAGCTCGACCTTCAGCACGGTGCCGCGCTCAGCGTGCAGTACACCGGGTTCAGCGCGACGTTCGAGCTGCAGACCTTCCTGATGTGGGACCAAGCCCGCGACCTGAACGAGTTCAGGAACGGGCTGAGCTACTTCGACGTTGGTTCGCAGAACTGGGCGTACGCCGACGTGCATGGAAACGTCGCGTACTTCACCAGCGCCGAGATGCCGGTCCGGGAGGACCTGCAGACCGGTACGGTCCACGGGGCGCCGCCGTGGTTCATCCGCAACGGTCAAGGCGGCAACGAGTGGCTGCCGGTGCAGCAGCCGCAGCCGCACCAGGCCATCCCGTACGAGATCTACCCGGCCGCCGAGATGCCGCACGTGGTCAACCCGCGGGCGGGCTGGTTCGTCAACGCCAACAACGACCCGGCCGGGACCACCCTCGACAACGACCCGCTGAACCAGCTGCGGCCGGGCGGCGGCATCTACTACCTCAACCTCGGCTACGACGGGTTCCGCGGCGGCCGGATCACCGAGATGCTGCGCCAGCGCCTGGCCGACGGTCACAAGGTCTCCATCGCGGACATGCAGGCGATGCAGGCCGACGTGACCCTGCTCGACGCCGAGTACTTCGTGCCGCACATCGTGCAGGCCTTCGACAACGCCCGGACCAGCGCCGTACCCGAGCTCGCCGCGCTGGCGAACAATCCGGCCGTGGCGGAGGCGGTGACCCGGCTGTCCGGCTGGGACTTCACCACTCCGACCGGGCTCCAGGAAGGCTACGACGCCCACTACACCGGCGCTCCGTCACCGACGGAGATCGGCGACAGCGTCGCGGCGACCATCTACGCACTGTGGCGCTCGCAGGCGGTCGCCAGCATCATCGACGCACCACTCGGTGCCCTGCCGAAGCCTGACGGCGCCGAGTCGATCACCGCTCTCAAGCACCTGCTCGACACCTTCGGCAGCACTCACGGGGTCGGCGCCTCCGGCGTCAACTTCTTTGCCGTCCCGGGTGTCGACGATCCTGCTGCCGCCCGCGATTACCTGCTCCTGCACAGCCTGAGTACGGGCCTGGACCTGCTGGCGAGCCCCGCGTTCGCCGCGGCCTTCCACGCGTCCACCGACCAGGACACCTACCGGTGGGGGCTGTTGCACCGAATCGTCCTCGCCCACCCACTCGATGGTCCGTTCAGCGTGCCGCCCGCCTTCGGGCAGTTCCCGGCCCCGCTGACCGGGCTCGCCGGCATTCCGGTCGACGGCGGGTTCGGGACGGTCGACGCGGCCAGCCACAACGTACGCGCCGCGACCGTGAACGGGTTCATGTTCGGTGGCGGGCCGGCCCGCCGATTCATCGGCCAGCCCGCGCCCGGGCACACCGTCGCCCTGTCCGCCCTGCCCGGCGGCACGAGCGCCGACCCGGCCAGCGCCTTCTACCTCAACCTGCTTCGGCCCTACCTGCACAACGAGTACTACCCGGCCCTGCTCGCCGGTGACCTGCGGCCGGCAGACATCGCCGGGACGACGCTGCTGGTCCCGGGCAGCTGATCGCGGCATCGCCGACGCAGACCTGGACGTTCGGCCTCCA
>WNGB01005712.1_pt1 | contig 18537 bp, 17 predicted proteins | sample 5400681 | NCBI WGS metagenome assembly WNGB01 (sample SAMN13153367, study PRJNA577476) | soil metagenome | isolation source: 115 cm soil or saprolite under grassland replicate 2 | place: USA:California | collected 2016-06-15 | reverse complement strand
CCTTCAGGCGGGCGTCGTGGCTGACGACCACCACGCTGCGGCGGTCCTCGGTGGCGAGCTGGCGCAGCAGCCGGGCGACCTCGCGGCCGTGGGCGCTGTCGAGGTTGGCGGTCGGCTCGTCGGCCAGGATGACCGGAGGGTCGTTGGCCAGCGCCCGGGCGATCGCCACGCGCTGCTTCTCCCCGCCGGAGAGCTGGTCGGGGCGGAAGCCGAGGCGGTGGCCCAGCCCCACCCGTTCGAGCAGCTCGCGGGCGCGCCGGTGGGCGGCGGCGCCGGTGACCCCGGCGAGGTTGCAGGCCAGCTCGACGTTCTCGGCGGCGCTGAGCGCGCTGAGCAGGTTGAAGTCCTGGAAGACGAAGCCGAAGCGGTGGGCGCGCAGGGCGGGCAGCCGCCGCTCGGGCGCGCGGGCGAGGTCGACGCCGTCGAGGAGGATGGACCCGGCGGTGGGTCGCAGCATCGCGCCGAGCATCAGCAGCAGGGTGGTCTTGCCGCTGCCCGAGGGCCCCATGACGAGCACGACCTCGCCCGGGGCCACGTCGAGGTCGACGTCGCGGACGGCGGCGACCGCCAGGGCGCCTGCGCCGTACGTCTTGGTGAGCCCGCGGATGCGGACCGCCTGGGTAGGGGTGGTCATGATGGCCTCCTGAAGGCGGTGGCGGGGTCGACGCGCAGCACCCGCCGGAGCGGCACGACTGCGGCGGCGGCGCCGACGAGCAGCGCGCCGAGCCCGGTGCGGGCGACGCTGGCCGGGGCGACCAAGATCGCCAGCGCCGGGTCGACGCGGCCGATGGCCACGGCGAGCAGCAGCGCCAGCGCGGTCGCGACCGCCAGGGCGAGCGCCACCGACCAGGCGGCCTGGGCGGCGACGATCGCGGCCAGCCGGCCGGGCCGGGCGCCGAGCGCCTTGAGCACGCCGTACTCGCGGGTCTTGGCGAGGGTGAGGTTGAACAGCGTCAGCGCGACCACCGCCAGCGCGATCGCGAAGCCGATGCCGCTCATGATGCGCATAAGGTCGGCGCTCATGTCGGTGACGATGCGCCGCTCGGAGGCGGCGAACTGCCGCGTGGTCTGCACCGTCGTCCCTGGCGGGATGGCCTCCAGCCGGGCGCGCAGCGCGCCGAGGTCGGTGCCGGGCCTCGCGCCGACCAGGACGTAGGCCTGCATCGGGCCGCGCAGGCGGGCGAGGTCGGTGGTGCGGACGAAGGTGGTGGTGTTGGCGACGTTCGTCCCGTGGGTCGACAGGCCGACCACGGTGAACGGCTTGCCGAGCACGCGGACCCGGTCGCCCAGGTGCACGCCGAGCTGGCGTGCGGCCTCCTGGTCGAGGACCGCCTCGCGCGGGCCTGGCGGCCGGCCGGTTGCCAGCTCGGCCGGGCCACCGCGACCGGCCGCGACGTCATAGCCGAACACGTAGCTGATCGAGCGGCCTTGCGGTGAGCTGACCATGCCGGTCGCGTAGCGGACCGGTGCGGCCCAGGCCACCCCTGGCACCTCGCGGACGCGGTCGGCGACGTCCGGGCGCAGCACCGAGGTGGACATGTGCATGGTGCGCACGCCGAGCTGGGAGACGACCAGGTCGGCGCCCGACCGGTCGACGTAGTCGGTGAGCTGGCGCATCGCTCCGGCGAAGATGCCGCCCAGGAGCAGCACCAGCAGCAGCGCCACGGCGACCCCGCCGGTGGCCAGCACCGCGCGGCGGCGGTCGGCGAACAGGTTGCGGCGCGCCAGCGGCACCCGGCCGGCTGGCAGGCGGTCGAGCTGGGCGAGCGGGGTCATCAGGCACCTCGGTAGGCGGTGGCCGGGTCCAGCCGGGTCAGGCGGCGGGCGGGGACGGTCGCGGCGAGCAGTGCCATCACCAGCGCGGCGGAGACGGTCCGGGCGAGCAGTCCGGGCGTGAGGGCGACCTCGAACTGCGGCCGTGCCGCGCCCAGCAGCGCTCGCCCCGCGCCGAACAGCAGCCCGCCGGCGCCCAGCCCGAGGGTGGCGAGCACGAGCGTCTGCCCGAGCGCGACCGCGGCGAGGCGGCGGTTGCTGGCGCCGATCGCCTTGACGATGCCGTACTCCCGGCGCCGCTCGACGACCTGGGTGTAGGCGATCAGCGCGACGATCAGCACCCCGGCCGCGAACGCGATCACCACCATCAGCTCGAGCGGCGCGTCGAAGACGCGGGTGAGGAGCTCGCGGTTGCTGCGGCGCAGGTCGTCGGCGGCGACCACGTCCAACCCCTGGGTGGCCAGGCGGCCGCGGACCACGTTCGGGTCGCGGGTGCCGACCAGCACGGCGTTGGTCTTGCCCGGCGCGCCGAGCAGCGTCTCGACGGCGCGGTGGGTGACGAACACGTAGCTGGTCATGAAGCCGGCGTGGCGGGTGATGCCGACCACCCGGTAGCTGCGGTCGGCCACCGGGAGGCGGTCCCCGAGGCGCAGGTCGTGCTTGCTCGCCAGGACCTGGTCGACGGCGGCCTCGCCGTCGGCGGCCGGGGCGCGGCCGCGGGCCAGCGCCCAGGCGCCACCGGGCTGGCCGGGGACCGAGCCGACGAGCACGGCCGCCGCCTTGTGCTCGTGCAGCTCCAGGATCGCGTACAGGCCCCAGGCGGGCGCCGCCCAGTCGACGCCGGGGGTGGCGCGGACCGTCGCGACGGCGGCGGTGGGTAGCTCGGTGCCCTCGGCGAACAGCGCGCGGGTACCGGGCGGGAGGACCCACAGCGCCGCGCCGGTGGCGTCCTGGTACTGGGTGGTCTGCACCTGGACGCCGGTCCACAAGCCGCCGAGCAGCAGGATCAGCATCAGCGCCAGGCCGATGCCGGCCACCCCGGCGGCCAGCCGGCGCGGCTCGGCCAGCAGGTTGCGGCGGGCCAGCGGTACGCGGCCCACTTCGATCCGGCGCATCTCGCACCAACCTCCCTGTCCAGCGTTCCTCGGCAGCGCCTCCCTTGCCTGGAGTTTGATGCCGTAGGGGGGTATCCCATAGGGACGAACAGCCTGTTCTAGGCGGGCCCTTCTGCCGTAGGACCATCTGAGCAGCGACCTCGCAAGCAAATCGCATATACCTATACGGGGTAGGACTATCGGTCCCAGGCCTGAGGGGCGTCCGGCCCTGCTCGCGGGCCGCCGGAGCGCGCATCGTGGTCCTGGAGGCGGCAGACCGCCGGCTCCGGACCGAAGGAGGTCCACGATGCGCACCGACGACGGCAAGCGTCCCTACGTGCTCGTGCTGGTCATCGCGGCGGCGGCGGTCGTGCTGGTCGCCGCGCTGGCCGCCTGGACCGGCCGGCTCGGCGGCGGCACCGCGTGGCCGCTGGTGCTGGCACCGTTCGCGGTCGTGCTGGCCGCGCCCCTGGCCGTGCTGGTGTGGCTGCTGGCCGCCGAGGACGACGACGACCGCTCCGAGCTGCCGAGCGGCAGCGGCCACCAGGTCACCCTCCACCCAACCCGGTCGGCCGCGTGACGCGGGTCAGGGCGTCACCCGGTCCCCGGGTGACGCCCTGGGGAGCCTGATGACCAGCCGGGCGCCGCGGCCGCGGCCCGCGCTCTCGGCCCACACCCGGCCGCCGTGCGACCGGACGATCGCGCGGGTGATGGTCAGCCCGATCCCGCTGCCGCCCCCGTCGTCGCGGCGGGCCGGGTCGACCCGGTAGAAGCGCTCGAACACCCGACCGAGCAGCTCGGGAGGGATCCCTTCGCCGGTGTCGCGCACCGCCAGCTCGAGCTCGCTCCCGCGTTGCCCGGCTGTGACCTCGACCCGGCCGCCCGCCGGCGTGTGGCGCAGGGCGTTGCCGAGCAGGTTGGCGAGCACCTCCCCGATGCGGTCGGCGTCCACCGCGACCGCGGGCAGGCGGTCTTCGACGTGCGCGTCGAGGGCGACCCCCTTGGCGGCGAAGGAGGGCTGCGCCGCCTGCACCGCCGCGGTCACCAGCTTGCCCGGGTCCACCGGGCCACGGCGCAGGTCCAGATGCTCCTCGGCCCGCGAGACCGCGGCCAGGTCCTCCGCCAGCCGTCGGAGCCGGGCGACCTCGGCCTGCAGGACCGTCCACGCCTCCCGGTCCGCGGCGACCACCCCGTCGCGCAGCCCCTCGACGTAGCCTTCCAGGGTCGCCAGCGGGGTACGCAGCTCGTGGGCGAGGTCGGCCAGCAGCTCCTGGCGGCGTTGCTCGGTCGACTCCAGCGCGCCGGCCATCTGGTTGAAGGCGTGGCCGAGGGTGTCCAGCTCGTCGCCGGCGGCGGTCGCCGGGACCCGCACCTGGTAGTTGCCCTGCCCGATGCGGCCGGCGGCGCCGGCGAGGTTTCGGATCGGCCGGGCCAGCTGCTGGGCCAGCAGCCAGCTCGCCGCCAGCGCGGTGGCCACCGACGCCACGGCCGCGATGGCGAGCGAGACCATCATCGCGTCCTGGAACCCCCGCTGCAGGTGGCTGATCGCGCCTGGTGGCAGGACCGTGAGCGCCTCCCGGGCGTGGCCGCGGAACAGCCCCGGCGCGACCGACAGGGCCACCAACGCCAGCGTCACGCTGCCGGCCACGATCACCAGCAGCTGCGCGGCGAACAGCCGGACGGTGAGGCTCGACCGGGCCGGACGGGGATTCATGCCCCCGAGCCCATGCGGTAGCCGACGCCGCGGACCGTGCGCACGAAGCGCGGGCTGCGCGGGTCGTCGCCGAGCTTGCGGCGCAGGTTGGCGACGTGCACGTCGACCAGGTGGTCGTCGCCGACCCACTCGGGCCCCCACACCCGCTCCAGCAGCCGCTGGCGGCTCCACACCAGCCGCGGGTGCTCGGAGAGCGCGTCGAGCAGGTCGAACTCCAAGCGGGTCAGCTCGACCGGCTCCCCGCCACGGCGGACCTCCCGGGCGGCCGGGTCGACCAGGAGGTCGCCGAAGCGCCGCGCGGGCGCCTGCTCCTCCCGGCCGGCACGGGGCCGCCGGCGCATGGCCCTGACGCGGGCCGTCAGCTCGCCAGGGGAGAACGGCTTGGTGACGTAGTCGTCGGCGCCGGTCGACAGGCCGACGATCTTGTCGGTCTCCTCGGCCCTCGCGGTCAGCATCACCACGTACGCGTCGCTGAAGGTGCGGATCCGCCGGCACGCCTCGATGCCGTCGAGGCCGGGGAGCATCAGGTCGAGCACGATCAGCTCGGGGTCGCGCTCGCGGGCCAGCTCGACCGCGCGTCCGCCGTCGCCGCAGGTGGTGACGTCGAACCCTTCGCGCTCCAGATAGCTGGCCAGCAGTCGGGCCAGCGGCGCCTCGTCCTCTACCACGAGCGCGCGGGACTGGGCGGGCACGGGCCCGCCCAGTCCCGCTGCAGGGTCAGCCGGCATGCCGTGGTCCGGCGCCGGGCTCAGGAGCCATCGCGGCGCGGCACGGCCGGCTGGCGGCCGGACGAGCGCAGCGTCTCGAGCCGCCGGTGGTACTCCTCCTCGTCGATCTCCCCGGCCGCGAACCGCTCGGCCAGGATCCGCTCGGGGTCGGGCCGCTCGGGCCGCTCGTACCGCCCGTCACCGGGCCGGCGGAACAGCGCCACGATCCCCCAGATCAGCAGCCCCCAGAAGGCCACCATCGAGAACATCATCAACAGCCAGCCCCACCAGCTCCAGCCGTTCCATCCCCACATCATCGCGGAACACCTCGTTCCCAGATCCTCCATCGCCTCGGCCATCTGCCCAGGCGACCTGAGACCAGGCTACGGCTCTCGAGTCAAGTGCGGCTCCGGGGAACCTCAAGATCCCCTCAAGTTCGCCGCCGGTCACGGTGGTCCGTCCGGGACCGAAGGACCGGCGCCGAGGCGCAGGCCCGCCACGCGGTCGTCCTCGGCGGCCTTGCCCATCGTCACGCCTTGAGGAGCCGCTCGACGGCGCGGGTGGCCTCGGTCAGCTTGGCGTCGCCGTCGCCGCTGGCGACCGCCTCGACCACGCAGTGCCGCAGGTGGTCGTGGAGCAGCCCGAGCGCCACGCCCTCGAGGGCGCGGTTCACCGACGCGATCTGGGTGAGCACGTCGATGCAGTAGGCGTCCTGTTCGACCATGCGCTGCAGGCCGCGGGCCTGCCCCTCGATCTTGCGCAGCCGCGCCAGGTAGGCAAGCTTGTCCATGGTGTAGCCGCGCATCCCCGCCTCCTGAGTCCGTGCGCCTGCCGGGCGTGCCCGCAGCAGCATCGGCCACCCTGGCGGCGTGGCGTCAGAGCGGATCGGCCCCCCGGTCCAAGGACGATCGACCCCTATGGAGCAGGACCCGCGCACGGCGACCCGAGGACCACGTGGCGCGCCGCCTTCGCCGGTCCTACCCTGAGCCCGGCGGGATCGGTACGCGAGTCCCCTGCGTCGGTCGAGCGGTACGCGGGCGGGTGCTGGTCCGCCGAGGGCGGTGACGGCGTATGGGCGTCTTGTGGGTCGTGGTGCTCCCCTTGCTCCTGGCGGGGGTGGGGGTGGTGTTCATCGCCATCGCGGTCAACGACCGGGTGGACGCCGACCCGGACGGCAAGTCGCGACGGCTGCCGACCCGTCGGGAGCATCCGCTCTACCACCTGCACATGAAGATCAGGTCGAGCCGCAAGCCGCCGAGCTCCTCGCGCGCCCCGGACCAGGGCGTCGCCAAGTTCCCCAAGCGGCGCTAGCCCGCCGCCGCAGAGCCCGGCGACCACCTTCTGCGCGTGGTCGGCGAAATCTACGGTGCTGCTGCTGTAACTCCGGCCGGCGCCGGAACGCTGTTACGGATGCGGCCGATTCAGCCCCAAGCAGACAGGCGGAGCAAGGTGGGCCGACCCGTACGGGGTCAGAGCAGGAGGGGCACGATGCGACGAAAGGGCCTTCTCATGGTGGGGGCCGTCATCATGGCGCTGCTCGCCGTGCAGGTCGCCGCCGGCGCGGCAACCCAGGCGGGCAACAGCCAGCGCTTGACGACCCGGATGCTCCAGGCCGCGGCGGGCCTGCGCTCCACCGCCGCCGACCCGGGCGCGAGCACGCCGGCCGGTCGGCACACGCGCCAGATCGGGCGGCTGCAGATTCCCGGCGGGCTCCACGGCGACGTGTGGGCGCACGGCAACTTCGCCTACGTCGGCACCTGGAGCGGACCCTGCCCAGGCACGGGCGTGAAGATCGTCGACGTCGCCGACCCCGCCAGCCCGCGGCTGGTGGCGACGGCCGCCGGCTACCCGAACACCTCCGCAGAGGACATGGAGGTCATCTCGGTGCGGACGGCGGCGTTCACCGGTGACCTGCTCGCGACCGGCCTGCAGGACTGTGGCCTGGAGGGCCAGGCCCCGGGGCGCACCGGCGTCGACCTGTGGGACGTGACCGACCCGCGCCACCCCGCGCACCTGGGGTTCTTCGAGACCGGGTCCGGGGGCACGCACGAGGTCTCGCTCACCAAGCAGGTACGCGGCGGCCAGGAGCGGGTCTTCGCGCTGGCGGCGGTGCCGTTCTCCGAGGTCGCCTCGGGCGGGACGGTCGGCGACTTCCAGCTCGTGGAGGTCACCGACCCGCGCCACCCGGTCCGTACCGACGACTGGGGCGCCGGCAAGGACGGCGGCCTGCCGTTCGGGATCGCCGGGGCCGGCCTGCCGGCCCCGTTCGACTGCACCCCGCCGCCTGGGCAGGCGCCGCTTTGCCGCGGCCACTTCGGGGCGGTCTTCGACCACAGCGCCTCGCCCAGCGCCGACGGCATGACGGCCTACCTGGCCTACTGGGACGCCGGCGCGATCATCCTCGACATCTCCAACCCCGCGGCGGTCCGCGTGGTCGGCCGCACGCCCTACCCGGCCGGCAGCGAGGGCGACACGCACTCGGCGATGCCCAACGCCGCCGGCACGGTCCTGGTCACCACCGACGAGGACTTCAGCCCCGGTGAGACGGTCGCCGCCGGCGAGCCCAAGGAGCGGGGGGACACCTGGGGCTTCGCGCGCATCTGGGGGATCGCCGACCCCGCCAGCCCGCGGCACCTGAGCGACTTCGCCACGCCGCACTCGCTGACCAACTCGACCTCCGGGTTCTACTCGGTCCACAACCCCCAGATCCGCGGGACCACGCTGTACCTGAGCTGGTACTCCGACGGGCTGCGCATCGTCGACATCGCCAACCCGAGCCGGCCGCGGGAGGTCGGCTTCTACCGGACCAAGCCGACGCTCGACCCGACCGGGGTCTTCGCCAGCTTCGGCCCGGCCGGCAGGCACCCGATCCCCTTCGTGTGGGGCGTCTACCCGCTCGGCAGCCGGATCTTCCTCAGCGACATCAACTTCGGCCTGTACGTCGTCACCCGCACGAAGTAACCAGGCTGCGGGGTGGGCCCCCGGGAGGCGGCCCACCCCGCACCCGAGCGCCCACCTCGGTCAGCTCAGCGGAGGAATTGGACCCTTGGCGGCTATATCGCCGCGCGGTAGGTTCCCGGGGCCAACTGACTAGCCCGACCCGACTAGCCCTGCCGGTCCCTCGACCTCGTTGGCCACACCGTCGGCGACGACCCCGCACCTTCGACCCCGGGTCAGTTGTGTCAACAGGGAGGTTGGCATGAGGAAGCCATGGTCACTCGCGTTCCTGCTCGCGGTCGCGCTGGTGTCCTGGAACGCCGCGCTGGCGGCGGCCGACCCCGCAGAGGGTCCCGACAGCTCCAGGACCGACGGCGTCATCGACAACGCGCGCGAGTCCGACCCGGTCCACACCGACCAGCACGGCGGTGTCGGCGGGCACCTGCCTGCGACCAGCAAGAACGTGGAACTGGTCGGCAAGCTTCGGGTCCACGACGCGACGGCGGGCATCATCTCCGACGTCGGGGAGCTGCGGAACTACGCCTACCTAGGACAATTCTCGCCAGGCTGCGCGGCCGACGGCGCTGGCGGCGCGTACGTGGTCGACATCTCCAACCCCGCCAGTCCGAAGGAGGTCGGCTTCATCCCGGCCCACCAGGGTTCCTACGTCGGTGAGGGCGTGCAGGCCATCCACGTCGACACGGCGTACTTCACCGGCGACGTGCTCGCGCTCAACAACGAGGTCTGCGCCGACGGTGGCCTGGGCGGGGTGTCGCTGTGGGACGTCACCGACCCGCTGCACCCGACGCCGCTGGCGGAGAACTTCGGCGACGCCACCGACACCGCCGGCAACCCGCGCCCGGTGGTCCAGTACCACAGCGTGTTCGCCTGGCAGCAGGGCGGGCGCGCGTTCGTGGTCGCGTCGGACGACGAGGAAACGCCCTTCTCCGACATCGACATCATCGAGATCACCGACCCGCGGCACCCGGTCGTGGTGTCCGAGACGGGCCTGCTGAAGGACCTCGACTCGGTCGCGATCGGGCCCTACGCAAACGGCACCACCAACTTCAACCACGACATGACGGTGCGGAAGATCGGCAGCATGTGGACGCTGCTGTCCTCCTACTGGGACGCCGGCTACCTGAAGTTCAACGTCAACGACCCGGCGCACCCGAAGCTGACCGGTGACTTCGACTTCACCGACCCGGACCCGGAGTTCCCCGCGTTCAGCCCGGCGGAAGGCAACGCCCACTACGGGGAGTTCGACCCTAGCGGCCGCTACTTCATCGGTACCGACGAGGACTTCTCGCCGTCCCGCACCCTGTTCAAGGTGACCAGCGGCCCCAACCCCGGCACCTACACCGCCGGTGAGTTCGGGTTCACCAAGCAGATCGCGGAACTGCCGGACAAGAAGCTGAACGGCCCGACGGTGTACGGCGGCTACGCCTGCAACGACGACGTCGCCTCGATCCCGCCGGCGTCGGTGCTCAGCCCAGGACCGGGCGAGGAGGCCATCCTCGTGGTGCAACGAGGTCCGGTGCAGGACCCCAACCACAACCACGCCGCCTGCCGCTTCGACGAGAAGATCCAGAACGCGGCCAACGCCGGGTACGGCGGGGTGATCGTGGCCCAGCACCACTCCGGCGCCGGCGGGGGTGCCTTCGCGGACGCGTTCTTCTGCGGCAGCGGAGACCCGCGCCCCATCCCGGCGATCTGCATCGGGCACCGGGCGTTCCACCTGATGTTCAACCGGACCCCGGACTACACCGTGCCGTACCCGGCGGGCGACCCCGGCGACCTCGAGCCGAATGTCGGCGACCTCGGTCCCAGCGTGGACGCCACGACGGCGTTCGACGGCTGGGGCTACATCCACCTCGTCAACGCCTCTACCATGAAGGAGGTGGACACGTTCGCGGTCGCCGAGGCCAAGGATCCCGCGTTCGCCAGCGGGTTCGGTGCCTTGTCGGTGCACGAGGTGACGTTCGACCCAGTGGTCAGCCTGGCGTACCTGTCGTGGTACGACGCCGGCTTCCGCGTCGTGAGCTACGGCGCCGGCGGCCTGACGGAGGTCGGCCGCTTCATCGACCAGGGCGGCAACGACTTCTGGGGCGTCCAGATCCACAAGACCGCCGACGGCGAGCGGCTGGTCCTTGCCAGCGACCGCGACAGCGGCCTGTACGTCTTCCGCTATACCGGCCCACGACCGTAACCGAGCCAAGCAGCCCTGCCCACGACCCGTGGGGGAGAGGCCTTCCCACGTCCCGGAAGGCCTCCCCCCTCCGCGGGCATAGGTTCCTTGCTTCTGGGGATATCGGAAGGCATCTGCCGCAACCCGCGAAGGGGGGCTCATGACCAGGGTCTCGCGCTCCGTCGTGCTCCTGCTCGTCCTGCTCGCGATCCTCTTCGGCGCCCGGTCGGCGCTGGCCGACCCGGTGGCGCCGACGCAGCCGAAGGCGGCTGCGGGACCGGACCAGCACAGCCAGAACATGAAGCTGCTGGCCTCGCTGCCCAGGACGGGCACCACCAACTCCGACTTCGCGTTCTGGGGGCACCTGGCCTACCAGGGCAACTACAACGGCTTCCGGGTGATCGACATCTCGGAGCCGGAGCACCCCAGCGTGCTCGCCGACGTGGACTGCGGCTCCGGGCAGGGGGACGTCACCGTCTGGCGCAACGTCCTGGTCCGCTCGGTCGACTACCCGATGACGGAGCGCTCGTGCGCCGGGGAGCGGTCGCCCGACCCCACGATCCCCGGGCAGTTCGAGGGCGTCCAGGTCTTCGACGTCTCCGACCCGCGCAGCCCGCAGCTGGTGAAGCTGGTCGACACCGACTGCGGCTCCCACACCAACACGCTCATCCCCGACCCGGCCCACGGGCGGGTGCTGATCTACGTCCTATCCTACTTCCTGCTGCCCGGACCGACCTGCGGCGACGGCCGTGAGGACAACCCGCTGCACGCCAAGTTCTCGATCGTCAGCGTCCCGCTGGCGCACCCCGAGGACGCGGCGGTGGTGGCCACCCCCGCGATCGACGCCGAGCCGTTCGCGCTCGACGGCCTCGGCCCGACGATCGGCTGCCGCGACGTGGGCGTGTTCATGCCGCTGCACCTCGCCGCGGTCGCCTGCCTCAGCGAGGGCCAGCTGTGGGACATCTCCGACCCGCTCCACCCCAGGACGCTCGCGCGCATCCAGGAGCCCGACCCGGGCTTCGAGATCTGGCACTCCGCCACCTGGACCTGGGACGGCAGGTACGTCATCTTCGGCGACGAGTCCGAGTCCGGCTCCTGCCACGGCGACCAGTCCGAGATGGACGGGCGCGTCTGGTTCTACCGCCTCGGCGACCTGAAGTCCGGCAGGACGGACCCGGTCGGCTCGTTCCTGATCCCGCGCGACCAGGGCGACGAGTACTGCTCCGCGCACATGTTCAACGTCGTCCCCGTCAAGGGCCGCTACCTGCTGACCTCGTCCTGGTACGGCGGCGGCGTGGACGTGGTCGACTTCACCGACCCGGCGCACGCCCGCGAGCTCGGCTACTACGACGTCGAGTCGCCGAACCAGGGCTCGTTCTGGGCGGCCTACTGGTACAACGGCTTCGTCTACGGCAGCGACATCCCCAACGGGTTCGACTCCTTCCTGTTCAGCGGGCCGCAGCGCGCCGGCGCCCAGCGGTTCGGCCACCTCAACCCGCAGACGCAGGAGACCTACCTCCGCTAGCCCGCCCCGAATGACCGACGGGAGGGCGGCTGGCGCCGCCCTCCCGTCGGTCTTCCCAACCAGACGCTCAGTTGAGCGAGAACTCCTCCGTCTGCGGGTTCAGGTGGCCGAGGCGGATGGCCCCTGACAGCCGGGGATCGCTGACGCCGAAGACGTTCACGCCCTTGGTGATCTCCGACTCGTAGACGAAGCCGTTGTACCAGTACGAGGACCAGGCGCCGCCGACCTCGTTGACGAGCGCTCCGGTCGGGTCGGTGACCTGCCCGAGCGGCGGCGGGTCCGACCAGCCCACCGTCACCGGGTTCGCCGGGTCGGTGAAGTCGGTGACCCAGGTCCCGGCCTGGTAGTTACCGCTGACCGCCACGTACCGGCCGCTGCGCAGCGGCACGATGTTGTAGTTGTGGATGGTGCAGTTCTCGTCGGCGGACTGCGCCCGCGGCAGGGTCCACTGGCCCAGCTTGGCGCCGGTGGCCGCGTCGTAGAAGAACATGCTCTTCTTCACCGCCGCATCGGTCGCCTCGCACTCGGGCAGGCCGCCGCCGCCCGGCTCCCACCCCAACACCAGGACCTTCCCGTCCCAGGTGAACCCGGCCGAGTGCCAGCGGCCCCCGGAGCCGGCCACGCCGACCTCGGGGTCGAAGATGGTGTAGAGGAGCTCCGGGTCCTCGATGCTGCCGCCCGGCGTGCGGTTGGCGCCGATGTCCCAGACGTTGACGGTGTCGGCGCTGGCGCACGCGGCCAGGTTGACCGTGCCCCGGATCACCGCGGCGTCGTGGCAGCCTGTCCGGACGTCGGTGGTCGGACCGGCCAGCGGCTCGCGGCGCAGCAGGCTCGCGCCGGCGGGGTCGGCGAGCGGCACGGCGATGACGTCCATGAAGTCGCCGACGGGGTCGTCGTTGGCCCGGGTGCCGTCGACGCAGCCCGAGCTGCTGGAGTTGTTGCTGTACACGATCAGCTTGCCGGCGGAGACCCCGGCGACCGTCAGGGTGTGCGAACCGCAGGGAAGGGTGACGGATGCGACCAGGTGCGGGTCACCCAGGTTGCTGATGTCGAAGACGTGCACGCCCTCCCAGCCGGCAGGCACGGTCTGCCCGTCGCAGTCCCTGGGCGTGGACTTCTTGGAGTTCCACGACCGGAGCAGGATGTTCTGCCACACGACGATGTCGCCCTGGTCGCCGTTGCAGTGCTGCCAGGCGACCTCCTGGGGGTTGTCGGGGTCGGCGACGTCGATGACCCGGAAGCCGTCGTAGTTGCCGTCGAAGGCGAAGTGGCCCCAGAAGGCGATGTCGGAGTTGATATGGCGCACGCCGTCGGGAAGGGCCTCGAAGGACGAGGCGTGCGGGCTGTGGCCCTTGGCGTGGACGTTGGGCGTGTGAGGGCGGGTGGCGTGCTCGGCGCTCGCCGGGAGCGGGAACGCGAGCAGCGCCAGGACGCAGGCGCCGAGGACGAGTATGCGAAGCGGCGGTCGCATGGCCAAGCCAACCTCCTTGTCGGAACCGGCACAGCGAGCGCACGCACAGCCTCCGAGCACCCTGCGCGTGGGACGCTTGGATCCTGGCGTAGCTCCCTCGTGCCGACCGCGCGGCAGCGATCTTCCGCCAGTCCTATTCCCAGCGCCGCGGGATTGGACTCCTACGCACCTGCCTTCAATCGATCCGGTTGTCCGTGCCGAGGGCTGGCATGCGCACGTGGATGGTGAGGCCGCCGTCGCGGCGGGGTTCGGCGCGGACGTCGCCGCCGTGGGCGTGGGCCACGGAGCGGACGATGGACAGGCCGAGTCCTGCCCCATGGTTGCCGCCGGCGGCTGCGCGTCGCTCGGTGGTGGCGAGCCGACGGAAGGGTTCGAACAGGCCAGGGACCTCGTAGGTCGGCACGACAGGGCCAGGGTTCTCCACGGTGAGCCTTGCGGCTCCATCCTCGAGGCCGCTGGTGACCGCAACCCATCCGCGTTCGGCGGCGTTGTAGCGGATGGCGTTGTCGATCAGGTTCTGGGCGAGCCGCTCCAGCAGGGCCGGGTCGCCCGCGACGGGTGCCGGGGCGAGCGTGGTGCGGATCTCGACGCCGGCCTTCCGGGCGGCGGCGTGGGACTCGGTGGCGATGCGCCGGACGATGTCGGCGAGGTCGACGGGAATGGGGTCGGTGATGCCTTCTTCGCTGCTGGCGAGGGTGAGGAGGCCGTCGATGAGGCGCTCGTGGCGCTGGTTGACGGCCAGAAGGTTGGCGCCGAGCTGGCGCAGTGACTCGCTGGCTTGCGGGTTGTCCAGGGCGACCTCGATGAGCGTGCGGTTGATCGTTAGCGGGGTGCGCAGCTCGTGGGAGGCGTTGGCGACGAAGCGGCGTTGGCCGTCGAAGGCCCGGTCGAGCCGTTCGAGCATCTGGTCGAAGGTGTCGGCGAGGTCCTTGATCTCGTCGTCGGGCCCGTCGAGGGCGATGCGCTCGTGCAGGCTGCGGTCGGCGACCCGGCGGGCGGTGGCGGTGATGTCCTGCAGCGGCCGGAGCGCCCGCCCGGCCAGCAGCCAGCCGAATCCGCCGGCGGCGACCCCGGTGATACCGAGGGCCACCAGCGAGGCGACGAGCATCGCCCGCAGGGTGTCGTCGCGACCCTGCCGGTATTGGGTCTGGAGCTGGTCGACGAGTCCGGATGGCACCTCGTGCGAGCGCAGCTGCTCGGTCGACGACGCCCGTCCGTTCAGCTGGTGGTCGATCGACAGCCCGAGGTAGAGGTACAGCAGGGCCACGAGGATCGCGCCGGCGAGGAAGAACGCCCCGGCGTACAGCAGGGTGAGCCGGACCCGGATCGTGGACGGCCACCAGCGTTTCATGGGATGCGGTATCCGGCGCCGGGGACGGTCTCGATGACCGGAGGTTGGCCCAGCTTGCGGCGCAGCATCATGACGGTGAACCGGACAACGCCGGTGAACGGGTCGATGTGCTCGTCCCAGGCCTTCTCCAGCAGCTGTTCGGCGGGCACCGCGCCGCCGTCGGCGCGCAACAGCTCGGCGAGGACGGCGAACTCCTTGTTGGACAGCGGGACGGGCTCGCCGTCACGGGTGACGGTGCGGAGGTGGGGGTCGAGCCGGATGCCGGCGCGTTCCAGCGCCGGGGGCGTCGCAGGCCGCGCCCTGCGCGACAGCGCCTGGATCCGGGCGGTGAGCTCGGCGAAGGCGAACGGTTTGGTCAGGTAGTCGTCGGCGCCCAGGCCGAGGCCGGCGACCCGTTCCCTCACCGCAGTGGCGGCGGTGAGCATGAGGATCCGCGTATCGGCGCCGGATTCGACCAGCGTGCGGCAGACGTCGTCCCCGGAGACGGCCGGCAGGTCGCGGTCGAGCACGACGACGTCGTAGTCGTTGACCGCCAGCCGCTGGAGTGCCTGGTCACCGTCGTAGGCCACGTCGACGGCTATGGCGTGCTTACGCAGCCCTGCGGTGATCGTGTCGGCGAGGAGCCGTTCGTCTTCCACCACCAGCACGCGCATCTGCCAATCATGCCGCGGTCGGGCGTTAGGGCGGCGTTAGGGAATCCCTCGCGCCGCCCTAACGGCCGGTCGGGTGAACTGTGCGCGTGACGAGACACGGCCCCGCAGGAAGGACGCGCATGAGACGGAAGCGGCAGGCCCGGCGACTGGCGCCGGCGGTGCTGGTGATGCCGCTGCTGCTGCTGGCCGCGTGCAGCCAGAGCAGCAAGAACGGCGGCACCTCAGCCGCCCCGCCCGACAGGGTGGAGGCGGCCCGGGCGTACGCGCAGTGCATACGGGACAACGGCGTGCCCGACTTCCCCGACCCGGATCCCGACGGGCAGCTGCGCGGCCCCGCCCACGAGAAGCAGAACGGCCCGAAGTTCAAGGCCGCGCAGGAGAAGTGCCGCAACCTGGCCCCCGGCGGCGAGCATGAGAGATCCGACCCGGCCACGGTGGAGCAGATGCGCAAGTTCTCGCAGTGCATGCGCGACAACGGCCTGCCCGACTTCCCCGACCCGGATCCCGACGGGCGGTTGCGCGGCGCCGGCCACGAGCAGCAGGACACCCCGACGTACCGGGCCGCGATGGAGGCCTGCCGCGGGAAGCTGCCGGGCGGGGGCGACCATCGATGAGGTCCAAGCTCCTGGTCACCGGCGCCGCGGTGCTGGTCCTCGGCGGGGCGGCCGCCGGACTGGCGCTGGCGCGGGGATCGGCCGCCAAGCAACCGGCAGCCAACCCGGCGTTGCCTCCCGCCACCGCGAAGGTCGCCAGGACCACGCTGGTGGAGACCAAGCGGGTGCCGGGCACGCTCGGCTACGGCGACGCGGTGCCGGTCGGCGCGGCCCAGTCCGGGACGCTCACCTGGATCGCGCCGGTCGGCTCGACGGTCGAGCGGGGCGAGCCGCTGTTCAAGCTCGACGAGCGACCCGTCGTCGCGCTCTATGGATCGCTGCCGCTGTACCGGACGCTGCGTGCGGGCGTCAAGGGAGCCGACGTCGAGCAGTTCGAGGAGAACCTGTCGAAGCTGGGCTACACCGGGTTTACCGTCGACGAGACCTACACCCCGGCCACGGCCCAGGCCATGCGAAGCTGGCAGGCCAACCGTGGCCTGCCCGAGACCGGAACGGTGGAGCCGGGCCAGCTCGTGGTCATCCCGCGCGCGGTGCGGGTCGCCGAGCATGCCGCCCGCGTCGGTGACCGGGCCGGCGGCGACAACGGCCGCAGCGCGTCCGTGCTGTCCTACACGGGCACGGCCCGGCTGGTCACCGTCCAGCTCGAGGTGGCCGACCAGTCGCTCGCCGCCAAGGGCCGCGCGGTCACCGTCACGGTTCCCGGCCAGGGTCCGGTCAAGGGAACGATCGCCCAGGTCGGCGCCGTCGCGACGGCGCCGGAGCAAACCGGCAGCGCGGCTGGGGACCAGACCAGCGGCGCGCCCGGCGCAACCAGCCCGGCCGCCGCCGACGCGCGCATCCAGGTGACGGTGACGATCGCCGACCAGAGGAAGCTCGGTTCGCTGGACGGCGCCCCGGTGGACGTGGACTTCGTCAGCCAGGAGCGCAAGGGCGTCCTGGCGGTGCCGGTCGCGGCGCTGCTCGCGCTGCCCGAAGGCGGCTATGGGGTCCAGGTCGTCGAGGGCGGCGCGACCCACGTCGTCGCGGTGAGGACGGGGATGTTCGCCGCTGGGCGAGTGGAGGTCAGCGGCGCCGGCGTCGCCGAGGGCGTCACGGTCGGGGTGCCCAGGTGAGCGGCCGGGCCGAGGCGATCGTGACGCTGCGCGGGGTCGGCCGCGACTACCCCGGCGGCGTCGCCGCGCTCCGCGGCGTCGACCTGGACGTCGACCGTGGCGAGATGGTTGCGGTCGTCGGGCCGTCGGGGTCGGGCAAGTCGACCCTGCTGCACGTGATGGGCACCCTGGACCGGCCCACCGCCGGCGTCGTCGTCGTCGACGGGTTCGACGTCGCGGACCTGTCCGACCGCGAGCTGTCGGCGCTGCGGGCGCACCGGATCGGGTTCGTCTTCCAGCAGTTCCACCTCGCCCCGGGGGTGCCCGCTTTGGACAACGTCGCCGATGGGCTGCTCTACACCGGCGCCACCCTCCGGCAACGGCGCGAACGGGCGGCACGGGCGCTGGAGCGGGTCGGGCTGGGGCACCGGTCGACCCACCGGCCGCACGAGCTGTCCGGCGGGGAGAAGCAGCGCACCGCCATCGCCCGCGCGGTCGTGGGCGAACCGAGCCTGCTGCTCGCCGACGAGCCCACCGGGGCGTTGGACAGCCACGCCGGCGAAGGCCTGATGCGGCTGCTGACCGAGCTCCACCAGACCGGCACGACCATCGTGGTGATCACGCACGAGCGCCAGGTCGCGGCGTACATGCCCCGCCAGGTGTCCGTGCTGGACGGCCGGGTGGTCGCCGACCGGACGGCGGTGGGGGCATGACCGCGGCGCTGCGACCAGGCCGGCTGAGCCCCCGCGACGTGCTGCGGGTGGGTGGGCACGGGCTGCGTGCCCGAGCCTTGCGGGTGGTGCTCTCGGCGCTGGGCATCGCGATCGGCATCGCGGCGATGGTGGCGGTCGTGGGCATCTCCACCTCCAGCCGCGCCGAGCTGAACCGGCTGCTCGACGCGCTGGGCACCAACCTGCTCACCGCGGGTCCGGGCACAACCCTGTTCGGCGAGCAGGCCATCCTCCCCGACGACGCCGTCGCCATGGTCGGACGGATCGGGCCGGTCGAGTCCGTCTCTGCGACCGGCAAGATCGCCGCCGCGAAGGTCTACCGCAGCGACAAGATCCCGCCCGCCGAGTCCGGGGGGATCGCCACCCTCGCGGCGCGCACCGACCTGCCCGGCGTCGTCGGCGCGACGGTGGTGTCGGGAACCTGGCTCAACGACGCCACCGCCCGCTACCCGGCGGTCGTGCTCGGCGCCAAGGCCGCCGAGTACCTGGGCATCGGAGCGGCAGGACCGGACCTGCAGGTCTGGCTCGGCGGCCGGTGGGCAACCGTGGTCGGGACCCTGAACCCGGTGCCGCTGGCGCCCGAGCTGGACCAGGCTGCGCTGGTCGGCTGGCAGGGTGGGCGGCGCTACCTCGGCTTCGACGGCCGCCCCACGACGATCTACACCCGCGCCGACCCCGACAAGGTCGG
>WNGB01007820.1_pt1 | contig 18546 bp, 18 predicted proteins | sample 5400681 | NCBI WGS metagenome assembly WNGB01 (sample SAMN13153367, study PRJNA577476) | soil metagenome | isolation source: 115 cm soil or saprolite under grassland replicate 2 | place: USA:California | collected 2016-06-15 | reverse complement strand
TTACTTGTCACAGTGGACAACACGATCCATCATTTGAAAGGAAATAAAACGATGAGTGAAAAGAGTTTTTTTGAGGGTTTTTCAGAGGAAGAGCAAGAGAAATATGCACTCGAGGCAGAGAAGTTATATGATGCCGAAACAGTACACGCTTCCAACAAGAAGTGGAAGGCTTATTCTGCTGCCAAGAAGGAGCAGATAAAGTTAGAAGGAAGTGCGATCTATCTTGATATGATCGCAGCCATGCCCAAAGGCGCAAACTCTCCCGATGTGCAGGCCATTGTGGAACGCTGGCGCGCACACATAGATTATTTTTGGACACCGAAGCTCGATCAGCTGCTGGCACTAGCGAATGGATACAACGACGATCCGCGCTTCAAAGCCAACTTCGATAAGATTCATCCGCAACTTGCAGAGTTCATGCGAAAAGCAGTGACGATCTATGTTAAAAATAAAAAGAAATAAGAAAAAGGGCGAGCCATTGGTTCGCCCTCTCTAGAAAGGAGTCAAAATGACTGAAGAAATTTATCCAATGCCGTCATTTGCAACACTGGTGGTTCGTGATCTCGAAGAATCTTCCAAGTTTTATCAGGAGGCACTCGGCTTCAAACATATTTTTACCATGCCTGGACCTGGCGGCAAACCCGCTCTCGTCCACTTACGTTGGTTAAAGTATGCTGATCTGCTAATTGCTTTGTCCAGAGATAGTAAGGAACTGTCTGAGCCAAGAGGTGTAGGTGTATCCCTGAATTTCAACCTGCTCGACCGTTTCGATGGAAACATCGATGCCCTCGCTGAACACGCCAGAGATAAAGGCGCAAACGTGAATGGGCCTGTAGACCAACCCTGGAATGTGCGCGAGGTTACCATTCTCGATCCCGATGGATATCGGCTGGTCTTTACCACCCCTATCAACATTAACCTTGATTTTGACAAGATGCTAGAAAAGGTTGTTAATGGCGACTAAAAATAAGCGACCCGGTTGAGTCGCCTAATTCTTATGCTCACCTTGCCCTCCCCCACTTGTCGGGGGGGAGAGTTGGGAGGGGGCAAAATTCTATGTCCCAAACTCCGACACTCTATACCAAATTTCTACATTGACTTGAACTGTCTTGCTGTGTTGAATGTCCATTCCTAAACTTGGCTCGGCCGATTCAGCCATGCGGGTTTTCATCATGACAGCTTGTGGCTGAAATGGAATCGGTGCTTCCTGGTCATAGGTATTCTCAACAAACTCATAAACTCCCAGCAACTTGACACCTATGGCCGATGCGATTTTCTGGGCTTTGACTTTTGCTTTGGCAATCGCGGCTTCCAGTCCACGCTCGCGAGCGGCTTCCTCGGGATATTTCCAGTCGATTCTTTCCAAATTGGCATTCTTCTGGGATGTGACGATATCCAGTAGTTCAGCGATCTGATCCAACTTATCGCTCCGTATTCTCAGGCGATATATTGCGCTCGACGATTTGAGCAATGTGCCGCTGGAAGATTCGATGTGCACACCCTGCAAATGGATGTTTTCAGATGAAATGCCAAAGCGCGTTAATTCATCCACCAACTGACTGACTTCCCGGGCTTTTTTCATGGCCTCATTTCCACTAACCAGAGACGAACCGCGCACTGTGACAAATAAATCAGCATGAGAGGCGAGAATTTCCTCGCGCGTATAAGCAGAGACTTTAATTGTGTCAGGCTTGGTTTCCATATGTATCCTCGTATAGCGTTTTTTCTAACCAACGGAGCACGAGCCAGTGATTTGAATCTGGCCTTGCCCAGGGATGACGTTCGCGCACGCGTTCGAGTGCCTTCTCTGCAGGAATTCCCTCGAGCAACATCAATACCGCAGTACAAACTGTGGACGATCGATTCATTCCCGCCACGCAATGGACCAAAACGCGCTTGCCTGCTTTTAAATGCTCAATTACCCATTCTGCTTCATGACGGATTTCATCTACACTCATGCCTTGAAGCCCTTCGCCTTTATTGACCCAGCGATCATGCTCGAATAACTGTTTATCTATTGCCCATATACTAGGCTGCTCACCAAGATTTAATACTGCGTCAACAACCGGGTGTTTTTTAGATTGATGCTCAAGGCCACCGATAAACAAACGACGGTGCAACGCGTGTCCATCGAGGTGTATGATGATTGGATCACCGCCAAAACGCTCATAGAGTTTTTTCGTTAGCGGGATGAGTCCCGTGCGTGTCGGTGGCGGAGATGACCAGTCGCGTTCGAAGGAAATGGGAATGGGTTCACCCGCCCGCTCTTCCTGGATGGCTTTTTGAGCGTAAAAGCGGAGGTCCGCCGGTTCCTGTGACCCGTGGACCAAGAGATAGAAGGTATGTTTATAGCCACTTTGAATCCAGCGCAGCATGTCGCGAATCTCGCGCGCCGAATGTTCGTTTGGCACTTCATTCAAATTTTCATAAACTCCACTGACCTCTAATTCTTCGATTCCAATAAAGCGGAGTCTGCGTGGAACATAATTTCCTTCGAGTTGCTCATATATCCTTCTATCACGTACATAGAGTTTTGAAGGAATGTCAGGGATAAACTGATGATAGTCCAATAATAGGTCATGATGCCTGCTAATTCTCTCTTGATGTAGATCATCCAGCCTTGCACCTTGTAATGAAGGAGCGAAGGAAAAATTAGGAATGCGCGCGTGAGTGGTTGTGCTGGTCAATTTTAGCTGCTTGCTCCACTGTAACGTTTTACCCCTGCTTTCCATACTTGTAAGGCAACTAAGAAACTTGCGATCCCTACGCTTACAAAGATCAGTATTCCCTTTAAATTGAGTTCACCTCGCAATGCTTGCAATGGAACACTTGTCGCGACTGCAATGGGAATGATGTACGTTATGATAATCCTCAACCAGACGGGATAGACTGTCACAGGATAGCGACCTGCATCGAGCAGGGCTTGTAGAATGGTGACATTGTTGTCGAATTTGGTGAACCAAAAGGTAAAGGCAATCAGCACAATCCACAGGCTATAGATGACGATCGCTCCAGAAATAGTGAGCAGGATAAAGGTCAAGATGCTGAGTGGCGTGGCTGTATCGCCTGCCATGTTGATTCCAACTACGATCAAAATGATTGCAAGGATAAGATCCCACACTCTCCAGACGGTGATGCGCGAGAAAGTGACCAGGAACATGGTATTCACAGGTTGAAGCAGTGAATAATCCAATGAGCCATCGCGTACGCTCTGGTTAAATTTCTCGGTGTTTGGCCAGATCAACGCGGCCAAGCCAGAGACATTTGTATGTTGACTTTGAGGAAGGTGGAGAGCAATTTCAAGAAATGCATGATCATGCTCCCACCGCAGAATAACGCTTCAATCCCTCTCGCCAAACCCAGTTGAATATGACAATTGAAACGATGAGCCAAATGACTCCAACGACATATCCTTGAATAATTTCTGCGAGCGATAGTTTTCCAAGAATCAACTGGATTGGAAAGTACAACGATAATTGGAAAGGAAGATATTTGGCAATTTCCTGGATAATGGTCGGCATCAGTTTGAGTGGGACAAATTGCCCGGAAAATAGCAGAAAGACGGCGTAATAAAATTCGCTGATAGAGAAAACTTTGGTTGTCCAGAAAGCTACACTGGTAACTGAGGCTGAGAGCATAAAGGCAATGAAAAATCCTAGAATCATAGCGGGGATAGAAAATGCGATGCCCTGCCAGGTCACGCTGCTAAAATCAGGTCGATACAGGAAAAACAGGACGATCCAAATAGGAATGAGTCCCATGATGGTTAACGCTTTGAAGGCGATGTTGTTGACTAATGTATGCGTTAGCATTGGGTGGATGGGGAGGATCAGTTCGCTTGAAAGTGTGCCATCCTGAACTTTGTAGGCAAATATATGAATCGTAATATTGCTGGTGATCTGGTCTACGATCAACAAAGTCATGTAATAGGTCACGAAGTCGTTGGCTGTGAATCCGTTTACAGAACCTTTGCTGTTAGCGATGCTCGTCCACACCGCGAGATAAACGATGGGCGAGACTAGCCAATAGAGCAGGTACATAAGTAGATTGGCGCGGTATTGCCATTGTTCCGCCCAATTGACCTGCCAGAGTCGTTTGAAGATGAGTAGCATCATAATCCTCCCGTCATTGCGAGGAGCGTTCTTCCCTGCACCGCCCGTGCCTACCGGCAGGGTAGGTATACACAGGACGATGTGCGACGAAGCAATCCCAACGGCGTGACGGAGATTGCTTCGACGGAAGAGCACCGTCTCGCAATGACGGCAATTTATTGATTAAACGCCTGCTCGATCACAGACTCGATTGGTGGATCGGCGATGGTAATGTCGTGGACGGGCAGATCAGCTAAAAGTCCGGACGTGATGCGGGTGACGTCCTCGGCGCGAACCTGGATATAGCGCTTTTCCGCATCCTCTTCGTTCTTGACCTCGGAGCCGTACCGGCTTAAGTCATGCGAATCTTCTGACAATCTGACACCGATCAACTTGAATGGAGCGATCTTGCGCGAAAGTTCGGAAATGCCACCGTCATATTTGAGCTGGCCGTGATGAATGATGATAATGCGTTCACACAAAGCAGTCACATCTGCCATATAGTGACTGGTGAGCAAGATGGTCGCGCCCGTGCGGCGGTTATACTCGCGCAAAAACTCGCGGATGCGCACCTGCCCAGTGATATCGAGACCAATCGTTGGCTCGTCGAGAAATAAAACCTTTGGGCGATGGAGCAATCCAACCGCAATCTCACATTTCATACGTTCACCAAGTGAAAGATTACGGACAGGCTTTTTCATGATTGGGCTGAGCTCAAGCAGATCATCCAGTTCTTTAAAAGTTTTCTGATAATCATCATCGGGGATGCGATAGATGGCCTGGTCGAGCAGAAACGAATCCGCAGCAGGAATATCCCATGAGAGGCGATTGCGTTGCCCCATGACAAGCGTCATGGAGCGCAAATAATCGGTTTTTAGTTCCCAGGGTGTAAATCCAAGTACAGTGGCTTTACCTCCCGTTGGATGAAGGAGACCAGAAAGCATCTTTAACGTGGTGGTTTTCCCCGCACCGTTCGGGCCGAGAAAACCTACTACTTCTCCAGGCTCAATTCGAAAGCTAACTTTTTGCACAGCGTTCACATCTTTGTATTTACGCTTGAAAAAACTGCGTACCGCCGCGCCAAAGCCTCCCTCACGCTCTGGGACTTGGAAGGTTTTACTCAGTTGTTCAACGATAATGGAATCTAAAGGCATAAAGTCAATCTCTCCTGCGCGTAAGAAGAGATTTTATCATCTGTAGAACAAGAGTGCTAGTACTCGGCAACAATCATATTAGGGCTTGCTTAAAGTCCATGATATGTCATCCTGAGGGAGCGTTCCGCCTGCCCCGATGATATTTCGGGGTGCGACCGAAGGATCTCTGAGACTCTAACGGAGATGCTTCGCGGAGTTTATCCTGAGCGCAGGCGAAGGGCTCAGCATGACATACCTCATGATTAAATTCCAATCCCACATCATGAACTATCGGCTAATATTTGGTATACAGTTTTGGGATAAGTAAACAAAAAGGTTGCGAGTGCAATCAGTATTAGGACGCCTATGATCCCCAGCAAGAAAAAGATAAGAATAGCTTCGGATTGAGGTGAATTGACCAGTAAAAACAAGCGATATGTCAAAAGCATGATGAATGAAGAGGGGAGCAAATCCCATATAAATAGGACAAGGAAAGGCAATGAAGCAGCGAATAGTCCCAGGGCATAGTCCAGCCAGGTGAAACGGAATTTCAGCACGCTTTGTTGAGTGGTTTCAACATGTTGAAGCACGCGGCGAGAAAATCCACGTGGTGCCTGGGCAATTGGCCAGGTTTGCAGCGCATCTTCAATAACATCTATTTCTTCCATCATTGGTTCGTTCATACTAATTTCTCCACATGCTCTGACTTCCTATCTCTTTTCTCTACATGTTGTCCAGGCACTCATAAATAGCGAGGGATTGGCGCAGACGTTCCTTAGCGCGGAATAAACCTGTTTTGACTGTTCCAAGTGGCAGTCCGACAAGGCTGGCGATTTCCTCGTAGGGCATATTATCCTGGTAACGTAGACTGATAAGCAAGCGCTGGCTGTCGGACAAACGCTCGATCTCGCGATGCAACAGGGCGCGCCGTTCACGGCGCTCGAGACTGGCGGCAGGGTCGCTTTCGGTCTTGCTGGCTTCAGGAAGATCTTGCATATCTTCAGTGGCGAGATCGTTTAGTTCGCGGCGCAGACGTGGAAAGCGACTGAAGCACAGGTTTAGGACGATGCGGTAAATCCAGGTCCGGAAAGACGATTGACCGCGGAAGGACGGCAAAGCCTGCCAGGCGCGTACGAACGCATCCTGGGCAATATCTTCGGCCTCTTCTGGGCTTCTGATGGTACGTAAGGCCAGGTTATAGACGAAGTGCTCATGCAAGGCCAACAGGTCGGCAAATGCATCGGTGTCGCCTTTTTGGGCCTTGCGAATAAGCGCTTGCTCGTCCACAGTAATGAGTATCCTTCTAAATTTAGACCAGCCCAGGGCAAAAAAGTTTCAGTCCAACGTCAGGCCCCACAGGGGTGCTTCGCGAAGACGTTGGAGTCCGTGAAAAAATGTGAAACTTTTTTTGAAATCATCGGTCAAACCTTATGAATAAAACGATTGGAGGTTTTTAGCCCATGAAGGGAAAGTGGATTGTTTCTGGAATTTTGATTGTAGCCTTGATCGCTGTCTGCGGGTTGAGCGTTTTTGCTATTTGGCAGGGCGTTCAAATGGCGCAGTCAAGCGGTGTTCAATTCAGGGTTGGCTCCATCAACACGGTGGAAGCAAAGGATACTGAAGAGAAGACTCTTTCTGTCAGCGGCCCGGCCGAACTAAAGGTCGAGAACGATTTCGGCTTCATTACCGTCCAGCAGGGAGAAGATGGAAAGGTGGTAATCAAAGCTGACAAAACTGGTTGGGGCAGTAGCGATGACGATGCCAAACAGGCGCTGAAAGATCTGAAGGTTGTCATTGAGCAAGACGGAGACAAAATTTGGGTCCATCTCCAGCGGCCTGCTGAAATCGACATGATCCATATTGGCCCGAGCAGGAGTGCACAGGCGAATTTCACGGTTACTGTGCCAGTTGAGACCAATGTGGATTTGAAGTCAGATAATGGCGAACTGACCCTCACTGGCATACAGGGTACAGCTACCCTAAAAGCCAGTTTCGGTGATGTTAAGGTGAAAAACCTGGCCGGCGGCCTGTCCGTTACAGCATCAAACGGTGGGATCAGCGTGGAAAATGTTGATACGCTTGACGCGCCCGTCGATCTCTCTTCAGACTTTGGAGATATTACCGTCCAAAGTATTTCCGCCAGAGACGTAACGATCAAATCGACTAACGGCACGCTGAACCTAAACAATATAGATTCCAGCGGCAAGCTAGATGTTCGCACCGATTTCGGCGGTATTGAGATTCGGGACGGCAACGCGCGTTCACTCGATGCTCATTCATCGAATGGCAAAGTGCTTGTGCAGAAAATGGATGTCAGTGGTTTGGTCAATGTCACAAGTGATTTCGGCGATTTGACCCTGGAGGAGGTCCTCTCCAATGGCATGGACTTAAAAACACAAAATGGACATGTGACTGTCAGTGGTGCGCAAGGCAAGATTACGGCTCATTCTAATTATGGCAATGTGGATATCTCTGCAGAGGACGCGTTAGTTACACTGACATCCAATAACGGTAAAGTGTCGTTCGATGGTTCGTTGGCAGATGGAGAACATACTTTGCAAAGTGACTTTGGTGATATCACATTAACTATTCCTGCTGATATTGCGCTCAACCTCGACCTGAAGACAGGCACCGGCAAAATCAAATCTGACCTCCCTTTGACCATCTCCGGTGAGATTGATGAAAAGCACTGGACAGGCACAATCAACGGCGGTGGCGCACAGTTGAAGGTCACTACCCAAAACGGCAATATCATTATTCAAACCTCAAAGTAAAGGAGCAAAATTATGAGAGACATCATTCCCTGTGTAGGCGGCCTAGGTTTTGTTGGGCTGGTATTTGGCTTCATCCTTCTCATGCGTTACTTATCCTATAAAGAGACGCTGGCACTGGCAGAAAAAGGGCTGGTAAAACCCATCCGCAATGGCAACACCAATAATGCATTGATCTGGGGCATTATTCTCTCTGCCATCGGTGTAGCATTGATCATCGGTCTCTGGCCGCTAGGATATATGTTCAGTGCCGACCTCCCGCTGGGTTTTGGTCCCTGGATGCTCGTCGGGTTGTTGCCGTTATTCTTTGGCCTGGCGCTGATTCTCATTCACGTGCTGACGCGCAAAAAGCAAGAGGATGTTTCTGAGCTAAAAGAAGAAACGAAGGAAGAAGTAATTCGAACAAATACAAGGTGACAGTCACTTTGAAAAATGACTGTCATAGAAGATCGTCCGACAGTTCAACTGTCGGACGAACGGAGCTTGAGTCAGAAGTTACTTTGATTTTGCTAAAGTTGTCTGGTATCCCACATATGCTGCAATTGCATAGAACAATAAATCCCGAAAGTCGAAACCCGCGGTAAAGATTTTAATAATGGTAGCGGGATCCAGTGTTACTCCGAATAGAACCCGAAGAAATGGAACCTCCCATTCCCTTGAAAGGATCCCGATATAAAAGAGGTAGTTTCCAAGTACGCACCCAATTAAGGATAAGACTCCACTGCTTACGCCAAATATCAGGGATTTTCCTTTACCAAACATTTTGACGGCTAAGCCAACCAGGAAACCTACTCCAATTGCCATCCAACTGATCTGGTATTCCAGAAAATAGGAAATGATACCCCAGATGACTGCGCAAATAAGCATAGCAATGGAACCGCCTATCAAACCAAGAATCAGGTTTGAGTCAAAGTCTAATTCATTTGTAAAGGGTTTTGCTTCGGAAATAGATGATTCATTCATTTTTCCACTCCTGTTATTTTTTATTCAATTTTATCTTTTTATCGGAAGCAGCGCACTATTTTTCACTTTGCAGTTACTTAACCATTTCTATCAAGAAAGATTCCATCCAACCTCGAATTCGCTGGTTCAACATTTCTTTTCCACCTTACTCATTGCATATTCCGCCAGTGCAGTGATTGTCAGGCTTGGATTTACGCCGGGATTCGCAGGCATAATGGAACCATCCACGACATACAATCCAGGATAATTGAATACCTGAAAGTCCAAATCAATCACGCCTTCCTGATCATCGCGGCCAAATGGGACTCCGCCCATAAGATGTGCGGTTGTGGGAAAGTTAAACAGGCTATCTGTGAAAGCTGCTTGAGGAATGCCATTGACTTTTTTCGCGAGCATCTTTATCACATGATTTCCAATAGGAATTTGCTTTGGAATGGGATGATAGGCATCCGGCCTGAGCACCAGTCCTTTGCGGAAGAGGGTAAATAAATTGCGCCCCAAACGGATGTGTGTCAGGTTTTCTTCAACCTGCATGATGAGCAGGATAGTCGTATAACGCGCCCATGCTGAGAAGAATTTAGCGTAGAGAAAATCGAGAGGATGGCGTATCAGTTCCCAGATGGTTTTCAGGAAGCGGGTTGTCGAGGAGTCCCCTTCGACGTGCGGTGCGGTCAAAACCCGGATGAATGATGAGCCGTCGGAATATCGAACCGGTTCAACACGGGTTACATCATCTGCCTGAAAAATGGAAGAGATGGCTATCCCTTTCGAATAATCTGTTTGCCTCTGACGGCTGGTGACGCCCATAATGTTCTCGCTATTAGTGCGGACATTGTCACCGAGGTGTTGGGAGATCAGGGGCAGGGAGCGGGTCACATCGCGGCAGTGGAAGAGCAGTTCCAGGGTCCCAAGCGCTCCGGCTGATACAATCACATTCTGTGCGCGTACACTTTTTATAGGTCTCACGAACAAAGCGGTTGTACTTCGATAATCGACCTCAAACCGTGGGTCATCACTTCGTCGGTTTGGCAGAGTGCGAATATCTGTTACCGTTACTTCTGGAAGTATCTGCGCGCCCGCTTTCTCAGCGAAATAAAGGTAATTTTTGGTCAATGTATTTTTTGCATTATATCGACAGCCGACCATGCAACCACCACAATGAATGCAGCCCGCGCGCGCCGGACCTTCACCCCCGAAATATGGATCGGGAACGGTTTTCCCTTCTTTATCTGGCTCACCGAAGAACACACCAACATCTGTTGGATAAAATGTTTCTCCTTTGCCTAATTCATTGGCTATCTCTTTCATCTTTTCATCAGCGGGCCATAGACACGGGTTTGGAGTCACGCCGAGCATTCGCCGGGCTGTTTGGTAATGAGGTTGAAGAATGGTTTTCCAATCAGCTAGGTGGTGCCAGGCTGAAGCTTGAAAGAGTCTCTCGTCCGGTTCCATCAAGACATTGGCATAAGTGAGGCTACCACCACCGACTCCATTGCCGTGTAAGGCTAATTGCCCATTCAGGAACGTCATTTGAAAAATACCAAAGCATCTCAGCGCGGGCAACCAGAGAAATTTTGGAAGATTCCAATTGGTTTTTGGGAAATCATGATCCTCGAACCGTTTGCCGCGCTCAAGAATGAGAACCGAATATCCTTTTTCGGTCAGCCGCATCGCGGATACACTTCCCCCAAAGCCCGAGCCAATGATTACGTAGTCATAGATCTGATCCATATCTGAGCCCTCTTTGGCGAATTTAAATCATTATAACAAGAGCTATTAATACCTGCTGGCGGGTCTTGTATTTATTTATGGCATCAACTTAATCATGATGATTACTTCTATCACCTCATAAATTGCTGCCACAATGAGCGTCAGAATGACCAGTACGTAAATTCTGCCCGTGCGTTTCAAGCCTTCTAAATATCCCTTGCCGCGGCTCTCAAGCCCAACAGTTTTCGGCCACAGGAAAGCGTGCGCCTGTATGTAGGCGGCAAGCATTGTTAAGATATAAGCTTGGCCTTCTAGGATAAGTGTTATTGAATGTGGGATCATTACCAATCTCAGATCTGGATGAGCAGGGGAGAGAATCAAACCCCAGAGGATTGCCCGGTAAAACCCAACCAAAATACCGCTAAAGGGAATAACTAGTGAAGGCAATGTAATAGTTCCAAATGAACCGACGAGCAGGTTAACGAAGAAAGTAGCTGCTATCGCGACCAGCACCCGAGCATTGACGTAAGCCTGTCCCACGAAAGCGAGCGGACCGGTCATAAGGCTCGCTCCGACTGCTTTCATCAATTGTTCTTGTACTTGCTGATTGAAGGCAGCATAGATCATAAATATGATAACCAGCCCATAGTAAGCAATATTGAAAATGATATAGGCGCGACGGTTTTCCTGGATCAGTCCCCATGCAGATTTGAGAAGATTTTTCATACAGTCCTGCTCAATGAATGAAAGTGATTATAACAAGTCTGGAAGTTGCAGATTTTAGGAAAAATATCACTTCCCCTCTCACCTTTTGGTTTGAGGATCCTTTATTGATTAGAGTCGCCACGCTTCTTTTAGTGGGTGAATTGTTGACTCTTTCAGACGTGCGTCCTGTGGATAAAACGGCGAGACAGGCGCGGTTGAGTCTGACCGAGTGGGAATTATTATAGCGTTGGTAACTGTCTTTTTACCGGATTCTCTCCAGATATGGACAAATACCCCGATCTTCCTTATCGTTTTTATGGAGGAAATATTAGGTCGATGGCTGTTCTATGAGACAAATGCCGCAACTTCCTCAAGATGAGAATGCCTTGATAAATTTCAGCGGTACGAGAGAACCTTGAGATTGATGCTTATTAAATACTTTGTAAGTGAGGGCGGATTTGCACAACGACAACATCACACCGTCTGGGTTGTGTGAGCGCATAAAGGACACACGCCGCAATATCTTCGGCTTTGAGCATTTCCATCTTCTCTTCCAACTTGCGTTGTTCTTCTGGTGACTCATCTTGCATATCGGTGCCGACCAATCCCGGCTCTATCAATGTTACTTTGATGCCCATCGGATTAACTTCCTTGCGCAAAGCTTCAGAAAAACCTTGGATACCGGCTTTTGTTGCTACATACACAGAGCTTCCTTTCTCACGTCTGTCTGCGCTCATTGATCCGATATTGACAATGTGGCCTCTGCCATTCGGTTTCATGCGTTCAGCCGCTTCATGTGCGCAAGCCATGTAACCCAGCAAATTAGTATTGACAATATATTGCCAATCTGAATAACCACCTTCCATAATACTCTCATAGGCTAAGGCAGCATTATTGACCAAGATATCCAAGCCCTTAAACTTCTCGTCCACTTGTTGAAAAACACGGCGAATATCATCCGGATTTGATACGTCAGCCGTTAATCCAAAAACTTTATTTTCGCTATCTGCCAGCTGAATATCCTTCAAGGCGTCGTGTAGCTCCTTCTCATGTCGTCCGAAAATCATAACGCGTGCTCCCTGAGCGGCAAGCAAAAAGGCAGTGGCACGACCAATGCCAGTAGTTCCTCCAGTGATCAAAACAGTTTTATTGCTAATGATTTCTGGTAAATAGTTAAACTTTTGAAGAAAAGTCATTTCTGGGTTAATCATCGCTCTTCTCCTTCCGAGCTTTTTATCCTGACGGTTTCAACAAACATTGGTGCGTATAGGCATATTGTGTGAAGAGGGCAAAAGCTCCTGTAAAAAGCAAAAAATTTAGGATGATGGTTAGGTCAAATTTACATTTGAATCAAAGCCTCGTTTTATGGTACATTAAGAATAACGACCTACAAGATAGGAATCATATGAAAGCCACTAAGATCCTGCGCGATGAACAAAAGATGATTGATCGTTTTCTGGCCGCCTTTGTTCTCGGAACAACGTATGCCGCGCAAAACAGGCCGGTGAAACCGGGTTTTTTTATCTACGCGAGCAATTTCATTAAGGGATATATCGAGGCAAGTTACTTCAAAAAGGAAGAGACTCTCTTGAAATCTCTAGCAGAAAACGGCGTTGCTTCTGACCATGGGCCACTTGCCCAGATGTTCAATGAAATAAAACAAAGCCAGGAACTGAGCGAAGATATCATCTCTGGGGCCAGACAGTGGCAATCCGGGGACCTAGATGGCCGGAATAATGTCATTTGGGCGACCAGCACTTTTACATCCTTGATGCGTCAGCACATTGACCGATCGCGTACCATCATATTTCAGCTCGCAGAGCAGGTCATCTCACCGGATGATGAGCACAAAATCGCAGAAGAATTCAATCACATCGTTTTCGAGGACGACGGAATCCAGCCCACTGAACATTACGAAAAGATTATTAAGGCGCTAGAAGATGATGCAAATGAGTGGAAGCACTAAGTAGGCTCATCTGCCATTCGGTCAACTTCAATTTGAGCGCCTAGTCTGGTGAAAATTTCCCGCGCTTCTTTCCACATTTCAAGGCCTCGTTCCCTGTCATTCGATTTAATTTTATATCTTGCCCATTCAACTAATGTGCGGGCGCGTTCGCCGTCTAAGCCTGCTTTGGCAAGGATCTTTTCACTTTTGCTAAAACATGCATCACTATCGTATTCCACGAAGCGGTCTTTCCCCTTTTCAGGGATTAGCACGGCCTTGCTGATTCGGTCAGATATAAGCCCAAGAGTTCTCCATGCTATACCGGTATTTTCAGGCAACTCATGTTCCTCTGCGAGCACAAGAGATTGGCGCGCAGAGTAGTACGCTTCTTCGTACCGTCCGAGGCCAAGCATGGCTTCAGCATGATAATTGTATGTATAGGGCAGACTCCAAGCACCAGTGATCCCTGCCATCTCGATAGCTTTTCGCGTGTCCTCTTCCGCTGCACCGTAACGTTTTAATGCAACCTGCTCGGCTCCGCGATTTGTAAGCAGCATAATCTCGCCGTTGCGTGAGCCGACCTCATGGGCAATCTCCAGGGCACTGTGATATCTTTGAAGAGCAAGTTCATAATCCCCATAGGCATCAGCAATGACTCCCAGGTTGCTCAAGAGGTCCATGCCGGAAGTACGGTTGCCCAATTCCTGAAAGATAGAAAGGGCACTTTCCATATGACCCTGTGCCTGTGAATACTGACCCAGGAAGTAACTCGCCGCGCCCAACAGGTTCAAACATCGCGCCATTTCATTGCGGTCTTGTAACTTCGTTGTAATTTCAAGTGCCTGTTCAGCAAGGGTGAGACATGCTTGAGTCTCTCCAAGCCTGAAGTGAGCTGACCCCTGCACCCATAAAGCCCGAGCCACTTCCAGTTTCCCGTTTGCACTTCTTGCAAGGTTTTCAGCTAGTATCGCAGATTCAACTGCAGAGCGGTGTTCACCGAGATACGTGAGTGATAACGCGCTACCTTCTAAAGCGCGAGATTGGGCGAGGATGTCGCCGTATGATTGAGCAAGGCTGAGCATGTATTTGTAATTTTCAATGGCTTCGAGGTAACGAGCCTGCCAGTTCAGCACTTCGCCTAATCTCAAACAAATCTCCAATTGCCGAGGTACTTGCTCGGCGTTGCCGTGTTTGCGCAGGAATCCAAGAGCTTTTTCGTAATATTCCGTGGCGAGTTTGGAAGAGAATGTATCGCGTGCCTGCTTCCCAGCGCGCGTATACCATTCCGCGGCTTTTAGCCAATCTCCAGCACTTTCGTAGTGTTCTCCAATACGCCCTGCATATTCATTCACCCGCTCACCGCTGAGCCAGATCAATCCTTCTGCCACTTGCTTGTGGTAAATGCGACGTAAGCGTATCAATACACTTTCATAGGTCACATCGTGCAGGATTGCGCTTTTGAATATATATTCGGACATCCCGATCGAAGAGCTATTTTGATATTGAAAGATGAGTTCCTTATTTCTAAGTTCATTCAACCGTTCGATAGAAGTGTTATCGGAGGTTGACTCTTGCAACTCGGGGTTGCGCATGTGATCTACCACATCGGTCCAAAAGACGCGTCCCACGACAGAGGCCTGTTGGAGAGTCTCTTTATCAGCCGTAGGTAGGCTGTCAAGACGTGCTTGTAACACACCGGTTAGTGTTTGCGGGACCGTGAGATGCGCCAAGCGGTTGATTTCCACTTTCCATTCGTTTTTGCCCCTGATAATGACATCGTTTTCAATCAGGACTTTAATTAATTCTTCAATGTAAAATGGACTTCCCTCCGCTTTTTTGACAATCAAGTCCATAAGTTCAGTTGGAATATGCGGGACATTTTGCAGGATTTCAGCAACCAGTTTCTTGCCCTCCTCTTCTGTTAGCGGTTTCAGGTCAATACGCATACTTTGGGATACAGCAGTTTCCCAATCAGGACGAGTTTCGAAAAAAGATGGTCTGCTTGATGCAATGATGAACAACGGGAGTTCGGGGCGCGTACTCATTAGGTGTTCAAACAAGTCAAGAGAGCCGCTATCCGCCCAATGGACATCCTCGAGAAAAATAACGGCAGTTTGATCTTTTGTTGCATCAGCAAAAAACTGGGCGACATAATGAAAAGCCAAATCGCGAATTTGACGGGCATCTCCCAATATTCCTTGTAGGTGTGGGCTCGTCGAAAAATCGAAGCCAATTAGGTGTCCGATAAAATGGGTATAAAGGGTTGCGGTTTTATCATTCCTGGTAAAGGATTCCATCCCGCGCTGCAATTTATCGCGTGCCACGGCAGCTGAGTCTGTATCCTCTATTTCAAAAAGGGACGAGAGAATATCGCGCAGCAAGCCATAAGGGATTTTTGACATCTCCTGTGTAGAGCGTCCCTTGAGGAGCAGCGATGGATAGGTGTGGAGTTCGAGCCACTTATTGAACTCATAAAGCAGGCGCGATTTCCCCGTTCCTACTTCAGCGACCAGGGTTACCAAATGGATTTGTTGTTGGAAACGTGTCGCTTCGAAAATTGCCTTCATCTGTCTCAGTTCTGCATCGCGGCCAATCGTGTGTGTCTCGATCCCCTCCACACCACGGGTGGTAACCCGGAAAGAACGTGGTTTCACACGGTTCACCACATACACATGGATCAATTCACTCTTTCCCTTTACTGCAATTGGTTCAAGAGCGGTAACATCAAAGATGCCGCGCACATGTCGGTATGTATTGTGAGAAATCAGAATTCCACCTACTGGTGCTGCCTGCTCTATACGGCTCGCAAGATTAACCGTATCGCCGATGGCTGTGTATTCATTAGTCGTGCCGATAGTTCCAAGCAAGGCTGGCCCTGTATTAATCCCAATCCGCACATGAATATTTTTTGCCCTTGACTCTCCGCCGGATGGGGACTCATCAAATTCCTTCTTCCATTTTTGAATTTCCGCCTGTATTTGTAGCGCGGCTCGAATTGACTGCTCTGGGTCGTCCTCTTGAGCAATGGGTGTACCAAAGAGAGCCATGACCGCATCACCGATATGCTTGTCAATCCGACCCCTGTGATTAAGAATAGCCTTATCTACACGCGACCAGAGTGAGTTAATTACGCTGGTCACCTCCTCGTGATCCATCGTTTCAGCCATCGCCGTGAACCCGGATACATCTGCAAACAGCACGGTGACCAGTTTCCGCTGTTGCGGCTCATAAGAACGTTTTCCCTGAGTATTTAAACCCTGGATTTTTTCGCGCAAAGTTGCCTGGATTAGGTTGATGGTCGAGTCATCCAGTATGCCTCTTTGCCCCTCAAGCGCTTTGATTGCCTGCTCGAGTTGGTCTCGTTCAGTCATTTTGTATTTTATTTCGCAGTTGAAGCTTCGGGTGATACCATGACCAAAATCATTTTACTTATACGTCAGCAAGTGTAATTATTTTGCTATGCAGTAGGATGTGCAATAGAATTATAATACTGACAACAAAGATAAATAAAATCTAGGATTAATTTCAATGCTTTCGTAAGGGCAAACTCATCGTGAGATGGGGGCGCAAAGTTATGGGTCTGCGAATATAGTGTGTGCAGACTGCCAAACCGCCGAATGGTAATGTCACGGCGGTTTTTGGTTCTATATAAGGAGGCATAGACTTAATGAGATGATTTCTTCATGCGCTTTTTCTGCAATTATAGAGTACCGCATAAATAACTAATCCGGAATTATGATCTTTGTTCTAGCAAATTTAGTAATTTATGCAACAAGTGCCGTAGCTTCCGTATAAACTGTATGTAGGCTACGGTACAAGTGCCGCAACTTCCTTCAGTTTTAGGGCTATTTGGTTGCACCGTCTACATCCCCGCCGCTTCCCCGCACCTATATCTGATCGGCAATGAAAGGTGCGGGGCTTTCAGCCGGGCATTCGGGCGGGGTTGCGGTACAAGCGATAGTCGTTTTCCAATTCTTTTATTAAATGAGGAATTCCATGAAAAAAAAGATGCTTTCCATTTTCAGCGCATTGCTGATCGCAATTCTTATGACGTCCACAGCCGGCGCGAGGGGCGTAATTATACTCAGTGCTAATTTTAGCCTTGGCTCACTCATTGCTAATGGAACTGTAAGTTCCAGAGGTCAAGGTAATGCAGCTCTAACGCTTGTTTTGGATGCAACCGGTATCCCTGCAATTACCTGCACAAACAACGGTGAGAATGACGTGCCTGGCCAAAGTTTCCCGACTGTTTCCGCTAGCGGACGACAAGACCTTAATGGTGATGATTTACTTAAGAAAGGTAAATCCCCCTTTAGTGTTGAGACCGTTGACCCAACCACAATCGCGTGGGACGCGGCAGGTTGCCCCAGTTCCAATTGGACGGCGCGGATTGACTTCATCTATTGGACAAATGCGACGATCTCTGTTTACGATACAACCACAACCCCATGGACCTTGCTGAAAAGACAGGATTATCTTTGCACGACCACTCATGATCCCGATAGTGTGACGTGCACCCTGATTAACTAACCCGCTCTTGTTTTGATCTAAATACACGACATCGGACGTATCCCGATGTCGTGTATTTTTTGTCTCTTTCTGGATCCTTGGCCTGTAGGGATAAAAAGCCAAAAATCAACCGCTAATAAATACTGATGGCTGGTAGCTAATTGCTGAATGCTAATACGTGTAAAACCCTCTTCCTGTCTTTCTTCCCAGATAGCCCGCGTCTACCATCTTCCTCAACAAATACGCGGGACGATACTTATCTTCACCCAAGTCTTTCTGCAAGACCTCCATTACGAATAACACAACATCCAAACCAACCAAGTCGGCTAGAGCCAGTGGACCCATTGGATGATTCATGCCGAGCTTCATTACTTGGTCAATTGCCTCCGGTGTGCCGATGCCCTCCTGCAAGGCAAATATCGCTTCGTTGATCATCGGGCACAGGATACGATTAGAAATGAACCCCGGCGAGTCATTGGCCTCGACGGGTTCCTTGCCCATTACTTTGCAGACATCTATTATAGTTTGAGTCGTTTCATCGGAAGTATCCAGTCCGCGAATGACTTCGACCAATTTCATCAGTGGCACCGGGTTCATAAAGTGCATGCCAATGACTTTATCCGGGCGTTTGGTTGCAGCAGCGATTTTAGTAATGGAAATGGATGAAGTGTTGCTTGCAAGGATCACATCTTCTCGGGCGAAAGCATCCATCTCTTTGA
>WNGB01005704.1_pt1 | contig 18548 bp, 4 predicted proteins | sample 5400681 | NCBI WGS metagenome assembly WNGB01 (sample SAMN13153367, study PRJNA577476) | soil metagenome | isolation source: 115 cm soil or saprolite under grassland replicate 2 | place: USA:California | collected 2016-06-15 | reverse complement strand
CGATCGCGGTAGGGACCGCCGTTGCCGGCGGCCCCCCGCGCAGATCCCAGCGTGCGCTGCTAACGCACTGGGCTCCTGCCTTGGGTGCGGGCGTCGAATCGCGTGTCAGGCCAGGGATGCATGGGGCGGGCCGGTGGGAGCCATCGGGTGGCGAGGCGGTTCATGCGCTCCCAGTTCAGGCGGCTGCGCTGGCTACGGCGCCGCAGCGCCCGATACCAGTGCCGGGTTGCCTGAGTGCGGAAGGCCGCGACCGCATCGGTATTGCCGGGCACGGCGTAGTAGGCGAGGTGCCCACGCACCACGCTTGCCAGCCAGCGTCCCTGCTCGGGAAGGGGCTGATGCCGGCGGCGCTTGAGCTCGTCGTTGACCTCGCGCAGCTTGGCCCGCATCCGCTTCGAGACCGTGATGCGCTTGAGCATGAAGCGCCCGCTCTTGGTCTTCGCGCAGGTGTGCGTGAAGCCCAGGAACTCAAACGACTCAGGCCGGCCGAGACCACGCGCCCTTCGACGTTGGGCGGCGTGCCGCCCGAACTCGACCAAGCGCGTCTTCTCGGGCGCCAGCTCCAGGCAGAACTTCGCGAGTCGCTCGCGAAGATCGCTGAGGAACTGCTGCGCATCCCGCTGGTGCTCGAAACCCACGATGTAGTCGTCGGCGAACCGCACGATGATCACGTCACCGTGCGCATGCCGGCGTCTCCACCAGTCGGCCCACAAATCGAAGACGTAGTGCAGGTAGACGTTCGCCAGCAACGGCGATGCCGATGCTCCTTGCGGCGTCCCCTCCACACTCTCCGTCCACGTCCCGTTCTCGATGACGCCTGCGCCCAACCACTTCTGGATCAGGCGCAGGACCCTCCTGTCTGCGATGCGGTGCTGGAGGAACTTCAGCAGCCAGCCGTGGTCGATGGCGTCATAGAACCCACGGATGTCCGCGTCCAACACCCAGTTCACCTTCTTCCTGCGAATCCCGACCGCGACCGCGTCCAGCGCATCGTGCGGACTGCGCCCAGGCCGGAACCCGTAGGAGAAGCCGAGGAAGTCCGCCTCGTAGATGCTGTTGAGCACCTCGACGACGGCCCGCTGGAGGAGCTTGTCCTCCAAGGCGGCGATCCCGAGCGGACGCAGCCGCCCGTCCCGCTTGGGGATATACGCCCTCCGCGATGGCTTCGCTCGGTAGCTCCCGCGATGGACCCGCTGATGCAGGGCACCGAGGTTCGCCTCGAGGTCCTGCCCGTAGGCCTGCCACGTCACGCCGTCGGCCCCGGTCGCGGCCCGGGGGTTCAGTGCCCAGTAGGCCGCCCGCAGGCGCTCGACCGTGACGTGGTGCAGGAGCGCGGTGAACCGCGCATCCTTGTCCTGCTTGGCGATTCGGCGCACGCGATCCAGCGCACTTGGCGCGCCTTGTCCGGCACTGTGTCCGGGGCGCGTTTTGCTGGCCGCGTTCCCCTTGGCCAGCCCCCTTCCCTCCACCGCCTCCGCCGCCGGCTGCCCGGCATTGTTCGGCGGCTTCGCCGGTATTATGGGGCTGTCAGACTTCCCACGCTCGTCCATCTCAGGCTTGCGGCCTTGGCCTTCCCTGAGCGGCCCGCCCTGCCATCACCACGGCGGGCGAGCGTGGGACCTCCCGGTTCTCGCGCATGGAGATTCCGCGCATGCACAGGTCCTTCGACCGCGCGGGGTCCGCCGGCAGCTCGCGCATAGCGCTACCAGCGATGTTGCCTTCCGGCCCAGTTAACGGCGTCGGCACCCCGGAGCCTTGATTTCGCGGCTCAATAGCCCAGCCTACGCGTACCCCTGTCAACGCTTCGCCGCCGTCCTCGCGGACGCCGACGCATGACTTGGGGCCACCGTGGGTCGCTACTCCTTCGATGTCGGGCTCTCTCATCCCTTTCTCCATGCCGGTTTATCCCGGCGCTCTAACTGTTCAAAATCCTCGCACAGACAGGACGCCCGGAACAGCATTCAGTGGGACCGTGCTAAAGAGATATCCCGCGTGTTCGAGCACTACCTGGCCGGCCGTCTCCAGGCTCTCTTTCGCCGCGACAATGATGTCCACCGCTTCCTTTAGGGCTTGCGGGGTTCCGAGCCGTTCTGCGTATCCGGGCGTAGCCCTCTGGGAAGCCTGAGGCCCATAGGTGAGGATGTGTTGTGGCTCAGGTAGCTTCAGCGTGATGTCGGCATTGGGGTTGTAGCTTTCAATAGATTTCGGGAGCGCGGTCTGGCTCTCGGGGTGGTGCGATTCCCAACCCGGGCCGCTAGCGCCTTTGACTTTGACTCCATGCGGCGCGATGCGAGGATTCGATGAGAACACCCGTTGCTTCTTCGGCCCACCCGCGAAGCCACTCCCGCCACCCAGGTAGCGCGGACCGGGTAGCCCGGTGGGGTTCGTGGATGAAAGAGCTTTGCCAACCCACTGGACAACGCCTCCGACCACCTTCGCACCGCCCCACAAGACTGCGCTGAACAGCGCGCCCTGGTCCGCGTCGGCAAGCGTCTTTCCTAGGCTCACCGATCCGTTATCCATGAGTTGGCCGGTCACTGACTCTGCGGCGCTGGTGGCAGCGCCGGTTTGCATGGCTGCAAGCAGCCCTGACCCCATGCCAAGGGTTAGCAGGTTTATCGCCAAACCGACCTGCAGGGTGGTGAAATGCTTTATGAGCGCTTTCGTCGACTCAATATGGACCCTGGGATAGACGCGCTCCATAGGAGGTTTCTTGCTTTCTTCTTCTAGACGAGCGTGTGAAAGGTCCCTTGCCTTTTCCTCGTCAGACTTGGACTTCCAAGCATTCCTTTCCGCAGCCTCCACTCGCTCATGGTATTCGCGGTCTCGTTTCCCCTGTGCTATTATCTCATGCTGGGTTAACTCTGGCTTCATGCCGGAGACGTCGACCAGCCCTATCGGAGCGTTGCGGGCGTACTGATAGAGATTTGCGCCATCGACCATTCCCGCCGGATCCGGACTGGTCCACCTGCCAAGCCAGGGAGCGTAGTAGCGAACTCCGCAGCAATCCAGGCCCGTTTCCTCATCACGTTCCTTCCCGATGAACCGGTAGCGCTTGGCCGCCACACCCGATCCCTGCAGGATGAACGACGTCGTGCCGTAGGGGTGGAATTCCTCGTACGACAGCAGCTTGGCTGCCGCGTCCAGCTCCAGCACCGCCGAGCCGAGGTGGTTGGCGAACTGGTAGCGCACCAGCTCGTTGGACCCGTCGATGAGGGTCTCGACCACCGCGACCCTGTGGGCGCCGTCGGCGACATGCAGGGTCTCGCGCTCGACCGTGGGCGGGCCGCCCTGCGGGTGCTCGCGGTAAATCTCATAGGGGCCCAGGTAGACGCGGTCGGCGACGGTGTTGCCGCTCTCGCTGACCTTGCGGACCCGCTCGCCGCGCAGGTCGTAGGCCATAAAGACCGGGTTGGTGAGCTGCGGGAACGGCGGCACGCTCGGCCCGTTGCCGCGGCGGGTGCGGGTGGCGGCGATCAGCTGGTCGCGGTGGTTGCACGCCATGGCATCCAGATGGGGCATGGCGGTCATGTCGCCGCGGTCGTTGTGGGTGTAGGTCGACTGTGCCGGGCCGATGCTGGTCGATTGCAGCCGGTTGGTGGCGCCGTCGTAGGCGTAGGTGCGGGTGGTGGTGAGCGGGCCCGCCGGCAGGAAGCTAGTGTGCGCCAGCTGCCAGATGTTGCCTGCTTTGGTGTACCGGTAGGTCTCCTGGTAGGGGACGATCGCCGCGCAGTCGGTCGGCAGCGGCAGCGGCTGCGGCAGGTCGCGTTGATCGATGCCAGCCTGTGCCGGGTGCTCGCGGCCCTTGGCGCTGGTCAGCCGGTAAACGGCGTCGTAGACGTACTCGCCGCGGGCGCGCACCAGCTGGTTGGCAAAGCACACCGCCGGCTGCGCCGCGTCCTCCACCGAGGTGACGTTGCCGACGGGGTCATAGACGTACGACAGGTCCTGCAGGGTGCCGGTGGGCCCGTCGGTGACGACGCCGGTGAGCCGGAACGTCTCCGGGTCATAGCGGTACCTGGTGTGCACGCCGTTGCCATAGTCGACGACGGTGCGCCGCCCCTTGGCGTCGTAGTCGATGTTGGTCACAAAGTGCTCGGTCTGGTGCAGCCCCGGGGCGCGGCGTCCCAGCCGTGTGGTCACGGTCTCCAGCAGCCCGCCGACGTTGTACGTATTCGTCGTCACGCTATTGTCGGGCGTGGTGGTCTGGGTCGGCCGGCCGAGTGCATCGTAGACGGTGTGCACCGTCAGGGCCGCCGCGAGGGTGGCGTCCACCGCCGCCGGGAGGGGGGGCAGCCCGTCGAAGGTCGCCGCCGCGCGCCAGTCCAGTTGGACGTGGTAGTCGTCGGTGACGCGCCGGTCGACGCGGACCGGGTTGCCGCCGAAGTCGTAGGCGTAGGCGGCCATGCCGGCGCTGTCGAACTCGTGCGAGACCCGCCCGTGGGAAAGCGGCGGCCCCGCCTGCGCGGGCCCGTAGACCACGCGTTCGCGCAGCGCCTCCGCCGCGGGCGGGTCGCCGTCGTTCCACACCCACACCTGCGACAGCCGCCGCGCCGGATCGCGGACCAGCCGCATACGCAAACCGTCAGGCGGACCCTGGGCGCGGAAGACCACCAGCGGCGCCCCGGCCGCGTCGGGCAGTGTCCAGGTCTTGCCCGCGTCGGCGCTGTGGGTGAAGATCGCGCGGCCCGCCAGGTCGAACCGGCTGGTCAGCGCCAGCTTGTGTTCCGGATCGGTGACCGACAGGGCGTTGCCGGCGCTGTCGAGTTCGGTCAGCGTCTCGTGCGACTCGACCGCGTTGTCCAGGATGGTGAGCACGGCGCGGCCCAGCGGGTCCAGGTGGTCGACGCGCGGCGTGTGGGCGTGCGCGGCGGTGGCGGTGGCGGCAGCCTGCTCCCGCGGCGGCGCGGTCGTGGCGGGGTCGGTGCGGTCGTGGTACCACCTGCTGTCCAAGACGGTGTCGTTTTCGTCGCTGGTGGTCTGCGACCAGGCGTCGAACGCCACCACCCGGAAGGTACCGTTGGGCTGGTCGACGCGGATCAGGCGCCCGAGCGGGTCGTACGACAGGACCGAGGTGACGCCCTGCTTGACGATCGCGGCCTCGGTTTCATAGTTCGCATTGTCCGAGAAGTAGGGCTCGTATTTTTTGACTGGGAGTGCCTTGTTGTTGTAGACAGTGCGGCCGGTGCCGACCCAGCGCGGCGAGGCGATGGGGCCGTTATCGGCCAGCGGTCCGTCTTCGGCGCGCACCTTCCGCAGCACCTCGCGGCCGAGCCCGTCGCAGTACAAGTAGGACTCCTCGATGACCGGGCCGCTGGGGTCGTAGGCCGGGAAGGTCCGGGTGTGGACGTAGCTGGGCAGCTCGGGGCCGCTGTAGAAGGCGTAGTCCAGCTGCGCGGTCGGGCCGCCCTCGCCCGCCGCCCCGTGTACCGCGGTCGCGGTGACGACGCCAAGGGGGTCGAAGGTGACCTCGCTGCGGGTGCCGGTCGCGTCGGTGACCGTCCGTGGCGCCAGCAGCCGCCAGTCGATCTCAAAGTGCGAGCTGAGCCCGGCCGCGTCGGTGGTGGTCACCGGCAGCAGCGCCAGCGCCGGGTCGTAGGCGACGCTGGCGGTGCCGCCGAACGCGTTTTGCAGCGACACCGGCAGGAAAAAGCGGGCCGCGTCGTAAGCGAGCGTGCCGGAGCTGCTCCAGTACCGGTTGTCCTCGCGGGTGTAGCCGGCCTGCGCCGGGTCGGTGAGGGCCGCGTCGGCGGTTTCGTTGGCGTGGGCGCGCGCGCCGAGCAGCTGCAGGCAGGTCGCGTTCAGCGCCAGCGTCAGGGACTGGTAGGGCAGCGCGCGCGGCTCGACAGTGTGCAGGCCGAGCCGGATGCTGAGGGCGTCGTCCCAGTAGTAGTGGCGGACCCGTTGCAGCAGCACCGGCGCCGCCGGTGGGGGGTCGACCAGCGGACGACGGTTGGGATCGTAGTCGCCGACGGTGGCGTGCTCCAGCAGGCCGGCGACGTCGTCGAACCCAAGCACGCCGGATACGGTCAGCGCCGCCAGCTCGGCGGTGGTCTCCTGGGTGGGGATCCCGACGCGGTAGTCCTGGGCGAGCGTGTCCAGGTGCTGATAGTCATGGTGGGTCCAGGTCGCCCACAGGTGGCCCTGCGCCGGCGTGGCGGGGTTGGCGCGGCGCGGATAGCCGATCGCGACCTCGTCGACCACGTCGCCGTACGGAGAGGTCCGCACCACCAGGTGGTGCTGGATGCGCGGGTCGGCCGGGTGGCGCTCGTCGTGCAGCTGGAGCGTCTCGCGCGGGTGCACCGCGAACACGCCGTGGCGGCCGTCGCCCTTGGCGTGCAGCAGCTGGACGGTGTAGTTGGACTCGGTAACCAGGTACGGCGTGGCGGCCAGGTCCGGGTCTTGATCCTCGGCGTAGGTCTCCTGGCGCAGCACCTGGCCGCCCAGCGCCCGGTAGGCCTCCCGCGCCTGGTCGGGGGCCAGCCCATCGGGCAGGTGGGAGTCGGCCAACGCCGGCGCCTGCGGGTCGCCGGCCCAGTACTCGTGCGCCAGCTGGGTCGAGACCATCCTGGCGTCGACAAAGGCGCCGGTGTGGTACCAGGTCTTGACGATTGCTGGGGGGATGTGCAGCGTCTGGTCCAGCCCACCGGTGAACTCGCCGCTGCCGTAGAACGGCGCGACCTGCTGGGTGTCGCGCTGCTCGACCATGCCGAAGCCGCGGAACTCGCGTTCCAGGCCGTCGTAGAAGCCGTGGTGGTAGCGGTAGGTGGTGACGAACTTGGTCCGGCTGACAGCGTCCTGGACGGTGACGCTGGCCACCACGTGCACGGGCATGGGCAGCTTGGTGATCCAGGGCAGCTGCGCGGCGCGGTCCTCCAGGTAGAACCTGGTGGAGGGGGCGTGCTCGATCGTGGTCGTGGTGCCAAGGCCGTTGTCGACGGTCTCCAGCAGGTGCGGCTTGTGGCCGCGCAGCAGGTCGACCCAGCGCAGCGGCCGCTGCCGGTCCGCCGGCAGCGGCGAGGACCACACCAGGCAGGCCGTGCCCGTGCCCCACAAGTCGGTGACCAAAAAGCGCGCAAAGTCGTGCACCGCCGGCAGCCCGCGCAGCACCTGCGGGGCGGCGAAGGCGTTGCCGGCCTGGTTCAAAAAGACGTGGACGCCGTCGCCGCGCGGGTAGATGAGGTCGCTGGTGCCGGTGCCGTCGACGTCGGCGAGGTGGACGCGGCGCGGGTCGAAGCCGTCGGGGGTGTCCAGCCGCGGGGCGCCGGCCATCTGCACGCGCGGGCCGAAGCGGCCGTAGCCGAGGTTGGGCCAGTAGCACACGCTGCCGTCTTTTACGGCGACCAGGTCCGACAGGCCGTCGCCGGTCATGTCGGCCAGCAGCACCGCCTCGCGGTCGGTGGCAAACAGCGGCACCGGCCCGAGGCGGTCCAGCGGCTTGGCGGTGCGCAGCTGGCCGGCGAAGCCGTCGCGGCCAAGCGCGGGATGCCAGCGGAACTGGTCTTGGTCGGCGATGAGCACGTCGGGGAAGCCGTCGCCGTCCAGGTCGACTAGGCGCAGGTTGGGGTCGGCCCAGTCGATGTCGGGCGCCGAGGGGAACGGCCGGAACGGCGTCCACTGGTCGTCGCGCCGCTCGAAGACGCCCTCGGGTTTGGTGCCCACCCGCACCAGGTCAACCAGCCCGTCGGCGTTGACGTCCTGCAGCTGGAACCCCTCCGCCAACGCCACGTCGGGCCGCGGCTCGACCCGTCGGACCCGGTCGAAGCGGCCACGGCCGGCCTGGTCGCGGCCGGCGGGCCGCTGGTAGAACCAGCCGCGGCCGGCCTGCTCGCTGAGCACGCCGGGCAGGCCCTCGCCGTCATAGTCCAGCAGCGCGTAGGCGCCGCCGAGCCCGTCGGGCAGGTTGCGGGCGCTATCGGGGTCCAGCGTGTGCAGCTGCTGGTCGAGGGTGCCCACCTGGCCGTAGCCCATCGTGATCGCGGGCATCGCCTTGGTGTGGTAGCCGCCGTTGCTGGTGGGCTGCCAGCCGACCTGCATCGCGGCGGTGAGGTAGGTGATCGCGGGGGTCTGGGTGTAGGCGAGCTCGGTGGAGCGCACCACGACGTGGCGGGATCCGAGCTCGGCGAACTTGTGCAGCATGAGGACGCGCCGGCACAGCCGGTGCGTGCGGATCTCAAAGCCGCTGCGATACCAGGAGAAGGGATCCGCCCGGGCCGGCCAGCTGCCCTCGGTCAGCGTCGGCGCCGCCGGGTCGTGCTCGCCGTAGTCGAACAGCACCACCAGCGGCCAGGACGCCAGCGCTGTTGCCCGCCCGCCGGCCGGGTCGATCGGCGGCACGTTGCGGGCGGCGCGGGGCTGTGGGTTGGCGTAGGCGATGGCCTTGAGGTACAGGTTGGTGCGGCGCCGGTTGTGCTCGCTCGGCGCGGGGTCGAGGTTGCTGTCGTCTTCGGGCTTGTACAGGTAGGCGATGACGTTGCCCTTGTCGTCGTCGGTCCACTCCAGCATCCACCGGAACACGCGCTGGGGATGCTCGGGGTCGGCGATCTGTGCCGCTGCCGTATAGCCGTAGACGCTGCGCACGTTGTCGCGGGTCCAGGCGACCCAGTACTGGGTGCCGTCGCCGCGCAGGTGGCGTTCGATGCGCGCGAAGGCGTGGTCGACGCGTGGGCGGTAGGCCACGACGGTCTCGCCGTCGCGGCTGCTCGTTCCGACGGGCACCAGGTCCTCGGCGCCGGACAGGACGAACACGTCGGTCTGGTTGGCGTCGTCGTAGCGTGGCACGCCCTTGTCGGTCTTGCGGGCGATGTTGGGCACCGACAGCGACCAGCCGAGGCCGAACGGCCCGTTGCCCGCGCCGGCGTCGTAGGCCAGCTCGAGCTTGGGGCCGAAGCCGCCGCGGCCGGGTGAGGTGAACAGCGGGATCGAGAACGCCGCCGTGCCGGTCTGCGGGTTGGACACGAACTTCTCGCCGATGGGGGCGATCGCGCCGCCGCCCTTGGGCAGCGTCGGGTTGGGCAATGCGGGCGGCCTGTCGCCGTCGGCCGGCGGCGGGGGCTGCGGCTGGGCGGCCACGGCTCAGCTCGCGTAGGTGACGACGAGCAGCACGTCGTCGAGTTGGTCGGCGTTGAGGTGGCCGTTGGCATCGAGCCGTTCGGGCAAGCTCGCCAGGTCGCTCGCCTTGGCGGTCAGCGTCCACGCGCCGAGGCCGGCGTTGGTGCACCGAAAGGCCTGCACCGCGGCCGAGATCTGCTGGGCGGCCCAGTCGACGCCCATCGTATCGGCCGGCTGGGCCGAACTGGGCGGCGGCCAGGGGGTGACCTTGGTGACCGTTGGTGGCGCGCCGGCGGCGGGCTTGGGTGCGGCCAGGGTGAGCGGCAGCTTGCCGAAGGTGCCGTCGCTCCAGCGGATGAGCACGAGCCATTCGCCGAGCTTCGGCTGCTTGCCCTGCACGGGGAAGGGGAAGTCGGCGTCGCTGAGCTGGATCGTCAGCGTCTGGTCGGGACTATTGGGCGGCGGGTTCACGAACGCGGCCAGCGCGTCGGGGAACTCGCTGCGAGCGCTGAACAACCGCACGCCGCCTTGCAGCGCCTTTTTCAGGCCGTCAGCCGCGGGTTTGCGGAGCTGCTCGCCGCCGTCGCGGGCCGTGTAGCGCAGATGGAGCACCACGTCGCTGATGGTGGCCCAGTCGAACTGCTGCGCTTCGGGCACCAGCTCCAGTTTCCACTGGCTGATCACCCCGGCGCCCTCGAACGGCAGGTAGCGCTCGTCGCGCAGGTTGACCTCGAACAGGCCGGCGTCGTTTTGCGCGGTGGAGGTGACGATGGGCTGGGTGCCGCCGCTGGTGGTGACGAACCGCGTGTCGTTGGGGCCGGTCGGCCCGTGGGAGCTGCCGGGTGCCGGGTCGATGCGGACGGTGTCGCTGAGCAGCGTGAGCTTGCACGCGACCGTGGTATAGGTGCCGCTCACGCAGGGGATCGACAGCGCCAGGCTCTTGATGCGCCGCAGGTACAGGCCGGGCATGTCCAGGTCGAACAGCTGCTCGTTGAGCGTGACGTAGCAGGCGCCTTCCTGGCGCAGCGCCAACAGCGCGATCGGATCGGTGAGCGCCAGCGACACGTGCTTGGTCAGCTCCAGCTCACGCCGGTTCTCCTCCAGATAGGTCGAGTGCAGGCGTGCCAGGTCGGTCCCGAGGCGCTCGCCCGCCAGCAGGCCTTGCTTGAGGTTGTCCCAGTAGCCGAACTGGATGAAGGTGCGTTGATCGTCGAACAATCCCAGCTCGAACCGGAACGCGCGTTCGGCGCGGCGCGCCATGTCGAAGGCCAGCTGGTAGGTCTGCAGGTACAGCGCGGACAGCTGCCCGGACATCCAGTCGTACAGGTCGCGGCTGGTGAACTTCGAGCGCAGGAAGTCGTCGAGCTCGCCCGCCTGCTGGATCTGCAGGTCGTGGTTGTCGAGCTCGGTTTGGGCGATCTGCTGGCGGATCTGTGCGGCCAGGAGCTGCTTGTCCAGCTGCGTCAGCTCGTCGACGCCCGATTGGGCCTGCATGGTGACGTCATCCTGGCGCCGCTGGTAGCCGCCGATCGTGGTGGAGATCGATCCGGCGACGTTCAGCGCACTGCCAACCGCTTCCAGACCGTAGGCGGCGCTTTCGATCGGTGACTTGATCTGTACGCCGCCGTACTCGAACGTAGCTACGGGAGTGCCGCCGATGCCCATCACGCCGGTCTTGAATAGCGGGATGAGCCCGACGACACCCGTCGCTGCGTGCAACCCCTGCGCCACCAGGTGCAGTACTTGCGACGTGATGAGCAGCGCGAGCCCGGTCTGCTCTGCCGGGTTGGCCAGCTCTTGGCTCTTCTGCTGGTAGTAGCCGACACGCGTCTGCAGGGCGCTGCGCCCCGACTGCACGGCCTCGAGGTTCTGGCTGCTCTCGTCGACCTGCGCCTGCCTGACCGTCCGCACCGCCTCAAGCAGCGCGGCCTCGTGGGTCGACCGCAGCAGCGCCAGGTCCTCCGCGTCGCGCTTCTCAAGCGCCCCTTGCAGGGCGTTGCCGAGCGCGCGCAGCTCGCTCACCAGCTCCCTGGCCCGCTCGTACACCACCCCGAAGCGGTAGCGGGGCACGGGCGCCTCGACGCCGTTGACCGCCGACTGCAGGTCCACGCCCGCCTGCTGCGCGGCAATCAGCAGCTCCGGGCTGATCGGCGGCTCGAACAGCGGCAGCTGCTGCACCTGGCCCTGGATGTTCATGCAGTGGCGGATCTTGAACAGCCGATCGGCGACGGTGTCCCAGAGCGTGAACAGCTGCTCGTTGGGCGGGACGCAGAACACCTCGCTCGGCCCGTAGGAGACCGGGAAGCGCAGCGCCTCGGGCGCATTGCTGGCAGGGGGGACGATGTTCTCCAGCTCGTCGGAGAAGGCGTCCAGCGGGTAGGTGCCGTTGAGCAGCTGCTGGTAGGTGACCGGCGACGCCGATTCGCTCAACGGGATCGGGTCCGGCCGCTCGCCGAGCAGTTCCGCCGCCCAGACATACCGCAACGCGGCCTGGTTGATGCTCTCCAGCGTGTTCTGCCGGAAGTACCGGTCGCCCCAGTCGATCAGGGTCTGCACATAGCGGTTGAAGACCCACCGCTTGTATGCGGCCGGGCGCAGCCGCGCGACCGCGTGCGGATCGAACGGGTCATGGCGCCATTCGCGGATCTGCGCGGCGAGGGTCTCGGCCTCGCAGTCGCCGGATCCGCTCAGGTCATGGCCGGCGGCGAGGTCATGCAGCAGCGTGACGATGTCGCCGTCGTTTGGGTCCTCCCGGCGCAGGCGCGCCATCTTCCACGGGCGCATTGGTGCTGGGTCGCTGGTATCGGGGGTGGTGGGGTCGAAGACGAAGCTCAGCCAGCGCAGCGCCTCTTCATGGTTCTGCTCGGTGCGCATCCGCTCGGCGATGTACAGCGGGATGTGCAGGAACAGCTCCCAGTTGTACTGCGCGTAGGCGCCGCAGGGTTTGAACTCCACCTCGTCGCGCGGATAGCGCGGATCCACGATCGGGCTGACCGGCTTGTAGGTCTGCTGGAACTGGTCCCAGGCAAGCTCCTGTAACGGCAGCTCGCCAAGCTTCTGCTGCACAGGGTCACTGTTCCAGGCGTAGAAGCCGTCCACGCCGAACCGGTCCAGCCGCTCGAGGAAGGTGCAGGCGTAGGGGTGGTAGTGGGTGAAAAAGCGGTAGAGCGGCTCGGGCGGCGCGCTCGAGGTATCCTCGGTCGCCACCACCATGCCGGTCGCTGCCGGATGCTGCATCTGCAGCAGCTCGACGACCGGCATGCGCTCGATCTCGCGCCGCGACGACATCGGGCGCGGCAGCGCCAGCGGCTCCACGGCCGTGCTTGGCGGCAGCATCGGCGTGGGATCGACCGGCGCTATCGGCGCTATCGGCTGGTGCGGAAGATAGGTCTGTATCGTCCCATTAATCAGGCCCGGCGACATCGCGGTCCGGTGGGCGATGCCGCGGACGATGATGCGCGACTGCGTCGTGACGTAGAACGCGCGCTGTTGATCCCAGTAAAACAGCGGGGCCGAGAAGAACTGCGCATAGTCGTGCGGCCAGGAGAGGGTGAACTGCCCGGGCGTGGCCGCCAGCACCTTGACGACCGCCGAGACGGTCGGATCGGTGGCCATGATGTCGCGGCTCTGGCTGTTCCGGCCGCGTAGCAGGTACAGGCCGTCGTCCTCGTGCCGCTGTCCGAGGAACTCGCGCGCGGCGTCGCCGCCTGCGGCGGAGGCGATGGTCAGGGCCGTCGCCGCTTCAAAGGGATCATCGACCTGCGAATACGACGCGGTGGTCTCGGTGAACCAGACACCGCCGCGGTCGGAGCGGGGGGGCGCCAGCACCTTCCGCGCCTCCACGAACCTGAACGGCACGACGCTGGGCTGTTGGGTGCACGAGCCGAACACGAACTCGCCCACCATGCAGTTGTGGTCCCTAGGCTCCTCGTCGCGACCGCGCGGCCCGTTGTAGATGCACTGCACGTGCAGCGCCGCCGCGTCGTCGCTGGTGACGTAGCCGTTGAGGCTGAAGCGCAGGAGCTGGTTCTGCGTTTGCTGGGTCTGCTCGCCCGGTTCGATGATCAAGATGTCTTTGGACATGCGCCGCGGCAGCCAGCGGTCACTCTTGCGCTCGGCCCAGGCAAGCTGGATCTCAAGCTGCTTGGGGGGCGGGGGCAGCGGCTTGGACTCGACGGTACCTCCCGTGGTGTCGTCGCCGGTCTTGCGCGAGTTGAGGTTGATCGCGGGCGACTGTTGCTGCTCCTTCGCCTTCTCGTGGAACTGCAGCCAGAAGACGAACAGGCGGCCATACCACACCATGGGCATGACGTGGTCGCCGGCGATGTCGACGTTGATCGGCTCCCACGGCGTCCAGCGCCAGCCACGCTCCAGGCGGCGATAGTAGTAGTGGTGCGGCGGTGCCTGGGTGCGCCCGATCACATGGACCGCCGACGTGTCCTGGATGCCGGAGCGGTCCAGCGAGGGAAACGCGTCGGATTGGGTGACGAAGCCGACGATCTCCAGCCGCGCGACGGTGTCGAGCTTCTCCAGGTAATGGTGCAGCGCCGCCTCGGCGGCACTGGCGGTCAGGTCCTTCTGGTGCAGCTCGTCCTCCAACTCCTGGAAGAAGTTGGTCTTGTCGGTGCGCAGCTCGGGCCGCAGCCAGTTCTCCGGGTACAGGAAGACCTGGCGGTTGGCCTCCCAGACGCGGTAGCTGCGCATCCACTTCCACTGCCAGGCGGCCTCAGCGGGCAGGCGCAGGGCCTCACCCTCGGCGCCGAGCAGGCAGCGCTCAACCAACAGCTGGGTGCTGCTGATGGCCTGCTTGATGCGCGAGGTGAGCATGCACGCCGACATCTCCACGTCGATCAGCAGCGTGTCGAAGGCCTGGTTGACGTCCGTGTACACACCGCGCGTGCCGACGAGGTAGGCGAGCAGGGCGTCGCGTTGCTGCTCGCGCAGCGGGTCGCGCAGCGCCTTGGCGATCGACAGCCACTGGTCGCCCGGGTGTTTGGAGCGCGCGGCGCCCTTGATGTCGGCCGCAAGCACTGGCGTGACATCAGCCCGCCAGCCGCCGCTGGGGCCGCCGATCGTGGCGCCGGGCAGGCCCAGGTGGTCGGCGAGGTCGACGGCGGCGGCCAGGCGTGCAAGCGGCGCGACGGTGACGAAGTCGGCGCGTTGCAGGCCAAGCGCGTCGGCGAGCGCGGCGAGCTGCGGCGCTGCCGTCGCCGTGGCGGCCACGTCGTCCCAGCCGGTGCGGCGTGCCAGCTCCGCGAGGAACCGGCTTCGCCAGTCCGCAGGCGTGGTGCCGGCGGGGGCCGGCTGGCCCGCCAGCGCGAAGACCTCCCACAGGGGTGCGCGGCCACGCGGTAGCCGGTCCCGGATGGCGACGTACTGCACGAGCCCCGCGGCCGCGTCCCACGGCAGCGCCGCGTCGGCGTCCTGGGCCGGCAGGCGGGTCCAGTCGAGCCAGCCGAGCAACGCCTGCCGCGCCTGGATGGTGCGCAGCTCGTCGGCGGCCAGGCGCAGGCGGCCGGCCAGCAGCGCCTGCTTGCCGAACAGCCGCAGACCCCGATAGGCAGGCTTCAGCTGGGCGGTTGCCGGGTCGATGGCGATGGTGGGATCGACGAGGGCGGGGGCGAGCAGCACCTGCACCAGCGCCGGTCCACCCGGGACGCCGAACGGGTCCTGCGCCAGCGCACTGGCCAGCTCCACCGTGATGCCGGCCGCCGCGGCCGCGCGCCTGACCAGCAGCGACGTCTTGTCGCGCACGGCCAGGTAGTCCAGCAGCGGCGCGCGGACCAGCTCGTAGCGGGCGCGGATGTCGGCGTCGGTCGGCGCCGACACCGGCGGCGTGGTGAGCGTCGCCACCGTGGCGGTGTCCAGGCCAAGCAGCATCAGCGGCGGCGGAAGCAGGTTGAGCGGCGTGCCCGGTGCCTGGTCCAGGAAGGCGATCGCCGCGGCCAGGTCGGCGCCCTTGACCAGCTCGGCCAGCTTGCGGCGCACCACGGCGACCGCGTCGGGGTCGGCGGCCGAGGAAGCGCGCTTGGCGTCGATGGTCTGCAGCGCCATACGCAGCTCGGTCAGCAACACGGTGCTGCTGGCGTCGTCGAAGGCAAAGCCGTCGATGGGCTCGCCGCGCAGCAGGAACGCCCAATCGCTGAGCGACAGCACAGTCGCGGTGACGGCTTCGGCGAGCTCAAGGAATTGGCGGGCCGCGTCGATGTCGCCGGCGAACGGCGTCAGCGGGCTGCACAGGCGACGCAGACGACCGTAGTCGGCCGGTGACAGGTTGGCCGCGCGGCACAGCGACAGCGCCCGGTACAGCGCCGACAGGTTCTCGCGGGACAGCGGCGAGTCCAGGCTGGCGAGCAGATCGGGCGCGAGCAGCGCATCGGCGTCGGCGGCGGTGAGGCCGAGCGCGGCGAGGATGCGCGGCAGGAAGGTACGTAGCGTGCTGCCCCCGCCGGCGCCCTGGGGCTGCGCGCTGGCATCGAGCGCGAGCGGGTCGGGCGTGCTGGCGCTGCCGTCGGGCGAGGTGGCGGTGGAGATGCCGGCGCGGGAGACGAACACCTCGTCGTAGGGGGAGCGCCCGCTGGTGCCGGCGCGCGGGTCGAGCGGTGCCCACCAGCTGAGCAGCTCGGCGACCGGCAGGCGCGTCCGGCGGCGCAGGCGCTCAAAGCGGGCCAGCCGCACCAGCCCGAGCCCGTCGAGCACGCCACCGGCGATGGTTGCCAGGGCGGCGTCCAGCTCGGCGGCGGCCCAGCCGAGCCGGCGCTGCAGCCGCACGAAGCGGCGGATGCGGTCCATGCCGTCGCCGTGCAGGTTGACGATCGTGGTGGTCTCGGGGTTGCACAGCTCGTCCGGGATCGACAGGCCGATCCGGTCGGCCAGCGGGGTGGTGTCGGGGTTGACGAAGCGGGTCGACAACAGTGGGGGCAGGTCGGCCGCGTGCAGGCCGCTCTGCGCCAGGAACACCTCAACCGAGGCCAGCTCGGTGGTGGATTTGTTGCCCCAGGCCGGATCGGGCTGGCCGTCGGCGACCACGGCGGCGGTAGCGATGGCGGCCCACTCGGCGGTGGTCATGCCCAGCAGCTCGGTGGCCAGCGTCGTCTCGTCGGGTGCGGTTGCCGACGCCAGCGTGCGCATGACGTCCAAGCGGCTGACGCCCAGGTGCCGCAGGTAGGCACGTGCCTCCTCGAGGGCGAGGTCGAACGGCAGCGTCCACGGGAATGTCGCGGTCGCAAGCGGCGCGTACGCGTCGACGGCCAGGTGCTCGGGGTTGGCGGCCAGATCCGCGGCGGTCCAAGTGGTCTGCCGGGCCGTCGGTGGCTGCTGTCGGGCGGCGTCTTCCAGCAGCTCGTTGACCAGGTCGATCAGCGGCAGCGGCGTCAGGGTGTTGGCGCAGCTGAGCTGCAGGCCCTTCAGGTCGGGGCGAAGCTGGAACAGCCGCTCCCACGCCGCCTGCGACCAGGTCTGCAGGAACTGGAACAGGTCGACCAGGTAGGCGGCGGCGCCCAGGACCGAGCCGCACTCGTCGCAGCTGCACAGCGGCGCCGGGCCGAAGATGTCCTGGTAGGCCGACGAGGCTTGGACGGCGGCCTGCTGCATGTCGGGCACGGCCGGCAGCGCCGGCCGGTTGTAGGCCGCGGAGAAGCGCGCGTGGATGACCGCGGCGGCGTCGACGATGGCGCCTGCCCGCTCGCGCAGTGCCGCTGCTTGGGCCGGCGTGGCGCCGGTCGCGCTGGCCAGCTCGTCGAGGCCGACGCGGCTGATCGCCTGCGCCGACCCGAAGTTGGCCTCCAGCAGCTTCACCGACCACTGCGGCTGCGCCGTTACGCGGTGCACGCGCTGCAGCTGTGCCAGGCTGGCCGCCGTTTGCGGGTCGAGCGGATGGCTGTCCAGGTAGGCGCGGACCGGCACCGCATCGATGTTCCAGTCGGGGTTGGCCTCCAGGAATTGCCGCATCTCCGGCCCGGCCGCGACCGTGCTCGCCTGCAGGTGGGTTGCCAGCGCCACCGTGGGGAAGGCGGATTGGGCGAGCGCGTGCAGCTGCTGGGCGTACAGGCTGCGCCGCGCGTCCTCGGTCGGGCCCTGCACGCGTGCCGGCACCGCGGGCTGGCCGGCGGTGGCCAGCTGATCGATCGCCTGCCGCCAGGCGGCCGGGCTCAGGCGCGCGACGTCGGACGGCTGGTTGAGCGTCTGGGTCAGCGCGGCGACCAGCGGCGGATGGTTGAACGTGACCACGCCCCACTGCATCGCTGTTTGCAGCTGCGCGACGGTCTCGGCGCCGAGGCTTGCCGTCAGGTTGGCCCACAGCTCGGCCGTAGTCACTGGCTGGCCGAGGTAGGCCTGCGCGAACGACCGCTGCGCTTGGGCCGGCACCCCAGCGGCCGTGAGCAGGTTGCCAAGCGCCGCCGAGTCGCCGCCGAGCAGCACGTCGCCGCCCAGCCGCTGCAGCTGGGCGACGGCGTTGGCGCGCCACTCGGCGGGATGGTCGGGGATGATGTTGCGTGCGATGGCGTCGTCCAGTGCCGCCGCCAGCGCCGTCGCGGGACGTGCCAACAACGATGGACCGCGGAAGGGCAGCTGCTCCCGCAGCAGCGCGTAGAAGACCTCGGCAGCGATGCTGGTCGGCTTGGCCAACGCCGCCGCTAGCGCGTACGCGGCGATGCAGTCCAGTGGCAGGCTGGTCTCCCGGCCCAGCCACTGCGTGTCCAGGATCGTCAGCTGCTCGGGTGGCACCTGGTCCAGTGCCGGCAGCAGCCGCGCGACCACGCGCTCGTATTCCGACGGGCCGAGATACTCAGCCCCGCCGACGACGAGATCGACCTGGGCGTCGGCGGGCGCGTTGAACAGCGTGGGCGACTCGGCCAGGATCGTTCCGTCGCTGGCGTAGGCGCGCACGACCAGGTCGGCCTGGTCGACCTCGGAGCGGCGGAAGTCGCGGGGCGTGTACTCGATGCGGTACTGGCCGCACGCGTCGGTCGTGGCGGGACGCCCAAGCGGCTGCTCGTGGCGCAGATCGATGTCGAACGCGTAGACGGTGGCACCGACCAGGAAGCCGCCGCGTGCCCGCCGCACGACACCGTGAACGACGTAGCGCTCCGGTGGCGGCGGCCGGTTGCCGCAGTGCTCCCCGAGGGAGGCCGCCAACGCGGTCAGTGTGATCTCGTCGGCAGTCCCGGTGGCCTCGATCCCGAGCCGCCGCTGCGCCTCGCGCACCGCCGTCCGGGTGCCGGGACCGAACAGCGCCTCCGACACCTCCCCGGCCGCCACGTCGTATCCCAGGCGGCGCAGGGTTCCGTGAAGGTCGCCAACCTCATCACCGCGAGCGCCCTCAGCGATCAACAACGGCACTATCGTTCCCCCCTCTAGCAGGCGCAAGAGCTCCAGCCAGCCGGAGAACGGCTCCGCAGCCGTAGCCCCCTCGCGGGTGACCTGGCCCTCCACGCCCTGGTCGGTATGGCGAAGGTCGATGACGAAGCGCATGCCACCTCCACAATGCGGTGCGG
>WNGB01005702.1_pt1 | contig 18551 bp, 17 predicted proteins | sample 5400681 | NCBI WGS metagenome assembly WNGB01 (sample SAMN13153367, study PRJNA577476) | soil metagenome | isolation source: 115 cm soil or saprolite under grassland replicate 2 | place: USA:California | collected 2016-06-15 | reverse complement strand
ACCGTCCGCACCCGATCCGGCCCCCGCATCATGGCTTCACTAAGAAACCTGGCCATCGGCGCCCTACGCCTTGCCGGGCGCCGCGATATCACCCAGGCCACCCGATGGGCCAACCGCTACATGACAAGGCCATTCACCATCCTCGGCCTCACGTCATGATCTTGAAACGACCGTGTGGATCTTCGCAGCGTCACCCAAGGGATGGGCGCGGCGGCCAGCGGTCTGTACGATGACCTCCCGAACGTTATACGGTCGGTTACGCCAAAACGGTTGCCAGTGCCGTGTCGACAGCCTCCACAAGGTGTCGGCGAGCCCGCCGCTTTCGGCAACAGCCCGCGATCAGTTCGCCCCCAGCACTCGAAACTCTGCGCCGTGCTGGCGGGTCCATTCCCGTGTGGCTGACAGTAATGTTCGACCTCCGGTCCAGTTGTTGAAACGAGCGACATCGAGACTCGGTTGGACGATGTGTATTTCGAAGCGGGTGTCGGGTGGGATCTTGGTGAAGATCTCCAAGAGGGCGCGGACGTCTTCGGGGTCGCCGGCCCAGATGCGGGCACGGCCGCCGGGTGCACACCGGTGCGCGAGTTCAGTCCAGAATTGGGTTGATGTGGTCCAGCGGGCTGACCGGTTGGCCTGGCCAACAACTTCTTCAATGTCGCGCAGGTTCCGACGGGGCTTGTCAGCCCCCGCCCATTTGCAGTGGGCGAGGCTGACCTGCACGGGTGTGTCCGCGTCAGTCATGGCCGCCGCGATGGCGGCGGGTTCGGTAGCTACACGCCATGCATGGTCGAGAATGCGACGGGAACTGGCGGGTAGGTCGATGATGATGAGGTCAGCGATTTCCCCGCGCGAGTCGTCGTTGATCACGATGGCGTGGGGGCAGTCGTGGAGGTATGCATCGGCGGCGGCACGCTGAACGGTTGGAGCGCCGTCCTTCGTCTGCCCTGATTCGGCGTGGATGGCTACACCGGTCCAGTCGAGCGCTCGCATGCATTCGTCTGGGAGTGGTGGGAGTTCGTCTGCGGGACTGTTATGCAGGTTCGCGAAGGTGGATGAGCCGTCGGCGTAGAAGATGTATGGCGGCACGTCGGTCAGCGCTTCGAGCAGTGAACCGGTGCGGGCCGTGCCGGCGGCGACCAGCATGACATCGCCGCCGTCCGGCACACTCAGGGCGCCGAGGGCGTCGAGGGTGAATGTGGCGAGCGGCGTGTCGTCGACGATGACGGTGATGTCCAGGTGGTGGTCGTCGCGGCGGATGGTTTCGAAGTTGGCGGCGATGAGTGGGCGTGGCCCCGCGGGCGTGCTGAGGAGCCATTGGCTGGTCAGGAGTGCCGGCTGTAGTTGGGCAGCGATGGGCGCCTCGGGGAATCGCGTGATCTCGGTAGGCATGCGTAGCGGCAGTCCGGGCGCGGTCGGTTGTGCGGGGTCGCCGTCGCTGACGAGGTGGTCGAGCGCAGAGCACCAGCGGCGGAAGGTGAGTAGGTCGACGTGTCCCGGCGTCCATACCTTTGAGCGACGCACCGACATGCCGACCGCCATGATCTGCCCCGATCCTTCGAACGGGTCAACGACCCGTGCGATGAGGTGCCCGGTCGTGTATGACAGGGAGTCGGCGGCGCCAACGGAGGAGCCGACGGCGGTGCCGGCCTTCGTCTGATAGGTAGCCAGGAGCCCGCCGGGCGCCCGGGTTGCGCGCATGCCGACTGAGAAGTACTCGATCACGTTGAGGCGGTGCATGAGGCGCCCCATGTGTCCCGGCCCGGCCCGCTGCGGTTCGCGGATGCCGAGCGCGGCAACGAAGTCCGCGCAGAGTTGGTCGGTGGGTGCGTGCACGTAGAGCAACCGGGTGCGCGGCTCCCACACCGCCAGGTGCAGTTGATAGGTACATGCGTCGAGCGCGCCGCTGTCCACCCAGTCGGGGCGTTCCAAGTGTTCCGTGACGACAACGCGAAGCCGGCCAGACCGGTCCGTGCTTGAGTAAACGACGCGCCCACGAGCGAACACGTCCACGGGCGCCTGCATGCCGAGGGCCACGTTGTCGGCCTCATCCTCGCTCAGCCGGTACAACTGCACCTGTCGAGTGGGCCTCAACGCGGCCAGGGACAGGTCCCCGGCTGGTCGGTCGAACTCAGCGAGGTAGGCCCGCCGTGCGTGCTCGTCGTCGATGGCCGCATCTGCGAGATCTGGAACGACGCGAGCCCAATCCGCATCCTCGGCGTATAGACGTCGGGTGTCGTCCTGAATGTCTTGACGGACTGCGATGAGTTCAGCGGGACCCAGGTCGGGGCCGGCGCGGGCGATACGGCCGATGAACTGAAGCGTGGCAGGGAGGCTGCGGTGGGGTCGGTGGTAGGCAGCGATCTTCAGCCGCGGGAGGTCGAAGCCTTCGCCGAGTACGCCGACCGAGATGATGCCGCGGAGGTTGCCGTTGTTGCAGTCAGCGACAACCTGGCGAATCCGTCGACGCGAGGACTTGTTCGTGACGAACCCGAGCGGCACGCCGGCTTCGGCGTAGCGCTGCCTCAGCAATTCGCCGTCGGCAAGACGGTCCGTACGCACCAGTAACAGACTGCCGGCCGCTACGTGCTCCGGCGCATGGAGCCTCTCGACGGCTGTGGCGACGATGGCGGCATCATGGTCAGCGCCTTCGATCAACTGGACTGGCCGGAACGTGATCGTAGCCAGGATGCCGTCATCGAGCGCCTGGCCGAGCCGGTACCGGTACTCGATATCCGCGGGCAACTCGCGTCGATCACGCCGAAACGGGGTTGCCGTGAACAACGCTGCGCGCACGCGGCCGAACGACTCCAACAACGCACGCCATGTCGGCGCAGGCGCGTGGTGAGCCTCATCAACGATCAGCAGGTCGAACAGGCCGTCCGGACATTGGGCTACGCCATGCACGGCTGGTGAGAGACAGTTCACCGTCCCCACCACCACGTCCGCGTGTTCTGCGGCGGTCTCCCACTGAGCAGCGTCGCCCAGGCGATGCTCGACGCGTCGCACGCGTGGAAGAGATCCGGTTTCCGGAAGCGCACCGGCCCGGCGCAGCACGTCGACTGTAGCGAACGCGTCAACGAGTTGGTCGCGTACGACTCTGCTCGGTGCAACGGCGAGCACACGACGGGTCGGAATGAGTAGCGGCAGCACCGTCATGACCGCGGTCTTTCCGGTACCCGTCGGAAGCACAGCGACTGCGGGGGCGTCCGATGTCGTGAAGTGTGACCCAAGCGACCATGCAGCACCGACCTGAGCGCGCCGTAACTGCGGGACTCCGCCCTGTGCAGGCCAGCCCGGCAACTGCATTCGCAGTTCGGCGGCGTGGTCCCGGAACCACTCCTTGGCATCGTCCACCGGCACCCGCCTCCCCGATGACGGTCTGGTATGGCGTCACATCGTTCAACACAGATCTTGCAGCAACACGCCGCGAGTCGGGTCGAGCGATCCACAGTTATGGGCTAGCCTAGCGGACAGTCGGGCTGAAAACTGCGGAGCAACGCGCCGCGCTCGACCAACAGTTTTGAGGAGTGCTGGAGGGGAGCGGTCACCATGGTTGAGCAGCGCAGGGCCGTCGTACTGCTCAGTGGCGGTCTGGATTCGGCGACCGCGCTCGCGGTCGCGAAGCACGAGGGTTACGAGCCGTTTGCTCTGAGCTTCCGGTACGGCCAACGCCACACTATCGAACTGCGAGCGGCCGAACGGGTGGCGCCCCACCTCGGCGTCGCAAAGCACGTGATCGCGGACATCGACCTGCGCATGTTTGGCGGGTCGGCGCTGACCGACGCCGGGATCGCCGTTCCGCACCACCAGAGCGCCGACCAACTGGGCGACGACATCCCGGTCACCTACGTGCCCGCCCGCAACACGATCTTCCTGTCCTTCGCCTTGGCATGGGCGGAGACGCTTGGGGCCAACGACATCTTCATCGGCGTGAATGCGCTCGACTACAGCGGATATCCCGACTGTCGCCCCGAGTACATCGAGGCGTTCGAGCGGATGGCCGACCTGGCCACGAAGGCAGGAGTCGAGGGCCGCCAACAACTTCGTATCCACACGCCGCTCATCGAGTTGACCAAGGCACAGATCATCGAGCGGGGGCTGGGGCTGGGGGTCGACTACAGCCTGACCCACAGTTGCTACGACCCTGTCGACGGCGCCGCGTGCGGCACCTGCGACTCGTGCCTGCTGCGCCAGAAGGGCTTCGCCGAGCTGGGGCTGTCGGACCCCGCGGTCACCGCAGCCAGGGTGTAGCGGCCCATGGTCTACAAAGTCAAGGAGATCTTTTACACCTTGCAGGGCGAAGGCCGGCACGCCGGCCGGCCGGCGGTGTTCTGCCGGTTCAGCAGCTGCAACCTCTGGACCGGCCATGAGCGCGACCGGCACCGCGCCATCTGCACCTTCTGCGACACCGACTTCGTCGGCACGGACGGGCCCGGCGGTGGGCGGTTCCGTACCGCAGTGGACCTTGCGTCGGCCGTGGCCTGCGCCTGGCAGGGCAAGGCCCACCGTCGGAGCCAGCCATACGTCGTGTGCACAGGCGGCGAACCGTTACTGCAACTCGATGCAGAGGCGATCGAGGAGCTACACCGTGAGGGCTTCGAGGTCGCGATCGAAACCAACGGAACCCGGCGCGCGCCACCGGGCATCGACTGGATCTGCGTCAGCCCCAAGGCAGGGGCGGACCTGGTCCTGACGGCCGGCGATGAACTCAAGCTCGTGTTCCCACAGCCCAACGTGGACCCCGAGCAGTTCGAGAGCCTGGACTTCACCCACTTCACGCTCCAGCCAATGGATGGTCCTGACAGATTGACTAACACCAAGGCGGCTGTCGACTACTGCCTCACGCATCCGCAATGGCAACTGAGCGTGCAGACCCACAAGTACATCGGAATCCCATGATGGAGATCTTCCGCGAGTTCACCTTCGAGGCCGCGCATCGGCTCCCGAAGGTGCCGGAGGGCCACAAGTGTGCCCGCTTGCACGGCCACTCGTTCCGGGTGGAGGTCCACGTTGGCGGCGAGGTGGACCCCGACGCCGGCTGGATCATGGACTTCGCCGAGATCAAGAAGGCGTTCGCCCCGCTGCACGACCAACTCGACCACCGCTACCTGAACGAGGTACCCGGGCTGGAGAACCCAACCAGCGAGAACCTCGCGGAGTGGATCTGGAGCCGGCTTGACGGCTCGCTTCCGTTGTCGAAGATCGTGGTCCGCGAGACGTGCACATCCGGCTGTGTGTACCAGGGGAGGAGGCCGTGACGCTCGAAGACGTGCAACAGCGGCAGGATCATCGGCAGCTCGCCATCGACGAGGTAGGGATCTCCGGCATCCGCTACCCGGTGGTCGTCTGGGACCGCCAGCAGGGCAAGCAAGACACGGTTGGCGAGTTCACCATGTCGGTAGATCTTGCCGCCGACGTGAAGGGCGCGCACCTGAGCCGCTTCGTCGAAGTCCTCCATGAGCACGCCGCCGGCGAGGTGGCACCGCATTCGGTCGCCGCCCTCGTGGCTACGTTGCGCACCCGCTTGCACGCGAGCCGCGCCCGCGTCGAGATCGGGTTTCCATTCTTCGTACGCTGCCAAGCGCCTATCAGCGGCGCAGCCGCGCTGATGGACTACCAGTGCACGCTTGTCGGCGAAAGCCGCCACGCGCAGTTCACCTGGAGCCTGACCGTTCGGGTTCCCGTCACGAGCGTCTGCCCGTGCAGCAAGGCGATCAGCGACTACGGCGCCCACAACCAGCGCGGCTACCTCACCGTCACCGTCCGGCCAGCCACGACGGAGGTCGGCCCGGCCGCCGACATCTGGATCGACGACCTGATCGATCTAGCCGAAGCGTCGGCCTCTGCACCGGTACGACCGCTGGTCAAACGCCCCGACGAGCGACACCTGACCATGATGGCCTTCGACAACCCCGTGTTCGTCGAGGACATGGTCCGCAACGTGGCAGACACCCTCCGTCAAGACGACCGGGTTGCCTGGTTCTCCGTCGAGGCGGTCAACGACGAGAGCATCCACAACCACGCCGCGTACGCACGCATCAGTTCGGCCACCGACGGATCGTCCGCATCGGCACCAGGCGGTCGTTGATGGTGCGCGAACCAGGCAACAACCAGAATGGCGGGAGGCTGCACATCGTGGTCACCTGCTCCAACCGCAAGACCCAGGCTGTTCCCCCACAACTCCGCCTCGGTGCGGTGCCAGGCTCGACACCGGCCGCCCGCCGCCGCTGGTGGACCGCGCGACTCTCGTCGCCCCACCGGCCCAAACAGCCGGCACTGCAGACATACGCAGGTGAGCATTGGTCGATCGCGGCGTCGCTACCCGGGCTGTACCCCGGTCGCGACGGCGCCCGGCTGTGGGTGTGCTCGGCAGGTTACGGGCTCATCCCCGCCGAAGCGGCGATCATGCCTTACTCGGCCACGTTCGCCACCGGCCACCCCGACTCCGTGCCATGGTCCTCCACCAATGCCGGTGCGTGGTGGCACGAACTGTCGACCTGGGACGGGCCGCTGCCGGGTGCGAGTCGCAGCCTTGCGGCGCTGGCGCGAACCGACCCGGGCGCCACCCTCCTGCTGGTACTATCGCCGCCCTACCTCCGGGCCTGTCGGCAGGACATCCTCGACGCGGCGGCAGCTCTGGACAATGCGGATCGGCTCATGGTGGTCTCGGTCGGCGCCGACCGGACGGGGCCGTTGGCCGACTTGCTGGTAGCCGCTGACGGTCGGCTCCAAGGGTTGTTCGGCGGTTCCAAGCTAAGCATCAACGTCCGGGTCGCTGCGCACATCATCAGCGCCGGCCTGCACACTCGTTCATACGCGTCGGCTATGCTCACCGAACTCGCCGGCACCCAGCCTGCCCCAGTCACGCTTGCGCGGCAGCGGTTGTCCGATGCCGAGGTAACCGCGTACATCCACCGGAGCCTGTCCGCTGATCCCGCTGCGTCGGCCACTCGCCTGCTACGAACACTGCGCGACGCCGAACTCGCGTGCGAGCAGCAGCGCTTCTACCAGTTGTACCGCGACCTGGTCGGAGGATCACATGGCTACGAGAAGTAGCGCGGTACTCACTCGCAGAGCGGTGCGGATCATGCAGAACGCCCGGTCGCCGCTGTACCTGTTCAGTCTCACCGCTCGCGAGATCCTGCAGGTTGCCGACATCTCGCGGGTCAGCCGCGACAAGGGCGGCAAGCTGATCGGCTATCAACGTCGGGAGGTACGTCAGCACATCCAGGAGATCGCCGACTACCTCGACAGCGGCGAGATCCTGTTCCCCAACTCGATCATCCTCGCCCTGCCATCATCCGTACGATTCGTCAGCAGCCGCGGCCCCCACGTCTCCGACGGAGTCGCCGTGGCCGGAACACTGGAGATCCCACTACCGCAACGCAACGACCCGAAACCGGGATGGATCGTCGACGGCCAGCAGCGGGCATTGGCGCTGGCCCGGTGTAAACGCGAAGACTTCCCGGTGCCGGTCAACGCGTTCGTCGCCGACTCCCTCGACATGCAGCGCGACCAGTTCCTGCGGGTCAACAACACCAAGCCGCTCCCGCGTGGACTGGTCACCGAACTGCTACCCGCCATCGACACCCCACTGCCGCCGCGCTTGTCCCTTCGACAGACCCCGTCCGCCCTCTGCGACCTGCTCAACCAGGCGGACGACTCGCCCTTCCAGGGTCTGATCAAACGTCCGTCCACCGGTACCGAGGAGCGGCGCTCAGCGGTCGTCACCGACACGAGCATCATCAACATGCTGGAGGAAAGCCTCAAGTCCTCCGCCGGCAGCCTGTTCCCCTACCGCAACCTCACCAGCGGAGAGACCGACTTCGGCGGCCTCTGGGCCGCCCTGGTCTTGTACTGGACCGCCGTGCGCGACACCTTCCCCGACGCCTGGGGCAAACCCCCCACCCAGAGCCGGCTCATGCACGGCACCGGCATCCGCGCCATGGGCCGACTCATGGACCGCGCCATGGCGGCGATCGATCCACGAAGCCCCGACGCGCCACAACGCGTGCGAGAAGAGCTGGCACTCATCGCCCCGTACTGCCGCTGGACCTCCGGCTCATGGGAAGCGCTGGGCATGCGGTGGAACGACATCGAGAACGTCCCCCGTCACCTCAACGAACTGTCCAGCTTCCTCATCCGCATGCACGTCCAGGCCCACACCGCATCAACCCAGAGCCCGTCGTAGGTACCCCGCCGTGAAGTTCTACTTCCCCGACAGCCAGGACATGATCAGTCCGACCTACGACTTCGTCCACGACGAATACTCCCCGTACCGGGTCCGGCAGCGCGACGACCAGTACGCCCACGAAGTGCTGACCCCATTGCCCTACGACGGGATCCTCGTGAGTAAGGCCATCGTGGACGGATCGGTTCGCGGCGCCGGCAAGTACACCGGGGCACAACGCGAACGGCTGTACCGGTTCGGGGTCCGCAAGTTCTTTCGCCTACCTGACTGCATCGACACCCTCGGCGACTGCGGAGCGTTCAACTACGCCAGCGAAGACCTACCGCCGTACACCATCGACGAGGTGCTCGACTTCTACGAACGGTGCGGGTTCGACGCTGGCGTCAGCGTCGACCACGTCATCTTTGGCTACGCCGCCGCCGCTGACGATGCGACCGCTGATCCCGCGTGGGTGCGACGTCGCGAGATCTCGTTGCAGTGCGCGGAGGATTTCCTGCGCGCGTGCAGGCGCCGCCGCAGCCGGATCGAACCGGTCGGAGCGGCCCAGGGCTGGAGCCCGGCTAGCTACGCCGACAGTGTGCACCGCCTCCAACAGATGGGGTACCGGCGGATAGCCCTCGGCGGCATGGTCCCCCTCAGGAGCGACGACATCCTCGCCTGCCTACGTCAAATCGCCTCGACCGGGGGCCACCGGCCGCAACTCCACCTTCTCGGCATCACTCGGGTCCGGGACATGGCGCAGTTTGCCGCGTTGGGCGTCACCAGCTTCGACAGCACCTCACCGTTTCGTCAGGCGTTCATGGACGACCGCGACAACTACCACACAGCGACCGGCAGCTACGTCGCCGTTCGAGTGCCGCAGGTCGATGCCAACCCAGTCTTGAAGCGGCGAATACTGGCCGGACATGTCTCACAGCGCAATGCCATCGCAGCGGAACGCCGGTGCCTCCAACTGCTTCGCTCCTACGACCGCGGGGACGCCGACCTCGGCGAGGTAGTCGCCGCACTGGGCAGCTACGAACGCGTACTCGGAGCGAAGACGTCCTACCTATCCGACTACACCCGGACTCTCGCTGACTGTCCATGGGCTGACTGCCCATGCTCACTATGTAACAAGCACGGCATCGAAATCGTGATCTTCCGGGGAACCGAGCGCAACAAGCGCCGAGGCTTCCACAACCTTGCCGTGTTCGCCGAACGTGTCCATCAACTCGGACTCCCGACCGTCGTCTCAAGGAGTGACCATGGCTGATCAATACGACCTGGTGTTGCCCGCACTTGAGGTCCGCCAAGGCCAGCGCCGCATCTACTCCTTCGCCATCGACGGCAAACTCCTATCCGCCTTCACCGCCGTGTCCCGTGTCCGGCGGGATCAACAGCACACGCTCCAGGGCTACCAGCGACCAGAGGTGACCAGCCACATCCGAGCCATTCGCCGCTACCTCGAATCCGGGGGCGCCATGCTGCCTAACGCCCTGGTCGTGGCCTTCGACAACCGGGTGCGCTTCGTTCCGTCCTCGACCCGCACGGTGGTGTCCTACGCGACGCCGGGAGAACTCACGATCCCGGTCGACGAGTCGTGGGATGACGTCGACAAGCCCGCCTGGCTCGTCGACGGCCAACAACGCAGCGCAGCCGTGCGTGACGCCGAACTCGACGAGTTTCCGCTATGCGTGGTCGGCTTCGTTGCCGACAGCGACGCCGAACAGCGATCGCAGTTCATCCTGGTGAACTCCACCAAGCCCCTCCCGGCGGGGTTGATCCACGAATTGCTACCCGAAACCCAGGGCGAACTGCCTCCCCGCTACCTCCGGCGCAAGCTTCCCGCTCAGGTCCTCGCCCGCCTCAACACCGACGAGGACTCCCCGTTCTGGGGCCTTATCGCGACACCGACCTCGCCCCACGGCGTCATCAAGGACAACAGTGTCCTCAAGATGATCGAGAACAGCCTCTATGACGGCGCATTGTTCCAGTACCGAGACCCGGCAACCGGCGCAGGTGACCTGGAGGGATTGGTCAAGCATCTGACGATCTATTGGAAGCTCGTGCGCAGCTGCTTCCCCGACGCGTGGGCCCTGCTCCCCCGGCAGTCACGACTCATGCACGGCGTAGGCATCCAGGCCATGGGCTACGTGATGGATGCATTGACCGATGGCTACAAGGCTAGCCGCATCCCAACCCGGAGGATCGAAAAGGTGCTGGCTGGGCTATGGGCCGAAGCCGCGTGGACCGCAGACTCGTGGATCTTCGATGACGGAACCGAACGCCGGTGGAACTCGCTGCAGAACACCCCGAACGACGTCCGCCTACTGACGGATCACCTACTGCGACGTGTCGGCCAACTCACGTAGGGGTCGAGCGGGATGGGGCCGAGAACTGGAGCGGGAATACAAGCAACAAAAAGAAGCTCGCTGGCCCTTTCAGGCCCGCGTACGCACTTAACGTCGCTACGACACGAGGGCCAGCCCGGCTATTATTGATACATTTGCCTCAAGATATACGGCAAAAATATCGGAGCGGCGAACTGCCGCCCGATCCACAGCGACATGACTCCGATCTTGTCCACTTCGACTAATGTGCGCTTCGACGGGCCTATACCCAGGGATCCACTTCACGTCATATCCCTGCCCGCTGCCTGCGAGAGAACCGGTCAATCGTTGCATGTAGACAACGTCGCCCACGATTACCCTACTAACGACATCTTCGCCGTCCAACGACCAGGCCGTAAACAACAGAAGCGCTTCGGCTTGGTCGCGGGGATTGCCCCAAGCTGCCGGCTCAGACCCAGCATGGGTTGCCGAAGCGACGTGGTATACGCGCCAATAGTCGACCGTCTCAGCGCGGTATTCCACGCCCGCAATACTTAGAACCTCTTCAATGCGACCACCGACACCACGGTCTTCACTTAACCAGGCAGGGACAACGATTTGACTCCGGTTTAGAGTGCGAAGCGAAGCGCGGTAGGCGTCCTTTGCGGAGCCCTGCGTGGGACGGGGCTCGAATACGTCGCCAGGGCGGACCACCTCGATTCGCACGGCCTGCCCAGTCCGCGACATCAGAGCGAGGTCCTCGGTGCGCTCGACGCCTTGGCGCGTAACCACTCGCGACCCGGGGGGAAGCACTAACTCTCCCGCCCCTGTTAGCAGCGAAGAACATTCAACGCGCTCGCCAAGCAAGTGTGCTGCGACCACCGGACTGGTTCCGATCGTCCCATCTCGACGGACGACGCGTAGTTCGTCTCCGACCGCTAGGTCTCGGACGTGCTTCGGGCCGCCCGCGAGAGCGATCCAACTGTCGGCCGCAAGGAGATAGCGGCGACTATTTGCCATCCCACGCCACCAGTTCTCCAGCTTCCATTCGTCCAAGGCCAAGGTACTCCGCGTGTTGGAGCATTAAGGTGCGCCAAGCGCGAAGCCGACGAATAACGATCGGTCGAGGGAGATCATCCGGGCTTAAGTATCTCGCCCTATCGATGTTTTCCTTGACGTACTCGATCTGCCGCTCAATCTCTAGGCGATCATCACCGCGGAAAGCAGCAAGGTAGGGTTGACGGTCGTTGGTGAAGACACCAAGAGCATCGAACGCATCGTCGCGGAGCAATCGCCGCAAAAACGCTCGAACCGCATCCTTGCTGACCTCGGGTCGATTCATGTTCTTGGCCACAAAGCCGCTCAAGGGATGCATTGCCCCAAGTAGCCAGCCAGCTAAGGCTTCGTCGACGTGTTCCCGAATCCGGGCGGCCGCTTCCTCGAAGGCACCTTCAGCAGTGGCGTACAGCCACGTCCCCTCAATCTTCTCGCGGAAAACGAGTCCTGCTTCTGTCGCAAGATCTGGGTGGAGCGCTGGGCGATCAAGCCGTTCCAGAAGACCAGGGAGGTCCCTGACCGTCCCGACTGCATGGCCAGGCTTCGTCATCCGAGTTCGTCTGTCTCGATAGCTTCCAACACTCGGACGGCGTAGTCCGCATCGATCTTTCCTATCTCTCCAGTCTCAATATCGTACTCGGCCTCGCGGAGGACCCGGTCGAATGCCTTCATTAGGACGCGTGGCGTAAGAGCTGATCCCTCGTCCCCAAGGCGTTTTACGACGGCTTGGACCGAGTCTGCATTGAATGGAAATGGCGCCAAGGTTGCATCGATACTCCACAACTCTACGACGGCCCTAATGAACGTCGCCGCCTCCGAGTTTGTCAACGGAGGAAGCGCAATTACCTCTGCCGCCCGATCGTAGAGGGCTTCGCCGAGAATGGCGCGCACTGTAGACCGGGCTCCCGTGGTGAACGAGAGGACGAGCGTAAAGCCCCGCGGGTTCATATCGAACAACTTGTGGAGGCCGCCCACGCATTCTGGGAGCTTTCGGCCGAGTTCCTCCAACTCTTGAACCTCATCCAACAGCAGGACCATTGGCCCTCTATAAAGATGGATGCTGTCTACAATGTCATGCAGTGCCTGCACCGCGTCAGTCACTGTCTCAATTCGCCTTGTCAATCCAATTGCACGCAAATCCCTGGCTGGCAGCCTGTCGCCACGCAGCCAAGCGGCCGCGAGTCGTTGCTCCTCTTCGGAGCCAACGGCGAGTCGCACGAGCGCGCGCTCGGAGTCCGTCTTGACATGGAGCCCATGGGTACGGAGCAGTTCGCGCCCCACGCCGTCAAGCACGCGCCGCTCCAACATCGCGTCAACAATCGCCCTAAAGATGTCGAGGAAGGACCTAATGCCACGGGGCACGACGACGTAGACGGCAATGGGACGCTCTCGCGAGAGCGATAGATACTCGACATAGCGGAGAGCATGAGTCTTGCCGGATCCGAAGGTTGCCCAGAGCAGAACGATTCGCGACGTAGGCACTCGGACAGCACCGTCCACCAGCCTGCGGAGCCGCTTCCCAACCTCGGGCCTTCCAACCCAATGCTCCACACCCTCTGAGGACGGCACGACGTCGAACGGCCACCGGCAAAGGTTCAGGTGAGGGAACTCGGGGACGTCGCTATTAGCGCCCATAGCCTCGTCGCGCGGAGTGGAAATACCATCGGTCATGTCAGCATCTTCTCCGAGAACCGAACCATCTCCGGCTCGCGTCGATATCGTCCGCCGGCCAGCTTGATGCCTGACTCCCGCTCCGCCCACCGAAGAAGTTCTTCCCGTAGTTGCTCCACCGGAGGAATGGGGTCGAGGTGGGCCGCTGCGATGAAGCAGACCTCCCGGATTGGGACTGGACCAATCGCCATTTGGATACTTCGAAAGCCGGCCACGAGCGCATCCTCGACGGAATGAACACGCACCGCCCGGCGCAACTCCTCCCATTCGGGATCTCTGCTCCGTAGCTCCAACGCCGTGTCGTCGGCAGGCGTATTTCGCCCTCTAAGCTGCGCCTCCAACCTCACCTGTGTCTCGCCCACCAGTGGCGTCTGACGATAGGAAAACGAGTTCTTCGCAAGGCCGTCTTTCGTGAGGATGCCGAAGTCAGTGAGCCACTCAAGACGCGGCGAAAGTCGGTGCTCCAAGACGCCAGGGCCCTCGGACACGGCGCCCTTGGCGGCGGCACGGGTCACGACCTTCTTCCTAGAGGTCTCCTCAAGAAGCCGAGAAAATGCTCTGGCTTGTCCAACCACATCGGCCCCCATGTCCAGCGTGCGGCTCAGTTCGTATGCCCTTCGGGCAATCTCAATGAAACCCCCTGGGAGCAGGTCATCGCGCCGAACGACTTCCCCGTGTTGGCCAAGCTCCCTAGTCAGCTCGCAGAGCACTAGTGCGTCGCGGGACAACACATGTCGCAGCAACGCGGCGCTTTCGAGGCCCAGCACGAAAGGGTTGTCTGACTGCGCTGCAGTCTTCCGCATGGCCGCCATCACGTGACCCGCCGTCGTACGAGAACCCCTTACCTTCGACACGACACCAAGATCAAGACAAAAGCCGAGAACCTCGTCCACGTTGTCCGGTGTAGGGACGCCAACTGTCGAGCGTACGCGCGCATCCGAGAACCACAGGTCCGTCTTGAACACAGGCAGGGAAAGCAGGAGATCTCCACGGGCAGTCCGCGCCTCCCAGGTCGAACCTTCTCGCTGCAATGTGTACTTCGCGTATCGTCCCCTCTTGCGCGGCCTGGGACCGACGAGCTGCTTATCAACGAGGTAGGTCAACACGCCTTCGCTGGCCTGGTTGCTCGGATCAATCTCGACGCGCTCCTCGAGTATCTCGCGTAGCTTCCGGGTGACAGTCTCCACCCTCGTTGCCGAGAGCTCAACTAACGGCAGAACCAAGTTCACGACACCGAGTCGCGAGCGAAAAATGGTCAAGTAGTCAAGCAGTACCTCAGACATCTAAAGCTCGATCCCGCCATGAACCGTGGCACGTGACCTAACCGTGACAAGTATCGAGCGCCGCGGCGTTGCGGAACTATCGGCAGCGGACACCACGCACTGTCCAGGCGGCAACTGACGAAACAACCCGCTTCCCTCGTGATTGTCGCTTCCTAAAGTGTAGGTATCCGCCAATGGCGACTTGAGATTCTCACGCACCGCCCGAATGTCCGACTCAGTAACCAATTGGTGTGAGATGAACGTCTCGACCTGACTCAACACTCGCTGGTCCAATGCCGATGGTTGCTGTGTAGCCAGGATGGCCGAGAGGCCAATGTTTCTTCCCTCTTTGACAAGCCGCACGAATAAATCCCGCGCTGGCCCGGCCACACCAGGCGCCAAGAATGCTTGGGCCTCGTCTAGCGCTACTACTGTCTGTGGAGTCCCGGACACGACTGCCGTGCGCAACACCTCACGTTCGTCCTCTGACAGCGTCGGATCAAGTGCCAGACGTTTCTCCGCGAATGCAGTTCTGGCACGCTCGTCTATCAGCCTGCGCGTCAGCAGTCCAACGATTGCGCCACGATAGCTCTGCGTAAGCCGCTCAAGAAGCACCACCGACAACTGCCCCGGTACGAGTAGTTCGGCGATGTCTGTGCCACGCGCCGCGAACAGCCCGGTCGCTTCGATTGATCTCAGACGTTGCCTCAGCGCCCGGAGGGTCTCACGGTGATATCCTTGAAGTTGCGGGGAGTCGAGCGACGCCACGATATCCAGAAGGCCAAGTTCTTCCGTCGGCGGCACGGCAACGCCATCTTTGATATAGCCAGTTGTCCGGACGACGCTGATCGCGTCGACGAGCGCTTGACCCATCGGGTCCGTCAGCGCGTTCACCTCAAGGAGTAATTCCCACTCCTCAAGGCCGAGTTGCCCGACAGTGAGGGTGAGCGTTCGGAACCATCCCGGGTCGCTCTCCCGCCGGCTGTTCATGCCTGGAACCCATGCCTCGACGTTGAACGACAGACCTGTCACTCTCGCAGAACTGGCGAGGCGGTAGTGCCGCTCAGCCTCTGGGTTCTGGCTGGGCGAAACGGGAAACCTCGTTGTCCAGTAGATGTCGAGAGGGTCAAAGAGCAAGACGGCACGACGCCGGGACTGGCGCCCCAGAACACTTTCCTCCACCGAACTCGCAAGCCCCTCTGCGATCACCCCCAAAGTGAAGGACTTGCCACTCCCGCGTTTGCCGACGACTGCGATGACCTGTTCTTTGCTGGTTGAGAGCCAGACCCGATGTTCTCTTCCGCCAGTGACGCTCTCCGCCAGCGTGCCGAGCCAGATTGCGTCGGAGTTGCTCCGCCCACCAGGACCAAGGTAGATTCCCTCTCGCGGAGCGTTCAGCGGCGGCCTCACTCTCCAGACCGGTGCCTCTGTCATCGGCCCTATGCCCCCACGATGAGCGACTCGACGAAGTCCGAGGACAAGATGTGTCGGTCCTCGTCGATAGCCCGGTTGAGGAAGTCGTCGAGCGTCTTCTGAATGTCGCGTGGCGTGGTGATGACCCCTCGGCAAACGTACGTCAGGAAACGATCGAAGGCCGCGTCCGTGAAAGGAAACTTCTGCCCCACGTCTTCACTATCAGTTTCTGCTTGGTGAGCCGAGGTGATCGCTACCTTCTTCGCGTCGTCGACCCACTCGGCGAGCAAAGCAGAGGTAAACTCGCGCGCTTCATCTTCATGGAAGTTTGGGAGATCAATATAGTGGTCCTGTCCAAAGCGAGTCACGACCTGAAGGTCGCGCAGAGGTGCTGGGAACTCCTCAATGTCCGGAATGGAGATCGAGACGACAAGCCCGGTCTCCTTTGTGCGATCATCCGACAAGATCTTGAAGGCGTTCACCCAGTGCGCGATGGCGTCACCATTCGTGACGTTCTGCAGCTTAGTCGCCTCGTCAAGCATTAGAACCAGCATGGCGTTCTCAATTTCGCTGGCCAGACGGCCCGTCGCCTTCAGGACGTGCACCATGTGCAGCGACTGATCGAGGCTTGGCGGCAGTCCGGCGCTTCGAGCATCACCGGCGGAGAGCTTGATGCCTCTGAGCCAGTCCCAAGCGATCCTGGCCGCCTCGCCGTACCCAATCAGCGTTGAAAACGCCTTAGCGATGTCCCCCGATTGCGTCCAATCCTGGAGTTCTTGCATAGCGTTGGGGTTTCTGGCTTGGAACTGACTGACCCAGTTCTTGACCCTATCGATACCAAGTGCGTCGAGCAACGCAGAGTGGGCTGCCTGGAAGTCCGTCTTTGAGGTGATATCTGGCAATTCCACGAAGATGATTTCGGCAGAATAGTCTGGGGTCGTCTCTATCACATGTTGCATGTGTCGCATCGTGTGAGTCTTTCCGACACCCCAGTCTCCATACAACACCAATTTTGGAGGATTACCAGTTCTGAACGATCGCTTAAGCACACTCATGAGTCGTTGGTTCAACTCCGTGCGAGCAAAAAGAAGGCGAGCGTCGGCCTGGTTCTCCACATAGAAGTCTCGGCGGCCCTCTCTTAGGCCAAACCACTCTGCCATCGTTTCCACGCAATAACCTCCTGAGTTCGAGTACGAATCATTCAGATTACCCGATGAGTACACCGGACGGTCCTGGTTGGGGACCGGTAGATCTGTGCGGCCTCGTAAATAAGGTCTCGCACCAGGCGTCGCCCTCCGCCGATCCCATTCACGAAGACTCCCAATTCAATGTTACTCAATGACTTTTGGGTAAAGTTCGCCGAGCCAAACAATGCAAACTCGGCTTGAGCTGTACTCGCACAGTAAAGCTTCGTGTGTAGCTCCGGCACAATCGCGATATTCGCACGCCGACTCCGCTCCAGTATGCCAAGAACCGCTTCGTGCCACGACTCGATCGGTGGACGGGTTACGATGTAGGCCGTGGCACGATCATGTCGAAGCCTCGTCGCCAGTTGCGCGACCGTAGGAAGTCCCGGCTCTGAGATCTCCGACATCCAGGGCGAGATGAGGAATATCCTGTTCCATCCGTGCGACCGCGCAAGGACTTCGAGGAAGGGCGCCAGCACACGACGAGTGTGGAGGCGAACCCATTCGTGCCGTTCCACCAGTCACCTTTCTGCTCGTTCACATCACATGATCATAGATCGCCTCGACCGTCACCGAGGTCGCCCGAAGCCATGGGCACCATACGCCGGTGGAGGCTCGTCCACCGCGACGCTGCTTCCCGCCCGTGTCGATCAAGAAGCGGGAGTTTCCTCGCTCCTGCGCGTACCAAACGCCCAGTCTGGGCTGTTGCCACCACGCACCCCAACCTCGCGACTCACCTCGGCCGCACGGGCCAGTAGCAGCCGGAGAGATGTCGGGCAGAGGCTGAATCACTCGTTCACCGGCCTGGCCTTGTTTGTGTCGAAGAGGACGCCCTCGTGGCAGCGACGAGCGCAGCTACCCGCTGCCCGCCTCGTAGACGGAGAGGATGGCCGAGATCTCAGCCTCGGCATCGGGTCGTGTCGCCAGCAATCGGCCAGCGCGGGCCTGCAGCCTCGCCGTTACACCGCGGTCGCAGTTGACAGTGAGAACCATCGCGAATGCGGTCGCCAGGCTGACTATGGCCGACCAATGTGCCCCGTCCTCCTCATGGAAGGAGCGGAGGCCGAGGCCATGCTGCGGTCGCATGAATCGAACGAGAGACATCGTATCGACTAACAGTCGCCGAACGATCACGTCGGGCTTGCAGATCTATGACGTGCTCCCGCCGAGCGGGCTACGGCAACGGATACGTCGTTCGATGGTCAACACGCCCGCCAGGCTGGCGCAGTTCGGTAACGTGCCCCGGACTGGAGACCGAACGGCGCTCGCCGCGCCGGGTGACAACCCGCTGAGCTGCTGACCGCCGTAAGTAACGGGGTTTGAGGCTAATAGTCCAGCCCGGGATTGTTACGTAGATGCCGGCTGATGTTCGAGGTGGCCTCGGCGTCGGTAATGGCTGGTCCTGGCACGGGCTTGGTGGAGCCGGCGCCAGCGGGACCAGGCCAGCCAGTGCGTGATCGTG
>WNGB01006072.1_pt1 | contig 18554 bp, 15 predicted proteins | sample 5400681 | NCBI WGS metagenome assembly WNGB01 (sample SAMN13153367, study PRJNA577476) | soil metagenome | isolation source: 115 cm soil or saprolite under grassland replicate 2 | place: USA:California | collected 2016-06-15 | reverse complement strand
TTGCCAAGATCGAACGTCTGCTCGTCAATTAACGTTAACACGATGACACGATGACAAGACGCTGGCCAGCATCGTGTCATCGTGTCATCGTGTCAACCGCGCTGTGGAATGATTTTAATTCGCACGCCTCTCCATGCATCACGCACCCTGCGCAAGCGCCGGGGCGGGGCGGCAAAATACGATGAATGTAAGCAGTGCTGCAATGCCAAACGCGGCGATCGCGGCGGCCATCGGCACGGCGGTGGCGGTGCCGGCGAGGCCCACTATCGGCGCGGCGACGGCGCCGATGGTGAGCTGCAACACACCCAGCAGCGCCGCCGCGCTGCCGGCAGTGCTGGTGTTGCTGAGCGCCAGCGCCGTCGCATTCGGCGCAATCAAGCCCAGGCTGGCGATGATAACAAACAGCGACGGCAGGATTCCAACCAGGCCAATCCCACTGAGCACTACCACCAACAAAGCCGTAGCGCCAATGGCGATAGCCGCAACTCCCCAGGCCAGGAGCATTTGCGACGATACCCGGCCGACGAGCTTGCCGCCAACCTGGGCCATGATCACCAGCCCAAGCGCATTGATGCCGAAAATGATGCCGACTCCTTGCGGCGAGATGTCATAGATGTTCTGTAAGATGAACGGAGAGACCGAAATGTAGACAATACCGGCAGCGAAGGAGAAACCGCTGGCGAACGCATAGCCGACGAATCGACGGTCGAGCAGCAGGTCACGGAAAGCGCGCAGCGAGGCGGCCAGGCCACCGCTCTGGCGCTGTACCCGCGGCAGCGTCTCGCCCAGGCCGACCATAACGGCCAGCAGCAGCACAATACCGATCAGCGCGAGGGTGACAAAGATTCCCCGCCAGGAGGTGAAGGCAAGCAGCTGGCTGCCAATCACGGGCGCGATGATCGGCGCCAGGCCGCTTACCAGCATCAGCAGCGAGAAGACCCGCGCCTGCGCGCTGCCAGCAAACAGATCGCTGACGATGGCGAGCGCAATCGCGATGCCAGCGGCCCCGGCGACCCCTTGTACAAACCGCAGAATGGTGAGTGCGGCAACCGAAGGCGCGATGATACACAGCAGCGAGGCGAGCGCAAAGGCCGCCACACCGATCAGCAGCGGCCGCCGCCGCCCAAGCGCGTCGCTGCTTGGCCCAGCGATCACCTGGCCCAGCGCCAGGCCGAGAATACCGGCACTCAAGGTCAGCTGCGTCTGCGACATTGTGGCCCCCAGCTCGCGGCTCAGCGCGGGCAGCGCGGGCAGATACATATCTGTCGATAGCGGCCCAAGCGCGCTTAGCCCACCCAGGATGAGTACATGCAGCGCCCGAATCGGCGCCGCTCGATCGGCGCTCGCGACCAGACCCGGCGCAGTTTCCTCTACAGCCCAGTTCATTGCCGTACTCTGACTGCTCGGTTGCGTTGATGAAAGATCGCTGCTGGACATGACGCCTCCATTGTTCATTAGTTCAATATTTATGAACAATTGAAGTATAGCAGCAAACGTGATAGAATGTCAAGCATGAGAACACCGTTACATCCTGCATGCGAGGATCTTTCCTTGCCGAATATCTTATATGCGCTGGGCGACCCACTGCGTCTGCGGATCGTGGGGCAGCTGGCGGCGGAGGGCGTGGCGATCAGCTGCGGGGATCTACATGTGGTCAAAGAGGTGGCCAAATCGACTGGGTCACATCAGTTCAAAGTGCTGCGTGAAGCTGGGCTGATTCGCATGGCGCCACAGGGCCGGCGTGTGCTGGTCTCACTGCGCCGAGACGATCTTGAGGCGCGTTTCCCCGGTCTGCTGGACACCATTCTCCACACGTATCACCGGCAATGACGCACGACGAATTGTACTTTACGGTTTTTGTGGGTTCTTTTTTCGCCCTGCGGGGGGGAAAAAGAACCCACAAAGGGTAAAAAACTGCAATTTCATCGACAATCAGGTCGCCCGCTCACCATCTACCCGCTGCCGCCACAGCTGCCCACCAGCCCGTACCTCGACCAGCTGTACGCGCCAATGCACGCGCAGGGCGTTCATGTGCTACGCAGCCGCCCGCGCTATGCGGTGCCAGCGCTGCTGCTGGGGCGCGGCTCGCGCATCCTGCATCTGCACTTTTTCGACGAGCTAACTCAACGCCGCAGCCAGGCCGCGACCGCTGCGCGCAGCCTGCTGTTCTTGGCGCTACTGGCGCTGCTGCGCTGGCGTGGCGTTCGTCTGATCTGGACGGCGCATAACCTTGAGCCGCACGAGCTACACCACCCGCTCTGGGGCTTTCTGGTCTATCGCCTGGTGGCACGCTGGTCGGCCGCGATCATCGCCCACAGCCATGCCGCGTGTGAGCTGCTCGAACAGCGCTATGGCGCACTGCCGCAGTGTGCTATCATTCCGCATGGCAGCTATGTCGATCTGAGTGGCTCGCCGCGCGATCGGGCTGCGAGTCGTGCCGCGCTCGACCTGCCGCCCGGCGGGCCGGTGCTGCTGAACATCGGGACGCTGCGCCCCTACAAAAATATCGAGGGGCTGATCGATGCCTTTGGCGCGCTGCCCGAAGCTACCCGCGGCATATTGCTCATCGCCGGCGCGGCTAAGTCGCCCGGCTACGCCGAGCAATTGCGCCGCCGCGCCGCAGCGGTGCCAGGCGTGCGGCTGCGCACGGAGTTCATCGCCGATGAGCAACTGCCGACCTATCTGGCCGCTGCCGACCTGGTGGTGCTGCCCTATCGAAGTTTGCTGACATCTGGTATCCTATTGTGGGCGCTGTCCTACGCGCGCCCGATCGTCGCCCCGGCATTCGGCCCGGTGCGCGAGCTGCTGCGCGAAGGGCAAACCGGCTTTCTGTTCGCGCCCGGCGACGACGATGCGCTGCGTGCGGCGCTCGATCGCGCGCTGGCACACCCGGATCTTCCGGCGATCGGTGCGGCCGGGCTGGATCTGGCGCGCGAGTTCGCCTGGCCGAAGATCGCCGCCGCGACGGTCGCGTGCTATCGGCGCGTCGTTGGTTAGGGATTAGGGACTTAAGCATCACTCGTCACTCGTCACTCGTCATATGTTACGAAGCAACTTCCGCCAGCTTATGCGCACCACACTCGGCTACAGCCTGAACACGCTGGTAGGGCCGATCTTCACGCTGCTGCTCACACCGCTGTACACGCGCGTGCTGGGCGTCGACAACTATGGTGTCATCGGGGTTCTAACGCCGCTGGGCATGCTGATTTTCCTGGTGGGCCTGCTAGGGTTGACATCAGCGCTGCCCGTGCTGTACTACGACCCGCAGCGCCGCGAGCAGCAGCGCACCGTCGCCAGCGCGCTATGGGTCGCTGCGATCTGGTCGACGGCGCTGGGCGTGTGCGTGTTCCTGGGCGCAGCGCCGCTCACACGTATCGCCGTCGGCCGAATGATGCGCGACGACATGCCCAGCCTGGTTCGGCTGATGGCGATCGGCCTGCCTTTCGGCGTGATCTATGGCATACAGACGACCGTGCTGCGGCTGCATTTCGCGGTGTGGCGGGCCAACCTGCTCGCGCTGCTGTATATTCTCGCCACCGCCGGCACGAACCTGGTGTTTGTGGTTCTGTTGGGCTGGGGCGTGATGGGCGTGATCAGCGCCGGGGTGCTTACAAACGTAATCATGGGGCTGGCCGGGCTGGCTGCTGCGCCGGACAGCCTAGCCGTGCTGCCCAGCGCCGCGCTGATGCGCCTGCTGGTGCGCACCAGCCTGCCGCTGGTTCCGGCCAGCTTGGCGATCTGGGTGTTGACCTACGGCGATCGGCTGTTCCTGCCGCGCAGTGTCGCGTATCAGCAGATCGGCCTATACGATATCGCGAACAAGCTCGCGTCGGCGCTGGCGTTGCTGGTCGAGCCATTCAAATCGGCGTGGGGGCCATTCGCGCTGTCGATCCAGCAGGATCCTAACGCCCCGCGCACGTACAGCAAAGTGCTGACCTACTACTGCATCGTCGGGCTGGGGCTAGGGCTGGCGCTGAGTCTGTTCGCCCACGAGGCGCTGCTGATCCTGACAACGCCACAGTTCATCGGCGCCGAGCGCTACATCTGGCTGCTGGCCCTGACATCGCTATCGAGCGGGTTCGCGTTGATCGTGACGATCGGGTTGCTGATCGAGAAGAAGCTAGCGCAGGCGGCCTGGATGGTCACTGCGGCGGCGGCGCTGAATACACTGCTCAACTTCCTGCTCATCCCGCCGTTGGGCGTGCTTGGCGCGGCGGCGGCGACCGCGATCGCCTACCTGGCATCGGCACTGCTGACGACCATCCGCGCGCAGCGCATGCACCCGTTTCCCTATGAATGGCGCAAAATCGGCATTACTTTGGCGGTCTACCTGGCGCTCGCGGGCACCGGGCTGGCGATCGGTAGCCGCGTTCAACTATTTTCGATTGCCAGCCGGCTTGGGCTGTTGCTGGCCTACCCGCTGGTGCTCTGGCTGCTGGGCGTGTTCGATCTGTGGGAGCTACAGCTCGCGCGCCGGGCGCTGGCGCAGCCGCAGATCTTGCTGCGCTGGGTGCTGAGGCGCACATGACCGACGACCGACCCTTCGACGCCGCTCAGGGCAGGCGACCGACGACCGACTCGGCCGGCAAGGAGATACGGAGACAAGGAGAGCAGGTCACGCCCAGTCTCCCGGCCTCCGTATCTCCCGGTCTCAGTGTCTCCCAGGTAGACGATACGCCGCTCGTCTCGCTGATCGTCGTGACCTACAACAGCGCGCCGCTGCTGCCGGATTTCTTCGCCGCGCTCGCGACGACCAACTATGCGCCCTACGAGGTGCTGGTGGTCGACAATGCCTCGCAGGATGGCACGCCGCAGGTGATCACTGCCGATTATCCGACCGCCCGGCTGATCGCCAACCGCGAAAACCTGGGGTTCGGGCGGGCCTGCAATCAAGGCGCGCATGTGGCACGCGGCGAACTGCTGGTGTTCCTCAACCCCGATGTATTCGTCACGCCCGGCTGGCTCGCGATCCTGGTGCGCCGCGTCGCGGCGCACCCCGATGCGGCGATCATCTGCCCGACGACGCTCTACCCCAATCAGCCGGCGCCGATTGCGACCGCAGCGGTTGAAGAATCGGCGGCGGTCCCCGGCTGCGCAATGCTGATGCCGCGCGCGATCTGGCAGGAGCTGGGCGGCTTCGACGAGCAGATCTTTCTGTACTGGGAAGACACCGAGCTGTGCTGGCGCGCCTGGCTGCTAGGCCGGCGCGTGCTGGCCGATCTGGAGGCGCTGGTCTATCACAAACGCGGCGGCAGCGGCGGCGGCGGGCAGCGCTGGGACGCCGAGCAGATCAAAAATGGCCTGTACACGCACCTGAAGCTGATGCGCTGGCGGCGCACCATCCCGTTCGCGGCGCTGCTGGCCGGTAAGACACTTACGAAGCTCGTGCTGCGCCGCCAGCCGGGACTACTGGCCGCCTGGCGCTGGAACTGGCGCCACCTGGGCCAGACGCTGGCCGCACGACGCAAGCTGCTGCGCGCGCGGCGCGGCGACCCGGCCGCGCTGGAGCGGCGCATTGCGGCGCACGAGCGCCGCCAGCGCAGTGAGCGCGCCGCGCGGTGGCGCTCCGCGTAGATTAAGTGAGCAAATGTGCTGCCCGCACATCGCCGACCACGATCGCGATCGCATCGCGGCCGGCGATCTTGCTGGAGGGTATCCTGATCTTCGCCGATGCAGAGCTACACGAGCGGATGGAAATCAAGCTGTTCGATGAAATCTCGCTCCACATGCACCTCGCGTAGATAACAAAATATTTACCCGAATCCCGCCAAACGCCATGGTACACAGTATATGCCACATGATATACTGTAGCCGCAAGTCCAAGCGGATCTCACCGACTTCGCAATACAACAATGCTTACTGAGGAAAACGTTCATGTTTGCTGCCCGACGATCGCTTCTGCTCGTCTGCCTCCTCCTGGTGCCATTGCTCAGTATGTTCCTCATCCGCGCGACCAGCTACGCGCAGCCGGCGCTCATCGCGACATCGCCAACCATTGTGCCATTCGCCGATGTGCCGCAGGCGCGCGGTGTGACGATCGACGCGGCGGGCAATCTGTTCTCGATCGGCCGCAGCACTGGCATCGTGTATAAGATCACCCCGACCGGGCAGATCAGCACGATAGTAGATCTTCCTGATGGAGACGAGGGTTATGTCGGGCCGATCGTCAATCCGACCACAGGAAACCTGTTTGTATCCAGATATATGCGTCGGACTGGCACCGAGATCCTAAAGATCACACCTGCTGGTGTGGTGAGCGTGTTCGCATCTCAGGTGGTCAACCCAAGTGGCATGGCTTTGGATGGCCAGGGGAATCTTTATGTTTCGAGCGATACCAACCCCGGCACAGTCTCTAAGATCACCGGCAACGGCAGCGTGAGCGTGTTCGCAACCGGGCTAAACCGCCCAGATGGTCTGGCGCTCGGGCCAAATGGCGATCTCTTTATCGGTGATCGTGGCACAAATCGGGTGATGCGCGTGCCTGCCAGCGGCGGACAGGCGACAGCGATTGCCACTGGCGTTGCCAATCCTATGGATGTCGAGTTTGACCGAGCGGGCCGGCTGTTCGTGGCGAACTTTGATACCGGCACGATCGCCGTCATCGACTCCGCTGGGGTTGTCAGCCCGTTCGTCAGCGGGTTGACCTACCCTGCCGGGCTGGCCTTCGATCAGCAGAATCAGCTCTACGTCGCGGACTTCGGAACCAACCAGATCGTCAGGCTGGAGAACTTGCCCCCACCCACGCCCCCAATCGCGGATCGTCTGACAATCAACGGCGGCGCGCTGACGACCACCTCGGTCAACGTGCGCCTGGATGTGTCGGCCTCGAACGCCGATAGCAGCCAGAATGGGTTGAGCATGAGCTTTTCCAACGATGGCGCGACCTGGAGCGACTGGCAGGACTATGCTCCCTGGGGACTCTGGCAGCTCATGGGTGGCGATGAGATAAAGACGGTCTACGGGCGCTTTAAGAATAGCACAGGCGCGATCTCAGCAATCGTCTCCGACACAATTAAACTGGATACGGGTGTGCAATCTGAGTATAGCGTGACGATCAACAATGGCGCGCTGTACACCAACAACGTCGCGGTTCAGCTCACAATTAGCGCCCGGCCGCACACCGCCGAAATGCAGGTGAGCAACGACGGCGGCTTTATAGGGGTAGCCTGGGAGCCTTATAGCGCCCACACGGCCTGGCAAATCCCGCGCTATCGCAACGACGAGATCACACGGCTGGTGTATGTGCGCTTCCGCGATGTCGATGGCAACGTGTCGTCGCTGTATCTGGATGACATCATCCTTGATATGGAGGCGCCACATGGCCATGTATCGATCACAGACCAGGGTGCGCTCCTGGAGCTGACGGCGACCGACGATCTCAGCGGAATAGCCAGTATGCGCGTAAGCGCCCAGCCGGACTTCGGCGACGCGAGCTGGGAGCCGTTCAGCGCGCGCCGGGCCTGGGACTTTGGCGATAGCCCGACCGTCTACGTCCAGTTCCGCGACGTGGCCAGCAACCTGTCGCCAAGCTATGCAGCCGCTCGATTGGGGAATTCGACGGTGTTTCTGTCGCTAATCCTGCACTAGACGCTGGTGATGGTGCTGAAGAACCGGCGGCGAGCCATACGGCTCGCCGCTGTTTTGTGTCGGGCGCCGATCACACTTCTACTTGACGTGACGATTGTTGGCGCGCCACACGCTCGCCGTCGGGCTGAAGCCCTCGGCTCCCATGACGAAGGCCGCCTACACGGCCTGGAATGCAAAATCGTGCGGCACACCCCGTGTGATCGGCCAGGGGCGCAGATACATTTTGATCTGCGCTATACTAAGGCCAGTATAAAGGTCTACTCGCTGCCGCCACAACTGCCTACCAGGCCATATCTCGACCAGCTGTACTCGCCAAAAGTTTTCCATTTTCATTTTCAATTTCACTTCCGTAGGACAATGAACGACCAACAACCAACAACGCCGCTCATCTAGCTGATCGTCGTGACCTATCACAAGCGCGGCGGCAGCGGCGGCGGGCGGCGCTGGGGCGCCGAGCAGACCAAGAACGGCCTATACACACCTGAAGCTGATACGCTGGCGGCGCACCATCCCATTCGCGGCGCTGCTGGCCGGCAAGACGCTTGCGAAGCTCGTGCTGCGCCGCCAGCCGGGGTTGCTGGCCGCCTGGCGCTGGAACTGGCGCCACCTGGGCCAGATGCTGGCCGCGCTGGAGCGGCGCATCGCGGCGCATGCGCGCCGCCAGCGCTCCGCGCGGTGGCGCTCCGCGCGGTGGCGCTCCGCGTAGGTGATGTGCTATAATTGCGCCGGTTTTGACAAATAAGATATAGGACTTACGCAAAGGGGTATGGGGAAGGTGCAACTTTCCCCATAAATCCTTCCTTCCGCCGTAGTGGGCGGCTTGGCCCCCACTACGGGCGGAAAAGAAAGCTCTTGGAGGGCTCGGGTACCCTCTGGATGCCCCTCCAAACCTCCCGCTTGCGTAAATTCTAAGATATACGCATCATACATTATGAAAGTCGTCATTCTTGCCGGTGGGCTTGGTTCCCGTCTGGCCGAGGAAACCGAGATCAAACCGAAGCCGATGGTCGAGATTGGTGGGCGACCGATCCTCTGGCATATCATGAAACATTATGCCCACTATGGCTTCAAAGAGTTCGTGATTGCGCTGGGCTACAAGGGCGAGAACATCAAACGCTATTTTCTCGACTACCACAGCCTGAGCAGCAGCATGACGGTTGACCTTGCGCACGGCAATGTCGAAGTCCACCAGAACGAAGCCGAAGATTGGCTGGTTCACCTGATCGATACCGGCCAAGAAACCTACACCGGCGGGCGGGTCAGGCGGCTGGAGCCCTGGCTGCGCGACGATACGTTTATGGTGACGTATGGCGATGGCGTCTGCGACGTCGATCTGCGCGACCTCTTGCGCTTCCATCGCGCGCACGGCCGGATCGCCACCGTGACCGCGGTGCGCCCGCCCGCGCGCTTCGGCGGCCTGATCTTCGATGGCGACCTGATCGCTAGCTTCACTGAAAAGCCCCAGATTGGCGAAGGCTGGATCAATGGCGGCTTCCTGGTGCTGGAGCCGCGGATCTTCAAGTACCTGCACGACGACCGCAGCAGCCTGGAGGCCGACGCGCTGGAGCGCCTGGCGGCCGACCGGCAGCTGGCGGCGTACCGGCATGACCGCTTCTGGCAGTGTATGGACACACTGCGCGACAAACGACTGTTAGAGGGCCTGTGGCAAGCAGGCCACGCCCCTTGGAAGATGTGGGAATGACCGACTTCTGGCGCGATCGCCCCACGTTGGTGACTGGCGCAACCGGGCTGGTCGGCGGCTGGCTGGTGCGGCAGCTGCTGGCGGCCGGCGCCCATGTGGTCTGCCTGGTGCGCGATTGGGCGCCACAGAGCGAGTTGATGCGCGCCGGCCTGATCGACCAGGTGGTGAGCGTGCGCGGCGATGTGCGCGATCAGGCGCTGCTGGAGCGGGTGCTGGGCGAATATGAGATCGCGACGGTCATCCATCTCGCGGCGCAGACGATCGTCGGGATCGCCAACCGCAACCCGATCTCCACATTTGAAACCAACATCCAGGGCACATGGGCGCTGCTGGAGGCCTGTCGCCGTAGCCCGCTGATCAAACAGGTCATCCTGGCGTCGTCGGACAAAGCCTATGGCGATCATCTGAAGCTGCCCTACGATGAGCAGACGCCGCTCCAGGGCCGCCACCCCTATGATGTCAGCAAAGCGTGCGGCGACCTGATCGGCACGAGCTACGCGGTGACCTATGGGCTGCCGGTGGTGATCACGCGCTGCGGGAATTTCTATGGCGGCGGCGACCTGAATTGGAACCGAATTGTGCCCGGCACTATCCGATCGGTGCTGCGTGGGCAGCGGCCGATCATTCGATCGGATGGCCAGTATGTGCGCGATTATTTCTATGTCGAAGATGGCGCGGCGGCCTATCTGCGCCTGGCCGAGTGCCTGGCGGCAAACCCTGCCTTAGGCGGCGAGGCGTTCAACTTCTCGAATGAGCTACAGGTCACCGTCCTCGATCTCGTACAGCGCATTCTCAGCTTGATGGATTCCGATCTTGAGCCAGATCTGCGCAACGAGGCGACCAACGAAATCCGCCACCAATATCTGGATTCGTCCAAAGCCCGACAGGCACTGAGCTGGCAGCCGCTTTTTTCACTGGATGAAGGTCTGCGACGAACAATCGCGTGGTACCGCGCATTTTTGCATGGGTCGCTATGAATGAGCAGCTGCTGCCATGCCGATCCGGCGGCGGAAGACCATGATTTTCGCCGAGACACAGCTCAAAGGCGCATTCATTATCGATCCCGAGCGCATCGAGGACGAGCGCGGTTTTTTCGCGCGCACCTGGGACCGCCGCGAATTCGAAGCGCGTGGGCTGAATAGCAACCTGGCGCAGTGCAATATCTCGTACAATGCCCGGCGCGGCACGCTGCGCGGCATGCACTACCAGGCCACCCCGCACGCCGAGACCAAGCTGGTGCGCTGCACCATCGGCGCGATCTACGATGTCATCATCGATCTACGCCCCGGCTCGCCAACGTTGCGGCAGTGGCTGGCGGTCGAGCTGTCGGCCGACAATCGCCGCATGCTCTACATCCCGGAAGGGTTTGCCCACGGCTTTCAGACGCTCGAAGATCACACCGAGGTGTTCTACCAGATGACCGAATTCTACGCGCCGGACTACGCGCGCGGCCTGCGCTGGAACGACCCGGCGTTCGATATCGAGTGGCCCGTGGCCGAGCAGCGGGTTCTTTCCGAAAGGGACGCGGGGTACATGGATTATCCATGCTGAAGCCGATCATCTTCTGGGGCGCGAGCGGCCAGGCCAGGGTGCTGCGCGAGTTCATCGAGTCGAGCGGTTACGAGCTGGTGGCGCTGTTCGACAACAATCCGGCAGCCAGCTCACCATTCCCGGAGATACCGCTCTATTATGGTGTCCCAGGCTTCACGCGCTGGAGACAGACCTGCCCAGACGCCACGATCGCCGGCTTGGTGGCGATTGGCGGCAGCAGCGGCCAGGCGCGCCTGGATATCCAGCGCTTCCTGGAGCGCCAGGGCATCCAGCCCGCGACTGTCGTACACCCGACCGCCTTTGTCGCATCCAGCGCCGTGCTGGCGCAGGGCTGCCAGGTGCTGGCGCAGGCGGCGGTGTGCGCGGATGCAGCCCTGGGTGCGGCATGCATTGTCAACACGGCGGCGAGTCTGGATCACGAGACGATCCTGGGCGACGGCGTGCATGTCGCGCCGGGGGCCAGGATCGCTGGCTGCGTGACGATTGGCGATGATACGCTGATCGGTATCGGCGCGATCGTCCTGCCCCGGATTCGAATCGGCCGGCATGTAATTGTGGGTGCCGGGACCGTGGTGACCAAGGACATTCCCGACGGCAAGGTTGTCTATGGCAACCCCGCCAGGATACAGCGTGATACAATTGTTTGAGGCATAATACTATGACTATATCTGACCCCAAAGACCCAGCCCAAATCGCGCGCATGGCGGCCGACCCCGATCTAGCCGCGCTGGCCCACGAATTGTTCCTGAAAAGCGCCGAATATAAGTACTCGTACAACTTTTCGTGGCTTGGCCGCCCGATCATCCAATATCCTCAGGACATCATCGCCACTCAGGAGATTATCTGGCAGGTTAAGCCCGCTGTGATCATCGAGACCGGGATCGCGCACGGCGGCTCGCTGATTTTCTACGCCTCGATGCTCGAGCTGCTTGGCGGTGACGGCCAGGTGCTGGGCATCGATATCGACATTCGCGCGCACAACCGAGTCGAGATCGAGCGGCACCCCTTATCCAATCGTATCACCATGTTGCAGGGCTCCTCGATCGACGACCAGATCGTCCAGCAGGTGCATGCGTTCGCACGTGACAAACAGCCCGCGCTGGTCGTGCTCGATTCAAATCACACCCACGATCATGTAAGCAAAGAGCTGGAGTTCTACGCTCCGCTGGTCACCAAAGGCAGCTACTTGATCGTTTTCGACACGGTTGTCGAAGACATGCCGGATCGCTTCTTTCCCGACCGCCCTTGGAGCCGCGGAAACAACCCCAAGACAGCGGTTCAGGCGTTTCTGGCCGACAACGATCGCTTTGAAGTCGATCGCGAGATCGAGGGCAAGCTGCTGCTCACCGTCGCGCCGGGCGGCTATTTGAAGTGTGTAAAGGATTAGCGATGGAGCGCATCCCGGTATCTGGCCCCTCGATCACCCAGAAAGAGATCGAGTATGTGGCCGACGCCGCCGCAAACGCCTGGTACGGTCAGGCCAACATGTACCACGAACGCTTCGAGACGGCTTTTGCGGCCTATGTCGGCACGCGCTTCGCCAGCGCACTGCCATCCTGCACATCGGCGATTCATCTGGCGCTGCTGGCGCTGGGCATCGGCCCAGGCGACGAAGTGATCATCCCGGATGTGACCTGGATCGCCTCGGCGGCGCCGATCAGCTATGTCGGCGCGACGACGGTGTTCGCGGATATCGACCCGCAGACATGGTGTCTCGCCGACGCATCGTTCGCGGAATGCCTGACGCCGCGCACCAGGGCGGTAATCCCCGTCGATCTGTATGGCAACATGCCGGATATGGGCGCGCTGTGCGAGATCGCATCGCGATCGGGCGTAGCGATCATCGAAGACGCCGCCGAAGCGATTGGCTCGGAGTACCAGGGCCGGAAGGCCGGCAGCTTCGGAAGCGCGGGCGTGTTCAGCTTTCATGGCTCCAAGACGCTCACGACCGGCGAGGGCGGCATGCTGGTTACCGACAGCGAAGCGTTCTACCAGCGCGTCTTGTTCCTGCGCGATCACGGCCGCAAGCCAGGCGAAAAGCTGTTCTTCAACACCGAGATCGGGTATAAGTATAAGATGAGCAGCATGCAGGCCGCGCTTGGGCTGGCGCAGCTTGAGCGGATCGAGGAACTGATCGACTATAAGCGGAGCATCTTCGGCTGGTATGCCGCCGAGCTGAGCGATCTCGCAGGTATTACGCTGAATGATCAGGCTCCGACCACCAAAAACACCTATTGGATGGTCACGGCCATCCTCGATCCGGGCTACGCGATCGAGAAGGACGACCTGGTGCAATTGATGAGCGCAGAAGGGATCGACTGCCGGCCCTTCTTTCGCCCACTAAGCTCGCTGCCGGCCTACGCGCACACCGAGCAGGCGCAGCAGGCGCGGCAGCGGAACACCATTAGTTACCAGCTCAGCCCATATGGGATCAACCTACCCTGTGGGATGAATATGACCGAAGAAAAAGTCGGCTATGTCTGCGCGGCGTTGAAGCGTATTCTACGGCAGGGGAAGTGAACCGCGATGCCCGAGAGCCGACCGCTCGTCAGCATTGGGCTGCCGGTGTATAACGGCGAGCGTTTCATCCGCGAGGCGCTTGACTCGCTGCTGGCACAAACATATGAGCAGCTTGAGCTGATCATCTCCGACAATGCCTCGACCGATCGAACCGCGGAGATCTGCCAGGAATATCTCGCGAAAGATCGGCGGATTCGCTATTATCGAAACCCAACTAACCTCGGCGCGGTGAAGAATTTCAACCGTACATTTGAGCTTTCTACCGGCACATACTTTATGTGGGCGGCCGACCACGACCTCCGCGAACCCACGTTCGTTACGCGCTGTGTCGAGGTTATGCAGCAAGACCAATCGGTTGTTCTGTGCTACCCGCAGACGGTGAGGATCGAGCCGGATGGCAGTTATTCTGAGCCGATCCCGCCGCGGCTGGATACACGCGGACTATTCGACGTCGCCCGTTTCCAGATCGTCATGTGGTCGCTGAGCTACTGCTATCAGATTTATGGGCTGATGCGATCGAGCGCATTGCGGTGCACCGGCCTGGCGCGCGACACGATAGGGACAGATGCAATTTTGTTGGCCGAGCTATCGCTGCTGGGCACATTCGCCTACATGCCGGATCGCCTCTTCTATATACGCCGAATGCCGGATGCAGGCGATTGGGCGCGCTATGCGGCCAAGCTGAACAAACGCCTAACGCCATGGTCGGCCGGCTTGTTGTATTGGCAAATGATCTATAACTATCTGCGGGTCGTTCATGAGCATATCCATCAGCCAGTGCGAAAGATCATGCTCATGCTGGCGGTGCTGCTGTGCATCCCGATCCGCTACCGCTTGGTTCTGCGAGATATGATTAGGGCGGCGCGGGCGCGGCGGTGATCGCTTAATAGCTTCTTAGAACTTACGTGGTCGCTCTCGATCACCATTATAGCCTTCGGCAGCCCTTCGACCCTTCGACAAGCTCAGGGCTGGCGGGCTCAGGAACCGCGGTACTTTTATATTAATTGTTTGTGCTTTTTGCGCTCTGCGAGCGCAAAAAGCACAAACAGCAGAAAAGATGAAGTACCTTATGAGCTGCTTAATCTGCCACTCCACTCTGATACGCCCGCGCTTCATCCAGAATGGCGCGCGGGTCTTTCGCTGCGCCGCCTGCGGCTTCCAGTTCGTCCACCCGACGCCAACGCTGGCCGAGCTGGCGCGCTATTACGACCAGAGCTACGCGGTGCCGCTGGAGCGCTACGCCCGCAATAGCGCACGCAACGCCGGGCATATCGCCGACCTAGAGCGCTGGCAGCCCAGCCTCGGGCGGCTGCTGGAAGTGGGCGCATCGTATGGCCATTCGCTGGCGGCGGCACGGGCGCGCGGCTGGCAGCCCGCCGGCGTGGAACTGTCGCCGACGGCGTCGCGCTATGCCCGCGAGCAGTTCGGCCTGCCGGTGTTCACCGCCGATCTGCTCGACGCGCCATTCGCCGAGCGCAGCTTCGATGCGGCGATCATGTGGCATGTGCTGGAGCATACGCACGACCCCAGCGCGCAGGTCGCGCGGCTATTCGGCCTGCTGCGGCCCGGCGGCGTGTTAGGGCTGCGCGTGCCGAACATCGCCGGCTTCGGCGCGCGGGTGGCCGGGCGCTCGTGGAACTGGATGTGCCCGCCCGCGCACCTGTGGTACTTCTCGCCCCAGACGCTACCGCGCCTGCTCGCGCAACACGGCTTCGATATTCTAGAGGTCGCGACGCTGCGCGGTGACGGCAACAACCCTTACCAGCACACGCTGGTCGCGCTTGGCGGGCAGCTCAACGCGCTGCGCCGGCGCTTGGCGCGGGTGCGAATGCCCAAGCAGCAGGCATTCGACAGCGCTCAGCCCGGCCGGCGCAGCGACCGCGCGACAACCGACGACGCAGCAGCCATGCTGCCAAACCCGCCGGCGCTCCAGCGCACCTGGCTGCGGCTGCTGGCGCGCGCCCAGCCGATCACCAGCGCGCTCGATCGGGTGACACGCCCGCTGATCGCGCCGCTGGAGACCGCCGGCTGGGGCGACGAGCTGCTGTGTTACGCGCGGCGACCATAAAAATCTCGCCCACAGCTCAAGGAACACAAATAGCAATGAGGAACTTCAGAATAGCGACACGCGCGTGGCTGAAAAGGCGTGTGCGCAGACTCTTGTGGCGATCCGGCCTCCAGATCGAGCGAATCCCATCCGGCACACCCACCACGCTGCCGATCTGGGACGACGACCCTACATTTATGCGCCTGTTCGAGCAGCTGATTGGGTACACGCTGGTCGACAAAGTCCGCTGCTTTATGCTGTACCAATGCGCAAAAAATAGCGCACATATCGCTGGAGATATCGCCGAGATCGGCGTATACAGAGGTGGGACAGCAAAGCTCCTGGCGAAGACCAGCGCGCCGACCGGCAAGACCGTCCACCTGTTCGACACATTTGGCGGGATGCCATCTGTCGATTCGAACGCCGATCTCCACCAGGCCGGCGACTTCGCCAATACATCGATCGAGGCGGTACAAGCATATCTCCACGATTGTAGCAACGTGCGCTTGTACAAAGGCTTTTTTCCGTCGACCGCACAGCCGATCGAACAGCGCTCGTTCGCGCTGGTTCATATCGATGTCGATATTTATAGATCGGTTTTGAACTGCTGTGCATTCTTCTACCCACGCATGGAACGTGGTGGAATGATGATCTTCGACGATTATGGGTTTTTGAGCTGTCCCGGTGCAAAAAAAGCCGTCGATGAATTCTTTGCGGACAAACCGGAAGTTCCAATCTATCTGCCAACCGGCCAGTGCCTGGCGATCCGGATGTGAAGGCTGATGTCTCGGGCGCACCTACGGTTCAGCGCCAGATGCCGGGCAGGTAGATCGGCTGGCGCTGCGCGGCGACATAGGTCTGCGAGATGTTCCCAGCATAGTCACGGAACTGGACGTAGACTCTGGCGCTGCTCCCTATATTCCAGGCCAGGCTGGTGACATAGGTCTGCCAGCTGGCTGCCTCAACGTTGGGCTGATTGCTCACACGCATCCCAGCAACGCCGCTGACATCGTCGGAAGCGCTGAGCTGGAGCGTGACTCCCGCGCTGGCCAGGCTGCGCGCGCCATCTGCGGGCACGATGCTGACCCGGCCCTGCGGCGGCAGCACATCGAGAATGATGTCGTCCTGGTAGGTGCTCGAAACGACCCCATTCTGATCTTTATACTTCAGATAGACCACCCGCGGCAGAACGTAAGTTCCATATTGGGAGATCTGCCAGGTCTTAGAGCCGCTGTATGGCTCCCAGGATACACCCGCAAAGCCACCATCATTGCTCACCTGCATCTGCGTGGTTCCAAGATGTGCGCCGATGGTAAGCGTCACGGTGGTCTGGTTTGTGAAGATTGCGCCGTTGTTGATCGTCAAACCGTAGTCGGTTCCAACAAACATGTTCAGAACAATCGTGTCGGAAACAACCGCGGAGATGTTGCCAGCCGCATCACGGAATCGACCGTAGACAGTTTTCTCCCCATCGACGGCGCTAAGCGACCAGATCGCGGTAGTAGCATACGGCTGCCAGGCGCTCCAGGTTGTGCCATCGTTGGAGAAGCTCATTGCGGAGACACCGCTGGCAGCGTCGGATGCGTTCAGGCTCAAGCCGACGGTGATACCGGTGGTTTGCAGCGCCCCGAAGTTAATCAGTAACGGATCGGCCACCGGCGGCGTGGCATCGACCGTGGTCGTCGTACCGCCGGAAGAGAAGGCGCTGGTATTTCCAGCGTTGTCGTGCGCACGTACACGGAAGCTGTAGGTATGGCCATCCTGGCCGCTGAAGCTGGCGCTCGTCGCCGTGGTCGCGGTGAGCCAGCCAGTCCAGGAGCCGCTCAGTCCATCACGAAACTCCAGATCATAGCTGGCTACGCCGCTGGTCGCATCGGTTCCCAACACGGTCACTGAAAATGTGGGGCTGAATTGATAGCTGCTCAGCGGGCTGACAGAAACACTCGGCGCAAGCGTATCGAGCACGATCGTGTCGGTCACCGGAGCGGAAATATTGCCAGCGAGATCGCGAAACCGGGCCGTCACCATCTTGCTGCCATCGCCGGCTGCAAGCGGCCAGGCAGCACTGGTAGTATAGCTGATCCAGCCGCTGCTCGTCACCCCATCGAACAAATACATCTGGCGAACGCCAGTGCCGCTATCGCTGCCGGCCAGACCCAGCGAAACATTGCGATTGGTGGCGTAAGCCGCGCCATTGTTGATCACCACAGCGCCGGTTGGTGCTACTTGATCGAGCACGATCGTCGCCGATAGCGCCGGCGAGGTGTTGTCGGCGCGATCTTTGAACTTCACAAACACGGTTTTTGAACACTCAAACGCGCTGAACGTGACGCCGTCGTTGCTGAACGCCATTGAGGCGACACCGCAGCCCACATCCTGCGCGGCCAGATTCAATGTGACGTTCGGCGAAGCCGTCGCGCCCGCACCCTGGTTGATCGCGATGCTGCCGGTGGGAGGGGTGAGATCCGGCGGCTGCCCGAGCATAACGGTCACGCTGCTGTAAGTGTAGTTTGCCACCAGAAGATCAAGCCTGCCATCGGCATTGAGGTCGCCCAACACAGCGGAATTCACCTGCCCCCCACCAGCGCTATAGTTGATAGCGGCCTGATACGTTCCATCGCCATTGCCAGCCAGAACGCTGACGCTGTTGCTATACCAATTTGCGACGGCCAGATCAGGAATGCCATCACCATTCAGATCTCCCAGTGCGGCAGAGACGGAATTGGAGCCGACAGGATAAGTAACCGGTGCGCCAAATCCCCCAGCCCCCGTACCGAGTAACACGCTGACAGTGTTCCCGCCGCCTGTGGTTGTCACAGCATCCAAAAAACCATCGCCGTTGAGGTCGCGCAGGAGCGCGAAACTCGACCCGTAACCATTGGTCGTGACCGGATAGTTCGTCGGCGCACCAAAGTTGCCGCCCCCAATGCCCAGCAGCACGCTTATCCCTGCGTCGTCGGGCACTACGAGATCAACTTGGCCATCACCATTGATATCATCGACCGCCAGAACTTGCGGATGACCTGCGACGGTATAGTTCACGGCCGCGCTGAAACTGCCGGCACCGTTCCCAAGCAATACACTCACGCTACTGCCACCCATATTTGCCACAGCCAAGTCGGGCTTGCCGTCGCCATTTACATCTTT
>WNGB01005699.1_pt1 | contig 18557 bp, 10 predicted proteins | sample 5400681 | NCBI WGS metagenome assembly WNGB01 (sample SAMN13153367, study PRJNA577476) | soil metagenome | isolation source: 115 cm soil or saprolite under grassland replicate 2 | place: USA:California | collected 2016-06-15 | reverse complement strand
TGCCGGTGGGGCACCGCCGGCAGGTCGAGGTCGCCCGCGCGCTCGCGCTCCACCCGCACGTCATCCTGCTCGACGAGGTGATGGCCGGGATGAACCACGAGGAGGTCGAGCGCCTGCGGGAGACGATTCGGCACATGGGAGACCACGGCGTCGCGGCGGTGGCAGGAGTCGAGCACGTAATCCACGCGATCGCCGATCTCGCCGACCGCATCGTCGTCCTCGACCGCGGCCGCAAGATCGCGGACGGGCCACCCGCCGAGGTCCTGCGGGACCCGGTCGTGGTCGAGGCGTACCTCGGGGAGGCGATGCCGGCGTGACCGCCTCCGCCACGCCTTCGGTCGGCAGGGCGGCGATCCTCGCTGTCGAGGACGTGCACGCCGGCTACGGTGACATCACGGTCTTGCGCGGCGTGACGCTCGAAGTCGAGCTCGAGGAGGTCGTCGCCGTGCTCGGAGCGAACGGCGCTGGCAAGACGACCCTTCTCCGCGCGATCGCGGGCATCCTGCCGCCGAAGCAGGGCGAGATCCGGATCTTCGGCGACTCGATCCGCGGCGTCGCGGCCCATGAGCTGACGCGGCGTGGGATCGGCCACGTCCCCAGCGGCCGCGAGCTCTTCCCCGGGCTCAGCGTCGAGGACAACATCATGCTCGGCGCGCTCTCGGCTCCGCGCGATCGCCGGCAGGCGCTGCGCCGGCGCGTCCTCTCGCTCTTCCCGGCGGTGGCCGACCTGCTCGGCCGGCCGGCCGGGCGACTGTCGGGCGGCGAGCAGCAGATGGTCGCCATCAGTCGGGCGCTGATGACGGACCCGCGGATCCTGCTGCTCGACGAGCCGTCGACGGGGCTCGGGCCGAAGGTCGTCTCGGCGCTCTTCGAGTCGTTGGGCTGGCTGATCCGCGAGGAAGGCCTTGCTGTCCTGCTCGTCGAGCAGAACGCAAAGCTCGCGCTCACCATCGCCGACCGGGCATACGTCCTCGAGCAGGGGCGCTGCGACCTCTCGGGTCGGGCCGCGGACATTGCGGGCGATCCGCGCGTAATCGCCGCTTACCTGGGTCACGGTCGAATCGCGCTGGCGAGCCCCGCGGGCGTCGAGTTGTCGACGCGCGCGGCGGTGGCGACGGAAGAGGCCGACTAGCAGCGACTTCGAGCGCGCGGGACCGGGAAAGCTCTCGCTTCCCCTCCAAACGCAGACCCCGGTTTACGCGAGTTTGAGGAGCGGATGATGGGACTCGATCCCACGACCTTCTGCATGGCAAGTGCGCGCGTTTGTTCGCACCCGTTCGCGGCTGTGCGTTCAATCCGTCATGTTTGCAGGGTCTTCGTCCGAGCGAGCGAACGCCACCGAACCCGAACGAACGCCCAACCTTGCCATTCTTGCCACGCCTCGCTCGGCACCGAGACGCTTCCGTCGCAAACCCATAGCAGGGGTGCGACGTGGACCCTTTAGCGACCGCTCGATCGAGTCACCTAGCCAGTCAGGGAACTACTAGTGCGGCGGCCGACCGCTACGGCTTGAGCGTCTTGATGTGTCCGCCTTCGATGAGCGGGACAATCAACCGCTTCGACCTAGGGTCATAGGAAAGGTCGGCGGGGCTTCCGGCGAGAACCGCACGCCGCGTCAAAGTGCCGTCGGCGGAAAGTCTCCAGATGCTCCCGTTCTCATTGTCAGAGATGTACGCAGTTCGTCCGACGAAGGCGAGGCCATCGAGGCTCTTCAGACGCGGCGACCTCTTCACCTCCACGAACTGGCGGCCCTGGGTTACACGCCCCACCTGGGCACCCGCGTTCTGGAAGGTGACGAACCACATCTCGCCGGTGCCGGGGTGCAGGGCAACGCCATTTGGCCGTCCTGGGAAACTCTTCGGCAGGCGCAAACGCGACACCTGACCGGCTGTGCTTACTCGGTACAGGCTGTGGGTCTCACTGTCGCTCGCCCACAGGTTGCCTCGACGATCGACCGCGAGGTCGTTGACGAAGTTACTTCCGCGAAGTTCCACGACACGGCCCGCAGCGCCCGTCTTCAGGTCGAAACTGCGAATACGGGTCACATCGGTAACCCACAGCGTCGAGCCCTTGATTGCCATCCCCTTCGGATCGAACAGCTCCGTACCACCGCCCGCCCGCACGAGCGTTCCCGTCACATTTCCCTTCGAGTCGACGGTGACGATCGAGCCGTCACTCTTCTCGAAGTCACCGATCACGGAGACATAAATCTTTCCCCCGTGCGGCAGCGTACTCTCTGGGTGAAAGAGATGGGACGCCGAGGCGGAAGGCACGAGCGTGATGGCGCCCGCCGAGAACATGAGCGTGATGCGGCGGATCGTCATCGTTCCTCCCTGCCGCTCGCAGTCGGCGAGAGTCTAATTGCCGCTCGCAGTCGGCGAGAGTCTAATGCCGTCGACTCGGCGAGGCGGCGACCGTCGAGATCAGCCAGGCGATGCGGTGCGAGTTCGCGCTGCTCTGGCTCTGCAGCCCCCGCAACGCCCGCGAAGGTCAGCTCCGCGAGCACATGCTCCCGGGAACCGCACTTGCGAGGATCGACGGTCTTTACCTGACCATCGAGGTCTCGGACCCCGGACAGAACCCGCTTACGATCGCGCCCGCTCGAGCCGCTCGCCGGTAGACGCGACCCTGACTGCGGGATCATGGATCCATGCTCGTCGCCGCGTAACTCGCGCTCGTGATCTCTGTCGTCGTATGGGTGAGGGACGCGGACTCAGCTGTTGCCGCGCCCTTCCGAACTCGGATCTCCGTCGGCGTGCTTGGTATCCGCAGACTGAGGGTCGTCAAATTGTCACCGAAGACAACGATTCAACGCTCAAGCTTGCCACGAGGCTTGTGTCGTTTGCCTTGCAGGCAACATCACCTGCCTCTTAGCGAACCCACGACCTTTTGCATGGCAAAGGCTGGCGGCCGTTCGCGCCTGTTCGCTTGAGTCCGCCGAGACCTCTCGTTTGCGGCGGCTTCGGCTGGAGTGAGCGAACGCGGCGAACCCGAGCGAACGCAGGAGCCATTGCAGCCTGTGCCCCAGGTTCCTCCCTTCGTCGTCGACGGCGAAACCATTTCGCCTGCCCCGGCGATGCTGAGCTTAGGCCGGCGCGTGCGTCATGGTGAAGCGGGTGCCAGACGCAGTTTGGATCAAGTCTTTGGGACTCATCTGGGACTCATGTTGCCTACTTCCAAAACAAAAACCGTAAGCGTTCAGCATCTGTGCAGGGACCCGCTCTGTTGCTTGCCGAAGCTCATCGAGCGTGCAAGCGAAAAGGATTTGTCTCTCTTTACGTTCGCTCGCCGGGTTGACGCCAAACCTGTCGAGAAGCCTATCCGGTGCGGACTGCATGGCCGGGCCGCGGTAAAGGAGAACCGTACTCTCGTCATGGACAATGACTGTAGGCGCAATCCCGAAGGGGCGAGCGCATTCTCCGCACCGGGCGTTGTCAAGAGTGCGTGCGAAGAGGTCGATTAGCTTCGCCGCGTCGCTTGTCGAGAAGCACTCGACAGCCCCGTCACCGGTTAGCGCAGAAGCCGGCGCACCGCACTCCGGACACTGACCGGTCACTGAAATCATCGCCCCGTGCGGCGTGTTCCAGCGCCTCCTGGTTACCCGTCCTTGAGTGCCTCTCGCATGCACAGCACGAACTGCGCGCGCGAACCGGTAAGTGGGAAGGGAAGCGCGTGGTTATGCAGCACATTCATCCCTCTCGCCCGCAAGATCAGCGCGACGGCGTCGATCGACCTGCGAATGGACGAGGACCTCTCACGGTCCGTCCCATACGACAACGGCCGCGGCGAAACCGTCGGAGATGAACCCTCCTGGATGCGCGCAGCCTCTGCCACCGCCGACAGGCTACGACCAAGAAGGCGAGTGTCAAGCCTCCGCGGAGGGACATGTCTCCTATGGGTACTAGCCGTGCGCGCTGCTAGCTCGTGGCGTCTTGGCCAGCCGGGTAGTTGGAATCGGGTGGGGCCGGGCTTACCCCGGCCCGTAGGGTTCGCAAATTCAGGCGGCCTCGTATTTCGCGGATGAGTCCGCCGAGGAGGTCGCGGCGGCGTAGGTGACCAGTCGCGCGCAGCGGTGTTGGGTCACGGCCGTTGGGCGGTAGGAGGTGGAGCGCGCGGTGTGGCCTGTGTTCGTTGTAGTGGCGGCGATAGATGCGAAGCACATGCTCGAGGTGGCGGCGGCCGAGGATGAGGATCCGGTCGAGGCAGTCGGTGCGAAGCCTGCGTATCCAGCGAGCGCTCGGCGTAGGCGTTCGCGTTCGGCGCCCAGACCGGCGTCTGGATCACCTTGATCCCCTCGCTTCGGAACACCTCGTCGAAGGCGTGGTTTTAACTTTGCGTCTCCGTCATGGATGAGAAACCGGAACGGCTGCTCGTCGCCGCAGCTGCATCACGAGGTTGCGCGCCTGCTGGGCGACCCAGCGACCGTCCGGGTTCGAGCTGCACGCGACGTACTCGATCCGCCGCGTGGCCAGCGAGATGAAGAAGAGGACGTGTTGAGCGGGTCAGCGCGAAGCCGAAGTCAAGATGCGCTCACACGGACAACGAAGGTAATCAGCGCATCCGTCTGAGTTGTTCGGCGTCGTCTAGCCAGCGGCTCGCGGCGCGGATCACTTCATCGCGGGCAGGCATTCCACTTGGGAAAACCGCCTTGAGAAGCGCGTCACGGTCGATTCCGTCGCGGCTCGCGACAGTCGACCGCTGCTGCTGTCTCGGCACCGTCCGACCAGCCGCGCGCCGACCCGCCGCCGTGGCCGCGGCCGAGCCCGTTCGCGCAGTCGTGCTCCGCTTCGGCGCTTGTCGCCGGCGAGAACGATTCCGCTTCGACTGCCCGGCGACCCCATGCGCGCGGCTTCGATGCGCGCCAAGCGCGGCAGCCCGCGTGAACGTGCGGCCGCACTCAGGACAGACGAACTGACCAGCCGATTCGGCGCCCTGCCCCGCTGCTGGTCGTCGCGTTCTGGCGGTGCGCGCTCCTGTCGCTCTCGCCTTCGACGCACTCGCTTGTCGTCTTGCCCTCGGCATTGCCTTGCCTCCTCGTCTCACCTATTCCGTCCAAACACAGAGAGCATAGGCACTCCTACCTGGTCGACCGTGAATCGACTGGCGTGTTGAGTCCGTATGGAGGCGGTTTGTTTGGTGTCTGTGCGCCCTGTGCGAAGGACGGTGCCAACACGCCTGTCGTGGAAAAGGCCGAGGAGGCCAGCGACGAGAACGGCGAACTGGAGTTGCGAAACTGACGACTCGAGATCCTTCGGCTTCTCGGCAGGCAAGGGTGACTCCGTCGCCGTCACCTTCCGCCGGTGAGCGCGACGACGCGTGCCCTGCCGCATTCCCGTGCTGCAGTCCCCGCGGTAGCCGGTCAGGCTCATCCACGTGCGACGATTATTGGACTGGCGAAGGCGCGGGTCAACGCGCGATTTGGGTGACGATGGCGGACAACTGGCGCAAGCGTTTTCCGGAGTCGTTGGCCGCGCCCACGCGCGTCGTATTTTTGGACCATCGAACCCGAGATGATGTCAGAGAGTCCATCGGCGCCATCGGCGTCGATGGCTGCCACTGCGGTTGGGTCGTCGCGTTCGCCCACCACAACCGCGCCGAGCGACTCTTCCACACCGAGCTGGCTGTTGTTCGGGAGGATGACGGGGGCTTCGCTGCTCTCGTCGGCGCATGCGAGACCATCGCGCGCCGCCCAACCCTCGCCGTCGACGTGCCGATCGGTCTACCCGAGACGGGTCACTTCCGAGCATGCGACCGAGAGGCTCGTGCGGTGCTTGGCGCGAAGCGGGACTGCGTCTTCCGCGTGTGGGGTGCGCAAAGTCGGTTCAGGCGGCGTAGCTGTACTCATGGATGAGTCCACCGAGCCTGTCGCGTCGCCTCAGGTCTCGCGATGATGCGATAGCACGTTCGCGGCCGAGCGCTGCTGGCGGGCGAAGCTCCAGCGAGCGGTGCGGCCTGTGCGAGTTGTAGTGATCGACGAAGATGCGGAGGACCTGTTCCAGGTGTCGGCGGTTCAGGATCAGGAGCCAGTCGAGGCATTCGCGGCGGACGGTGCCGACGAAGCGCTCGGCGAACGCGTTCGCCTTCGGCGCGCGCACCGCGTCTTGAACTACGCGGATGCCTTGGCTGGCGAAGACGGCATCGAAGCTGCGTGTGAACTTGCTATCGCGGTCGCGGATCAAGAACCGGAAGCACGACGGCTGCTCTTGGAGCGTCCAGGTGAACTGGCGCGCTTGCTGCGTGACCCAGGCGCCCGTCGGGTTGGCGGTGCAGCCGGCGAGGTGGACGCGGCGGCTGCCCAGCTCGATGAAGAAGAGAACGTAGAGGCGCCGTAGCGAGATCGTCTCGACGGTGAAGAAGTCGACGGCGAGCATGCTGTGCGCCTGCTGGCGCAGGAACGCTCGCCATGGGAGGCCGCGACGCTTGCCGGCCGGACCGATGCCCGCCTGGCGCAGGATCTTTCGGACCGTCGTTGCCGATACGTTCAGGCCCAGCCCCTTGAGCTCGCCGGCGATCCGCTGGTAACCCCAGCGCGGAGTCTCGCGCGCGAGGCGCAGGACGAGTTGGCGCATCTCGTCGCCAACCGGCGGCCGCCCGATCCGGTTGGCGTACGTCCAACGGCGAGCGACGAGCCGCCGATGCCACCGCAGCAGCGTCGTGGGCGTCACCAGGAACGAGCTCCAGCGCGAGCGCGGCAGTAACCGGCTCGCCGCCGCGAGCAAGATCCGGTCGCTCGGCCGCAGCTGCGGTCGGCCTACCTGGCGGCGTAACACCGAGACCTCATGCCGCAGCACGACGATCTCTAGCTCTTTGAAACCCTCGGAACGCGGCCGAAGAGGCACGAGCTGCAGCAGGCAGCGCAACGTCAGATAGCCAAGCGACCAGAACAAGAGCAACTCCTCGAGGATCAATGGGGACGGGACGCCGACCCTACGCACGAACCAGACCATCCGGCCCTCGAACCGAGTTAACGCACCCCACACGCGAAGGGCGGGGGCCCGGCTTCAGGTCGGCCTCCCACCCTTCGCGCGATTGTTCGCCGATGCTTCCGGCCTCTTCCTATTTGTGGGCTTGGATGTTCCCGCTGGTCAGCAGGCTGCCGTTTGCCGCGAATGCATCACTGTCATAACTCGTCGGACCGCTCAGCTCGATTCGTAAGCGGTCCGAGCCGATCCCCGGCTCGCCGTTGTCCTCCACATGCACGGTGAACGTGTAGCCGGAGATCCCGTTAACCGTCGCCGTACCCTTGATGGTCGCGTGCTTGTTGTCGATGAGGATGCTGACAAACGTGATCGACGTGCTCCTGAGATCGAGGTCGTTGGCTTTGTCCTTGTAATTCAGATGGCCCTTGAAGCCGTTGTTCTCGTCCGGCTGAACGCCGAAGTCGAAGTCAAGGCCGTTGCCGATCTTTCCGCCGCCCGTCACGTTGCCGGGACGGCCGACGATGGCGATGCTGGTCGCCGTGCTTTTCACGCCTTCATGGTCGATCGTCGCGACGACGTTGAAGCCGCTGACAGGGCCTTCTGTCGTATAGGTGTGGCTGCCCGTGACGGTGAACACCTGGGTCGGGCTGGCCGGGGTGAGTGGGGCGATGGCGCCCGGCGACGTGCCGTCACCCCAGCTGACGCTCGCTGCGTAATGGCCGGCGCTGGTGGGGGGAGCGGGATCGGAGGCATTCGGCTCTGCTCCGGCCGGATCGGTGAACGTCGCGAGCGTCTGCGTGCCGGTGTCGACAAAGACGTTGGCGTCGAACGAGAAGCCGCCGCTCGCGGCCACGGGCGGATCGCTGACGTTGACGGTGAACGTCTTGGAATCGGACTGGTCGATGAGCGTATCGGTGACCGTGATCGTCACCGTGTGGGGTCCCTCTTCGCCGTACTTGTGCGTCTTGCTCGCCAACGGTCCAGGACTGTTGGCCGTGAAGGCGGTATCGGACGTCCCGTCCCCCCAGTTGATATCCACCGACCAGGGACCGCCGTCCGGATCGCTGAACGAGCCAAGGCCGAAGACGTGTGACGCGCCTTCGACCGACGTCTGGTCGGCCGGCGGGTTTACCGTTGGCGGAGTGGCCTGGGTGAGAATCTCCCAGGCGCCCCAGCCCATCGTCCCCGCCCCGAGGAGATAGGTGCCCGGCATGAAGTCGAGATCGGTGACTCTCGTCCTGGGCAGGGTGTCCATACGGGTCCAGGTGGTGCCAAGATCGGTCGAGGTGTACGCGCCGCGCAGCGTGCCGATGTAGAGGACAGGCGTCGGCTGCTGCCAGTCGACCGCCAGGGATTCGCCGCCCAGCTTCGTCGGGAGATTGCCGTTGATCGGGGACCATGCACCGCCGTTGCGCTTCCACACGTGGAAGAAGCCGCTGAAGTCGGGTGCCTTGTCATCCCGGCCCAGGAACGGGCTCGTGACGGCGAAGTCGTAGTCGGGATTATTCGGACTGACTTCCAGGTCCATGACTCGCTGGTCCTGGAGCGGCAGACCGCTGTCGACCTGGGTCCAGGTAGGACAGTTCGGACTGCAGTCGTTCCCGGCATTCGTGGTCTTGAAGACGTGGCCGTCTTCAGTGCCGGCGAAAATCGTGCTGGGATCGAATGGCGCCAGAGCAATCGCGCTGATCGCCGAGCCGTTATTCCCCATGCTCTGACCGATATCGCGCCACCCGTTGCCGCCGAACTTGGGATCCGTCGTATTGGGATCGCCGCCCGTTGTCGTCTCGAAAACGCTGTGAAGACCCAGCAGCAACCGCTGCGGGCTGTTCGGGTCGATCACGATGGAGCCCTTACCGGGAAACGACGCGAAGTCGACAATGGTGTTCCCGCCAGACTGGATCGTCGGCAGGCCGGTGATGGCTGCCGTCCACGTCTGACCGCCGTCGTCGCTGTGCACGAATCGGTTTGATGCGGTGGGGGCGTTGACGGACTCTGACGTGTTGGGGTCCAGGTAATAGACACGATTCGAGTTGGTCGGATCGACACGGATCTTGCCGGCCTCTCCCTGTCCACCGGACGGCTGCGAGTACTGCCAGTCCACGGTGCCGACATATCGCAGGACTCCCGGCCCGTCCTGGAAGAGACCGTACGCCCTCCGCGGATTGCTCGGGTCGAGACTGAAGCCGTAGAACTCGATCGTATTGAGATTGTTGCCTCTGTTGTCGTTTGCGTTCACCGGATCGCGGAAGATTCCGGCGTCGCCGGTCGATATGAACACGCCCGTGGCGTCGAAGCCGGCAGAGACTGGATCGCCTCCTCCGTTGACTGCTTGCTGCCACGTTTGGCCGCTGTCACTGCTCTTCCAAATCCACTCTGCGCAAGGCTGGGTCTTCCCTCCGCACGGAATGCTGATCAGGTTGTTTTCGATGTCGGTGTTCACATAGACGATGTTCGAGTTGGCGGGATCGACCGCGAGAAGGTTGTGGTGAGAACGATGGCGGAGCCCGGGTCCGAGCGCATCGGGCCACGTCAGCGCCGACCAGCTTGTGCCCTTGTTCGATGTGACGAGACGGCTGACCAGGCCTCCGTCGGGCTTTGCGTTATCGATGATCGACGCGTAGATCTGTTCAGTGGGCGCGGTACTCCCGGCCAGTCGGATTGACCCGTAGCCGGTCACGTTCGCCGGAAGATTGGTTGGCGTCCAGCTCCCACCCCCGTTGGCGCTGCGGTAGATGCCTCCGCTGTTGGGGAGTCCGTTTCCGGTGTCGGCGGCGTAGAGCACGGTTTGCCCGTTTTCCTGGATCGTCAGCACATCGCTGACAAAGCCCGAAAACACCCCGGAGCCGGCGTCGGACCAGGTTGTCCCGCCGTCGGTGGACTTGTACAGCCCGGAGCCCGACGCGAAGTTGGCGAACCCGCCGCTGATGGCCGCGCAGAGCGTCTGCGCATTGGCGACATTCGGATCGACCACGATGGCGCCGAATTCGGCCATGTCGAACCTCGAGTTGCCGAGATAGCTCCAAGTGTTTCCGGCGTTGTCCGAGCGAAGAATGCCGCCGCCGGGCCCCGAGGCTCCCGCAATGACGATGTCGGGATTGCCGGGGAACACGACGAGGTCGTGCTCATGGATCGCGAGCGACAGGATCTGCGGCTTGTCCGTGATCTCCGTCCAGGTCGGAGATGAGTCCAACCAGTTGGTCGTTTTCCAGATTCCGCCGTTGTTGGCGCCGAGGTACATGACGTTGGAATTGCTGGGATTCGGCGCCGCCACGTCGATGCGGCCGGCAAACGGGCCGTTGACGGGCGCTGGACCGATGGGCGTCCATGCGCTTGCGCTCAAGACAACCGATGGCGAGATGCCGCTTTTAGCTTGGTCGACTGGAAGGCCGGCAATGAACAGCAGAGCAATCGACAAGCCGATCCAAATCGTCCAGTTACGAGTGACGAAGCCGGTGCGTGAGTGTCTCGGCGGGAAAAGCATCAGGGTTGCTCCTTTGAACTTCTGTCGACGCTCATGCAACGAGCGCGAAAACACTGAAAGACGAGCGAGTCTCATCGACTCGAGCAATCCGCAGCGTCCGGTGGCGCGTGGCCACAAACCCAAGGCCCAGGTCGCCGCCCCAGTGGACGTGCCGCCATCGTGCGGTGAACGCTGGCTGCTCGACCAGCCAGCTCGCACGTCCGTCAGCCCTTCCGCCTGCGGCCCGCATGATCCTCCTCGCGATCCGGCCGCAGTGCACCTCGATGTTCGCCACGAGAATGACATGGCCCGACGTGCATGTCAAGGATCGAGCCGGAGCTGACGCGCGGCTAACTCGGCGTCAGCGCGGCGGGCGCCTCGCGCCGTGCTCTTTGCTCGCCGGCCGCGCCTTCCGCGGAGCGTCGCGGCGATCATGCGCTGCCGGCTTGGGCTGGATGTTGAACCGTAGGGTTCGCAAACTCGTCCGCGGCGCGTTGGGGCGTCGCGGCCGTTAGGTTCGCCGCTCTTGTCGTGGCCGAGGGAGGGCTGCTTGCTCTGGTCGTTCGTGTATCTCGTCGTGCGGAACCTGTTCGCGCTCGTGTGGTTGCTGGCGCGGCCGCGTCGCTCGAAGGAGTTGGAGATCCTCGTCCTCCGTCACGAACTGGCGGTCCTGCGTCGGCAGGCACGGCCGACCCTGACGCGGGCCGACCGCGCGCTGCTGGCGGCGCTGAGCCGCTCGCTGCCGCGGCCGGCCTGGACAAGCTTCCGGGTCAAGCCGCAGACGCTGTTGCGTTGGCACCACCAACTTATTGCACGCCGCTGGACGTATCCGCACAGAAAGCCCGGCCGGCCGCCGCTCGAGACGTCGCTGCGAACGCAGATCCTGCGGCTCGCCCACGAGAACCCGCACTGGGGACACCGGCGGATCGTTGGCGAGCTCAAGGGCGTCGGGATCGCCGTCTCGGCGACGTCGGTCCGCAAGATACTGCTGGCAGCCGGTCTGGTCCCGGCGCCGCAGCGAGGCCCCTCGTCCTGGCGAGCGTTCCTGCGAGCACAAGCGGCGAGCCTGCTCGCCTGCGACTTCCTCACCGTCGAGACAGCGTTCCTACAGCGGATCTACGTCCTGTTCTTCATCTCGCTCGCGACGCGGCGGATCGAGTACGTCGCTTGCACGGCGAACCCGGACGGAGACTGGGTCGCCCAGCAGGCGCGCAACCTCGTCATACAACTGGGTGAGCAGCAGCCGTTCCGGTTCCTCGTCCACGACCGTGACTCGAAGTTCGGCCATGCCTTCGATGAGGTCTTCCGGACCGAAGGCATCAGCGTGATCCGCACACCTGTCGAGGCGCCGAACGCGAATGCCCACGCCGAGCGCTGGGTTCGCACGGTTCGCACGGACTGCCTCGACCGAATCATGATCCTCGGCCGACGGCATCTCGAGCACGTGCTCCGCGTCTACCGCCAGCACTACAACGAGCACAGACTGCACCGTGCTCTGCGCCTCATGCCACCAGACGGTCGCGACCCAACACCGCTCGACGCAACTGCTCGCCTACGCCGCCGTGATCTCCTCGGCGGACTCATCCACGAATACGAGGCCGCCTGAGTTTGCGAACCCTACGGGCTGGTCCGCTCATCTACGCCGGCGTTGTGGGCGCCGTACTGATGATGGAGGTCTTCGTCTGGAATCTCGGTGGCGACGTGAGACACCTTCCGTGGGTGCAAGGCGCTTGGGGAGAGCAAGACACTGAGGACGAGCTAAGGAAACTCGGGCCAGGATGGCATCTCGAACACGACATTCCGCGCGAGCGTGGCAACTGTGACCACGTCGCAGTAAGGCGCGCCGGGATGTTCGCGATCGAGACGAAGTGGACGTCGCGTCGTGCGCTTGGTTGAAGGAGACGAGCTTCGAGTCGGTCGTGTCGGGTATTCCGGCGGGAGCTTCCGCGCCGCCGCAGTTGATCTGCGCGACGCACTTGCGGCGGCGACCGGCCAGGCGCCATGGGTGACGGCCGTCGTCGTCATCTGAGGCGATTTCGATCAGCAGATCTTCGAGGGCGATCGCGTTACATTCGTCAGCGGGAGGCGGCTCGTTGAGTGGCTCCGCGAGCAGCCAGCACGCCTAAGCGAACGCCGCACACAGGAACTCGTGCGAGGGCTCACCGATGTCGCTGCGCGAGGTACGGCCAGCTCGCGTGGCTGATCATGAGACGACGCCCTTTGCGCGTCGACGTCGGCGTGTTCAACGCGGTCTGGAGGGTCTAGCCCGTCGACCCCGCCCGTGTGCGGCTACTCACCCCCGGCCGATCTGCCGATTTGCGGGAGCCGCGGCTCTCCCGCAGCTCGAATGCAGCGTCTGAGAAGAAGAACCTGTCATTCCACGGAGGAAGCTCGCTCGTCGGATCCCCTTGAGTCCCGCTGAGCGTGTCGGCCCGCTTGCCTTCGCCGCGACGCATCGGCCAAATTGTGCGTCTACCGAAGCTCTTGTACTCCACACTCCAGTGCGCCTCACGTGCGGTGAAGCCATCGGTGCCAACCATCGTGAAGTGCTCCTTGTTGCGTCCCGAACTACCCGCGTAGCTAACGACCAGAAACGTCGCCTTCACCGCCGCCACGAAAGACGCGACCTTCTCTCCAATCGCGGTGCCGTGCCAGATCTTCGGAGGAATGACAGCGGAACCCCGTTCGATCGCGGCCAGAAACGGCAGCGCGCGAAAGACGGCGTTCTCGCCTCGGCGGGCTTCGCGGCGTGACTGGAGCGACCGGCGACTGCGAGGAGCTGTGCTCTTGATTCTTGTTCGCCCAAGGAAGAGACTGTCGGTGAGCGCTTTGACCTAACGGAAGCCGCCGAGTTCATGCGGCTCCTCTCCGACTCCCTCGCGGGTCGAGACGCCGACAGTAGAGACGTCAGGACCCGCCTCGCTGTTCGCGAGTCCCCGGGAGAGGAGGATCCAATGAGCAAAGTGCCGAGTCGGCCACTTTTCAGCTTGCTCGCCATCGTACTGCTCGCGATGTTCACTTCTACGCTGACGGCGGCGGCCGACGAGCCGATGCCTGTTGAAGATCCCGCTTGTGCCGCCACCGATCAGCTGCTGGCGGTAGATGCGGGATGCGGCAGTGTCGAATCACCGACGCAGGCTGCGGCTGCCGCAGCCGCAACGAACGCCGCGCACGCGGCCGCTTCAGTGCCGGCGAATTGTCGCTTGCACGCTGAGGCGGTCTTCTGGACCCAAGGGTCCCGAACACTGACACCAGGCGTGTGGGACTGGACGCTCCTCGGCCAGGAGCTCGCGGCGAATGCGTCTCCGTGCGCCGACTACTACATCTCGATCCCGCCGCTTGCCGCGGACAAGACCGGCCTGCGGGTGCTACAGGACGACGCGATCAGGGCGCTCGGTCCCCGGTTCCATCCGGTGGCCGAGGTGACGCTCGGCGGTGCCACCGCGTGGGCGAACTGGGTCACCGGAGCACCCGGTAGGACATGGTTCGATGCCGGCGTCGCGTTCCGCAAGAAAATGGCCGAAGCCGGGTATCGGTTCGATCTCGGCGAGACGTGGCTCCTTAATGAGCTCGACCGGAGCACGCGACGCGACGAGGCACCCTACTCGCGGGCTGCGATGACGGACCTGCTGCGCGGGCTGTACTACGGGGACGGCACCGGGCCGACCGTGCCGGGGATCGTCGAGATCGGGATCGCCTACACGCACCAAAACATCCCCGAGGTCGAGGGCTACAAGTCCGAGATGAAGGCCTGGTTGGAGGATTCCGACTTCTGGACCGCCGTCGACCCGTACATCTGGGTACTGACGAAAGAGGTCTATCCGGACGCCCGCTTCTGGGGAATCTCCGGAACGTCTCGGAACGACCGCACCAGGCATCTGACGCAGTACATGGAGCACGTGATGAACCTAGTTGACGCGGGGCCCGCCGAGATCGGAGCAGCGCGGGCGCTGTTCGACCGGGCGTACATGCCGCTCGGGAACGCGACCTGGCCGGCAAAGGGGCCGGATCCATACACGCCGCCGTTCTGCTGTGGTCACGGTTGGACGCTGAACCTCTCGCTCGACGAGATGCTCAATTTCGTCTCGGAACAGGTCTATGCGGTAAGACATTACGCGGGCAGCCATCCGCAGGGGCCACCGGAGGGTCGGCTCGGCTTCTCGTGGCAGCCGACGAACAACGCGACATCCACAAGGGATGCCCTCCCGGCAGCCGAGTGGGACGCCGCGAAACGCGCGATCGCTTCACGAATCGGCGCTGCGATCCACGACGCCTACCGCCAGGGCGGCGCCTCGCCGGAGGGCGCCTGCACGCCGCCCGACAGCGGCGAGGACTGGTGCCGCGGAGCAGACGTCCCCGGCGCCGCATTCACGGACGCCTGGGAGACGTTCGAGCATTGGAACTGACGCAAAGTGGCCGGGGAGCCGCCAAGTCGGCTCCCCGAGCCGAGCTGCTTGCTTCTCCAGACAAGGATGACGAGAGCGGCCATTGCGACGAGCCGGAGCGTGTCCTGCGGCCGCGCGAGCGGTCGTTGACGCCGCACCTTCTCGACGACGCCGCGCGGGACGCCCGCGCGCTTTCGTCCGCAGATCGTCGGTTTCCGCGGTGGGGCGCTGCGCGCCTCGGCGAGTACGCGTAGGGGTGGTAGAACGCCGCCACCACCGCCCGATACTCGAGTTCGCCCTTCATGCGCCTCCTGCCCGACGGGTAGGTACTCGTACCCACTCTAGGCGCTCGGCGAGCGAGGCTGGATGCATCGCGGAGAGTTGCCTGTTCAGGCACCGGCGGTGCCAGCACGGTGCGAGCGGACCGCCGTCTAGCGGCGTCGAACGAGGTTCGTCAAGAGACGCGATCTCCATTTAGCGATGCCGATTCTGTTGGTCGGTGTCAGGCGGGGTCGGGCTATCGGGTGGCTTTGCAAGTCGGAGGCCGCGGGTTCGAATCCCGCACGCTCCATCTGAAGAAAATGCTCATGTGCAGGACTCTTACGCTCGGCGCTGCCAATGCTGACAACGCCGGTGCGAGCGCGGTGCGAGCGGACCTACCGGTTGCTGTTAGGCGTCGTCAAACGTTGTCGAGCGACGTCGACTTGTCAGGCCCAGTCGGGTGACGTCGAATAACGGCGCGGCCTTACACACCGAAGCTCGGGGTTCGGGTCCCGTCGCATGGGCGCCTGACCTTCATGAGGCCGCGAGTCACGCTTTCGTCCGGAAGCGTGACCCTCGACAGTCCGTCAGGCCGCTGGCGTCTGGGCCAAGAACGCGGAATCCTTTGGGTTGTGAGCGATCTCCCCAGCGGCACCGTCACCTTTCTCTTTACGGACATCGAGGCCTCAACCAAGCTGCTGCACGAGCTGGGCGCGGAGCGCTATGCCGGCGCGTTGGCGGAGCACCGCCGGATCTTGCGGGAGGCGTTCGCTCGGTACGGCGGGGTCGAGGTGGACACGCAGGGTGATGCGTTCTTCTACGCCTTTCCGACTGCGCCGGGGGCGTTCGAGGCCGCCGCCGAAGGTCAGCACGCGCTCAGCTCCGGGCCGATCCGCGTGCGCATGGCTCTACACACCGGGACGCCACACCTGGGCGAGCAGGGCTATGTCGGCAACGACGTTCACCGGGCGGCACGGATTGCTGCGGCCGGACACGGCGGGCAGGTGCTGCTTTCTGGGGCCACGCGCGCCCTTGTTGACGCCTCCGTCCTGCGGGACCTGGGTGAACACCGGCTCAAGGATCTCTCCGCCCCCGAGCGCATCGACCAGCTGGGCGAGGGAGACTTCCCGCCGCTCAAGAGCCTCTACCGGACAAACCTTCCCGTCCCTTCGACCCCTTTCCTCGGCCGGGAGAACGAGCTGGCGGAAGTGAGCGCGCTGCTCTCACGCGTGGACGTCTGCCTGCTGACGCTGAGCGGCCCGGGTGGCACGGGTAAGACGCGGTTGGCGCTGCAGGCGGCCGCGACCCAGGCCGACCGCTTCGCCGATGGCGTTTGGTGGGTGCCGCTCGCCTCCTTGCGCGACCCGCAGCTGGTGCTTGAGGAGGCGGCGCAAGCACTCGAGTCCAAGAACGGCCTCGCAGAGCACATTGCCGACAAGCGTCTGCTGCTTCTTCTGGACAACTTCGAGCACGTGGCTGAGGCGGCGCCAAATCTTGCCGATCTGCTCGTGGCCTGCCCAAACCTAGAGCTGCTCGTGACTAGCCGCGAGCGGTTGCGTCTTGCTGGGGAACGGGAGTACAGGGTCCCGCCGCTCGGCGAGAACGAGGCGGTAGCGCTCTTCATCGAGCGGGCAATGTCTGCTCCCGACGAACACGTACGTGCAATCTGTGAGCGTCTTGACTGTCTCCCGCTGGCCGTCGAGCTCGCCGCGGCGCGAACGACGGCGCTCTCCCCTAAGCAGATACTCAAGCGACTCGAGCAGCGGCTGCCTCTCCTCACCGGCGGCCCGCGGGACGCGCCGGCGCGCCAGCAAACCCTGCGGGCAACTATCGAGTGGTCCTACGAGCTCCTGTCAAATGATGAGCGGAAGCTTTTTGCCCGGCTGGCCGTCTTCGCCGGCGGCTGCACGCTGGAGGCCGCAGAAGAGGTGTGCGACGCTTGTCTGGATACGCTGCAGTGGCTGGTCGAGAAGAGCCTCGTCCGGCATACGAACGAGCGCTACTGGATGCTCGAGACGATCCGGGAGTTCGCCGCCGAGCAATTGGCCTGTGCGGAGGAGTACGACTCAACAGCTGCGGCACATGCGGAGTACTTCGTTGCAATGGGCGAGCGCGCCGGGTCATGCTTTGGCACGAGCGACGAGCCGACCTGGATCAAGCTGCTCGCTCACGAACACGACAACGTTAGGGTTGCACTCGCCTACTCCGACGGCACTCTGCGGCAACTTCGTCTCGTGTCAGCGCTTTGGCGGTTTTGGGAGCAACAAGGGCACTACAGTGAGGGACGCCGGTGGCTGCGCGTTGCACTCGCGCGGCGCGAAGGAGCACCCCCTACGCATGTTGCAGAGGCGTTGCTGGGCGCAGGTGTTCTCGCTCGTCTCCAGGGTGATTTCGACGAGGCAGAGCGACTGACGAACAAGAGCATCGCAGTCGCGCAGAGCGCCGGCCTCCGATTAGTTGAAGCCCGCGCTGTTGGATCGCTCGGGAATGTCGCGCTGGCGCGCCGCGACTTCCGACGTGGCGCAGAGCTTCTGGCGGAAACGCAGACGCTATTCCGCGAACTGGGCGAAGAGAAGCGTCTCGCAGTCACGATGAATAACAGGGCATACCTCGCTCTCGAGTTGGGCGATTTCGAGGCCGCTTTCGAGCTTGCGGAAGAGAGTCGTGGCTTGAGCTGGAAGATGGGTGACCGCGCAAGCGTCGTGTCTGCGGGCCTCAACCTCAGTCTGGCCGCGCGCTCGCTTGGAAGGCATGAGACAGCCAAGGAAGCGCTCCAGGAGGCGCTTGAACTCGGTCGCGATCTCGGACATGCAGCGTTTCTCGCCGACGCGTTGATCGTGGCAGGAGCGCTTATCGCCTCGGGCGATCCCGCCGCGGCCGCCGCCCTCGTTGCCGTTGCGGACAGGGCGCGGCGGCGAGACCTCATGCTGGAGCTTGACCCCGCTGAGCGAGAGGTTCGCTCCACGGTTGAGAGCGAGCTCCGCGGAACACACCAGATCGAGGTACCGGACGAAATCTACGCGGGCGATCTACCAGTCGTTCTTGATGCCGCTGCCGGCCGCGCGCTCGAATCACTCGCCACTCTCACCAACGGCAGCCGAACCTAGCGCGCCCTGGCCGGCGCCCCAACGCCAACACTGCACCGTCTTTGCCCGATCGGCGGATGCGGCTGCCTGAAGGGTGTCAAAACTCCGATTCCAGGTTCGAACCGAGGTTTGGCGCTCTTTACGCCTTTGCGACCGGACTCGGGACTGTTCGCGTCCGCTCTGCCCGTTCGGTCGATCTCACCTTTTTTGGTTCGCGCGCGCGCGTGTACGAGAGGGTGTGGGTGGGGTACCAAAACTATGTTCACGCCTGCAGCTCAGCCGAGTTCGCGAGGCTGATCCGAGTTTGGCACCCCACAGGCGGGCCATGCGAGTTTTGATCGTCGACGACGAACCGGTCTTCCGGCTCGGGGTCGCCGCGGCGCTCGCCGGCGATGACCAACTCGAGTTCATCCAGCGAGGCAGGAGACGGCGAGGCCGCGCT
>WNGB01006859.1_pt1 | contig 18560 bp, 17 predicted proteins | sample 5400681 | NCBI WGS metagenome assembly WNGB01 (sample SAMN13153367, study PRJNA577476) | soil metagenome | isolation source: 115 cm soil or saprolite under grassland replicate 2 | place: USA:California | collected 2016-06-15 | reverse complement strand
GTGGTGCTGCTGTGCCGCAACGCCGAGGGTGTCGAGGTCGTCGGCGAGGCCAGCGACGGCAACGAGGCCATCCAGCGGGTCAGCGAGCTGCTGCCCGACGTGGTGCTGATGGACGTGGACATGCCGCGCCGGGACGGCATCAGCGCGACCAGGCAGATCCGCCAGGACCACCCCTCGGTGGGCGTGGTGGTGCTGACCGTCCACGAGGACCAGGAGACGATCTTCGAGGCGATCAAGGCGGGCGCCTCCGGCTACCTGCCCAAGTCGGCGACCCTGGACGACATCCGCTCCGCGGTCAAGGCGGTCGCGGCCGGCGGCTCCTTCCTCGACCCGGTCCAGGCCCGCAAGCTGCTGCACCAGTTCAACCGCTACGCCGACGAGACCAAGGCCGCCGCGGACATCTACTACCTGCTCACCGGGCGTGAGCGGGAGATCCTCGCGCTGCTGGCCGAGGGGCTGACCAGCCGGCAGATCGCCAGCCAGCTGGTCATCTCCGAGCGGACCGTCAACACCCACATCGGCAACATCTACCGCAAGCTCCACGTCAACAACCGCGTGGACGCGGTGCGCGAGGCGATGCGCATCCGCCTGGTGGAGCCGCCGCGCTAGGGACCGGGGCAGACCGCTCGCGTCGGCGCTACTCGATGCCGCGGTGGTCGCCAGCGTGCTGCGCAGAATTTCGTAGTTCCGGTCACCAGTTCGGTGCATAGGAGCTAATCGGGACGACCCGTAGCATCGAGCGCGCGGGAGCCGCAAGGACCGGGGCTCCCGCCAGCGGTCGTCCGTGGCGGCGGGCCCCGGCCTGAAAGGACGGGCCGGTGGGGCGGCCGCCTCTTCCCGTCCGCGACCTCACCACGCGGCCTCTGCCGCCCGGACCTGGGAGCGCTTTCGTTGCCAGCCCACGTGCTCGTCCTCGACGCCGCGCAGGGGATCGGCCCCTGGGCGCGGGACGCGCTGAGCGAGGCCGGGCTGGCCTCCGCCCTGATCAGCGACGACGACGAGGCGCTGCGCACGGTCGACACCCAGCGGCCCGCCATGGTGGTGCTGCCGATCGAGGAGGTGCGGCGCTGGGCGCCGGTGCTGGCCCGCCTCGGCGAGGGCCCGACCACCGTGCCCGTGCTCGGCCTGGCCAGCAGGGACGCCTCCGTCGACGTGACCCCGGCGCTGCAGGTCGGCGTCACCGACCTGCTCACCTACCCGTGCTCCACCGACGACCTGGTGGCACGGGTCAGCTCCTCGATGCGCGGGCGGCGGGCGCAGCGCGGGCCCGAGCGGCCCGAGCAGACCTCGCCGCTGGCGGCGCTGCGCTCGGTCACCGAGGCGGCCGAGGAGGCGCTGATGCGCACCGAGACCGCCGCCGCCAGGGTGAGCCGTGCCGAGGAGCGTGACCACCTCCGCGTGGCCCGCGAGTCCCTGGCCCACTCGCTGGAGGTGATCCTCGGCACCATGATCGGCACGGCCGAGGCGGCCGGGGCGGGTCGCGAGGGCCATGCCCGCCGGGTTGCCGCCCTCACCCGTGACCTGGCCGTCTCCCTCGGCTGGCCGCCGGTGCGGGTGCGCGGCATGGAGCTGGCCGGGCTGTTCCAGGACATCGGCCTGCTCGCCCTGCCTGGCGACCTGCTGGCGGTCGCCGGGCCGCTCGAGCGGGGCACGGTCGAGCTGCTGCGCGCGCACGCGGACACCTCCGCCGAGATCCTGGAGCCGCTCAGCCGCGTGGGCGTGCCGGTGGCGGCGGTCCGCGCCCACCACGAGCGGCTCGACGGCTCCGGCTACCCGCGCGGGCTGCGTGGCCGCCAGCTCCCGTTCGGCGCCCAGCTCCTCGCCGTGGCCGACACCTACGCCGCCCTCACCAGCCGGCGGCCGCACCGGCCCGCCGTCGAGCGGGGAGCGGCGCTCGCCACCCTCCGGGCCGAGGCCGCCGCCGGGCGCCTGGCCGCCAAGCCGGTCGAGCTGCTCCACGAGATCGTCGAGAAGCCCGGCCGCGCCGCTGCCGGCGGCGACGACGCCCAGGCCGGCCGGGGAGACGCCGACGGGCTGCCGCCGCTCGCCCAACCCTCCGACGGCCTAGCCTCCTCGTTCTAGTCCCCCCCAGCAGTACCCTGGCCGCCGCCGCAGCCGCCATATCCCGGTTCTGCATAGATCGGCCTGCGATCACAGCGCACGGCACGGCGAACCTGCCCTTGGCACCGTGGATCACGCCAAACCACCCGGGGCCCGAACAGGGATCCGGCCGTAGTACCCGACGACTGCAGGGGGCTCCGCCCCCCGCACACCCCCCGAAAACCGGGGTCCGGGGGGGAGCTGTCTTCGGGCTCCCCCCGGATGAATCAATCCGCCTAGCCAGAACTACTTAACCCCTCTGGTGGAGGCTGCGCATGGCTGCGCCAGATGGGACGCCCTAGGGTGCATCGGGGCACATCGCCGCATTGCCCAAGGGGTGGCACGTCTTTGATTCCCGGTCCGCCGCATGGCCGGCTCCGCGTCAGCCGTCGCGGTGAGCAGGGGCTCACCGCGATCGAGTACGCGCTGGTCGCGGCCGTCGTCGCAGTGCTGCTGGCCGGCGGCGTCTACTACCTGTACAGCGGCGTCCAGGCCCGCTTCATCCGTAATGAGCGGTGCGCCACGAGCGCCTGGGAGGGCGCCCGTGCCGAGTGCTGACCTGGCACCCCGTCCCGTGGCCATGGTGGCCGCCGCGGACGGTGCCGCTGGTCTGAGCGTCGCTTCGCGCTGTGCGAAGCGCCGTCCTCCGTTCACCAGGCCGCCGTCCGGCGGCCGGGGGGTGCAGAGGTTCCCGCAGGTCGCGTCCTCTGGCGCGGCCTCGAGCTTTCGTGTGGAAGGAGGTGCAACCAGATGCCCGGAACGTCTCTGAAGCTCGCGCGCCTCCGCCGCCGCGAAGAGGGCATCACGGCGGTCGAGTACGCCCTCATGGTCGCCGTGGTGGCGCTGCTCCTTGTTGTCGGCTTCTACTTCCTGTTCACCAACATCTCGGAGAAGTTCTCCAGCACAGGGGACTGCATCAAGAACTCCCCCAGTAAGGAAGGCTGCGCGCCCGCCGCGCCGCCCGGGCCGTAGTAAGCACGGCGGCTGCCGGCGGCGGGCACGTTCGATCGTCCCCGCCCGCCGGCGCCCGACCGTAGGTGCCGGCGGCTCGACCGGGAGCCGCCGAGCGCGAGTCGCCTCGGCGAGCAGGGAGCCACCGCTCACCGAGGGACCGGCAAGGGGGGAGTACGACTGCATGGGGAACGGGGGCAGCGCCACGGCCTCCCGCGGGGAGCGCGGGGTGGCCGCGGTGGAGTTCGCCATCCTGCTTCCCGTGCTGGTGATCCTGCTGTTCGGCTTCATCCAGTTCGGCATCGCCTTCAACAGCAAGATCCAGGCGACCAACGGCGCGCGCGAGGGGGCTCGCCTGGCGGTCGTCGGCATCGACAACTGGGACGACGTCAGCGGCAGCGGCAAGACCTTCTGGCAGGTCGTCCAGGAGCGCGCCGGCGGCCCGATCTCCAACTGCGACCTGCAGGTGCCTGGCGTGATCGGCGGCACCGTCACGGTCGCCTTCGACTACCCGATCGACCTGGCCATCCCGTTCCTGCCGACCCCGGAGAGCTGGCGGGTGGGACGGGCGACGGCCTCGATGCGCATGGAGCAGTTCTCCCAGCAGCCCTACCCCTGGCCGGCGGGGAGCTGCGAAGGGGTGTGACCGGAGCCGAGCGTCGGTCCCGCGCGGCCTGACAGGAAGACGAGGATGCAGAACAGACTCCTGGCGATCATGGTCGCCATCGTGCTCGCCGTCGTCTCGGCGATGGCGCTGGTGGTGTATGCCAACAGCGCGGACCGGCGGGCCCTTTCCGAGCAGGCGCCGGTCCCCGTCTACGTCGCCAGCCGCAAGATCGAGCAGGGCGAGTCGATCGAGGAGGCGGCGGGCAAGATCCGGGTCGCCTCGCTCCCGCGCAAGGCCCTGGCCGAGAACGCCGTGCGTGCCCTGTCGCAGATCTCCGGCCGGGTCGCCGCGGTCGACATCCTGCCAGGCGAGCAGCTCCTGGTGGGCCGCTGGGTGAGCCGGGAGGAGGTCGAGGGCCAGAACCTGCTCAACGTCCAGCCGGGCTTCCAGGCCGTCTCCGTCCAGGTGGACGCGACCCGCCAGGTCTCGGGGTTCATCACCCCGGGCAACCGGATCAACGTCTTCGCCACCCTGACCGGCGCGGGCGGGGTCAAGTTCTCCCGCCTGCTGCTGGCCGACATCAAGGTGCTCGCGGTCGGCGCCAGCGCCCAGGCCGGCAGCACGCGGCCCGCGTCGGCGCAGGGGTCCCTGTCCACCGTCACCCTCGAGGTCAAGGACGGGCTGGTGGAACGGGTGGTGTTCGCCGCCGAGAGCGGCTCCCTGTACCTCTCGCTGGTGGCTCCCGGCGCCAAGCCGCCGCCGTCGAGCGAGTCCAACATCGGCAACCTGTTCGGCTAGCTGGAAGTGAGGTCACCATGGCCGTGATCATCGCCGAGCCGGAGGACGGCTACGCCACCTGGCTGGCCGGGGCCCTCGGTGGGCTGACTGCCAGGGTGATCCGCACCTCCGGGCCGGACGAGGCCATGGCCGCGCTGGCCGCCGAGGGTCGCGACGTGCTCGGGCTGATCATCGGACCCGACCTGGACGACCAGGATGCGCTCGCGCTGGCCGGCATGACCCAGCAGGGCGCGCCCGACGTGTCGGTGCTGCTGATCCGCTACCACGACTCCTCCGACCTGTTCCGCAGGGCACTGCGCTACGGCGTCAAGGACGTGATCACCACCCCGGACGACGAGGCCGGGGTGCGCGCGGCGGCCGCCCGCACCCTGGAGATCGCCCGTGCCCTGCGCGGCCGGCTGGCCGGCGCCACCCCCGAGGTCGGCTCGGGGGACGCGAACGGCCGGGTGATCACCGTGTTCAGCTCCAAGGGCGGCTGCGGCAAGACCTTCCTTGCCACCAACCTGGCGTTCGCCCTGGCCGAGACGGGCGCCGAGGTCGCCCTGGTCGACCTCGACCTGCACTTCGGCGACGTGGCGATCATGCTGCAGCTGTTCCCGGCCCGCACCATCCACGACGCGGCCACCACCCACGGGCTCGACACGGTCGCGCTGAAGTCCCTGCTCACCCACCACCGCGACGGCATCTGGGCGCTGCTCGCCCCGACCGAGCCGACCGTGGCCGACACCATCAGCCCGCAGGCGGTCGCCACCATCCTCAAGCTGCTGCGCCAGAACTTCGACGCGGTCGTGATCGACACCCCCGCGGCCTTCTCGGACCAGGTGCTCGCCGCCTTCGACGAGTCGGACGCGATCGCCGTGCTCGCCAGCCTCGACGTGCCGAGCATCAAGAACCTCAAGCTCGCCCTGCAGACCATGGAGCTGCTCCACTACCCGCGCACCCGCCTGCGGGTCGTCCTCAACCGGGCCGACTCGAAGGTCGGGCTGCGCCTGCCCGACGTGGAGAAGATCCTCGGCGGGCCGGTCGACGCGACCATCCCGTCGTCGCGCGCGGTGCCGCTCTCGGTCAACAAGGGCAACCCGATCCTCCTGGAGGACCCGCGCAGCCACGTCAGCGACGCCATCCGGCGCTTCGCGGCCCAGTTCGCCTCGAGCCCACGGGCGGCCCGGAGCGGCCGCTCCAAGCAACGCCGCTCGCTGTTCTCACGACCCTGACGCCGTCACCGTCGAGCGACCCACCCGACCAGCGACCGTGCCGGGCCCCGGCCGCCGACCCGAAGGAGCCGCCAGCGATGTCCTCCTCGTTCTACGAGCGCCTGGCCCGCGCCAGGGCCGACGGCGGCCTGCCGCCGGCGACGCAAGAGGAGGCCAGCAGCGGCCGCCCCCACCGGGTCCGCCCCGACCCACTGGCCCCGCTGCGCCAGAAGGTGCACCGCTCGCTGGTGGAGGTGCTCGGGCCGCGCCTCTACGACGCCCAGCTCTCCCCCGAGCAGCTCCGCGCCAAGGTGCGGGAGCTGCTGCAGCGCACCCTCGAAGAGGAGGAGACCCCGCTCACCAGGGAGGAGCGGCTCCGGCTCACCTCCGAGATCGCCGACGACGTCCTCGGCTTCGGCCCGATCGAGCCCTTCCTGCGCGACCCGACCGTCACCGAGATCATGGTCAACGCGCCCGACGTCATCTACGTGGAGCGCGAGGGCCGGCTCTACCCGACCGAGGGCCGCTTCGTCGACGAGACCCACCTGCGCCGCGTGATCGACAAGATGGTCGGCCAGATCGGCCGGCGCGTCGACGAGAGCTCGCCCTACGTCGACGCGCGCCTGCCCGACGGCTCCCGCGTCAACGCCGTGCTGCCGCCGCTGTGCGTCGGCAGCGGGCCCTACCTGACCGTGCGCAAGTTCTCTCCCGACCCGTTCCAGGCCGAGGACCTGGTCACCTTCGGCACCATGTCGGCCCGCCTCGCGGCCTTCTTCGCCGCCTGCGTGCAGGGACGGCTGAACCTGCTGGTGTCGGGTGGCACCGGCGCCGGCAAGACCACCACCCTCAACGTGCTCTCCTCCTGGATCCCGCCAGGCGAGCGCATCGTCACCATCGAGGACGCCGCCGAGCTGCAGCTGCGCCAGCCGCACTGGCTCCGCCTCGAGTACCGCCCACCGAACATCGAGGGCCGCGGCGAGGTCAGCATCCGCGACCTGGTCCGCAACGCGCTGCGCATGCGTCCCGACCGCATCGTGGTCGGCGAGGTTCGCGGCGGCGAGGCGCTCGACATGCTGCAGGCGATGAACACCGGCCACGACGGCTCGCTGTCCACCATCCACGCCAACTCGCCGCGCGACTCGGTCTCCCGTCTGGAGACGATGGTGCTGATGGCGGGGGTGGACATCCCCGTGCGGGCGGTCCGCGAGCAGATCTCCGCCGCCGTCGACGTGATCGTCCACCAGGCCCGCATGAAGGACGGCACCCGCCGCATCACCCAGGTCACCGAGGTGGTCGGCATGGAGGGCGAGGTCGTCACCCTGCAGGACCTGTTCACCTTCGACTACCGCGCCGGCATCGACGACCAGGGCCGCTACCGGGGCACCATCCAGCCGACCGGGCTGCGGCCGACCTTCTCCGAGCGCCTCGCCGAGCATGGCACCAGGCTCGACCCCGACCTGTTCGCCAACCAGGGCGGCACCATCCCGATCGCCATGCGCCGACCATGACCGGCGGGCCGGCGCCATCCCGCCCGGGACCGGCTGGTCGGTCGCGGGTCGCCCTCGCCGGCCTGCTGCTCGGTCTGCTGGCGGCCCTCGGCGCGGCGCCAGGGGCGGCCGAGGCCGCCGGGCGGGCACCCCCGGCCGGCCGGCCGGGAGCACCCGACCCGGGCTCGGCGGGCGCGGCCACGGGTGCCGGCTCGCTGCGGCAGGGCAGCCCGGCCGGCGCCGTGCAGCAGCAGGGCCCGCTCGGCGCCAGCATCAAGCGGCTGGTCGCCACCGGCGGTGGCCGCGCGCAGGCCACCGTCGCGCTCACCGGGCCGGCCGCCGAGGGCGTCAAGCTCGGCCCTGACGCGTTCAGCGTCACCATCGGGGGCCGGCCGGCCGAGGTGACCAGGGTCGAGGCACCCGGCGCGGCCCGCACCCAGGTGTCGGCGCTGCTGCTGCTGGACACGAGCGGCAGCATGAAGGCCAACGACAACATCGGCAGGGCCAAGGCGGCCGCGCTGCGCTTCGTCGGCCAGCTCGAGCCCGGCGGGCGCGCCGGCCTGCTCCCGTTCGCCGACCGGCCCGCCCAGGCCAGCGTGCTCACCAGCAACGGGGCGCTGCTCGCCCCGAGCATCGCGCGGCTGCGCGCCGGCGGCGAGACGGCGCTCTACGACGCGGTGGCGGCCGCCGCCGCGGCGCTCAGCCGCGCGCCGGGCGAGCGTGCCGTGATCCTGCTGTCGGACGGGGCGGACAACCGCTCGCTCCGCACCCTCGACGACGCCGTGGCGGCCGCCAAGCGGGCGCGGGTGACCGTGTACGCGATCGGGCTGTCCGACTCCGGCGCGAGCCTGCCGGGCGACGCCCTGACCCGGCTCGCCCGGCAGACCGGCGGCCGCTTCGTCACCACCCAGGGCGCGGAGCTGGCGAGCCTGTACACCAGCCTCGGGCAGGAGCTCTATTCTCAATATCTGGTAGAGGTCGAGGTTCCGCCGGGCAGCGAGCGTGAGGCCGAGCTGGTGGTCACCGTGCGGGCGCGCCAGGCCCGCGCCTCCGCCCACGGCGTGCTGCTCCTGCCCGCGGCCGCGCCGGCCCCGGTCGGCCTCGACCAGCAGTCCGTGCCCGGGCTGCGGGGCATCGAGCGGCAGCAGGCGCTCTACGTCATCGCCGCGCTGATGTTCACCGCCGTGCTGCTGCTCGCCTGGGCGTTGATGTCGCCCCTGCCCGGCGGCGGCAAGAGCTACCGCGAGCTGCGCCAGCGCCTGTCCCAGTACTCGCTCAGCTCGACGCTGGCCGACGACCCGCCGCCGCCGAGCGCGCTGGGCTCCAGCGAGCTGCTCGGCAAGGCCGCCCAGGTGGCCGAGTCGCTGATCAGGCGGACCAACCTGGAGGAGTCGCTGCTCACCAGGCTGGAGCTCGCCGGACTCAAGCTGCGCGTGGCAGAGTTCGCGCTCCTCTGGCTGGCCTCCGGCCTGGTGCTCCCGCTGCTGCTGCTGGCGCTGAGCCGCAACCTGCTGATCGCCTTCGCCGGCGCGCTGCTGGGCGTGCTCGCCCCGTTCGCCCTGCTGGTCCTCAAGGCGGCCCGCCGCCAGGCGAGCTTCGACGAGCAGCTCCCCGACACCCTGCAGCTCCTCTCCGGCGCGCTGCAGGCGGGGCACAGCCTGCTGCAGGCGATCGACACCGCCGCCAAGGAGGCTGGCGAGCCGATCTCGATAGAATTCCAGCGCGTGCTCACCGAGGCGCGGCTCGGCATGCCGCTCGAGGAGGCACTCGACGGCATGGCCAAGCGCATGAACAGTCAGGACTTCGAGTGGACGGTCATGGCCGTGGGCCTGCAGCGGCAGATCGGCGGTAACCTGGCCGAGCTGCTCAACGCGGTGGCGCAGACGATGCGCGAGCGTTACTCGCTGAAGCGGCAGGTCCGCGCCCTGTCGGCCGAGGGGCGGTTGTCCAGTGTCATCCTGTCCGTCCTGCCCTTCGTGATGTTCTTCCTGTTGCTGATGCTCAACCCGACGTTCCTGGCGCCGCTCTACTCGACCCCGCTCGGCTTCGTGATGCTGTCCGGAGCGGCTGTCCTGATGATCATCGGCATCCTCTGGATGAAGAAGATCACCGACATCGAAGTGTAGGTGGGAATTGTCAGCAGTCCTCCTGGTCGCCGGCGCCACCACCCTGTCAGGGGCGGTGTTCGTGGCGGTCCTGTCGTTGCAGTCGCTGGTGGCGGAGCGCCGCCAGGCCTACCGCACCATCCGGGCGCTGCGCGCCGTCGAGATCCGCCCGGTCGACATCCGCGACCGCGAGCTGGCCAGCCCGACCCGCCTGCGCGTGCTGGCGCCCTTCTACCGCGCCGCCCTGAAGCTCGGCAGGCGCTACACGCCGTCGGGGGCGTTCGAGAACTTGCAGCGCCGGCTGCTGATGGCCGGCAGCCCGGTCGGCTGGGACGCCGACCGGATGCTCGCCGCCAAGGTGGGCGGGCTGGTGCTCGGCCTCCTACTCGGGGCGGTGCTGCTGGTGGGGCTGCCGCTGCCGTTGGGCCTGCTGCTGCTCGCCCTCCTCGGGCTGTGCGCGCTCGGCTACTTCGGCCCGAACATCGTCCTGCTCAACCTGATCCAGCGTCGCCAGGCGCAGGTCCGGCGCGCCCTGCCGGACGCCATCGACCTGCTCACCATCAGCGTTGAGGCCGGCCTCGGCTTCGACGCCGCCCTCGCCCAGGTCTCCCGCAATTCGACCGGCCCACTGGCCGAGGAGTTCTACCGCACGTTGCAGGAGGTCCAGCTCGGCCGCAGCCGCAGCGAGGCGATGCGCAATCTCGCCGACCGTTCCAGCGTCCCCGAGCTGTCCGCCTTCGTGCTGGCGATGGTGCAGGCCGACGTGTTCGGCATCTCGGTGGCCAACGTGCTGCGCATCCAGTCGCGGGAGATGCGCAAGAAGCGGCGCCAGCTCGCCGAGGAGCGCGCCATGAAGGTCCCCATCAAGGTCCTTTTCCCGGTGCTGTTCTGTATTTTCCCGGCACTGTTCGTTGTCATCCTCGGACCTGCCATCATGCGTATTGCGGCCGCATTCGGCGGGTAGGAGCGGAGACTGTGCCACGCCACGTAGTCCTGATGTCGCGCGACGCCTCCCTGGCGATCGCGCTGCGTACCCTGCTGGCCCCGACGGACCGGGTGAGCATCCTGGCGGCCCCGAGCGACTGGGGCACCCTGCCCGAACCCGGCGTGGACGCCGTGGTGATCGACGCCCCACTCGACCGCCGCCGTGCCGAGGTCGAGCAGCTCCGCACCAGGTACGAAGGTCGTGTGGTGGTGCTCCTCGGACAGCGCGACAACGAGAAGGACCTGCCCGACGACCCGGCCCTGCTGGTGATGCGCCGCCCGTTCGCCATGCTCGAGCTCTGGGAGGTCCTCACCGGCCCAGCCCCAGCCATCCGCCGCCCGGCCCGCCGCTGGGGCCGCTTCTCACACCCCAAGCCAGCCGTGCCACCTTCCAGCCCTGCCGAGCGCCCCGCCGACCGCCCTCCCACCCCGCCCCGCGAGGGCCAGCCCTCGCGGCCACCCGACGCCCGGCCCAGTGACCCCCCGGCCGCTGGCCCCCGGCCGGCTCCCGCGGCCTCGGACCGTCCCGCCGGGGCACCGGCCCGAGCCACCGGGCCCGAGGCGCGTACGGCCGGTGCGCCCACTCGCCCGTTGAGGGAGGGTCCTGCGAGGGCAGCTGAGGACACGCCGCGTCCCGGCGGTGCTGGGCTCCGTCCGGTGGGGGAGGCTCCGGGCAGGGTGGGCGGGGACGAGCGGCGTCCGACGGTGGGGGAGTCCCGTTCGGGTGCTCCTGACGACGCCGGGGTGGACGAGCGGCACGGGGCCGCTGCCCCGCCTCGTCCGGTGGGCGAGGGCCCGGGCAGGGCGGGCGAAGGTGGGCGGCGTCCTGGCGGTGTGGGGGAGCGCCCTTCGGGTGCAGCGTCTGTCGGTGCTGGGGCCGATGAGCGTGGCGGGGCCGATGACCGTCGTGGGACCGGTGCCCTCGCGCGTCCCGCGAGCGGGGACCGGCCGCCGGCCAGGGGTTGGGAGGCCCGGCCGGGCACCCCGACCCGTCAAGCTGCGGGCCAATCCGCTCCCACCGAGCGGACGCCGGCGCGTGGCCCGGATGCTCCCGGACGCCCGGCCGGCGGTGCCCGTCCGGCGGCCTCGGCCGCCCCGGGCGCGCCGTCGCGCGCACCTGACCGTCCCGCCGCGGGCGGCGGCCCCGCTGGTGGTTCGACCTCGTCCGGCGGGCCGGCCCGGAAGCCAGCCGATGGCAGCGGCGGCGAGACGAGGAGAGCTGGGGCGCCGGCCGGCGGGCCACGGCAGGGATCGGGCGCTCCTCCGAGCACGCGCTCCGACGAGGGAGGTGCCGGCGGCCGGCCGGCAGGTGCGGGTCCTCCGCCCAGGACCTCGGCCGGCGCCCTGGGGGTCATGCGGCAAGCCGGGGGACCACCACGCCCGGCCGCTGCCCCGGGCCAGCCGGAAGCCCGCCGCCCCGGCGCCGGGCCGGCACCGGTAGCGCCGTCCCGGGCACCCGCCCCGAGTTCCAGCCGCGAGCAGGTCGGGTCTGAGGGGCGGCCTCCGGCCTCGGCCGGCGGACCGTCCAGCGCTCCGCCAGCAGCGCGCCAGGCTCGTCCCTCGGCCGGCGGCCGGCCCGGGGCTGCCGCCTCGCCGTCGGCTCGCACCGCAGGCTCAGCCGGCGTCCCGACGAGGGACGAGGACGCAGCCAGACGCGCCGGGAGCCGGCCAGGCACCCCAGCGACGCCCGCTGGCAAGCGGCCCGACCGGCCGGCCGCTGGCCGCCCGGTCGGACCGGGTGCCCGGACGACGCCACCCGCGCGGCCGCCCGCGTCGCGTGACCGCCCTGGAGCGAGCCGCCCGTCCAAGCCAGACGCCGAGCCGGCGCGGGGCGAACGGCAGGCCGAGCCCGAAGCGCCTCCCCGGATGCCGTCCCGCCTGCGTGGGGCACCCGAGCGACCGGCTGGCGGCCCCGGCTGGCGGTCCCGCGCTCCGTCGCAGGAGCGTGCCGGCCAAGGCCCCGCCAAGCCAGAGGGTGGGAAGGCGGCCGCGACCAGCGAGCCCGCCCCCGCGGCCCGGGCCGCGGGGCCCACCGCTCCGTCCGGCGAAGACGCCCAGGAGCCCACCTCGAAGGTCCGCCGGTTCCTGCGCGGTGTCGCCCGCGTGGTTGGCGGTGGCCAGGTGTCACAGGACGCCACGGCAGCCGAGCCCGGCCCTCAGGTCGCGGCGGGTGAGCGCCCATCCGCGCCCGGGCGTCCGGCCCAGCAGGTTCACGAGCGGCCTGCCCCGACGGCCTCGACCGGGACCGCCACGCGCCCGCCGCCGTCGTCGCCATCGCACCGCGAGGCCCGGACCGAGCCGGCGGCCTCACCAGGCGCCAAGCCCGCCAGCCCCGCCAGGGGGACCGGCCGACCAGCGGCCCCATCTGGTAGCGGCGGGACTCCTACCCAGGCAAGGACGGGGCCTGCCGTCACGCCCAGGCGACCTGAGCCCGGCGAGCGGCCAGCCCCAGAGAAGGCGGCTGAGCCCGGCGCGGCGCCACCCGAGGAGCGGGAGCGCTCGGCCACGGAGTCGCCGAGCCTGCCCGACTTCTTCACCAGGCCGGCCAAGCCACCAATGCGCGCGCATCCCTACCGCGCAGCCGGCCAGGCAGCCGCCCCAGAGGCTGGAAGCCGAGCGGCGCCGGCCGACCGGAAGCCTCCGTCGGAGCCGCTCCCGGAGGCCGACCGAGCGGCGGCCGAAGCCGAGTCGGCAACCAGGCCCGAGGCCGAGCGCGAGGTGTCGGAGGCCGATGAGGCCGCGGCGAGAGAGGCCGCCGACGTGGAGGCGCGGGCCAGGCCCGAGGCCGAGCGCGAAGCGGCGGAGGCCAGTGAGGCCGCGGCCGAGGAGCCCCGCGAGGCCGAGGTTAGGGTCAGGCCTGAGGCTGAAGGCGAGGCGGCGGAGGCCGGTGGAGCCGTAGCGGAAGAGGCCGCCGAGGCCAAGGCGTGGGCTGGGCCTGAGGTCGAGCGTGAGGCCGCGGAGGCCGGTGAGGCCGCGGCCGAGGAGCCCCGCGAGCCCACGGCGGCGGTCAAGCCTGAGGCCCAGCGTGAGGAGGCGAAGGCTGGCGAGGCCGCGGCGGAGGAGCCCCGCGAGCCCACGGCGGTGGTCAAGCCTGAGGTCCGGCGTGAGGAGGCGAAGGCTGGCGAGGCCGCTCGAGCCGATGTGCCGGCGGGCAGCCCAGAAGCGGGACGCCTGCTGGCTGAGGCTGATGCCGCCAAGACCGAGGAAGCCGCCAGCGCCGAGGCGGCGGCTAGGGCCGGTGCTGGCGAGGTCGCAGCCAAAGAGATTGGCCAGGCCGATACAGCGGCCCGCCCCCAGGCCGAGCGCGAAGCGACGCAGCCCGCTGAGGCGGCGGCCGAGCCCAAGACGGAGGCCCGCCCCCAGGCCGAGCGCGAGGCCGCCGAGGAGCAAGCCCAAGCCCTGAAGGTGCCCGAGGCCACCGCGACGGCCCCAGCCGAGGCGGCCGCGCCGCCCGAGGCGGAGAAGGCCGCACCGGCGGAAGACCGTCCAGACACGGCCCCAGCGGCGAGTGCCGCGCCACCCGAGGCGAAGGAAGCCCCGGCAGAGGTCCGTCCTGAGGCGCCGGCCGAGGAAGCCGCGCGCGTCAGCCCGCCAAAGCCGCCTGGGGAGGCCGAGCAGCCCTCCACCGCACCTCCCGCCGAGGCCAAGGCGACCGCACCACCTACGCAGGCTGCGACCGAGGCGGCCGCTCCCACGGCTCCCCCGGAGGCGAAAGAGGCCGCTCCGTCAGCAGAGGCAACCCCTGCGGCACCGCCGGAGGCCAGGGAGGCCGCGCCGCCGGCGCAGGCTCCGACCGAGGCAGCCAGGCCCACGGCTCCACCACAGGCCGAGGCGGCTGCGCCGCCTGCTCGAGCTCCGGACCGGGCAGCTCCGACCGCCCCTGCCACTCCGCCAAGGGCCAAGGAGGCCCCCGGAGAGCAGGCCCGTCCCGAGGCGCCCGCAGCCAGGGTCGCGCCGCCCGAGCCGAGAGAGGCCCCGCCGCGCGCCGAACCCGTGGGTCCGCCGCCAAGCCGGCCGGGAGTCCCGACCCCGCCGCGGGTCGAGCCGGCGACGCGCGCGCGGCCGCCGGAGGCACCGAGCCGGCAAGCGCCCGGCGCGCCCACGGCACCGCCGAGCGAGCGGGCGCCAGCCCCGCCTGCCCCGGGGCCCACCCCTCCGACCCCGGGGCGGCCAGCCCCACCCGAGCGGGCGGCCCCGCCGGAGCGGCCGGCGGCCAGGGCGGCCCCGCCGGCGGCCAGACCGGCCCCGTCCGGCGCCCCGCCGCCGCCCGAGGTCGAGACGCCGGCGCGCGAGGCGCCGCCCCTCGGTCGGCCAGCGGCCGCTCCGCCACCGGCCCCACCGAGGCCGGCTCCGCGGCAGCCCGCTCCGCCACGGCCGACCCCGCCGGTCGCGCGGCCCACCCAGCCGATCCCACCCGAACGCAAGGTCGTCCGGCCGCGTGAGGACCAGCCGGCGGCCAGAGCCGGCCGGGTGGTCGAGCCGACCGCCCCCCCACGCCAACCAAGGCCGGTCCGCCACGCGGCCCCGCCCGTCCCGTCGGCGCCTCCGGCGCCACCGGCGCCGGTCGAGCGGCCCAAGAAGCCTCGGCGGCCGGGCCTGCTGCGGCGGCTGCGGGCGAACCTGAGCGGGGCCTATCCGGCCGGGCCGGTGGAGACCCCCGACCAGGCCCCGGACTTCGAGCGCCTCACCCACTCCATCGAGCGGGTCTCCGAGGTCCTCGGCGACCAGCCGGTCGATTTCTACGAGCGCGACCTGCCGCAGATCGCCGCGGCGGAGACAGCCCGTCGGGTCCGGGCCGACATCGTCGTGCTGCTGCTCGACAACGGGGAGGGCCTCCTGGAGGTCTCCGGTGGCGTCGGGCTGACCCCGGCCGAGCGGCGCATGACCGTCGACTACGGCCGCGACGTCATGCGCGAGCTCTTCCGTGCCGGCGTCGGCCTGGTCGAGGACACCGACCGGGTCCGCGGCGCCCTGGCCGGGATCCCGGGCAGCCGCGCCGAGACCCTGGTGATGGTGCCGCTGGTGCACGAGCGGCTCGGCTTCGGGGTCCTGGTCGCCGGCCGCAAGCGCAATCCTCAGGGCCTGCCACCCCAGGTCTTCACCGACGAGGAGGTCGAGTCGCTGATGAACTTCGCCGACGACGCCGCCTCGTCGCTGCGCACCGCGGTGCTCCTGCGCCACCTGAAGCACCAGCTCAACCCGATCGACTGAGCTCGGCAGGCCGGCCTAGCGTCGCAGGAAGACGCGCTCCTCGTGGTGCGCGAACGCCAGCTGCCAGCCGGCCGAGTGTTCGAGGTCGTCGACCAGGTCCGGGGTCGCCTCGGCGTCGGTGACCACGTAGGCGATGCCGCGGGCGGCGAGCAGCCGCTGCACGTCCCAGCGGCCCGCCATGATCGCGTGGTAGTCGGTCCAGGTGCTGGCCGGCCTCAGCTCGATGCGCGAATCCACCGCCGGCTTGACCGCCGGCCCGAGCCGGAACTCCAGGTACGAGCCCCAGGGCTGGTAGTTGATCATGCGGCCCGCCTGCGGGTGGGCGGCCAGCCAGTCCGCGGTCGCCACCGGCGCGGAGGCCAGCGCCGGCCGCGACGCCATGCCCGGCACCAGGCGGTCGCGCACGCCCGGCGCCGCCACCGTGACCGCCAGGGCCACCACCAGCAGCACTGCCGCGGTAATCAGCGGCGAACCCCGGTCGTCGCTCGCTGGCCGTGGCGTGCGCTCCCGAGCGAGCGCGGCGAGCGCCAGCGGCAGCACCAGCCCGAACCAGACGCCCGCCCGTGCCGTCCAGAGCGTAAGCGCCGCCAGCGGGACCACCCTGGCGAGCTGGTCGGCCGCGCGTGCCAGGCTCCCGGCACGGGCCAGCGCGATCACCAGCACGACCATGGCGCCAAGCAGCGCGGCCCCGGCCGGGTCGCGCACGTAGGTCGGCGCCCACTCGGTCACCCCGGCCGTGACCGACCGGTTGCCCGCAAGGTCGACCACGTAGCGCAGCACGCCAGGGCCCCACGGGTTGAGCAGCAGGGCGAGCAGGCTGGCCGCCCCGGTGAGTAGCAGCCGCGAGGCAGCCGTTCGATCCCGCCTCGCCACGGCGACCGCGGCGTCGATGCCGAGCACCGCGAGGCCGACCACGAAGGCCCCGTGGAGGTTGACCCAGACCGCCATCAGGACCGGGAGCGCGACCAGGACGCGCGGCCGCCCCCGAGCCACCTCCAGCAGGTACAGCTCGATGGCGAACAGGAGCACCGAGAACATCTGCGGCCTGGCGGCGAAGATGAACATCGCGCCGGCGTGCGCCACCGGCCGCGACGGTGACGAGAGCGTTGACCACCGCGATGAGCGGGAACCCACCGACCCGCCAGAGCCCGTAGAGCACGAGCTGCGCGCCCCAGTTCTGGTCGAGCCACGGCTGGCCGGCCGTCGGCCAGGCGAACACGTCGGTGCGCAGCACGTGGCCGCCGTCCACCATCAGCGCGCCGGCCCTGACGTGGTAGGCGAGGTCGACCGCGTTCAGCCCGACCGCGAGCTGCATCGCCCCGACGGCGCCGAGCACCACCACCAGCCACAGCCGAGGAACCGTCAGCCATGCGAGCCAGCGCCCCAGCCCGGCCTCCCTCGGGGCGGCCGGCACCTCGTGCCCGCCGGACCGACCTGGACCCGTTGGAGGGGAGCCGGGCTCCCTACCCGCACGCCGACTCGGCCGTGTCGGTGCTCGTGCCACGCAGCCCCCTTCCGCATGGGCCGCCCCACCAGGGCAGACGCCCGAAAGAGCCTACGAGCAGCACGAACTGAGCCGCATCCGCAAGACTACCCAGCACCACGCCGAGCCCCGTCACCACCCCCCACACCACCCGGAAAGCTCGATTGCGGCCACCCCGGCAACGTCGTTAGACTGCCGGCACCCCGGGCGTGTAGCTCAGCGGGAGAGCGCTGCCTTCACACGGCAGAGGTCGCAGGTTCAAAACCTGCCACGCCCACCAGCACAAACGGCCTCCGCGAGGAGGCCGTTTCCCGTCTCCGCCAGCAGATCGCCAGCACGACTGCTCTTCGTGTCCGTCATGCCACTCTCGGCATAGGCAATTCGAGCGGTTTCTCATCGCGGCTCCTGCCTGCCCTGTTTTACTCCGACCTACTGGCGCAGCCTCTAATTCGCGAGGGCGCCGTCGTTGATGGAGCCTGTTGGGTCTTCAGAGGCCTCGCAACCACCTGGCAGATCGACGTGGTGATGGCTTTCTTAGGCGGTTTAGTTGTGATAGGACAGACTGCACCGATCGTCCAGACGAGGGGGGGCCATGGACCCGGCCACTGTCGCCATCGCTGCCGCTAGCCTGATCGCCACCAAGCTGGCCGAGGCCGCCGCCGGCAAGGCCGGGGAAGGCCTGTGGGCTGGCATCACCAGCATCTACGACCGCGTCCGCGACCGACTGAAGGGCGATCCCGACGGGCAGGAGGCCTTGGAGCGGCTGGAGGCCAAACCGCAAAGCCAAGCTCGTACCGCCGAACTGGCCGAAGTGCTCCAAGAGCGGCTGGAGCGTGATCCTGACTTCACCAAGGAACTCGTCGAGTTGGTCGAGCAGGCTCAAGCGGATCCAAAGACAGCCTCGTTCGTCACGACGGTGCGGGATAACGCCTTGGTGGGGCGTATTACCAATATCGGGTCGGTTGGCGGCAACGTCCAACTCTAGCGCCTGCAGCGCGGAACTTTGGCATGCCGGTCGACCTGCTGGATGATCTCGGATCGCCATCATGGGGGAGGCGGCAGTGGCGCCCATCGACCCAGCCGCGCTAACCGCTGCAACTCTGCTCGCTACGCCAGTGGCCAAGGGAACCGGCGCCGCGAACGCCAGCGCAGCCCTAGAGCGTCTGACCGCGCCGGTGCAGCGCGCATTGGTCGGGGAGCCTGCCGTTGAGACGACACTCGCCAACGCCAGCGACCACCCTGACGATCCGCAGCGGCTGCGTGCGCTGGCGGAACTTCTGGACGCGCTCGCCGCGCGCGACACTAGCTTCGGCGAAAAGCTGGCTGGCCTGATTAGTCAGGCGCAAGGGGACTCCACCATAGGGGAGTTCGTCACGCAGGTGCACGGCCACGCTCAGGTCGGCAAGCTGGTCACTATCGGACACGCAGGTGAGATTCATGTCCACCTCCCTCCCAAAGTCCCGTCGCGGCGGCTAATCGATCGGCTGCGCCGGGAAACCCGGAGACCGCTGGTCGCCAACCTGCCGCCCCGAAATCCGGCATTTACCGGTCGGCAAGATCTCCTTGATGGCTCGGCTAGCCTGCTGGCGCAAGGCACGGCCACGGCGGTGGTCCAGCCACAGGCGTTGCATGGGCTTGGTG